>Ga0105240_10003149_pt1 | contig 25961 bp, 20 predicted proteins | sample KBSC54metaG_FD_80426 | JGI IMG/M metagenome (GOLD analysis project Ga0105240, IMG submission 80426) | Corn rhizosphere microbial communities from Kellogg Biological Station, Michigan, USA - KBS C5-4 metaG | ecosystem: Host-associated > Plants > Roots > Rhizosphere > Soil | place: Michigan, USA...
CATCGGCCTCACGCAGGAAGCCGATGATCTGTTCTTCCGAAAAACGTTTCTTCACGTCCAATCTCCGTCAGTTGAGGGATTGGACTCCAAATCGGCGCGCTACTCAAAATCGGGGGGACGTCGAAGCCTCCCTGACGGCCATTCAAAGTGCTCCAAGCATGGCCATCTCAAAATGCTTCGCTTCCGCTTCCGACCCGAAGTGGACATTGGCATTGGCGAGGTACTCCAATCGAGTCTCTGCTAGAGCGATAATGCAGCGGAAATAGAGATACCCGAGGCTGCAATGTCTGAAGAAAAAGTCGCGATCATCACCGCCGGCGGTTCCGGCATGGGTGCCGCAGCGGCAAGAAAACTCGCCCAAGATGGCTATCGCGTTGCTGTTCTATCCTCGTCCGGCAAGGGGGAAGCCCTCGCCAAGGATCTGGGCGGCGTAGGTGTTACCGGCTCGAATCAGTCGAACGATGACATGAAACGGCTGGTGCATCTGGCGATGGAACGTTGGGGGCGGATCGACGCCCTGGTCAATTCGGCCGGTCACGGACCTCGCGGCCCGGTTCTCGAAATCCCCGACGAGGATTGGCACAAGGGAATGGATGTCTATTTCTTGAGCGCGGTGCGCGCAATCCGGCTGGTTACGCCCATCATGGAAGCGCAAGGTGGGGGTGCCATCGTCAACGTCTCGACAGCGTGGGCCTTCCAGCCCGCGGCGATGTTCCCGACATCTGCGGTGTTCCGAGCGGGATTGGCCAGCTTCGCCAAGATTTTTGCGGACACCTATGCAGCCAAGAATATTCGGATAAACAATGTCCTGCCCGGCTGGATCGACAGCCTGCCCGCCACGGACGAGCGACGCGACAGCGTGCCGATGGGGCGCTACGGCACCGCCGAGGAAATCGCAGCCACCATCGCCTTTCTGCTGTCGAAGGGGGCTGGCTACATCACTGGTCAGAACATCCGCGTTGACGGCGGACTTACTCGCTCTATCTGAACTCCCAACGTGTATCTTCTGACCCAAGTGGCCATCCAAAGTGCGCCACCGATGGTCACCTCGATGTGTTCCAGTTCCGCTGTCGACCCCAAGCAGACGTTGAAGCGACTTGGCGGCTCGCTGGAATGACCTACCACCGGACCGGCCTCAGCGAAGCTCTTGCCCCGACCTTGAACCAACGAATACCAGTTCTGCCTGCATCAACTCGGAGCTTTCCCATAACGCTCTGGCTCAGAGAACATCGAGCCCGTGTAGGAGATCTCTTCGCAGCGGAACCGCCCTTCGGTCTCGGCAAAAATGTCCAGCATACTGCGTCGCTTGGAAAGCGGTTTGAGGTCAAAGAACATCTGCATTCCAACGAGATACCGCCTTGAAAACTCCTCCAACGAATAACGCAGGAGGTGGATGTTCTCGACATAGCTGCCCTCGTGGATGTTGAAGGAACCCACAAGGATCTCCACGGTGTCAGCGCTAATTCCGCAATAGAACTTGGCGTGAAAGTCCGTTTTGAAGAACGCCTTCTTCTCATCTAATGTGGCAAGCGTTGGATTCAACAGGCCCCAGCTCTTCAGGAATTCAACGTCCATCTCCGTATCCTTCGCTACTTCCTTCAGGAGATTGAAGGTCGCCTTGCGAGTGATGAGCAGGGTCTTCGCAGGATTGGTGTACTTCAGAACCCAGTTCCAGAGGTTGGGGACCTTTTTCTTCGCGCCCGGAAAGTTGAAACCGATGAATGGTGCAGCCAGCAGAACTGCGCTGTGGCCGGCTTGCCATCGAAGAAGAAGCTTTTCCAGGATCGCGATGCAGTCGTCGCGCGAGAAGATGCCATCAACATCTAAAGTCTTACTGCCTTCCGAAACAGGTGCGGTGGGGGCAATGTCGATGAGCCAGTAGTCCGCCGCCCGCTCGGCGAAGGACTCCGCGAAATTTCGATAGAAGAGAGCTTCATGGGCTCGACCACAAGTACAAGCAGTTGCGACGCGGGTGCTGATGCCTTCAGGCGCCTGTCCGCAGCTGTGGGCAAGGTACCAGTTCAGGTAGGTTGCGAATGCAGAGTTGATCGACTCCAGATGCTCGCTCAGCGCCTCATAGGCTTTTGCGTCTAGTTCCGTCCCGCATGCTGTGCATCGATACAACGCTCGAGATTCGAGGTCGTAGAAGTCTTCAGGCTCTCCATGGGTCACCAGCAGTATTCGTTCCACGGCCTGGCTTGCGTCGGCGACTCTGTGTTTGGCAAGGGTATGCGCGCGGTTGTCAATCTCGTCGTCCCAGCGGTCAATGATGGTTGCGCCAGACAAGACACTGGAAGCGTCGTTGGGATTCTTCACTTCTAATGGAAAGAGCGAAGCGCACGCATTGCACTTCAGTACCCAACCACCGGAATCATTGATTCCGCCCGGGTAACGCCCGACCTTCAAATTAATGTTCGCCCCACAGTTTGGGCATTTCGCAATCTCGTCTCTATGCACGACGTTCATTAAATTCTCACGATTGTTTGGTCACCCTTGCAAGCGCGCCGTCCACGCAAGTTGAGTAGCGGAAGATCGCTCCGGGGGCAGATCGCTTCTACATACGCCACGGACGAGTCAGCTCGGAAATTAAGCACAAGCTTGAATCAGATTTTCTTGCGTGAGTCGACCTATCTAGGTGCCAGCAGGGCGCTGTCTGCAGCATGCAACTGTACCTTTGTGAATACAAATGTATCGTAACGGATGTGCCTGCGGCTAAGACCGTGTCAGGTAGCTAGCGGCAATTCATGAATACCAAGACCGGTCACACGCGCGACATCGATTTGACTGATCGAGGTGGCGAGCGCGACAAGAGCTTTGCGCTGGTCGTCAGCCAATCTGCGGAAAGTATCAAGGAGCCGGATCTCCACGGGCTCGAGGGGAGCTGGAAGGTCGTCTGAGACCAGTGTCCACGGATGACACCCCATTGCCTCGCCCAGACGCAGCAACCATTCTGCCGTGAGGCGGCGCTTCCCCGTTTCGAGATGACTAATTTGCTGATTGGTGGTGCCGACTCGTTCTGCGAGTGTTTCCAGGGAAAGCGCGCATGCCTCGCGCATGGCTTTGATTCGGTTTCGCACTCACGACTCCCCATGCGTCGTATTGGCTGGCAATATCCGATCATAGATCGGCTCAAGCGCCAGTGTAGTCACCCATTCAGGCGGCTCTCCGGCTGGATCATATGTTGTCATATCGACACCCACCTTGAGGTTCCGGTGCCGAAACTGCATTCCCGCGGTGACTGCGCGGACGGCCCGATCTGCCAAGGCCGCTTCGACGCCCAGCGAAATCAGCAATGTTACCTGTGATGGATTCTCGGGCGGGACCATCTCCACAAGGTAAGCCTGTTGGATGTATGGCAGGGCTGAGAGAACCTGCAGCAAGCATGGCTGAAACCAATTTGGTGCAGATATGGGTAGTCGGACCCCGATGGTCCGGTCCGACTGCAATAGCTCGTTTCGAATTGGAGGGAGTTCACCTGTCGCCAGGAGCGCGGCGACCTCTTCTGGATACAAAACACAAAAGGCATCGTTGGGATTGAGCATCAGCGTGGCGCCATGTGTGATCTCTAAAAAATCACTCCCCTTTACCGCGACTATCCGCGCGTCGGTGCGTCCTACGGCCTCTGCCTTGGTGGCGTCTGTAAAGAACGGCAGCACGGTTTCGCCATTGTCAGGCCTTATGAACTGGATAAAACGCAACCTTCCCGAGTCATTCGACAGCGGTACATGGGCATAGATCGTTGCCTCAAGCAGGGCGCGGAAGAAGGCCGCTTCTTCACGCGAATCGCTCATTGCGCGCTGGAGCGCGCTTTCAAGTTCGGTCAGTGCCGCCGACGGATCAGGAATTCTGAAGCTTGCACCCTTGCCTCTATGACGTTCTTTCACGGTTCTTCTCCAATGACCCAGAGACTTTCCGACAAATGTCGCTGGCATTTCTGTCTATCCGGTCGTACGCCTCCCGAAAGACATCCCAACTTTCGAAGAGCCAGGCAATAAACAAGAGATTCGGAAAGGAGGCGCAGTGAATCTGCACTTTCAGCAGATGGGAGACCTGCCGTGCAGCCACGTGACGATCCGAACTGATCGAAAGCATTTCCGGGACAAAATTCAACGAACTCATTGCCTCGAAGAACGCAGCTCCCAGCTCCTCAAAGCATGGCTGTCCTGTGGCCTCAACAAACCCGTGCTCGCCGAGTGCTGTTAAATACGTCGCGACTAAACGGCAGGCATCAAATTCAAACTCCCATGCGGTTTCGGTTGCGTGCACCGCTATGCGCGCGAGCGCAACCAGCACCGACTTTCCGGACTCCATCGCTGAAAAAAGCTCACCACCAGACGGCTCAAGATCGTTAATGTCAGGAAGCAGCCAACGGTATCGACCATCTCTTGGAGCACTACACCGAGAGTGCGTGAGCGGCATGTGATGGAGGGGGCAAACCCACACGCCCGGAAGCTGGTGCGAGACATGCCAATAGGAACAGCCATGGTTCCTTTGATCGAGTTCCAAGCAGATCCGGCAAGCCTTCAACTTGGAAGGTGGGCCTAAGCGATTTCCAGGCATTCCGAGCCACCCCCTGACATCACTCAGGCGGCCGCATCGTATCCCCTGAATAGCATCATGAGCATGGCTTTTAGGACGGAACAGCAAGTAATAAGGAAGGATGGTGTGGTCAAAAAGAATAGATGTGGACGAGCCAAGCTGTCCGTCTGTTGCTTGAACAAAGTGGTCGATGCCTGCGGGTAGGTCCGTGTGAAACCAAGATCGTTCGCGACCAAACAATTGTTCCGCCGTTTTTCCCGCTTTTACCTTACCGCTCAGCCGGTGATAGCGACTGGCCCAGCTAAACACCGTTTCCCCCGGAAGCCAGCCCTGTCCCCGGAAGCTAGGGAAGAAATCGAGCTGCTCTGCTCGTTGTGAATTCGATGCGGTAGGACTTGGCGGCTGCGGCAAATCAGCATCCCCTGGCGCGAGGCGTCTATTTTTTCTGTTGGTTGGAAGGCGGGGAGCCACGAGTCGAACGGCCGAGATCTACAAACCAAGCACCCACTGCGAGGAGCACGAACCCGAAGCCCAGTGATAGCAGGCGATCTACCAGCGAAACAGGAATTGGCAGCACGCAGGTCACCGCCGCGAACACACCGAGGATCATCATGCCAAGACCAAAACGGGCATGCGATGCTCGGCGACCAGTGTCCATTGCGATACGCTCGTTCGCCGCGTCGACAGGAGGGGGAGATTCAGTTTCGGCAGGTTCTCCGTTCGCAGCGGGCTCCACCGAAGCCCGGAGCAAATCAACGATGTGCTGCGGAAGTTGAGAGTAATCCGGCATGGGAATGCTATACCGCCAAACTCAGGATTCTGTGGAGCTCATCGGTGTTCACAGCACGATCCGCAGCAAAATGCACATACAGCACACGAATAAGCTCGCTGCGCTTTTCCGCTTTTATTCGTATGTTGAGCGTGCGGCATGCTTCCTCTAGGCCAGCGAAGATTGCACCGAGCAGTTGCCAATCAACATCCGCCACAACTCGCGCGCCGGCACGCTTCCCGCTAACCAAATATGCAAAATCGACGCCTGCTTCAGCCACGCCCGTCAAAAATTCCACATCGGGCCGCCGGGAACCTTTCTCATAGGAGATGAGGGTTTGCTTAGCTACCCCGCCAAAGCCTGCAAGCTCCGTTTGCGACAACCGAAGCCGCCTCCTCTCTTCGCTTAGACGTCGCGCAAATTCAGTAGAATCGAACGCTTTTGGCATTTAATGTTGACCATTGGTACGTTTTTGTATATTTTCAGAATATATCGCATCGGAGTCTGTTTTGGAAGGCACGCGCACCCTCGAAGAAGTCAGAGCATGGTTCGTGGCAAACGGCCTGACGGTGCGCGAGTGGGCAAAACAATCTGGATTCACTCCAGAGCAGGTATATGCCGTGCTTGCCGGACGGGCGCGCGGGCGCCATGGCGCCGCGCACGAAATCGCGATCGCTTTGAGATTAAAGGCGCGTCCGGCTGAAGCCGACGCCTGGTCCCCCGAAGAAGGACAACTACAGAATTCTGCGTGCCAGAAATTTCTAGCAGAGGGGAGAACAAGATGAGGTAGCAGAAAAAGCAAACGGCCCGGGACCGTTGGCGCGGTTCCGAACCGTTTTGAGGCGACTGGACATATCCAGAGCACCACACACCTCTGCATTGTCCACACAACGGTCGACGAGTCAATACTCGCCGCATGGTTGTCCTCATCGCATTTTCTGCCACAAGGGTGCCGCGTACCGCAGTACGTGGCGCATGGTTGAGCACGACGGCGGGAGGCAACGGTGGCGCAAATCAAGAAGGATGAAGCGACCCTCCGACGGTTTCTTGAACGTCAGGCCGTCGACAACTACGGCGCTTTGTACCAGCCGGCCGTCCGTGCTACCCCGAAAGAAGCACCCTCTTCCAGCCGATGTTGGATTCTCCGACCGGAGAAACTCCAGGGGCGCGGCTTCCACCTGCTATCAAATGGCGAGTTGGCCGCCGGACTTCTGGCTCTATACAACCCGGCGGTTTTTGACATACATGAGCAGCGCATGCTCTCCACGGGGCCGCGGATGCACCCGCTCGCTGGGCATCCATACGCAGCCGGCCTTCGGCTGCCAGCATTCCGCGGAACGATTGTCGTCGCCGACGAGCTGGGTCATCTCAAAATGCACCCCAAACTATACCTCGCAACTGGAGAGGGGATGTGGGTGCCATTCCCCTACACCAGCGATTTGCTGCTCTTCTTGTTGGATAAACACAGCCCCTACTGCATAAACTGGTCAGTCAAGGACAAGCGCAAGCACTTCACCCGCCGCAGCGCCGGGCTCTCGAGTCGTCCTAGCCGCAATGAAACTGATCCCGTCGTTGTAGCTCGGCAAAAAATCGAAGAGCGGTACTACGAGGACGCTGGCATTCGCACGGTGCAGATGGCTGCCGAGGACATTCACCCGGAAGTCGTCAACAACTTGCGAGACTGCTTCGGGTTTCATGCGCGCACGGTCCAACTCGCAGCGGGCTCACGCACAAAATTAATCGACTTCTTCGCCAAGCACGTTGGCGGCAGTGTCCCTTGCATCGAGCTGCTGATTCAGGCCGAGCGCGACTTCGGGTTTCCACGCCTGGACATCAAGACAGTGCTCTATACCGGCATCTGGCGCCGCGAGCTCGATGTCGACCTGTACGAACCGATCCTGATCGACCGCCCACTTCGTATCGCGTCGCGCGACGTCCTTGCCGACTACACGCCATGGTTCAGGAGGTGATGGATGCATTTCGGTTGTGAATGCCGTGCACCCGGCGGCCTGGGTTCGCTGATGAAGGACATTACCTACTATTTTCTTGGTCATGCCAAGGGCAAAACAACGCTGGCTTGGTTCCTCCAACACAAAAGTCGCGACTGGCGGGCACGGCTTATTCACCTTGCCCAATCGGACTTCGAGTCAGCATTGCTAGACGGAACTTTGGTTGCCAGCAAAGAGATTCATTCGCTCCCTCCTTGGCTGCGTCGACTCGAAGGCAAGAACATCGCGATGATGGATGCCCTGCGAACAAAAAAATTTTCTAAGCACAAGGACATCTCCAATGAGGCACCTGACAACACTCGAAAACAGCGACCACTGCGCGACATCGTGGATCAAAGGTATTCGCTGATCTACCCGCTGGTGAAGCGATCGGCGGAAATTTTTTCAGCCGAAGATCCTGTCGCCGAAATAGGCAAGCACGCCCGCAGTTGCTCGCCGCCCCAGAACGGCACCCGGTTGACTGTGTGGTTCGTTACGTACCTAGTCAGTGGTTGCAACATCTGGTCTCTCCTACCAGCATCGATAAACAACGGACAGTGGGATCGCTCCTCGAAGGCGATCAATGCAAAAAAAAATGGCCGTCGACCCTTATATGCAGGAGCAACGAGCGGCTTCTCGGCCGTCCCACTCAAAGATCGGATTGAGGCGGCATACCTCCGACGTGCCGCGCTTGGCAAACCAATGACCGACATATATCGCGATTCGATGATCGAGGACTTCAAATGTCGGACGACGACAGACCAAGACGGCGTCGAGCGCTTCTACCATCCCAAGAACCTTCCATTCCCGACAAATCGTCAGTTCAGTTATCGAATCGAAGCAACCTTTGGCCTGAATGCCGTGCAGCAGGCAAAGTACGGCCAGGCCCGAATGCGACAAAAGAGCGTCACTTCGCAGGGCAAGTTCTGCGAGCGACACGCTAATATTCTCGAGGCCGTGGAAACAGATGCGCAGCATCTCATCGAGCGACCGCGCTGCTTGCTGTTGGATGAGCCTGCACCACCGCTGATCTTTGCACGTGTTGTTGATGCCACAACAGCGCGCGTTGTCGGCCTCGGCGCCTCAACCGCGTCGGAATCCCTCGAGACATACAAGACTGCCGCGTTCACTTGCGTCGTCGGCGGCTCTCTGCTCGGTCGCATCATCGGACTACCTCCTCTCAACGATGAAAACTGGCCCGGCGCAGGCATGCCTCCGGAATGGGTCTCCGATCGGGGCCCAGGTGCCGCGGAAGAGCTCGCTTGCAAGTTCCCCCTGGCACAAATTGCGCCAAGCCACGAGGGCCAGTCCAAGCCAACCGTCGAAACATCGCACAAGAAATCAACACGTTTGAACGGAGCGCCAACTTACATCGCCAGCAACCTCACGACCATTGAGCTGATCAGGCGGGAGTTCCTACACACCCTTGCGCAAAACGAATCGCGGGACATTTCGGATCGCTTGACACCACAGATGATTGCGCGTGGCGTTGCCAACAACCCCCGTTCGTTGTGGAATCATCTTTGTATTGTCGGGCGAACCAGCGCGCACCCATGGCCCTTGGAGGATGCGGTCCGGACATTCCTGCGCCCCATGAACTTCACTATAAGAGAAGATGGCTTGTATCTGCATTTCGTCCGCTTCGATTCCGATGCGATGCGAGAAACCAGGATGCGTAATCGGCTCTCGCGAAATCAGGAAACTTTCGTCCGCGGCTACATCTTTCCGCTTTGCACATCAGTTGCCTGGATCGAAACCAAGGATGGGCTGGCGGAAGTTGAACCGATGCTTTCTCTGCGTGATGACAAGGGTCAAAAGTACCTATCGATTTCGGAGATCGAATTGCTGGCAGACATGCTCCGCACCCTCAAAGGCAAACAACGGGCCCATGCAGTTGCGGTTTTGGCCAAAGCGGGGATCGAATTTTCCGACGTTTCTGGCAAACATTGGAATAGCGCGACGCGACGCGGTGGTCCTGCGCCCAAGGCGAGCGCGGCAGCGAGGATTGAAACTGATTTCCTATCAAGATTGCGGGTTCGCAAAGCATCATGACCCAGGACAATCCATGGGTCGACCGCTTTGATCCCGAAATGAGCGATGCCAAGTTGATCGCGCGAGCGAAGATCGACGCGGTTCCTCTAATAGGCTTGGGCAAGGAACCAAAGGATGTCGCCATGCGGCATCTACGCCGTGGGCTCGATAATGTATTTGTGCCCACACCGCAGGTATGCAATGTATTGCGCATGCTCATCGGCGTCGCATACGGCCATGCGTTGGCTCGATATCCAAGTCGAATGAATTTCATCCGCGACGCTCACCGCGAGGAAATTCCTCTGCTCTCCCTGGCCCCCATCTGTTTCAGCGGGCTCGCCGGCGTCGGCAAGACCCAGCTTCTTCTCGCGTTGACGCGAATCTTTCCTCCGGACACGCAGGTTACGATTGCAGAACATGGGACATTCCCGCTTGTGTCGTACTGGTACATAACCATCAAAGCCGCAGATACGCTCGCGACGCTGCTTCGACAACTTCCAAACTGCAACACGAACAATGATCGACGAGGTGCCGCGATCCGCCAGCTGTATCTCCGCGGAACCTGCATCATCCTACTCGACGAGCTGCAGTTCCTGTCGCAAGGCGCTGAATCCAACGTGAGCGTGGCAAAGCTGCTCATGCAACTGAGCACATTGGGTGTTCCAGTCGTCTACTGCTCGAATTTCAGCCTACTGCATCGCCTGATGCGTCGTCCCCAAGAAGAATGCCAGCGACTCTTGGTCGAACCATTCACACTGCATCCCGAAGTACAGGACAGCGAGGGCTGGTCGTGTACGCTTAAAGAGAAGCTGCGTGTCGCGCCGGAATTTAGTGATTTGGACCCGCAGGAGATTAGCGGTCTGATTTACGACTATACATTTGGCATCAATCGGTCGATCACGTTCTTGCTTTCAATCGCCTACGGCATCTCGCGCGAGGCGAATGCAAAACTCGTCAGCACGGAGCACATCAAGCGCGCATACGTATCGGTACAGTACTCCACCTTTCGTCGCGACGTAGAGATCCTGATCGAACAAGCGATTACGGGAACCTTTCCTTCCGATAGGCGACGCATGCGGCAAGACTTGTGGTGTCCGCTGGCATCCCGGTCGTTCTCCATCGATGTGGAGAAGGCGAGAAAAGAAGCTCACGAGCAAAAGGTGGCCAATGCCAACACAACGGCGATGCTCAGCCCAAATGCCAAAGATGCACTTCGTGCCCTGGGGCTCACTACGGCCGCCGCCAATGATGGTAGGCCCACCAGAGCTGCTCCTCGCCCGTCAGCAACACGAGCAGCGTTATTGCAGGGCGCTGTTGATTTTGAAAATGCCTTCGGCAAGCCTGACAAGGGAAAAGAGCCAAGGTAGCAACTTGGCAACACCCATTTGCGCAGAATGGGGAGCGCGATGTCACGAGTTGGCCGGTCACATCCCTGATGATCGAATCATGCCGGATTCCTCAATGGTCAGTAAGAATTTTCTGGTCCACTCTTGCGGAGCAACTACATGTCACCGATAAAGGAAGCGCGTTTGAGTAAGAACGAGCAATTTCTTGCTCGCGTGCAGCCACTTCCTGACGAACTGGCCTCGGGGCTGATGGGAAGAATATGTCGAATCCATGGAGTATCGCCTACCTCCCTTGAGGACAGCCTTGTCAACACGGCACCGGAACACGGCTCTCGCCGCTCCGCCTGGATAGTGGGGCTAGCGAAAGCCCTCGAAATGGACCCAGTGGAATTGCTCTTCCAGCATAGCTTGATTCCTTTCTTCGGCGCATTTTCGAACGAGGTAATCCGCTTTCGCGACAGTCATTGGATTAGTTCTGCATTAGTTGCGAAGAAATATCCTAAGATCAAAGTTGCTCAGATTTGCAATAGCTGCGTCAAGAGCGATTTGGAAGAGCGAGGGTTCTCCTACTGGCGTCGTTCACATCAAATTTCGGGGATAGTGCTCTGCCCATATCACGATGAAATTCTACTGTGCGTGCCCGATCGCCGTGCTTTCAACCGTCCACCCGAAGAGGGCTTAAGTCAGGGCAAAGCCTCTTTCAAATCGCCGGACGACACGCCAAAGTTGGAAGTAGTGAAAAGGTACTGCAAGCTCGCGAATGCGCTGCTTCACCTTGAACTGCCCTTTTCTCTTGCGGCAATTCAAAACCTCGTTCGTACCCGCCTAACCGAACTCAAATTACGTCTGAACGGGAAAGGACCGCGTCGATCGATTGTGGACGTAGCGAAACAAGATGCGCCGAGGGATTGGCTCGACCGTTACTTCGGAACCAGAAATAAGCGAACGATGCTCTCATACGGTCTTGCACGTGTGAGCATGCCAGTGGGACATCCAGCCAATTCAAGCGCCTATGTCTTGGCTTTGGCCTTACTGTATGACACCTCTGATGCCGCTCTCTCAGCTTTGCATATGATCAAGTCAGCGGGCAGCGCTGTGTTTTATCGCCAAGCGACGACGCTTGACTACGCATCGGACCGATTCTTGGAAACTTTCTTGAGAAGCGGAGGTAGCGTTGGTCGCGCAGCGAAAGAGATCGGGGTAAAAACGTCGACCCTTCAAAAAGGGTTGAGCAAGGTTGGAATCATTTCACTACAGCCCATCCTCGGTACCCCAATCGAGCAAGCCCTTTCTGATTTCTTTAGCGGAGCATCACTTCAGGCAGCGTGTGCTCGCTATGGCCTGCCCGAAGAAGAACTGGAATCCATCCTGCGGCGGACATCCGGGCTATTCGCAAGTTTGCTTTCTCGATCACGCAGTAAACGCAACCGCACGTTGGTCCGTTCGTAAGCTCCCCCGTCAAGCGGACACTTCAAAAGTAGAACTTCCGGCTGCTTGCTGACGGTACTCGTGAGGCGTCAAGTCGCCCAGCGAATCATGCGTTCGTTGCTCGTTGTACTCGATCGTCCACCAGTGCGCGGCCTCGCGGACATCCTCCAATCGCAAGAATATATGCTGGTCGAGGACCTCCTCGCGGAACGTGCGATTGAAGCGCTCGATGTAGGCATTCTGGTTGGGCTTGCCGCATTGGATGTACTGGATCGCCATGCCGTTGGCCTTGGCCCACATCACGAATGTCTCGCCCAGGAATTCCGGGCCGTTGCGGCGATACCCGTATCGGCCATATTGCCCCGCAAGCTCAATCACCGCGGCGGTGAGCGGCAACTCATCGCTTCGAGGCTGAGGTGCATATCGGACCGAGGAACGGCTTAAGTGCAGCGCCCGGCAAACACGTCGTTCGGAGTAACCGGCCGACCGGCATCAACGTCCGCTTTAAATTTCTCTTGCGCTTCCAACAGCTGAGCGTTACCGGTCTTAGTTTCAACAGTGCCTTTATCGGCTGTGACAAAGTCTTGCCGCGTCCTCGTGCCATCGCTGGTCTTGAAGGAAACCTGTTCACCAGCAACGCTATCTCTGAGCTTCCCTCGGGTAATCGCCTCGCCGGCTTTTCCTTCATACCCCCGACGCGGCCGCGATGGCCTCGTAAAAATTCCAGACATGTGGTTTTGGCGTTGGGCGCGAGCATGTGGCGCACAGCAACGATGCGCGTGTGTTCTCAGTCAAATTTACCTATTTCGTCTGCACCCATTTGGAAGTAGCTTTCGATTTTGTCAACCGAGTCCCGGGGGCATATTCAACAAATTCTGCCAGGCCAGGCTCAAGTTCAAGAACCTCGCAGACCCCCCAAACTTGAGCAAGATCGTCATCCCCATGCTGCTCTAAATCGCACCTGATCTGCCAGCCACTATCAACCTCGTCCAATGGTTCGTCCCTGACAGCAACGCTTACCGGATGCAGCCCTTTCGCCACATGCGAGCACACAATTACAGCTCTCTTATCAGTCATGGTCGTACTCGATCAGCAGTCGTGATTTTCAGTAGTACAATTCTTCTTGTTCTGAATTTCAGACGGCGGAGTATCTGATTTGTCGTTATTCTCTTTACGAGAAAGAACTCGCGCGTTTGAAAAGCTATTTGAGCCACCGTTTGCCTTCGGATCGTGGTGATCTACCTGCACCTCATTTTCTGGCGGCGTCACGCCTTTTTCGCTCTTTTTTGCCGCAACAAGCTCTTCACCGCTCTGATCGGACTTAAGAACACCGCCATTCCTTTCCCTGTTCGCATCAAGGATCTTCTGCTTCTGCGATCGAGTAAAGTCCTTTCCACTATCTACACTGGAATGATCTTCCAGGTGCGAGTATGGACCATGGACATTCTTGTCGGTTTCCGAACTCTGACCCGTACTCGACGCATCCTTCGATCGCCGATCAGCAACCTGCTGTTTCTCAGATCCATTGGCCTTGTCGGCCGCCTTGATCTTGGCTCTCACAATGAGCGCTGTGATTGCTTGGACCGCCAACTTTACCTCCAGCGCCTTCGTGGCAGCACTGGGATTGCTCAACTCTCTGCGCAAATCTCCCAAATCATGCTCTAGCTCAACGCCGGCCATGTACGCTGATAAGTGACCGGTGTACTCGTAGCCCTGCGATTCAGCAGCGCGGTTCGCTTCCACAGCCGCGCAATTTCCGCTGCTTCCGCCAGAACATCCTAGTGCCTGCATGAACCCGGCGAACTGCGTGGCCGCGTAGGAGTAATCCTGATACCCCGTCGGATCAACACCACTTAACGGATTATTGCCGACGTATGAATAGGGATTCAGGCTTTGCGAGTGCGCCGGGTTCTGGATGATCGGATCGACTTGCAAGAAGCGGCCCAGATTGTAGTCATATACACGTCCGCCCATATGAATGAGTTGCACATCGTCGGCATGATCATGCTTGGTAAAACCGTGGATCGTATCCGCAAGATCCAGAGTGCCGTTGGAGTCACTCATGTCGCCAAGACGGACTTTGCCAAAGGCATCGTAAGTACGCGCTGCGGGTCGATTTGCATCGAGCACATTGATGGTTGAGCCGAGTCGATCCCTCAGTACGACGCTGACTTTATCGACACCCTTGCTTCGCGTAACGATGACAGGCCCGAGCTCATGAATCTGCTTGGCGGTGCTGCCTATACCGACTTGTTCGTAACCGTTTCTGCCGAAATAACGCGTCGTACTGCCAGCCACTTCGGTGGTCATGGTACCGGTCGTCGCATAAGTCCAGCTCATCGACCCCGCATCGCGGGTAATGGTGCGTGGATGATTCTCGGTATCGTAGGTAGCGGTGATCGCCCCTGAAATAATGTTGCCGTTGGCATCGCAACCGTAGCTGAGGCGATTCGCGCTGACGACGGCATGTGGCCCGCAGTTGTTGATATGACCGTTTGCACCCGGATAGGTGTAGTCATCAGAGCCGTTGTCGCTCTTGTTTGTGATATTGCCACTCGCCGAATAGGTGTAGTTCACCGCTTGCTGACCCGTTGCCCTGGTCGCGCTAGTCAGACGCTGCAGGACGTCATAGGTGTAGGTCTCGGTATTGACCGTGGGACCAGCTGAGCGCGTCTGGGTATAAACATTGCCGAAGCTGTCATAGTGGTAGTCAACTTCGTCACTGGTTGCGCCGCTCCAACTCAGAGTTGCTGTTTGCCCCGTGGCCACGTCATCCGCATGGTTGCCGGTGATGACGCCAGGATACTGTTCCTGCGCCACATGCCCCCATTCGTTCTCGGCTTGGGAAGACCAATACACGTAACCGCTCGTAGCATTACTCAGCGCATTGAGTTGGCCATAGGCGGTATAAGTCCGCTGCACCTGCAGCCCCAATGCCGCACCAGTCGTGTCGGGGTAAGTTTGCGTCGCTATGCGGCCAAAACTGTCGTAGACGGTGTTCGTGGTCAGGGGGACCGAAGTACCCTCGCTGATCGTCGTTGTCGTCGCAATTTGGCGCGCGCTGGTATCGTAGGTGTAACTCTCCGACCAGGTTTGGGGGTTGGAAGCAGGCGATGCGGTACCGCGCTGACGGGTGATGCTCGCCAGCTCATCTATTCCATTAACGGGATCATAGGTCCAACTGTCCAGCAAATTTTCGTTGGACGGACCAGTCGCGCTCGCCGGCCAAACCTGCTGTTGTTGGGTGGTACGACCAATCGCGTCCCTGCTATTCACCGTCGTCACCACGCCGCGAGCGTCCGTCTGGCTCAACAATTCACCGAACGCGCTGTAGCTGAAATTCCACGTGCCCTGGTCTGGATCTATGCTCTGCGTACGCTGACCGAGCTCGTTGTAGGAGGCCTTCGTGATGTTTTGCTCGACGTCGCGAATGGCGGCGACGTGGCCCAACGGTTCTGTCCAATAGCTCGTGGTATTGCCGTTCGCATCGACCGTTTGCATCAATTGGCCGAGGACGTTGTAACTCCGGCTCATCGTGATCGGGCCGTTCGCTGGGCTGCCATCGCTACAATGTCCGCTGGCAGAGATATCGGTTTCCCGTCCCGTGTAGGTGTAACTGGTTGTCATCGCACCGCCACACGCATTCTGCACAGCCTTGCTAGTCACGCGGTTGAGTGCGTCGTAATCGTACGTCGTCAGGTGAGGAACACCACCAACGAAGTATGGGGTGCTCTGATTCTCGACGGTGCCGTCTTCGTCGTAATCGGTCAGCGTCGCGATGAACGTGTAGTTGAGCGACGTCGACCCTGTGCCGCTGAATCCGGCTTGGGCTTGCTTCACCGTGCGACCCAACGAATCCACCCAGGCAACCTTGGTCGGATAACCCATTTGCGTCGTGGTTACGCGATATACCGCTTTGCCGTCGCTGCCATCTTCGCCCACACCGCTACACGTACTGCCACAGCTCACGTAGGCGGATTGGATGGGGGATTCGATCGGTGCGTTGGCGGCATTCTTGTGTTCCACCTCAATGGCACGACCAAACGCGTCATAGGTGGTGGCAACGACAACACCGTTCGGGTCCGTGGCACTGGTTATTTGGCCATCATTGGTCTGAACGGTGAAGGCCATCGTGTGGTTCAGACCATTGTGGCTGGAGGTCGTCGGGTCGAGCGTTTTGGTATGAACGAAGTAGCCGTCATCGGCGGTCGTCGTACCGTCCTTGGTATAGGTGTAGCTCGTCGCCCGAGACGGTGAGAGAGCGGCCGCGAGATCCGGCGCATTGATCTGCACTTGACTCGGCAACCCGTAGCTTGTGGTCGGATACGTGTAGGTGGTTGTCGATTGTTGGTTGGCAACACCGGGCTGCACCGTCTTGCTGGCTAGGGTGCGGTCGGCGTTCCACGTGAATTGAGATGTCAATGTCTGCGGCGCAACCGATGTCCCATTCGGGGGTGGCGCGACATAGTCGATCGAGGCTTGCACACTACTGGCGGTGAGCTTGTTGATCCACCAGTTCACCGTATCCGACGTGTCGTACGTGTTGTGGGTTGTGGTCGTATGGCCGGAAACAAACCGAGTGCTCGCCACATCGTCTGCGTGCGTGACCGTCTGCACAAGGGGATTGCCATAGATATCCCAGGAGGTTGTCGTATTGCTGTGGCCGGAGAGCTGGCCGTTCGTCAGGTCGAAATCGCTACTCGCTTTCGCAACCACTACCGGTTGATAGACAGTGGCTCCAGTTGGTGCCGGCAGAGTATCGCCCTCCGGGCAGGTTGACGTCGTTCCGTCCGCCTGTTCACATGAATAGGTCGATGACTCGGAGTGGATCGTTACCGACCCGTTGGCCGGTGTAGTGGTTGTAACAGCCGAATCGATTTTGCCGACCAACGGGAACTTCTGCCGGAAAGTCGTCGTGGTGATCAACCGTCGCGATTCTTCACTCGTCACGGTCTCGGTCGTAATCTTGTGGAAGCCTTGGAAGCCACGACCGAGATGGTTGTACATAGCTTCACTGTAACTGTAGATCGCGCTACGAGATCCCGTGTTGCCGCCTATTCCGTTTGACTGCAGCATCGCACTTACTACAGGCATACTGCTGCCGAAGTAGTAGTGTCGGCCGTCGGCGTAGCCCTGTTCGTCATTCGTCGATGGGTTGGTGATTGCATATTCCATCACGCCATCGCGTTTACAAAGAAAACCAAGCGACAATGTGTCATATCCCCACTGCGCCTTGTCGCCGAGGCCATTGACCGCACTACTTAGCAAGCCAGGAAGTGCAGGGCCAGCCGGGCAGCTGGTGGTCGCTGTTGCCCCAACCGTAACGAACTGATTTGCGACAGACTGAGCAGACGGGCCGTTCGACACCGTACCGTTATTATTGTTGCCATAAACGATGATCGTGTAGCCTGGGAGCGCTCCTGACGAGGGGGCCGGTGTGGGCTTGAACACACTCGCCTGTGTGCCGTCCGGCAACGCGGCGGGACCATGGGTGCCGTCTCCGACAATGGCGCAACCGGCAATGAAATCATTGTTTACTCCAGTCCACACGGCATCTGCCGTACAGCCAATCGGAGTAAACACGCTCGTAAGGCCGTTGTTGCGGATTCCGGTCGTGTTGACCGAATAATTTGGACTGCTGTTCAGCCGCGAAACAATCGGTGTATCCACCACCTGCAAAGTAAATGCATCGGACGCGGTCTGAATAAACTTCAGGCTGTCCATATAGTAGATCGTGTCATCCACTCCGGCGTCGAACCCGAACAGCCCTCCTTGGTATCTCGGAACGACCGGCCTCGTTTGCCCGGTTTCATCCGTCCAATAATAGTTTCCGCTGCCATCGACGGGCATGTTCAACGAGTTGGAACCCGGATCCTCCGGACAAGCATAGGCGGGATAGAACGACGTGCCGCCCGTCGAAACCTGGATGGTCGAGCAGGTCTTGAGAGCAAATCCCTTGGTAATCGAGGGCGTTAATAGATCAGGTTTTCCATCACCGTCAATGTCCAGCACCGGCGCGAATGCGGCATACCGGAAATTGATCGTAGCCATCTGCAATCCGGCATTGCCGTTGCTCACAGTGATCGGCGACGTCAACGCACTACCCCCCTTGTTCAATGCCACCGTCCAGCCAGTAACTGAAGCGAATGTGTTGTTGCTCGCTTGAGCCTGAGAAGCAGCATTCGAAGTCAGTGTGCCGCCCGGAATCACCGAGTACCATGTATTGGGGGGAACAGCGAACACCAAATCTTCCAAACCGTCGCCATTGACGTCGAGCCAGCGCACAACGGCACTCGGAGTACCTGAATAGGTGGCCGGCCCGATCGGCGTGGTGTATTTCTCGGAGAAATAGACACCCAAATCCGTCAGCGAGATAACGCCAGTCGACGATACGTTGACTTTCTTGACTCCGAACAACTCTAACGTGTCGCCTTGTTGTCCATTTGGCACATTGGTGACGTAGTGATAAAAAATATCGGGGATACCATCACCGTCGAAATCGGCGATATGGTCAATCGCCACGCTGACTCCGCCATTCAGAATGAGCGAGGTAACAGAAAAGCAGAAGGGGCCTTGAGCTGAAGCAAACTGCGCCAATGCGCCATCATTCAAGTGACCGGATATGGCGTTCGGATAAATGTATACATTTGTGCCATAAACCGATGAAACCCCTGCCCCTGGGTTGGTGCAGCTACTCGCTCCGTCCTGTACGGCGATGACTACGTCGGGTTTGCCATCGCCATTCATGTCCGCCGCGAATGCCTTTGGCGGCGTAGTCGTCTTTGATATCGGCCAAGTGATGTTGGACGGTACGTTCGCAAACAGCGCGGCAAAATTCTGGGCCTGTGTAGTTGTTGTATTGCCGTATTGCGCTTTGACCAGATCTGAACCCAGTTCGGTACGACCGCCCTTCCAAACGGCGAAGCTTAAAGTGGCGCTTGATATATTTGATATCCATTTCTGCCTTCCGTCGCCATCGATATCAACCATTACGCCATCTTCCAATCCTGCACCGACGTCGACCGAACTGGCCACGCTGCCATTGGCATTCAACTGCACCAGATATCCGTAGGCATTATGGTTGTGATCTGACGCCCGGATCACGACCTCCGGCACACCATCGCCCGTGAGATCACCGATGGAATGGGTTTGAGAGGGAAGGACACCGGCGGGCAATGCGACGTTTTGCAAGCCACTGAACGAGAAATTTAGATCACTATCGTTATAGCTAAATTGCGTCGGCGCATGACACGGCGCGCTACTACCCTTGGTTGCGCACTCCGTAAGACTCGTCATCATCAATCGCCGGTTGTAGGACGAGGTGGTATAGCTTGGCGTGTAGGTTCTAACGGTGCTGCCGGCCACGGCCATGGTGATCGACTGCAGCGCTTGCGTCTGCATCGTCAACCCTCCGGCGAGATAACTCGAGGAGATATCTGTCGGAGCCGGTGTTGTCCCGCTCACCGCTTGTGCACGCGTTTGATAAGCAAAAGTCACCGTTCGGTCGCCAACCGCCGAGGTTGGCGTAAAACCGGTGTAAGCAATCTGCGAAATCAACACCTCGCCCGGAACGATTGCACCTGCACTATCGAGCGCGGTGGTGTAGGTATAGGTCTGGTTGTTACCAACTCGGTCTTCGATCTTCTCGACCAGCCAACTCAATGCCGCGGTCGCGCCGCTGGGTTTCACTCGGGAATTTACCGAAGAAGAGGCACATGAAGATGAGGTGGTGATACCGCCATAGTGCAAGATGCGGCCATTCTTCTGCTCGACGCGGAAACATGCGGAGTCAGTGCTGCCCAGATCTCCGCCTACTTGCGTGATGCGTGCATAGCTGTCGACCTCAGTACGATACTGAGTACCGTCTTGGCCATAGGTCCCCGACACCGCAACCAGGCGCTGGCCGTCTAGGCAGAGCCGATCCGTATTGCTGTAGGACACTCCTAATGCCTGCCCGTCCTGCTCGGGTGTCTGGGGGCATCGATGAATTGAACTCAGGCCAGAAATCGTCCACCCCATGCCCATAACGCCATTGCCACTGCGGCTGTTGTAAGTCAGCGCGATATCGGGTTGCATGCCGGCGCGCCCAGACGGCACAACGATGGGCACGTGGTATTGGGCAGCACCGCCATCCGTGCTGGCCTGACCGGCCATTGTCCCTACGGTCGGATCATGGGTCGGAAGGTCATCGACCGAACCCGTTGGCGGCGGCGAGTTGATGGAAGTCACGACCGACGAAGGAACACCGGTAATAGCCAAAGCCGCGCTTGGCGTGAACGCACTGCAACCAGCGGCATTGCATGCCGCGACCCCGAAATAGTAAGTGTTGCTCGCCGGCACCGTGGCGGCGGCGTTCAACAAGGTCCGCGGTAGCGCTCCGTTCACCACCGTCCAGGGGCCGGACGCGGAGGTGGCGTACGCGAGTTCGTAATACGTCACGGTAGGTTCCGTGGCGGGATCCGGATCCCAGGCGACCATCGCAATGCCCGTCCCCGAGGCACCTGCCCGGACGGTGACACCGGTAGGTGGATTGGGAATCGCGCTATTTGCGGGAAATACCAGCACTTCAGCGGAAATGAAGATCGGCAATGTCGTTGTCGGGTCGCTCACATACAGCTCGTACTGCCAGTCGCCCACAAGAAGCGGATCGCTGAAACTGCCGCTGGCATCCCCGCTCAGCGCTGAACTCAAGTCTCCGGTGATCCGATTCCGCCGATAGAGCCGAGCGTTCGTCTCTGTCGTGGTCCAACTGACCACAACGTTACAAGCATTGGCTCCAGAAGGAACGACACAGCTGGTCATATTGACCAACACCACGGTCGTATCGCTCAATTTCGACAGCGTCGCATCGTTGGCAATAGGATCGTTAGGCCAAGCCACGGCATCCGCGCCGGTCGTTTGGGCGGACACGTTGGCAGTGGCTGACACCGTAGCGATTTGAGAGGACGTGAAAGCCCGCGTCAGCGTTCCAACGTTGCTGTAGATATCAAGGCAGCTGAAATCGGAACAATCATTAATCGGATAACCATTCGGATATCCGCTCGCGGAGGACTTTGCGTAGTTGAGCGAAAGGTCCTGCTCCGAGAGCAATGGACCGTCAGGATTAGCCGCCTGTAGCCACGTCGGATTGCCCGCGGTGTCGAAGACAAAGAGCGTGTCGGCTTCTCGGGTTAGGCCATTGCTGTCCGTGCCCACGCTGACGAAGAATCCCCAACCGGATTGGCCGGCAGTGGGGTCATACCAAGCGCCGGTGTAGCTCTCGTCGATCTGATCAGAAGAAGGTGTATCCGCTGCCCATGCTTGGGCCAAGCCGCGCGCACGGGAGGAACTCGGCGCTGCACCGCCGGGCTGATGGAAGAAATCGTAGACACATTCGTCGGGCTGCACCGCGGGACTGACGGCGGTCCACTGCCAACGCACCGCAGCCGCCACGGTGGACCCCGCCTTGAAGGTGATCGCCACCTGACCTGCCTGAGTCAGATTATAAGTTGAGGCGCCTGGAAGCCGAGTGACCCAGAACAACGGGACGAGATACTGCTTTGCACCCGTGGCATCGACTTGCGTTGTAGTGACGGCGCCTCCGTTGGACAGCCACACAGGCCGATGCAGCGCGTCGTAGGTGACCCAGGTTACTTCGATTCCTTGAGGAACGAAGTTGAACTCCCATGCCGTGCCGTAACGTTGAGGATTCCACCAAAGACCGGAGAACCCCGCATTGGTACCGGGATCGACCTCTGGCGCTGTGTCGGAACAAATATCGGCTGAGGGGTAGATAGGACCGCCATTGCCGCCGCCTCCGCCGCCATCCCCACCGCCGGAACTGCTCGAAAGCACCCTGAAGGGGGTCGATGTGGTGGCGGTTTGTCCATTCACCGTCACCGCGATGGGTCCTGTCGTCGCGGTTTGCGGCACTTTCGCGGTAATGGACGTCGGACTTGCCAACACAATATCGGCCGCGGTGCCATTGAACAGCACCGTGTCGTTCGCAGCATTGGAATCGAATCCGGAGCCAATGATCATGACGGCGGTACCCGGCGAACCGCTGGGGGGACCGAAACCGCTGATCGACAATCCAACGTCCACTGTAAAGGTACTGGCGCTGGTCGCAGACTGTCCCGCGACAGTCACCGTAATCGGGCCATTCGTCGCACCAGCCGGAACAACGACGCTCAGCGTGGCGGAGTCGATCGGCGTGACCTGCATTGCGCGCGCGCCGTTGAGAGAAACGATATTGCCACCGGTGGCGAGACTGAAATTCGACCCAGTGATCGTGATGCTGTCGCCTACGGCACCGTGGGTGGGAGAAAACGCAATTCCAGCAGGGATAAGGGGAGCACTCTGCTGGAACTTGGCGATGAAGGCATTGGCGTCATCGGATCTCAACACCGGCTGAACCGCACCGACAGTCACGGGAAAATCGCGGGCATGAGTCGAGCCGACGATGTAAATCCCCAAGTTCGGATCGAGCGCTATGCCGCTGCCAAAATCATTGGCGTTGCGATTGATACTGCCTCCAATGCGAGTCGCGTAGCTGATTGCGCTACCTGCTGTGTTGATCACAGCAAGATGTGCGCTTTCGTCCGACGTTCCAGCTGATGTTTGAAAAGCATCCGGAGTAGTAGGAACTGCTCCGTCTCCGACGACATAAGCATTGCCGTCTCCGTCGACGGCGATTGCATTCCCGCCGACATTTATTGAATAGACGAGAGCGGAGCCGGAGGGATTGAGCTTCACTACCTGATCTGTAGCGGCTACATAGGCGTTTCCTGCCGAATCCACGGCAACGCCGTTGGCGTAATCACCTGGGAGATACGTGGAATATAAAAGCCCCGAGCCGGAGTCGTTTAATTTGGCAGCGAAGCTGGGACCTTGAGTGCTTTGATAGGCGCCAGTCGTAACAGGATAGTCCGAAGACCCGGTATGGCCGACAACATAGGCATTGCCATTCCCATCGATATCAATGCCTAAAGGCCAGTCGTACGTACTCCCGCCCAATAGCGTGGAATAGATGACCTGCGATCCGGCGGAATTGAATTTGACAACAAATCCTATGGGAAGCCCAAAGAACAAACTTGACCGTTCGTCAGCGCCAATATAGGCGCCCGGCGTTGTTACAAAGGACGGCGTGCTGGTGACCCCGGTCACGTATGCATTGCCTGCTGAATCTACCTTGATCGCATTTCCCGATTCCGTGGTACCGGCGCCGTAGCAGCAGTTCCCTTCCGTCCCCGTCAGGTAGGTCGAATAGACCAAGGAGGCACCATCTGACCCGATTTTCGAAACAAATGTTGTTGGATAAGTGAAGGGAGTCGACTGATAAGCCAGCGGAGTGATAGGAAAATCGTCGGCGTTCGTCGCTCCTGTGATGTATGCATTTCCTGAGTCGTCTATGGAAATGGCATTCCCCGACGCTATCTCATTTGAACCATAGTAGTTTGTAGTGCCACCAAAATAGGTTGAGTAAACCAAAGCAGAGCCTGCCGAATTCAGTTTACTTACGAACGCAAGCTGCGTAGGCTCAGAAGGGCTCTGCGAGATACCAGACATTACCGGGAAATCGGTGGAGAACGTGGTCCCCACCAAGTACGCGTTGCCCGTACTGTCCACCGCCACGCCACCTGCGCGGTCATACCCGCTGCTTCCCAAATAGGTCGAGTACACCAACACCGGGTCGATCGTTACCGGCTTCGTCTTGTCATAGCTCGCCAACGCAAACGATGCTCGCTTACCGTTGACGCGATAGCCGCCAACGATTGCTTGACGCTTGCCATTGGCGGTCTGGTAGACCTGCGGCTTGCGTTGAGTGACCTTCCCAGTCGCGGTATCGAGCACGAGGTTGCCATCGCTGTCGACCGTTAGCTGTTCGACGCCGTCGAAGTCGATCTGGATCGTATTTGGATCGGCACCAGGTGCGAGGACGAAATCGTATTCGAGCTGTTGCTGGTTGCCGTAGTAGATAAGATCCACGCCGGGGTAGATGCCGGCATAAACAACTTTCGCATAACTGTGGACATGGGTGCGCCACTTCGACGCATCCTTGCCGATGAAGTAGTTGCTTATGCCGGGCAGTTCATCAATCCCCGAGACGGTCGCGTTTGGATTTGCGCCGACGAAACGCGTGCGAACAACGGCGCCGTGAACTACAGGTCGCGCTGCGGAGGGGGCGGCGGCAGTTTTGTTGTGTGTGAACTTAGTGCTTGCGCTTGTGGGCTTAGCTTCTGAGACCTGCAAACTCATCACCGCCTCGCCCGGTGTGAGGAATAAGCTGTAGCCCTGTCCTCTCGCTAGAAAGTTGACCTTCCTATCGGTCTGGCCTTGATTGATTTCAAAGGCCATCGGCAATTTGCCGTAATTCGCAGCGAGCGAGGCAGAGGGTGTAGACGGCGGCGTCTTCGCAGACGCGTTCGCGTCAGGGCCACGCGAGAAAGAGGTGTGAAGCCGTGGAGGGGTTGGACTAGACCCGGCGGCAAAAATCGCGCTCGACAGTAAAACAAGTCCAGCAAAGCCAAAACGAATAACAAAACGAAACAACCGCGTCGCTTGCGCGTCCATAGCTTGTCCCCTGGTAGCCAGGTCCGCATCCGTGCGTGCGCATCGTGCGAACGTCCTACTCACGCTAAATTATTTTTTGTGAGCCTGTCAATGAATTTCGACAGCCGGATACGAAAATCAGAAAATTCCTACAAAAAAATTCGAGGAATTCCTACACCGTCTACTCAAAGATGAAATTGTTCAGCTCGGCGAGGCACGTTAACGGGGCGTTGTCATGGCACGCGCTTCCCTGAATCAGGTATCGAATGCAGCTGAGCGATTGAGGATCGCGAATCCCCGGCGCTGAGCCTCACCGGTGGCATCGACGGCAGACAGCACGCCCGACGAGGGACGAGTCCTACGCCCTCAGGCTAGTTCCTGAAGGCGCGTGGCGACCTCGCGTTGCCCATCTTGCGCAGGGCGGTGATGGCCGGCAGCTGCGTACGCCGCGGCGTAGATCGTTTCGTCTCCCACGCGTACACCGACTGCCCGCTGACGCCGAGCAACTTCGCGGTTTGCTCCGCCGACAGGCCGAGCTTCTTCCTCAGGGTCTTGAACCCATCCGTTCGGAAGCGCAGCCTCGTATCAGGCCCGGCGACGGCCGGCGTTACCTTCTTCAGTTGCTTGTTCTGGGCTTTAGCTATGCGTTCCAACGCAACAACCTGGCGCTTGAGTGCCGCAATATCTCGGCGATACCTCGCGGCTGCTTTGTGCAGTGCAACCGTCTGCCGTTTAATTTCGCGTCGCTCGATACGACTGATTTCCTGCTTAAGGATATTGCCAATGTTGGGCATGAACGATCACGATCGAGAATCTCGTTAACAGTATAGAAGGCAAGAGACGTATCAAAGCTCGTTGATGCATCGTGCTGAGCGCCAGGCCGACTCAAACAGCGCCTTCGAGATCGGAATGTTCACTCCGCACTGCGGCATTATGGCTTGTGACTCGATCCAAATCCCGTCCGGCAACATGCCCCATTGGTCCTCTAGGTGGGTCGCGCTATATCGAAGCGTCTTGCCATCGGCGCGTATCTCTAGATAGCGCTGCCAGACACCCGTTGGGTCAATCTCAGAGTACGAAATATACTCCTCGACACCAATCGTATTTCTACTGGAGCAGTTGAGGCGGTAGATCATATTGGGGCCTCGCTACGGTGCGGTTGACTGATCAGTCAAAGTACCAAACACATGCTCGACAGTCCGTCGACGAACCACCGCTGCTTCGGGAAATGCATCAAGCCGTTTTTGCATAGCATCCAACACATGCTCGTGCTCCCAACGAGCGACCCTTCGGTAGGCGCTGGTCGTGCAGTCCGACTTCATCGGGCAG
>Ga0105240_10003150_pt1 | contig 25961 bp, 25 predicted proteins | sample KBSC54metaG_FD_80426 | JGI IMG/M metagenome (GOLD analysis project Ga0105240, IMG submission 80426) | Corn rhizosphere microbial communities from Kellogg Biological Station, Michigan, USA - KBS C5-4 metaG | ecosystem: Host-associated > Plants > Roots > Rhizosphere > Soil | place: Michigan, USA...
AGCCTTGCTGATCCTGGTCATCGCCTGCAGTACCTACATCAATCTCAGCACTGCACGGAGTATCGAACGGGCCAGGAGGTAGGGGTGAGAAAGGTCATTGGCGCCAGCGGGTCTCAGCTCTTCTTTCAATTCATCGGAGAATCGGTGCTGGTATGCAGCCTGGCGGTCATCTGCAGCCTGCTGGCCGCGGAATTGTTCTTACAGCCTTTTTGCCGGCTGACAGGAAAGGAACTGGCGGCAGGCGACCTTCTTTCTCCCGCTTTCTTATTGTTCAGCCTGTTGACAGGGTTGGCGGTAAGCCTGCTGGCGGGCAGCTATCCGGCTATCGTGCTGACGGGGTTCGAGCCTGTAAAAGTATTGAAGGGCGCCTTTAAAAACACAAAGTCCGGCAGGGGGCTGCGGCAATCGCTGCTCGTGTTTCAGTTTGTCATATCCGTCTTTCTCATCGTCAGCACGTTGATCATGCAACAGCAGCTGTCATTTATCCAGCATAAAAAGCTGGGTTATGACCGCGAGCATGTGCTGGTGCTGCCCATGGCTTCCCGGATGCAAAAGAATATCAGCACGATAAAGACCGAATTCCTGCGCGATCCCAATGTGCTGAGCCTGGCCCGCTGCAGCAGTACCCCTGTAAGCATTGGCGGCGGCTACAATATGCGCAACGCTACCATGCGGAAAGGCGAGCAGCTGTCTGTGACGGGCGCCCGTATCGACGAAGACTATCTGCCTGCGATGGGTCTGCAGCTGGTAGCCGGAGAAAATCTGACCGGGCAGGACATAAAGGGCGCTTTCCCGGAGGTGCCGCCAGGCGTGGACGAGAGTAAAGTTCCCCGGACCTTCCATTTTATTCTCAATGAGTCGGCGGCCCGCGTCCTGGGATGGAGTCCGCAGGAAGCCGTTGGTAAGAAAATGTTTATGGATGAATCACGTCCGGGTTATGTGAAAGGAGTAGTAAAGGATTTTCATTTTAAAGATCTGCACCAGGCCATCAAACCGCTGGTGCTTTTCCCGGGAAGCTATTTCTCTTATTTACTGGTAAAGCTCAGCGGCCGGCAATTACCGGAGACCATTGCGGGCATCGGTGCGAAATGGAAGACGCTGGTACCTTATCTGCCTTTCGAGTACAGGTTCCTGAATGACGATTATAACAGACTATATGCATCCGAACAGCGGCTGGGGACAGTGATGCGTCTTTTCTCTATAGTGGCCATTGTCCTGGCCTGTCTGGGCTTGTTCGGTTTGTCTGCTTATGCAGCCAGGCAAAGGGTCAAGGAGATCGGTATCCGTAAAGTGCTGGGCGCCTCGCTTACTGACCTGGTTGTCTTATTGTCCGGCAGCTTTATCCGGCCGGCGCTGGTGGCTATTGTCATTGCCATGCCCCTGGCGGGGTGGGCGATGCACCGTTGGTTACAGGATTTCTCTTACCGGGTGGATATAGGGGTATGGAGCTTTGTGGCCTCTGCTGTGCTGGTGATAGCCATCACCCTGGCGACAGTGAGCATCCAGGCTGTGAAGACGGCTTTGCTAAACCCGGTGAAGAACCTGAGGACCGAATGATGCCTGCCCGCATTGCTGACCCTTCTAATATCGGCCGCTATCGCGTCCTCTGGATATGACAAGATAAACCTGTTTATATGAAAAATGTTATTTGCTGTCTGCTGCTGCTGGCGGCGGCTGAATTTTCCTTCGGGACGGTTCAGCCTGCGTCAACCGTTGACCACATGATCCCTGCCGGTCATCTTCGGGTACATTGTGTAGTGAGTGGGCAGGGGCAGGCGCTCCTGTTCCTGCACGCCGGCTATCAGGACCTGCACATGTGGGATGCACAAGCCGCTTTTTTTGAAAAACATTACCAGGTTGTACGGATGGATATGCCGGGGCATGGCATGACAACGGGTGTGGATACCGGCTTGCTCGTGGCGGATGTCGTCCGTATCGTGCTGGACAGCCTGCATATCGGGAAGGCCGTGGTGGCCGGCGTCTCCATGGGTGCATCCAGCGCCACGGATTTTGTACTGGCGTACCCCGGGCGGGTGAGCAGGCTTATCCTCGTCTCACCGGGTCTCAGCGGATGGTCGGCGGTGATGAAGATGGACAGCTTAAGCGGCGCCCTGTTCAACAGGATGGATAGCGCCAGGAGCACGGGCGATCACCGGGTTTTTGCGGATCTTTTTACGCGGATGTGGTGTGATGGGCCTTTTCGCCAGCCCGGCGAAGTGAACGCCCGGGTGCGGGATTATATCTACACGACTACAGCGCGGAATAATATGAACGATACGGCTTTTCCTGTATACAATCAGCGCCGTGCAGCTACGCGGCTGAAGGAAATAAAATGTCCTGTGCTCATTATCCAGGGGGATAAGGATGTTCCTTTAATATTAAGGGAAACGGCGTGGTATAAGCACGAATTATCCCAAGCCAGGCTGGTGAATTTTCCAGGTCTGGCGCATATGGTGAATATGGAGAAGCCGGAGGAGTTTAATAAGGTAGTTTACCAGTGGCTGAAGGACGCTGCCAATGGATGAAGGAGCCCAGCAACAAAACGGCCATGCCGCTCAACCAAAGCCAATAACCCGCTTTGTAGACTGTAATTCTGGCATAGGCTGGTTGTTCACTGACAATGATCGTATGCATTAACAGAAAGCCGGCTGCACAAAGGGTGGCCAGCAGGCTGAAGAGGAAAGCTTTCTTTTTGTTTCTTAGAAATAAGATCACCGCAATAATAAAGAATGGATTGGCCAGCCAGATGATGAATGTGATGCTGCCGGCGAACAAGCCCATCCATCCCAGGAAAAAAAGACCGAATGGATCTGACCAGGCGTCTTTTTCCGGCATATCGATATAAAATGCCGGTTGCGTGAAAGAGGCAAGGAACAAACAGAGAGTGATCGCTACAAAAATGCGTTTTGTCATTGTTATATAACGGCGATGGCTGCATAAATATTGGCCCGGCCATAGGCTGAGGGTCTCTCTCCTAATTTTTGAGCGTTCGGGAAAAGTTTTGTCAGGGATGCGAAGCTCAGCGGATAGGGCACCCATCGGGGGACGGGTTGATCTGTATCATATTCCACGATGATAAAAGGCGCTTCCGCGCGCATATAGGTGCGGAGTTTGAGAAGTAGGGTGGGTTTGTCTTTTACATAATGCAGCGAATTGGCCATAAGAATGCCGTCGAGGTTGCCCAGCGGAAGGTCGTCTCTTTCAAAATCGGCTTTTAGAGGAATGAGACGGGTAGCATTGGGCAAAGTGTGATGCCGGAATCCTGGGTTGGTGTCGATGCCGTGAATGGTGCTGGCTTCCGGCAGGAGGCGGGCAAGCGCTTCTGTGAATAGACCGGCGCCACAGCCCAGGTCGGCCCAATGCTGGGCCTCCCCGGGCCGGGGAAGAAGAGGGACGGCGTTGTCGATGAGAGAGAGGGCTTCGTTCAGCGTCATGGGGCAAAGGTACGCCGTATGGCAATTATGGCATTGGATACAATAGGCCAATGGTGGTTACCCGAAAGAGAAGTAATGTGGATTCGTTACTTTTATAAAAAAAACATGTTGCGTATCGGTGTATTATTGACTTTGGTTATCATATGGAGATCTACTACAGCCCAGATACAAGTGAGCGAGGAGCCCCGGCATCATAAAGTATTCGACAATGGCTGGGTGCGGGTATTGGACGTACATATCCTTCCCGGCGATACTTCTCTCTGGCATAAGCATTCCACGCCTTCCGTTTTTCTTATCCTCAGCAATACCAAAACAGGTTCGCAAGCGAAGATCGAGCCGCACAGGCCTCCTTTCACCGACGGCAGGATCTGGTTCGAAGGGTTTTATGATACGGTGCGTATTCACCGGGTATGGAATGAGGACGACCATGAATTTCACGTAATAGATATGGAGCTGCCGCATAAGCCGTATAAGACCATCGATCCGCCTATTACGGACGGTGCGTTCCAGCTTTTGTTTGACGAGAAGCCTGTGAGAGGGTATAGGATGACGCTGGATGCAAAGGGGGCGGATCATCTGAGTCCCCGGAAAGCGCCGGTGGTCGTCATTTGTGTGGATGATGGGGTGGATGTTAAAGTGGGGGGCGCGGAATTGCGTAACAAAGGCGACTACATCTTTATCCCTGCCGGTGCGAAGCTGGACTTTCAAAATGGGGTTCAGGTGGAAGCGAAGCTGGCGGTGTTTGAGCTGAAATAATGTGGAAAACCACTGCACGGCGCACCATCCTGAGGACTGGGATTACGATCATGTGAAGGGCCGCCATTGAGCTGGGAAAGATAACTGTAAATTATGAGAATGAATAAGTGCATTATATATTTACTTGTGATCCTTTTGCTCTGCTCCTGCTCCGGCACCCAGGATCATACTGCGGAGGCGGGTATCAACGACAGACCGGCGGATTCGAATTATCATAAAAAGAATTTCGATAGCTTAATTGTTGCCCTGGACAACAAATTCAATGGGAAATTGGAATTTACTAAAGAATTGATGGGTGATACCGGTTTCGTAGAAATATACGAACACAGCTCCCTTTACATAGATGATATGATCAAATTTTTGTCGGAAAAGCGGGCCTTATACCAGGGAGAAAAGTCCAATACGCTTCTATTCCTCTGTATCTGGTCGATGCAAATCTCATCGCTAGCCGATTATATAAGATTATGCAGCACCCTGATCGACCTGTATGAAGAGAAGGTGATAAGGGAAGATGTATTATATGAAGCCATTACACCCAGTTTCAAGGGCAAATGGAACATACCCCATAATTATTCAGATCCAAACGTTATAGCTCTCCTGCGGAGGATCCATGATCATGAAAAGGTGTCGCCGGAACTCAGGAAAAAAATAGAAGAGGTCTTAGCCGGTAAGTTCAATTAAGACCTGCAAGGGCGCGACACGGAAGCTATTGTTACACCCTACGGGGAACAATAGAATGGGAAAAGATAAAAACACCTTTTTTAACCCTTCACTGTGAACTGGATGTAAAGGTCCTTTTCCTCATATGCATCCCTGAAGTTCTTTGCGTCTTCCGTATTCATTTTTTGTCTTTCCTGTGCGATCTTATCTGCCAGTGTTATCGTATTGCTTATGTCATAATACAATTGGTCGAGATGCATCACCATCAATCTGCCTTTCGTTTGTGACACCAGCGCTTTCAGCAAGGCCCTGTTCGGCATGGTATTTTTCCAGGTAGGACTGATGACATCGTAATCCAGTGTAGCCATGGCTGCCAGGTCGGGGTGGGTCATCATTTCCATCCCCAGCCTTTCGGCAGTCCCATGATGGCTGAGGTGGTGGGCCACCTTATAAAATACTGTTCTGCTTAGCAGGTCCACTGTAAAATTAGGTTTGCCATTCCGACAGGGTACCTTCCATGGTATAGTATGCCAGCTTTGCCAGCTGCCATATTCCGCGTCGCCCGGGAACAGCATAACGCGTCCACTGTCATTGAATTCGATGGCCATCGCCAGGCTCAGGTTGTTTGTAATGCTGTTCATCCGGAGCGCCAGGCTGCCTGCGCTGTATAGCCATTCATTATCTATCTTACGCCAACATTCCTTGGCGCCGGTGTACGCGAGGACGGAAGAAGCTTGAGGGTCGGAGTTGACATAGTTGTAATCAAAAGGAAGAAGCGACAGGCCTGCAGAGCCGTCCGTAGCCAGAACCGCTGCGGCAAAGGCATCGGCCTCAGCCAGCTCTTTATTATGGTCATAAGATTCACCTTTCCCGCCCGTCTCTTTTTTCACAGCCTCTTGGGTAAGGGGCGGCCCCAGCACATAAAAAGTAATGCTCTCCAGCCCCGGTATATCGATGACGGTCCCAGGGCTATAATAGTCAATTTTACCGGCGCCGATGGTTTCCTTGACTATTTTCATTCCAGCCAGCCCTCCCACATAGTTGCCGGGGGTATCATCGCTTTGCAGAGCGTTGAAATTCGTGATCACGTCGGCGAATGTCTGTCGCGCTGCCAACATATCCATACCACGGTATTCCTGCGCCATCTGCTGCTGATACACGGGATCCTTCAGCGCAGCCTGCAACCTGTCTGTAGCCATGGCCAGGGCTTGTCTTTTCTGACCATAGTCCTTTTGCCATTGCTTTACCTTTTTATCCGTATCCTTCTCCGTCCAGCCCATCCATACCTTATCTACCTTGAAATTGGAGGTCAGCAGGTCCTTACATATGTCGAATAAATGTACATGATCCTTATGCTCATGGGTAACCACCAGCAAATGGATATGATTGTCGACATATTTTTTCATGTGCTCTATATAGGGTGTAAGCCTTTCCTTATCACCCGACCATGCGCCGCAGTCGATCATCATCTTAAACGCTTCCACATAGCCGGAAAAGAATTTTATTATAAAGCAGTCGCCCGTGCCCATACGGTACATCCGGACAGTTGCATGGGTAATGTTAGCCATAGATTGTAATTTAATGTTGATGCAACAACGCAAACGGCTCGTTCAATATGCTGTTGAGCCCTATTCCAAAGTATTTGCTGTATTCGCTGAGTCCCATTACGGTATCGTCATGCTGATAGTGATATTGATTCTCCGCCCTTGTCCTGTCTATCTGTCGTATTTTCTTTGCCAGCATATCAGGGTCCAGAAGGGGGCGGGCGATGGCATATTTCAGTGTGGTCGAATCGAGATCGAAGATCAGCGTGCATCCTCCCCACAACTCAAAACCGTCCGGCGGCGTAGTGTCTACATCAGGGATGTAGTGTCCGTTGAACTCTCCGTTGGTGACGATGACGCCCGACCGTTGTATCAGGGAAAAAATAATCTCGTTGATCTGGTTGTTATTGGGCCCTACCCGAGACACGAGACGCAGGTTCTGCACCTGGAAGGAGGGGCCATTGTTGCTCCCGTCGATTTCTCCGTATGCCGAGGAGGTGCGTATGCCTGCCTGCGGCCAGTTGCTGCTGAACACCAGGCCTGTGAGCTTTTCGAATTCGAAGGAATCCTCGAATTTCAGAAAGATGCGTTTGTGCAGGCTCTGGTCGGAAGGTACATTAGTGCCCCCCATGTACTCCTTTGATAAATCGTAGATTTTTTTTCTGTCCGTCTCATACATCACTGCCGCCCTGTAAGCCATCAGGAATTTGCTGATGGTGTCGAGCAGTGTTCTGGTCTGTGTGCTGACAAAGGGTTTCAGGGTGTATCGTAAGCTTTCGGGACTAAGGGTCTTTATATTTTTAGGATAGATACCCCTTCTGCGGAAGGCGTCGATAAAATATAGCCGGTAGCCTTTTTCGTCAACCTCCATTACATCGAGATCCGCTGTAATGATGGCCCTCAAATAATCCCCAAAGGTGATGTCCACGGGAGGACAATAATCCAATGCGCGTATGCACATGCTGAGGACATGACCTGCGGACTTGGATGCCTCGCCGGCCAGACGGTTGACAAGATCGGGGTGCAATTCGCCCTTGGGCAATATACCTGTGCCGTTGGAAGCTATGCGTAGAAGGTCAGCTGCCCGGCTCTTATAAATATTGATAAATGCTTCGAAGATGGCGGCTACCAGGATGCTGCCCCGTGCATGGGGCTCCATGACAGTCCGGTAGTCGTCCGCGGAAGGCTGTTTGGGAGTCCATTGACCTTTGTCATCCGTATCTCCAATGGCATCCCGCAAACTGCCATACCTGCCAATGGCTTTCCCAAACTGTTGCGCCAGCTTGCCTAAAAGGTTCTGATCGCTCAGGTTACCTTTTGTCTCGGCTATCTGTTTTTTGAGCACCTCCGGAAAGGTAAAATGCTGAAAGAGCGCGACGACATCCGCAAAAGCTTCATGAAAGGCCAGCACATCGGGGTTGCTGGGATTATTATATTGCCGGTGCATTCCATCGAGGATGGCGTGTGTAGTCTCATGAGCAATAATATCGTGACTCAGACAGGTGAATACCAGCGAGCCCGGCATCTGTAGCGTGGGGTCGGCAGGCGTGGAGGAAAAATATCCAAACAGGAGCGATTTTTTTTGCGGACTGTAATACGCGTTGGCTTCACGCATGGCGTGGGGGTAGATGCGCAACCGCTGTACAAACTCCTGGTAGAGGGTGGGGTCGGGCAACCGCCTGGTGGACCATAGTACCTTACGTCCCAACGCCTGTTCGAAATGACTGATCGTCGTCATTGCAACGGCGTATACCATTTGCTGATGGAAATGGGGATTGCTCTCGCTGGGAGTCAGCCCGTCCTGAGCAAGGATATAGGGGTCGTTCAGGTCGACAGGCGAATAATACTGCCCTGTGGTGGGGTCATAATCGACTACTTCGATGTATTCACCGGTGGGACCCGTGGTCTGAGGTTTATACAACGGATCTCTCTCTTGTTTTTTCTTTTCATCTTCCGACAGGTGGAGGTCTTCCCAGAGGACCTTATAGATCATGGAGTTGATGCCTTCCGTCTCTGCCTGGAGGGAGAGGGAGGGGTCGAAGGCGTAGCCCCTTAATTTTCGGAGTGGAGGTTTGCTGTTCATATGAACATGACGGTTTAATATTATTGAACGATCAGACGGTCAGACCCGCAAGTTTTTTCAGTACGGCTATGGAAGGAGTGAACAAATATTCTCCCCCTGTGGGGATGACAAAATCTTCTATGGTGGAAAGGGTATGTACCTGTCCGTTGACTGTCAGGTCGGCTTTTCGCTGCTGCATTTGTCCGCCGGCGGGAAGGTCCATTACATTTCCGGGTGGAGTGAATCCTGCCATATCGGAGTTGATTTAGTGTGGTAGAAAAGTGGTTTAAAAATACGCGGTTAAGAAGGGCCGGTCAACGGGAAAAACACCTTTTTTTACCATCACTCGTCAACAACGTTGGTGCGCCAGCCTCACGCCCCGCCCAGCAGCCCTGCCGACATCGCTTTGGCAGTGATCTCTCCCAGGGTGCCTACCACGTCGGATACTTTTTTGATGGCCGCCGCCAGTTTGGCCAGCTTGTCACTGGTCTTCTCCATTTTTGCCGTAAGAGTTTGCAGATCTCCGTTGGCAGCATTGATCTTGTCTACCATGGCCTGTAAGGTATCTTGAATGAGCGTGTCCTGGAGGTCCATCTGGTCATTGATGGCCTGCTCGATCAGCTTGCGTTCCTGGGGGGTGAGGTCGGGGTCGTTCAGCGCGTCGTGTAACTGGCTGATGAGGGAGTTGACTTGTTTTAGGGCATTCAGCGTCTCGGTGTTCATATTCGATAAAGTTTAAGGTAATTTGATCAGGGTGGATAAGGAGGAAAAGGCGCTGCCGGCCGCCTGTACATCTGTGATCAGCTGCTGGGTCTGCTGAATGATCTCTTTCAGGTCCTTTTTTTCCCTGACATTCCTGGCCAGCTCCCGGTGTGCCTGGGCCAGGCTTTTGGCGGCCTGTACCACGCCCTGGCGTAGTAACTCCGTATTGTCATAGGCCAGCAATTCGTCGTAATACCATTTGACACTGTTGTAGTCGATCTTAGCTGGTTGGCTGAATACGGTGGATCTGTAGATGGCGATGAAATTCTTCTTTTCTTCGGCCAGGAGCGCCTGTAATGTCGGGAAGGAATTGCCCTGGGCATTCATAAAGCTTTCTTTTTCCAGGACGGTAATCAGATTGCCTGTGGTTACCTGCACCATAGTATCCGCCGCCAGCACAAATTCCTTCAGTGCTGCCGTCTGCCGGTGGCGGGTCAGTACCTTGCCTACCAGCAGGATCACCTTGGATATATTGGTCCCCAGGCCGGCGGGCAGGGTATCTTTTACTTTTGTATTGTAGGTGGCTACCAAGTTGCCCAAATTTTCACCCAGCGAGGTGGTAGGGGCGTTAAGGTCCGTAATATAGTGGTCGCTGCTGAGCTTGGTGAGCAGTCCGGCGTATTGCTGGATGAGACGAAGGGAAAGGTCGAACCTGGCGGACAATGCCATTGCGGCCTCGTATCTTTTCCGGGCCCTGTCTACACCCCGATCGATCTCATCCGCATCGGTGAAATGGCTGGTGCCCACCAGCTCCATGTGAAGGTGCAGGCCGGCACGTTGATCCATCACAGCACTGGGATAAGCGCAGTAGTCTTTTGCGGTGGCAGCGAAGGCGTTGATATTCTTCACCTGGCTGTCCGTGAGGACGGCGCAGCGGGTAAAGGTGAGGGAGATGGCAAGGGGTAGGAGGATAGTTTTAATGGAGGCGATCTTCATAGCAAGGTTAGTTTAGGAAGGATAAATGTACGATAATTTCTGCCGTATCAGCCTTTTGTGAAGATTCGATGCCAGGTCTTTTGCCATTTTCAATCTGGGATAATCCCTAAAAAAGCCGTTATTTGAGGATTATGATCTCTAAAAAGGGGGTATTATGACACTGATTATGCTAATAGCAGGCGTGATCGTTGGGGGAGCACTGGGATATTCGTTGGCGAAGCTAACGACACGAAAATACTATGTCCCCGCAGAGACTTTCGCGTTGTTGAAAGACCAGCTCACCCGTGCCGAAAAAGAACTATCCAGCCAGTCCCAGGAGATCCTGGGCCTCACCAACCAGCTCACCGCGCTGGAGTTGAACGAAAAGCATCTCCAGGACAAGATCACCGGCTTCAAAGAAGAGCTGCAGCGCATGCACGACCTGTCTCATGAACAATTTAAAAACATAGCCACCCGGATCCTGGAAGAGAGACAAACAACTTTTGTAGCAACCAATAAAAAAGAGCTGAACGAAATACTCAACCCCTTCCGTGAAGGACTATCGGAATTTCGTAAAAAAGTAGAGGACACCCGGAAAGAAGATATCGCGGACCTCACTTCGTTGAAAAAGGAGATCGAGGGATTGGAAAAATTAAATTTTCAGCTCAGCGAAGATGCCAGACGCCTGGCCACAGCCTTGAAAGCCGATGTCAAGATACAGGGAAATTGGGGAGAGGACAGGTTGAACATGATCCTCGAGGCGGAGGGCCTGCAAAAGTACATCGATTACACACGGGAAGAACAATATCAGGACGAAGACCGTAACCGCATGCGCAAGCCGGACTATATCCTGCGCCTGCCCAACGGAAAGCATATCATCATCGATAGTAAGGTATCCCTCACGGCATATAGCAATTATTTCAATGCCGATACGCCGGAGCAAAAGGCGATGTCTTTAAAGCAGCATGTAAAAAGCATTACCGACCATATCAATATCCTGGCGGACAAGAGCTATCAATCCCTGGCGGGGCTCAATACCCCGGACTATGTATTTATGTTCATGCCCATCGAATCCGCGCTGACCCTGGCCATGAATCAAAACCCGGAACTTTTTACGCATGCCCTGAACAGAAAGATCGTGCTGATAACGCCCACTACGCTGGTGGCGACCCTGAAAGTGGTGCGGCTCCTCTGGCAAAAGGAGAACCAGGTAAAAAATGTGGAAGAGATCTTTAAGCAATGCGGCGCCCTCTATGATAAATTTGTCGATTTTATAGGGGATATGGACCGGATCGAAGAGGCATTGAACGGCGCCGGCGCTGCATACCGGGACGCGATGTATAAGCTGAAGGCCGGCGAGAGGAAAGGGTTTACCATTATGGGCCGGATGGAAGCTATCCGGCGGCTGGAGGCCCGGGTAAGCAAGGTGATGCCCGGCAGGCATGTGGGCGAGTCTGAACTGCCAGACTTACCGGATGACAACACGTATGAAAAAACTGATCATAACACTGATGGTCCTGTCACTGGCACAATTGCAGGGGAGGACACAGACCGCGCCGATCAAGGGTGATTTTGCCCTGAAGAACGTACACACGGGAAAATACGTCCGTATCAAAGACGCCAACAATGCCAACGGCACACCCATCGTGGCCTATTCACCGGTGAACTGGAAATGCGTCACCTGGGAATTTCAACCGTCGGCGAAGGGCGGGCATACCCTGAAGAACCTCTTCTCGGGGAAGACCTTGCAACCCCTGAACGGAGAAGCGAAAGCGGGCGTCGCAATGGAGGAGGAGCCGCTGGGCAGCAGCAAGGTGCAGGAATATGAAGTGATCAGCGCGGGGAAAGATCAATATTACGTCAGGCTAAAAGGGACGGAGCTCTATTTAACACCCTCCGACCCGGGCGGGGCGACCAATAGCAATATCATCCTTCAAGCCAGGCAAGACGGTGATCTGCAGCGCTGGACGTTGGTGGAACAGCATCCGACGATGTAATCCTTACTTCTTCCCCGACAGGTGATACTGGGCCTTGGAGATAAGCTCCACTGTATTTCTTGCGTTGAACTTCTCTTTCAGATTTTTTTTGTGCGTGACCACCGTTGTCTCGCTGATAAAAAGCTTGTTGGCGATCTCTTTTGCACAAAACCCTTTTTCCAGCAGCTCCAGCACATCCAGCTCCCTTCTCGTGGGGCTGGGAATGGCGTCATACTTCACAGGCTGCGGCCTCTCCGGCGCCTCTTTGCCCTGCCACCTTTCCGGCGCCTCTTTGTCCGGCCACTCACCATTCAAAATATTCATGACGAGATCAGGAAGGTTCTCTGCGAGAAAATTTACAAAATACAACAGCTGGTCATTCTGTTTTTCCAAAGCCTGTATTCGCTGCTCCATTTTTTCCGCGGCGGCCGCGGAGCGGGAATGGGTAGAATGGCACCACTTCTCATTAATGGCCACATGCAAGCGCTCAAGCAGCACCGATTTGTCCGACAACATAATGATAACGTTTTACTCAATCAATGGGTAAGGCGAGTGCAAAGGAGGGATAACATGGTAAGAAGGGTATCTAAATGTAAGACAATAATCAGCAAGAATAATGCCGGGGTTGGAAAATACCTAAAAATGAGGAAGCGTAAGTGATTCTACCTACTATAAAATGACATCCTCTCTCCCGGAAATTTTTCACTACTAATGAGGATTGACTTCGGTCCGCTTCAACGTTAGTTTTGTCCTCAACTAATGATAGATAAAGCTATTTTATTATTGAGGAACGAGCTGCAGTCGTACATAAATATCAAGGACGCCTCGGTGAACGTGATCGTCGACAACATCGGGTTGTTCGAGACCTCCAAAGGGGATACGCTCACCAATAACATCGTCATTACGCTGGTGAACATCGAAGAGGAAAGCGCGCTGAAGAACCAGCCGGCCCTTAAAAGACCACCCGCGGATAAAGCTATTTATGAGAACCCGCCTGTCTTCCTGAACCTGTACGTCCTTTTTACCTGTAATTACTCGGGCGCCGACTATCCGCTGGCGCTGAAAAGGCTGTCCTATGTCGTCCAATTCCTCCAAAGCAGGAACTCTTTTTCAACAGCCACTTCCGTTGCGTCCGCGGGTCTGCTGGACTTTGCAGACGAGGATGCGGTGAGCCTGAAATTCACGCTGGAGCTGTATACGCTGACCTTCGAACAGATCAATTATCTGTGGGGTTCGCTGGGCGGCAGGCAGGCGCCTTTCGCCATGTACAAGCTCCGTCTGGTGGCCATTACCGAGCGGGCGCTTCTCCGCCAGGTGCCGTTGATCGAAGAAGTAAATACGGGTATGGGCGTTACAACTTTTCCCAGATGATGCAGACCATTTATAAAATATTATTCGAAGTGCGGCTGCTGCACGAATTCTATCTGACACAACAGGATGGGACGGTGATCTTTTCGAAAGCCGACGCCGCGGACAGGGATCTTTTCCTGCAGCAGTTCTTCCAGCTCAGCCGGCGCAGCATCAACAGCGACATCAGCTATTCCGTGCCCGATGCCAGCCTTTCTTTTTTCGGCAACCACCGGCTCAGGCTCCTGGAGACCTATTCGGGTTTTAAGATAGCCATCGAGGTCATCCGCGTCACAGACGGAGCATTGACGGCATTCGAGCCAAAGGTGCCGTTGACCGCGGATGCGTCCATCACGGTGTTTGTCGACAGGACGGGCGCCGCCTTCGACACCTATACCAATGCCCGGAGAACGACGACACTCGGTGGGATCGTGTATCTCTCCAACGAAAGCACGGGCGCTGCCAGGACCCCGCCCTTCCTCACCAACCCGGTGCCCGCCTATGACGCGTCCTATGCCTACGAGCAAGGGGAGCTGTACACCCAGGCAGGCAAGATAAAGGCTTTTTATCCGGGTATCAGGACCGCCGACCCGGGTCTGCCGGGTACGGCCTTTGTCAACGAAACGGACAGGATGGTGGTCCTTCCTTCTTTTGATTATACCTTTGGAGCAACGGACAATATAAGACGGGCGCTGTTCATCATCAAGGATCCGGCCGGGGTCGAAGTCTATCGTAACACTTTTACCGGCGATCAGCCTCTCCAAAGGGTCACGCTGAGCCTGGACCCCCTGAAAATAAAAAAACTGCCTCATGGCGGGAGCACGGGAGATCTGCTGTATAAGCTGACAGTGACGGGCGACAGAAGATATAAAAAGACCTTTCCCCTGCTCTTCCTGGACACACGACCCGGCGCATCACCCTGGGCCGTGGTCAATATCAATCCGCAGCCTGCAGATGCCGCGTTCCGTATCATCGACGAAAAAGGTTTACTGCTCACCCGGCTTAACCCGGATGGGTCCGTCAACGCCCCGTATCCCATCTTTGAAGTTTGTATCAAGAGCCGGCTCAGCTACTGGAAATATGTCAACAACCTGGGCACTCCCATCAAAAATCTGTTCCCGGCCATCCTGACGGCGACGGATGTCGCGCTGATGACCCAAAAGCCTTTGTTCCATTCTTATCTCCCTGTGCCGGTGGGCGGGCAGCGCCTGCCCAATCCAAAACCTTTTTTTCCCCTCATAAAAGAGGGTGGCAGACAAAGCTCGGTGATCATTGTGCCCCTGTCGGACCCCTTCCCCAAGGGACCATGAGGGGTAACCAGGAGGGACAACCATGAAGGACAACCATGAAGGACAACCAAGAGCGACAACCAACAGCGACAACAAGAAGTGACAACCAACATAAATTATATTCAAATTCTTAACAACAAAAAATGAGATATGGCAGAATACAAAACCCCCGGGGTCTATATTGAAGAGATACCACACCTTCCACCGTCGATCGCGTCTGTGCCGACGGCCATACCGGCCTTTATAGGCTATACAGAAAAAACGCCGCCGGACAAGGACCCGGGATCACCCATCAGCAAACCCGTAAAGATATCTTCCATCTTCCAGTACGAGCTCTATTATGGAAAGACGGTGCCGGAGTCGGATATCGTGGTCAGCATCGACCTGCGGCAGCCCAGCAACCCCATCACGGTGACAAAGACGGTGAACAAGCCGGTGTACCACATGTATTACCAGCTGCAGATGTTCTTTGCCAACGGAGGAGGCGACTGCTATATCGTGTCGGTGGGCAATCTCACGGATGGGACCAATATCAAGACGGCTGATTTCCTCAACGGGCTGGCGGAGATCGAGAAGCTCCGGGACGTTACGCTGATCTCGATGCCAGACGCGGTGCACCTCGCCGCCAACGAATACTATTCCCTGCAGCACGAGGCCATCGACCAGTGTGTAAAGCTGCAGGACAGGTTCACGGTCATGGACGTCTGGATTGACGACAGCCCCCCCGCTGCCGGAGCCCCGCCGCATGACAATGTCAAGACCCTGCGGGATGCCACCATCTCCACGCAGATAGAGGACCGGAAATATGCGGCGGTGTATTATCCCAGGATCTATGGACAAGCCGACTACCTCTTCGACGAGACAAAGGTGCTGCTTACGGTCACGGATGTCAATGGCAACAAGGTGGTGGATGCCAAGGCGCTCTCCACCGTAAAGGCGGGATTCAACAACTACTATAATATGGCGTTGGGCGCTATCGCGGATTTCAATATCCTGCTGCCGTCTTCGCCATCAGTCCTGGGCGCTTATGCCACGGTCGATGGGACGCGGGGTGTCTGGAAAGCGCCTGCCAATGTGGGTCTTTCCAATACGGTGAGACCGGAGATCGACATTACCAACCATGACCAGGAATCCCTGAACGTGGACCCGCAGGACGGGAAGTCCATCAATGTCATCCGCTCATTCCCCGGAAGGGGCTCGGCCATCATCTGGGGAGCCCGCACCTTGCTCGGCAACGACAACGAATGGCGCTATGTGTCTGTCAGGAGGTTCTTCATCATGGTGGAACAATCGGTGAAGAATGCGACTGAACAGTTCGTATTCGAACCCAATGACGAGCATACCTGGCTCCGGCTGAAGTCCATGATCGAGATCTTTCTCACCCAGCAGTGGAAGGCAGGCGCCCTGATGGGTTCCAGCACGAAGGAGGCCTTCTTTGTACATATCGGTCTTGGACAAACGATGACGGAAGAGGACATATGGGAAGGGCGGCTGATCATCCAGATAGGTCTGGCAGCAGTGCGTCCGGCGGAATTCATCATCCTGCAGTTCATGCATAAAATGCTTTCCGAATCATAACCTACATCGATAACCATCATAAAGATTAATTATGGCAAACAGCCAACAACATTTGCTCCCCGACTCCATCCCTGACTGTGATGAACGGGACAACGAGACCCAGAAATCGATCAATGTCATCAAAAAGACCTGGTGCGACCGGCTGCGCCAGTCCCGTAATACGGTGAAAAAACTGGAGACGACCTATGAGGGGAAGCAGAACATCTACAAGCAGCGGGAGCAGCGGTATCTCCGTACCCAGAACAACTACCAGCGTTTTGTCAATACGGAGATCAACGTCGGGGCGCAGCTGGTGGCGGCGAACAAACGTGTGACGACAAATGTCGGCAATTATAAGAAATGGGACGATGACCTGGCTACGGCCCTGGGCGCTTTCTTTACGGCTATCAAGGATGTAAAGGCCAAGCTGTATGATCTGCGGGATGCGTCCATCAAGCTGGGCAATTCACGCACGGACAGCTGCAGCGCCTCGCAATGGATCATCATCACGGGTAAAAATCCTGACGCCTGCAAGGATGAAAAACAGCCGCCGGAGACGGGGGCAGAGTGTAAGAATATCGAGGAGACCATCGATATCCTGCTCTGTATGCCCAAAGCCCTGGCCGTGGACGTGGACTCTATCTTTAAATCGTCCTCGGACGTCATCGGCATCCAGAAATTCTGCAATACGGTGAGCCTGGTGGGTCTGCAGACAGACCTGTCAAAGAAGGCGCAGGATTTCGATGCGCTGCTGCAAGCCACCATCACCACCCGGAAAGGCGACCTGGACACTGCCCGGATGGACCTGGTAAAGGCCCTGCAGGACAGGACGGATGCGGTCGTCGATGTCTATAATCAGCGCTGTGATTACGACGGCGTCTACCGGACGGTGGATGAGATCTGCTGTCCCCGGTGCGGTTGTGTCAACGAAGACGCGGGCAACTGCGAACCCCGGCTGAAAGGCTGCGAATGTAAGATCTGCGAGCTATGCGGACAGGTAAAGGACGCTTTTATTCCCACCCCAAACATCATCGAATAAAAACATTTTATGAAGATACTCGAATATGAATTTATCGCGGAGGTCATCGAATGGGACGAGCGGGTAAAAGCCTGCTGCGACCCAAAAAAGAAAGCCGAGACATCGTCTCCATCCGGCGACTGCTGTTACGACACCTGGACGGAGGAATACGAAGAGGTCGTTTTCCTGTATAACCAGTCGGAACGCAGGGTGGCCAAGGTCACGGACGAGCTGGCCTATATGACGGGCCAGCGCGATATGTGGAAGACCTGGTACGACGAGCTTACCAGGGTCGACGATTCCTCCCGGAAGATATGTCACCAGCTGGAGATCATCCTCCACCATGTCCATCGCATCGGGAAGAACACTCACCTGACTGTGAAGGCGCTGAACACACTGTACTGCATGATCCGGGATTTCTATATGCAGCTGGACCACCTGAAAATAAAGTATACGGAGTTCCTCAACTGTCTGAGATCCATCAACAACCCTGAGCTGAACACCGGCGTGGGCATCCGGCCGCTGATCGACGACTATGGCAAAAAACTGGACATTGTCATCGGCACCCGGGATGCCGTGCTCACGGCCCTTGTCGCGCTGATAGATGCCGCCGGCCGGATCTATCAGAACATCGACCATTTTTACGGTCTGAGGACCCTTCTGAAGGAATGGAAGAAGATCTTCAACTGCGAAGAGCCCTGCGCGGGCGATAGAAAAGTGGGCTACATGGATAGATATGGCACCTTTCATAAGACGGAAAAGAAGGAGGAAGATGAGTTCGAACATGTCACCCTGAACCCTGCCCTGCGCTTCCCCATTTGCAACAGCTATTATTACCAGGAGGTAGGCGAAATGTACCATCTCGACCAGATGGAGGTGGATAGAAAGTCAGCCGAACTGCTGGAGGAAACAAAGGAGCGGGATAAATACAAGGCGTGGAAGGACGGGCTCGACGCGGTGATCAAGTCGGTGAATCCCGCGACCCGGTGCGCACCTGTGCCTGCGCCTTCACCCGTTAAGTAACAAATTAATTCATTCTTAAAATTTATTTTATGGCAGACGATCCGAAAAAAATGTACCCCTTACCCAAATTTCATTTTCAGCTGGACTGGGGCGGAACACGCATCGGCTTTACAGAGGTTACCGGTCTCGACTTCGAAACACAGCCCATCGAGTACAGGGAGGGCAGCAGCAAGACCTATAACAAGACCAAGCAGCCGGGGTTGACAAAATACAGCGATATCACGCTCAAACGGGGCACTTTCCTGGGCGACTTCGAGTTCTTCGAGCTTTGGAAGAAGACCTTTATGTACCAGGAAGGGAAGGAGAAGTTCAGAAGGGATGTCACCATCAAGCTGCTGGATGAAGAGCATAACCCGGTGATCACCTGGTCTGTCTCCAAAGCCTGGCCGTCCAAGATCCAGTCCACGGACCTCAAGGCGGACGGGAACGAGGTGGCGATAGAGACGATGATGCTGGTGCACGAAGGCCTGTCTATCGTAGAAGCAAAATAAAACCCCGATGTCATGGCCCTCAGCGCCTATCAGACCGTCAATTTTCATTTCCTCGTGAATTTCGACCTGGACGCCAGCGGGTCGGAGATAGGCTTTCAGTCTGTCACGGGATTGGACTCGACCCTGGAAACCGAATCCGTGAGGGAGGGCGGGGAGAATGGCTTTACGCATATTGTCCCGGTACGGAGGAAGTATGGACCCCTGGTGTTGAAGCGGGGGCTGATCAAACCTTCCCAGTCCGCCATCACCCGGTGGTTACAGGATGCATTCGACCATGAGAAGGTGATGCCCCGCAGCCATGTGAACATCGTGCTGCTGAACGACGAGGGCAACCCGCTGATGCATTGGACGGCGACGAATGTATGGCCCACGGGTTGGAAGATGGGGGAGCTGAATGCGGAACAGGGGGCGGTGCTCATCGAGACGCTGGAGCTGAACTATAATAAGCTCACGTTTGGCGAAGGAGGCAGATAACAGCATAAAAAAGAATATATGCCGGTGGAAATACGGGAACTGATCATCAAGACGACGGTGGTCCAGGCCACGGACAGCGAGACTTCCAGGGGAAGCACTACGTCTGCCAACGAGCAGACGCCGGCCGAGGCCATCATACATGAAAGCCTGGAGAAAATGATAGAGATACTAAAGGACCAAAAAGAAAGGTGATATGGATAAGATAGTCATACAGTCTTACGACAAGAATGACTTCCTCAAGGAGGATACTTCCAGGCGATTCCAGATACCCATCAGCCCGGAGACCTATACGAAGAATTTCAGGATAGCGCTGGAGAAGAAGAGGGCGCATGGCAGGAACGGGACGGACCCGCGGTATATCTCCACGGAGCCCGAGGAGCTGAGGCTGGACTTTATCCTTGACGGCACGGGCACCATGGAAGGGTATGTATATAAGGACATGCCCGTGGAAGATCAGCTGAACAAGTTCCTGAACTGCGCTTATAATATGGACCAGGAGATCCACCGGCCGAGGTTCCTGGTCATCATCTGGGGCGGCGACTACCTGACCTTCAAATGCGTGCTATGCGATGTGGATATCAACCATACTTTGTTCAACTCCACCGGCAAGCCCCTGCGTATAAAGATCAGCGCTACATTTTTAAACTATAAGAATTCCGACGAGCAGGCGAAGGGGCAGGGGAATTCCCCCGACCTTACGCATCACCGTCTCAGCAAGGCCGGCGACCGCCTGGACCTGATGACCTTCGATATTTATAACGACCCTAAATATCACCTCCAGATAGGGCGGGTCAACGGGCTGAGCAGCATCCGGAACCTCCGGCCGGATGTCGACCTTTATTTCCCTCCGTTTGATAAAAACAATGAATAATGCCAGGAGCCTTTTCCGATACAGCGACAGGACCTTGCGGGGTAGCGACCTTTAATATTTCGGTGGACGGCAGGTCCGTGGAAGCGGGCCTGCAGGTGCTGTCCGTTTCCATTGTCAAAGAGTTGAACAGGATACCCGTCGCCCGGATCGTCATCCGCGACGGAGATGCCGCTGAGAGGGATTTTGCCGTCAGCAACCAGGATTCCTTTATCCCCGGGAAAAAGGTCATCATCAATTTAGGCACGGACAATAAGAATGCCCAGGCCTTCAAGGGTATAATTACGAGGCATGCCATCAAGATCCGGGAGAACGGCAGCAGCGAGCTGCATGTGGAATGCCGGGATGCCGCCGTCAGGATGACCATCGGGCGGCACAACAGGTATTATGAGAACATGAAGGACAGTGAGCTCTTTGACGATCTCATCGGCCGATATAAGCCGGAGCTCACGGGCGACACAAAGGCCACGACCCTCCAGCACAAACAGATCGTGCAGCACCATATCTCCGACTGGGATTTTATGCTGCTGCGGGCCGAGGCCAATGGGATGATGGTGAACACGGACGACGGGACGATAACCATCGACCGGCCGGACACCAGTCAGGATGTGATGTCCACCATCACCTTTGGCGCTTCGGTGCTGGAATACGAGGCGGAGATGGATGCGCGTACCCAATGGAAGAATGTGGTGGCGAAGTCGTGGAATTATGCCGGCCAGGACCTTTTCAGGGCGGACACTTCTTCTGCAAAGTTCGCCGAGCCGGGAAACATCGGGGGCAGCGATCTGGCGGATACGGTGAATACATCCGACTATGAGCTGCATCACAGCGGCTATCTGTCCGAGCAGGAATTACAGGATTGGGTGGACGGCACCATGCTCCGGAGCCGTATCTCAAAGATTAGAGGACGGGTACGGCTGGCGGGTAATACCGATTTCAAACCGGGTACCCTCGTCAGGATGGACGGGGTGGGCCGCCGGTTTAACGGTAATGCCTATATCACGGCTGTCAAGCACGAGGTCGGCAATGGCAAATGGGACACCCATCTGCAGTTTGGGCTGGACCCACAGCCATATGCGGTGAGGCACCAGGATGACATCGATGATATTTCATCCGCGGGGCTTGCGGGCGCAATCCGTGGTCTCCAGATCGGGAAGGTAGTGCAATTACAGGACGATCCCGACGGCGAGCACCGGATCCTGATCAGGACCCCTACCATCGACAATGCCGCCAGGGGGATCTGGACCCGCGTGGCCAGCCTGGATGCGGGGGATGACCGGGGCGTTTTTTTCCGGCCGGAGATCGACGATGAAGTGATCGTGGGCTTTATCAACGACGATCCCCGTCATGCGGTGATGCTGGGGATGCTGCACAGCAGCGCCAAGCCGGCGCCGGTGACAGCGCAGGATGTCAATAATGAAAAGGGCTTCACCACCCGTAGCAAAATGCACATCAGCTTTAACGACAAAACAAAAACGATCGTCATCGATACGCCGGCCGGCAACAGCATCACGCTGGATGAGGCAGGTATGAAGATAGAGATCGTGGATCAGAATAATAATAAGATGACGATGGATACCTCGGGCATCAGGCTGGAAAGCCCGATGAATATAGATATCAAGGCGGGAGTAAACCTAACGCTGTCGGCAGGCGCCGCCCTCTCCATCGACGGTCTCACGGTGTCCGCCAAGGCGGATACGAACATCAGCGTGGAGGGGGCCCTGGCCAGGCTGTCAGCCCAGGGTATCACGGAGGTGACGGGGTCCATCGTAAAAATAAATTGATCATTATGCCGTCTGCCGCAAGGATAACTGATATGCATACCTGCCCGCTGGCAGGCTTCAATCCACATGTGGGGGGACCGGTAACGGGGCCTTCGGTGCCGAATGTGCTGATAGGCGGGCTGCCGGCAGCCGTGGTGTCCGATATGTGTGTCTGTGCGGGTCCGCCCGACGTCATCGTAAAGGGCAGTCTCACGGTGCTCATCGGGGGAAGACCCGCTGCCCGGCAGGGAGATCTTACCGCTCACGGAGGGGTCATCGTCGGAGGACTGCCTACGGTGCAGGTGGGGGGATGAGAGCAGGGGACTGCCTACAGTGCAGGTGGGAGGGTGAAACTAAGGGATTGCCTGCGGTGCGGATCGGGGGTAAAAAGAAATAAATATGGACAAACCACAATCTTTTTTAGGTACGGGCTGGTCATTCCCGCCCGCGTTCGATGCCGTCAGCGGGACCGTTGTCCTTGTCAGCGATGAAGAGGATATAAGGGAGAGCCTGAACATCCTGCTTGCCACCAGTCTCGGCGAAAGAGTTATGCAACCCCGTTATGGCTGTAACCTGGAGGATTATTTGTTCGAACCGCTCAACAGCACCACGGTGGGGTTTATCAAAAACCTGGTGTCCAATGCCATCCTCTTTTACGAACCCAGGATCGTGACGGAAGAGATCACGGTGACGGGGGATGATTCGGCGGCGCTGTTCGAAGGCCGTTTTTCCATCGAGGTGAAGTATTCTATCCCGGGTACGAACTCGAGGTTTAATTACGTATACGATTATTATAAAAATGAGGCGCTCAACAACGGATAGACCTTATGATCGACATTAGTCAACTCACACATCCTTTTCAAAACGACCCGGGTGTCAGCCAGCGGCAACGGGTGATGAACGAGCTTTTGTCCGGGGCTCCGTCCATCGACGGGCGGACCCTGGCCGACTTGCTGGATCAGTTCAGGCGGCTGGCGCCGGAGGTCAATTACTATGATGAAAATTTACAGGTGAGCGACTGGACCCCCTTCTTTAAGGACAGCCTGCCCTTCCTGCTCGCGTCCATCGTAAAGGAAAGCATGGATGTGGTGGAGGCGAAGTTCCGGACCTACGATCACCTGGCCCGGAAGAACCCATCCGGAGCGGGATTGCAGCTAAGCCTGTTCTATGTCTACCACCATACTTTCCGGAAGATCAATACCTGGCATACAAAGCTAAAAGGCAGCGGACTGCCGGCGGAACAGTTTATCGCCAGGCTGATCAGGAACAGGCTTCGGTCTTCTTTTCTCGCGTTTGTCCCGCTGGCGAATGCGGCTGCCCGTTATTATTGCGTCAAAGAGATCGACTTTTCGGAGATCCTGCTGAATGACGCATGGGCAATTCAGCAAAAAGACTTGTTTGCCGTCGATACGGACTTTCTGCAACGCAACAGTGAGCGGGATCGGCTGCTCGCCCTGCAGCATACGCTGGCCGGCATCTTCCCGGGTGTGCTGGGAGGGCTCAGGACGGTGCCTCAGGCTGCTGAAAAAGATCTGCCGGCAAGTCTCACCCCTCCGGACGGGGACCTGCAGAAAAAACATGCGCCCCACCTGGCATTGATCTTTGTCTTTCTCCGGATGTACCAGCTGCTGCAAAAGGATCTGAACGGGTTTACCAGGAAGCACCTGGACTTCTTTTATCAGCAGGTGCTGCAGCTGCGGCCGCAGGACGCCGTGCCTGACAAGGCGAACATCGTGTTCCAGCTACAGAACCTGGTGGAGCCCTTCCTGCTAAAAAAAGGCGTGCTGGTAAAGGACGGCAAGGACAATAACAAGGCGGAGATGCTTTTCTCCCTGGATGATGACATCGTTGTAAACAGGACGGAGGTGAGCGATGTCCGGACATTGTTTGTCAATAACCAGACGGTGCAGGATCACACTTATATCGAAGGCGTATATATGGCCCCGAATGCCACCCTGGCGGATGGGGTCAGCAAGGAGTTTAAGGACGATCCGAAGAACTTCCCTACGCTGGGGGCCAGGGACAGCAAGTACATCGCCCCGGGTTCGGACCATTATCAACCCTACCCGGATGCGAGGCTGGGCGCCGTCTTTGCATCGCCCGTGCTGCTGCTGAATGAAGGGATGCGGAAAGTAACCTTTACCCTGTCCTGTAAGATCAGGAACAATTGTGATACGACACAACTCACTGGCTTTGTCGATGCCGGGACCTTGTACGGCGCCGTCCGGGACACGTTGTCGAAGACCTTTATTTATATCACGGAGGACCTGCTGCAGACGGCTTTACAGAAAGGTATTCCAAAAGATGTTACCGACGCAGTGCGGAAAAAATATTTGCTGGATGGTTGCAGGATCCCGGTGTTCTCAAAAGACCAGGTGTTCTACAAGGAGCGGGCGATGGTGCCTATGACCGATGATTTCTGGTCGGCCGTCACACCCGATGCCGGAATGCAAAAGATACTGTCCGCCACTTTCCCGGCGCGCAAGGGGTTTAAGGTGCTTTTCAGCGGTGAGAAGGATTGGATCGCGCCAGACTTTGCAAAGACACGCGATGACCTTACCATTGAGCTGACGCCGCCGCCGCTTGTGGACGGGGTTTTTACCATTACCATCATCGCCATCATCCGGCCTGAACAGCCGGCCGTTACATTTTACGATGCGAAGAATTTACAGGAAGAACTGGGCACGACCCTGCCACTGGCGAAGCTGCAGCTGGAGGATGATATCAAACTTCCCCTGGACAGCGTGCTGCAAGGCGCGCCGGGTCTCTGTGGCAAAGAGGTCTCTTTATACAGTTTTTTCAGGAACGTGATCATCGAGGATAAGGATACGGAGATCAAGGTGCAGGTAAGCGGGCTGCGGCGGCTTATCGTACAGAACGATGAGAGCGTACAGGATGTCAACAGTCCTATCTATCCTTTTGGAACGATGCCCAGGCTGAACGCCAATTTTTTCATCGGCAGCGAAGAGGTCTTTTATAAACGCTGGTCGGATGTCTGGGTCAACACATACTGGAAGGATCTTCCCCATGAAGGTTTTTCGAATTATTATAATGGCTACCAGTATGAATACCGGGACGCCAACGGGGTTATTATCAAAAAGGTGGATGAGATCAGGGACGCGAATTTTTTGATGCAGGCTTCTTTCTTACAGGATGGGCAATGGTTTACCCGGGCGGGGACCAGCCTGTGCGACATCGACAACGCCAACTACGAACCGCTGTTCCCTGCCGGCGCCGCCCCGGATACCCATCAATATCATTTTGCCCACGATGATTTTACCGCTGCCCTGCCGGCGGAGAAATTGTCTTACACGGGGATCAAGCGTATGGATGCCGGCGCCCGCCAGTTCTTTTTGCGTTGGAGCCTGAAGTGCCAGGATTTCCAGCATTCCAAATACCCCGTCATACTGGGCCGTCAACTGACGGCGGCGGCCAAGCTGCCCGACCTGACTGACAGCGCCGTCTATTACAATATCAACAGTGCCGGTGAGGCGCAGAAAGTCGATATCAAGGCCCTGTTAAAAGATATAGTGGATGCGGAGGGGCATTCGGAGGAAGTGAAGCCCAAGCTGGAAGAGCTTTTGAACAAGATCATCTCCCTGATGAACAAGGGGAATAAGTTCACCGTCGACAACACCGTGTGGCAGGCTATATTTTCGCAGGATTCGCCTGGTCCCCATCGCGGGGCCAATACGATCAACGACTCCGATCTCTATACCAAATTCCTGGCGCTCTATACGATGCTGCTGAACGATAAGAACAAGATAGAGAATTTCGAAGCAAGGGGTGCTGTGATCCCCAATGAGCCGTGGACGCCGATTATGAGCAGCATATCGCTGGACTATATCGCTACTGCAGCCGCTGCAGACATCGATCTTATTCATCTGTATCCTTATGACGGAACATACAGGCGCGAGGAGATGAGGCTGCAGCCGCCCATGTTCCCCGTCTTCTGCGACGAAGGCAATCTATTCCTGGGTCTGAAGGGGCTTGTGCCCGGGGAGAACCTGAATATCCTTTTC
>Ga0105240_10003151_pt1 | contig 25954 bp, 13 predicted proteins | sample KBSC54metaG_FD_80426 | JGI IMG/M metagenome (GOLD analysis project Ga0105240, IMG submission 80426) | Corn rhizosphere microbial communities from Kellogg Biological Station, Michigan, USA - KBS C5-4 metaG | ecosystem: Host-associated > Plants > Roots > Rhizosphere > Soil | place: Michigan, USA...
AAGCGCGTCAGCCTCGAGCTCGGCGGCAATGCGCCCTTCATCGTCTTTGACGATGCCGATCTCGACCTTGCAGTCGAGGGCGCCATCATGTCGAAGTTCCGCAATGGCGGACAGACCTGCGTCATTCCCTACACCCCGCTGTCGGTCGCCTATTCCACGATAAGTGGCGATTTTGGCAAGCTCCGCGCGATCCTCAGGATTCTCGATCCCGGACTGGTGTTTGCCGCGGATGGCGCACTGTTCGCGCGTGCGCTTGCGCTCGAGGACATGGTTGGTCGCGAGATCATCGTCGAGCGCGGTCAAGAGGAGGTTAAGGGGGCGATTTCACTGGCCACCTTGCTCGCGGCTCCAATCGACGAAAGCACGTCAACTCGCGCCTGCGCGTTGCCGCCCCAGACCATTGCCAAAATACTCTTCACTTCCGGCTCGACCGGTACACCGAAGGGAGTGCCGACGACGCACCGGATGATGTGTAGCTCGCTGTCACAGATTGCAGCGATGTGGCCTTTCTTGCAGGATCGCGCCCCGGTCGTTCTCGACTGGTTGCCGTGGAGCCACGTGTTTGGCGGATCGTTCAGCGTCAACACCGTTCTCCGCCACGGCGGGATGCTTTATATCGACGACGGAAAGCCCCTTCCTGGCGAGATCGCGCGGACGGTCCGCAATCTTCGGGAAGTCCGGCCAACGTTGTATTGGAACGTTCCCAGGGGATACGAACTTCTGCTCCCACTGCTGGAGAGCGATGCCGAGGCGCGGCACAATTTTTTCAGCGATCTTGCGCTGATGTTTTATGCCGGTGCAAGTCTTCCGGCACCGCTTTGGCGGAAGTTGGTTGCGCTGGGAATGAGTAGCACAGGCCGGGACATTCCGATGACGACAAGCTGGGGCCTCACCGAGACTGCACCGGCGATCACCATGATCAATCGAACCGAGCTAGCGCCGGGAAATATCGGAATCCCGATGCCGGGCCTCGAACTGAAGCTGGTGCCGCATCAGGGTAAGCTTGAGGCGAGGGTACGCGGACCAAACGTCATGGACGGCTACTGGAATGCGCCCGAGGCCAATGCTGTGGTATTCGACGAGGAGGGGTTCTTCCGGACCGGCGATGCGGTGGTATTCGCTGATCCCGAGCAACCATCGCAAGGTTTGATCTTTGACGGACGAACGACCGAAGACTTCAAATTGTTGACGGGAACATGGGTCGATGCTGCGGCAATCCGGTTACGCGCGCACACGGCGTTGGCCGGGTTGATCACCGACGTGGTCGTCACCGGCGCCGATCGAAACGAGCTCGGATTGCTGCTCTACGCCGCCGACAAAGATCCGGATGATCCGGCTTACCGGCAAATGCTCGGCGCGGCACTGGCCGATATCAACAAGGAGGCCTCCGGCGCGTCGCAGCGCGTTACCCGAGCGATCATGATGCGCCAGCCGCCAGGCCTCGACTCAGGAGAGATTACCGAAAAGGGATCGCTAAATGCACGCCTGATTCGCGAGCGCCGCAGCGACCTCGTCGAGGCGCTCTATTCCGACGGCCACTCTGACGTCATCAAGATTCGTTAGAAAGGAATCGGAAGACCTTACCGATCTCAAATGGATCGAGCGCCGAATAAATTCCTCCCGGGCACTTAACTAAGGATTTTGAGCAGCACTCCGAGATTGAACGCGAGACCCGCCCCTGGAGAGTCGAGATCGGCACGATTGGCGTTGAAACGATCCTCTACTTTCATTTGCGAAAGAACGATCGCTGGGAGGTCGGTTGGCCGATCCACCTACACGTTGCTTGCGGCATCATCCAACGCATCGAAGACTATTACGCTTGGCCCTGGGTTACTCAAATGGTGACGAGTGAGCTGGAAGTTGAGCGCGGATAGCCCGTGTAACGATGAACACCTTCGTCCTTTGATCGTCCTCATTTTGCGAGATCGAGACGGCCTTGCTGGGGACAGATGGCATGCTATGGCGTCTCTGCGGATGTGTGTGATGGCGATCAATTTCGCTGGAAACACCTGAATCTCCGGAGCGCAGGACGCACTCTGGCCGCAGCAAGTCTATTTGAAGCGATCAGGCCATCTGCCATGCATATCGGTTGCAGCCTGAAACGCGATTCCAACACCGATGACAAGGTTCTCGCGCATGCAGTCGCCGACGATCTGAAAGCCGATCGGCATTCCCTCCGCATCATGGCCACAGGGCAGCGTGAGGCTTGGCGCTCCAATCATGTTAAACGGACATGTGAAGCGTTGCAGCCGCGCGATCATGTCAGGCCGCTCGCCCATGACGCCTAATGTTGCCAGCTTAATTGGAGCGAAAGGCTGCACCGGACATAAAAGCACGTCGATACTCGTGAACAACTGCGCGAAAGCGCCGCAAAGTTGCATGCGCCGAAGCTGCAGGCGTTGCAAGTCGATGCCGGAGATCGTGCGGCCGCGCTCAAGCACCTGTGCGAGAACAGGTCCGTATTCGGAACTTCGAGCGGGGTACGTCTCCACATGAGCCACTGCCGCTTCCACTGCGCAAAGATCCGGCCAGTCGAGAACCGCTTGGGTGACGCTTGGCATATCAATATCCACCATCACGCCGCCAAGATCACGCAGGATCGTGACCACGTTGCGCAGGGCGGCTCGTACCGGCTCATCGACGTCTGTCTCGTTGAACGACGCATCAAGGCCAATTCTCACGCCCGCCATAGGAGCCGGGCGAACAGGCGCAGTGACTTGTCGTGCGGTGAGGTCCAGCGGATCGGGACCGGCAATGGCTTCGAAAAGAATACCAACGTCTCGCGCGCTGCGGGCCATCGGACCAACATGGTCCATCGAGGGTGCGAGCGCGAAAACGCCGTCGCGGCTCACACGTCCCCATGTCGGCTTGAGGCCGGTCAGGCCGTTGGCGCCGCAAGGCCAGCGAATCGATCCACCCGTGTCGGATGCCAAAGCCCCGAAGCAAAGCCCCGCGGCCAACGCGACGCCCGGACCGCTGGAGGAGATACCGGTCCAGTAAGCGCCATCCCAAGGATTGATCGGCGCCTTTATCGCCGGGTGGTGATCCGAATAGGCCCCTTCGGTCGTCTTGAGTTTGCCCAGGACAATGCAGCCCGCCTCGCGGAGGCGGCGAACTGCCGTGGCGTCGCGACCAGGACGAAAATCGCGGTGGATTGCCATTCCACCAGCGGTCGCCGTGCCCTCTGTCCAGAACAGATCCTTGATGGCAACCGGGATACCGTGCAGCGGTCCACGATACTGACCGAGGGCGATTTCGCGCTCCGCCATCCGCGCGGCAGCGAGGGCTGCTTCGCCCGATATGCTGACGAAGCTGCGTAATTCAACTTCCAGCCGCTCGATGCGATTCAAAAGCGTTTGGGTGAGTTCGACCGGCGAGAGCTCACGATTGGCGATCTGCGGCGCAACGGTCGCTATCTCTTGAAAGTGAAGCGCTGTCATCGGACCTGTACCGGGTCGAGAGCGCCAGCGCGCACATCGCCGAGGAATTTCGCAATGGTTCGTCCTACCGGCTCCGGAGAGTCTTCCTGCAAGAAATGCGCGCCAGGCAGCGTCACCTCGCGTTGGTTTGGGAAAGCGCGGCAGAACTCCCGCTGAGCGCCAATCAGAAATCCGCTCGGATCACCATTGATGAACAGTTTGGGAATTTGACTCTGCGTCAGCCATTGTGCGTAGTTTTCGACGATCTCCACTACGTCCGCCGGCTCACCCGCGATCGGTAGATCTCGTGTCCAGGAGAGCATTGGACGTCGCGCCTCGCCGGGCACGCGCCAGTGGCTCCGATAGACGTCAATCGCCTCGTCCGAGATCCCACGCAACCGGAGCAGGTATTCGACGAACAGATTCTGTTCCAGGATCAATTTCTCGCCGGCCGCCGTTCGCTGGGCTTGGAAAAAGGCGCGCGTAGCGTCAGGCCATTCATCCCAGGATCGGAACGGCCGAACGATACCCTCCATATAGACGATCGCTTTGACGGCGCCTTCATGCCGCCTTGCCCAATCGAAGCCGAGCGCCGAACCCCAATCGTGGAGCACGAGGACAACTTCCTCCCGCAGTCCCATCGCTTCGAACCACGCATCGACGTAGCGCCGCTGGTCAACAAAACGGTAAGCCCCGTCCGGAGCAACCCCAGAGTTGCCCATCCCGGCATAGTCCGACGCCAAGCAGCGGCCGAACGGCAGTGCGTACGGAATAATCTCGCGCCAGAGATAGGACGGTGTCGGGTTGCCGTGCAGGAAGACAATGGGCAACCCCTCACCAACGTCGACATAGGCCATGGGAACGCGATCGGCCGTCACATAGCGTCGGTAAAGATCGTTTTCGGTGGAAATGGGATCTGGCTTCGTCATTGCGGAACTCTCTGCATTAGTTTACCTAAGTCGATATCATGGCATCTGATGCCGATAAGCGCAGGATGATCGCATTATTTTTGCGAACCTCAAACGCGAATATCTTCTGCCAAATGATAAGATAAACTAATGCGAATGCCCAACCTGAATGGTCTGCGAGCTTTTGAGACGGCGGCCCGCCTCCTTTCGATCAAGGAGGCCGCTGCCGAATTGCATGTGACTCCCAGTGCGGTCAGCCAATTGATCCGCGGGTTGGAAACGGAATTGGGCGCAGAGCTCTTTCATCGCGGACATCGGCAGTTGGCGTTGAGCGCGGCGGGTCGCACGCTCGTTCCTGCTCTGCGCAGCGGATTTCGACTGATTGGTGAAGCCGCCGATCAAGTCCGGCGCGAACCCCAATCAAACCTGTTGACCGTAAGTGCCGCAGGCTTTTTCGCCGAAGCCTGGCTAGCGCCGCGACTTCCGAAGTTCACCTCCGCGAACCCCGACCTCGACGTCCATGTCACGACTGGTATGGCGCTGGCGAACCTTGCAGCTGGCGATGCTGACGTCGCAATTCGGCACGGCCTCGGCGACTATCCAGGGATGCAGAGCGATCTTCTCGTTGCCCCCAAGGTCGTACCTGTCGCTGCACCCTCGCTCGTGAGCCGGCACGGCTTGCCTTCGTCGGCCAACGACCTGCTCGCTTGGCCGAAGCTCCAGGACGGCGACCGCGGAGCGTGGGCATTGTGGTTCCTCAAACAGCGTGTCGAGGTTTCGGCACCGATGCGGGGCCCCTCTTTTGACGACACCGGCCTTCTAAAAGGGGCAGCGTTAGCCGGTCATGGCGCGGCGCTTCTGCCGACGCCGCTCGTAAACAACTTGATCGCGGTCGGCGACCTGATCGAGATCGGAGCCTCTGCGGCTTTGGACAGCTTCGCCTATTATGTCGTAGTGCCAAAATCCACGCTTGAGCGCCCCAAGATCAAAGCGTTCAGGGAATGGATTCTCTCGCAGGCCAAAACCAAGGAGCCGGCGACAAGCGCTCGGCGGGGCGGAGGCTGCAGCTAGTCATCATCGGAGTCCACACAGCGCGCCCCGATGCTGGCCACAGTAAGCGCGGTAGTGCAACGATGCGCTCTTCGCCCCTCTTCATCGTCCTTGCCCGATGTAAAGCCGGGAGATCCTGCTAAGGGCGCCATGATCCATGCGTCGAAACGAGCCGTCAGTGCGGTTCTGCTCGCAAACCATGGTCCTATTGTAGCCGGTCCAGATCTACGAAGCGCCGTATTCGCCGCGGAGGAGTTGGAGGAAACTGCGAAGCTGATGCACATCTTACCCCACCCACGTGTTGTCGAAGAGCGGTCCGAAGAGACGGCGTTGTCGAAGACATTGCAACGCGTGCGAAAATGGAATCCGTGTCCTGACCGTGCCGGTTCACGCGAACGGTCGTAAAGAGGCCCTGGAAGCGCTGTGGTGACCGGTCAGGGGCACCGTCTTTGGCTGTCGCCATCGGATCGGTGAAAGCGACGATACGCGCGCAAGGCGGATCGCTGTTTGGACCGCACCAGTTTCGCCCCAGAAACAGCGCAAAAGGACCAAGAGCACGATCGAATTCGAGCAAAAATACAGAAAAATCAACGAGGCCGGTTGATAGCCGGCCGCTCATAACGGTCTGGTTGCAGGTTCGAGTCCTGCTGGGCCCACCAAGAATATCAATATCTTGCTTGCTCTCCACTGCCCTCAGCATGACGAGCGAACCAGAAACCGCACCGGATACATCCAGTGTTCGTTCACGCGTGAGTTCGCGAAGGCGTCGAGCAAGCTCTTATGCCGGCGAGAGGATACAGCAGCGCATCCACGATCCTCGGCTTTCCGGCCGACGGAAGCGATCTCCGCATTGGTGATGATGTCGGCTATTTCCGGTAAAGCGGAAGTCGGCCACAACGCTAATCAAGTCCGCTAGGGGCCGATCCTGTTGAAAAACCGCTCGACATTGAAAGCACGGCAGAGATAGGAGCTAAAGCAGATCGGACCGGCGACTGTTCAGCGGGATGTTGGCTCATGCCCCCATCGTCATGGCAAGCTCTCTAATTTAGTCGGCGTCATAGACCCGGTCGGCAAGTAGCACCGATCCGAAATTCAGATGAGACAGTAGTTTTTCTGGCAAGTCTGACGTCGTGCGCCTAACCAGGCCAAGCGCCAGCCGCACGGGGATTCCATTGCTATCGACTATTGCATGACATTTTGCTCGTTAGGCCACCGAGTGACCGTCCCATCATCGATTGGTGCCGGTCCTTGTGATGCAGGCCCCATGCTGATGCACACGGAAGATCGGGCTGTCTATCATCCGAACTGCCCCCGACATTCCTTGTTGAGACTGTCGAAAATGACCCATGAGCAGACATAGCCAGCGCCTGATCAGGCGCCGGCTTTCGTGCCCTCTTGAAGCACAAATCTAGATCGGCACACAGTCGGCGCCTATTGGGCTCACACGCTGATCGACCCCCTCGTTGTTATCAAACTAATATGCCAAACGGGTGCGCTGCTAGCTGGGCTTCCGTGACACCATGCAGAGTGATGGTGTCACTACCAACATGGATTACGGCGTTTGCACCGAGGTCGGTGTGGTTGAGCACGTCCTTCACCGACGTAAAACCGAGACCCTGCAAGTCGAGAACGTCTGTCTTGACCGCTGATACGCCGATCCGGAAGTCTGTAATGACATCCTTGCCGAAGCCCGGCCGGAACACAAAGGTATCGCGGCCTCCGCCGCCGGTGAGCGTGTCGTTACCAGCACCGCCAATGATCGTGTCTGCGTCGCCGCCACCACGTATCGTATCGTTGCCGGCCCCTCCGTCCAGCCTGTTGGCTGAATTGCTGCCGATCAGCGTATCATTTCCCGAGCCCGCCGTGACGTTCTCGATCGAGCGCAGGAAGGCAAATCCGATCTGGTCGCCGGATGCCACGTCGATCGACAGATCGACGACATCAGATGTTGACGTTGCCGACAGATCGAGCCTGTCGCTGCCGGATCCGCCATCGATGAAATGGAAAGACGAATGATCGGAAGGCGTTAAGGAAATCACGTCGTCGCCGCCAAGTGCGTTGACGTACAGGTTGGACGGTCCGATGACGATGTGGTCGCCGCCTTGCGTGCCGTTGACGATTGCTTGGCCCGGCTGGCCGATGATGTCGCAGCCGCTCAGGGTTAGCGTAATGGCGTTGCTCGTGGCCGTGTTGCCGGCGGTGTCGGTCGCCGCAGCAGTGAGCGTGTGGCTACCTGAGCCCGAGAGGGTCACCGTATCTGACCAATGACCGTTGATGTCGACCGTCACGGCCTGTGCCAGCACGTTCGTGCCATCGAGGAGCTGGATCTTGGCACCTACCTCTCCCGTGCCCTGGATGGTCTGGATGTTGCTGGTCACGGTGCCGCCAGGCGTCGTGATCGCATCGGACGTGGTCGTGTCTAGCGTGAAGTTCAGGCTCGCATCCACAGAGATGTTTCCGGCCGCGTCAGTCTGGTGAACAAGCAACGTCTTGGGCCCGTCGCCGGTAAACGAAACACTCGTCCCCGTGCCGTTCTTGAACGTCACGCCGCCATCGATCGAATACTGCCAAGTGGCTCCGCTCTCGAGCCCACCGACATTAACGGTGCCGATATTTGTATCCTTGTCGCCGGGAGCACCGCTGTCGACGGCCAGCGCCAACGCAGGCGCCGACGCATGGGTGTCGAGGGTGAAGTGGACGGTCGCGCTCCCGATCTTCCCGGCGCTGTTGATCTCCTGTGCGACCAGTGTGTGCTGTCCTTCGGTGAGGCCCATCGGGTCGAACGTCCAGCTGCCGTCCGCATCGGCCGTCACGGTCGCGGCGACGGCGTGATTATCGATGGTGAAGCTGACGGTCGCGTTCGCAGCGCCACCGCCGTGGACGGTTGGATCGTTGGTCGTACCGTCACCCGGCGCGCCGGTGTCGTGTGCCAAAACGGCGGTCACAGCCGGAGCGGCGAGCAGGTCGGCCGTGGCGACCACTTTGCCGCCATCGCCGGCAAATTCGATGAATTGAATGTTGCTGAGTGTATCAACGCCGTCGCGCCCGATTGTACTGTCGGTGATGGTGAAGTGCGTGGCGTCGATGATGTTTCTCAGCGCGTAATCGGAAATCTTGCCGCTCAGCTCAAGGGTGTTGATGCCGCCGCCACCATTGATCGTGTGCGTGAGATCATGAATGCCATCGCCGGCCTGAATGGCGATATGATCGTCGACGATGGAGCCAATCAGCGTGGCTGCGTTGCTGGTGCCGGTCAGCGAGACGGTCTGGCCCGCGTTCCAGCCGGTGAAATGCGCACCGGAGAGGTCGATATTGGCTCCAGATACCAGGAGACCCGATCCGGCTGCACCCGTGAAGGTTCCGGTGAAGTGGCTCACCTCGTCGTCGAGCGATAGGACCGTCGCACCGAGGATCACGCTGCCGGACCCGGCGAGGTCGACAATGTGCGTGCTCGTTGCCGAGAGTCCGGACATGTCGAGCGTGCCGCCGTCCGTGACCGGAGAGGCGTTCGTGAGTGAGCCTGTCCCCTTCAGCGCAAAGGTGGCGGTGCCGCCAATGGTGATCGACCCGTTGATGCTGCCAGTGTTCGTGAACGTTCCCGCCGTGTCAACAACGGTCCCCTTCCAGGTTCCGGCGTTCTCGATCGTACCGCCATCATTATGGGCGGTGCCGTTCCAGACGCCCTGGTTGATGATGTCACCGCCCGTGCCATTGGCGCCGGCGACGACGTCACCGGTCCAGACGCCCGTCGCCGTATTGGTGATGGTGCCGGCATTGAGCGCGACCGTGTCGCTGGTCGCGCCGCTATTGCTATAGGACGCTCCGGCCAGGTTCTGCAGGTCGTCGGAGAATGTGGCGCCCGGCGCCACATTGACGATGCCATTGTTGACGACAGTGCCGCTGACGCCGCCGTTCTGAACCGAAACTGTGCCGGCGATCTGCAATTGCGCGCCGGGGGCGACAGTGAGCGATTGCACTTGAAGCGTGTCCCCGGCCGCGATGGAGAGGGTGGTGCCGTTGGGAATCACGATCGGCCCATCGTCATCGACGATTGTGCCGTCGGCGATCCCGGGCGCGAAGGTGGCTGTGAAAGTTGGATCTCCCGGGATGGTCGTGACGAGGTTACTGGGGATGACGGTGTCAGCCAGCACAGCGCCACCTGTTGGATTGGACAGTGCGATGCCGACGATCTTGTCAGGCTCAACGATGCCATTGCCGATGACGGTCACCTCGATCGTTTGCGTGTTGACCCCTTTCGCGAAATGCAGCGTTCCTGATGTCGCGACGTAGTCTTTGCCGGCGACGGAAGAAGGCGTGGGTTGGCCAGGAAGCTGGATGCCGGCGAGTGCCTCCTCTTCGTTGAATATCTCCTGAGCGGCGAGATACGGGAGGCCGCCGTCGACGGTCCCGTAAGATACGTCGAACGCGCCTGTGCCCCCGGTGCGGGTGACCGTGAAGGTCAAGGTCTTGGTCGAGCCATCACCACCTTCGACGACCGAGCCGCCCGAAATCGAGATTGTGCCGGCGGCTTGGTCATCGTTGAGGATGACCCCGTCCGCGATGCCGGCAGGCAGCAAGGGATCGCCGGAATCGGCGATAATTGCGGCGCTGGTCGGACTGGATAGGCTGACGCCGAACACCTCGTCCTTCTCGAAAGTGTCGTCGCCGACGACGGTGACATCGATGGTCTGGGTGTTCACGCCCTCGTCAAAATGCAGTGTGCCTGATTTGGCGATGTAGTCGTTGTTGGCTACGGTGGCGAAATTGCCGGGGTTCCCGCCAATCTCATCGGCGATGATCTTGCTGCTTCCCCCGTCGAACGTCGCGTATGAAACGTCGAATGCGGCACCGGTGCCGCCGGTACGGGTCACCGTGAAGGTGAGCGTCTTCGTCGTGCCCAGGTCGCCTTCCGTCACCTCCCCGCCGGTGATGCTAATCGTGCCCGCTGGCTGCAGCGGCACGTCGTCGTTGGCGATGACACCGGTGCCGATCGCGCCACCATCGAACGGATTAAATGCGTCATCGAAGGTGGTGGGAGCGAGCGCGGCGCCATTGGTGGGATTGGACAAGGTGACGTAAAAGATCTCGTCGTGCTCGACCTTGATATCGCCGACGACTGCGATATCGATCGTTTGCGTGTTCACACCATCGGCGAAATGCAGTGTTCCCGATTTCGCGATGTAGTCATTGTCGGCGACGGTCGCATCGAATGCTGGGACAGGGCCGACGAAGTCGGCGACGTAGTTACCATCGGAGGTCGCATACGATACGTCGAACGCCCCCGTCCCACCGGTACGGGTCACTGTGAAGCTCAGGATCGTCGTGCCGGCGTCGCCTTCTGTGACCGTCCCTCCGGTGATCGAGACCGTGCCCGGGGTAGGAATAAGGTCGGCCGAGGCGACGAGTTCGTTGCCGTCGCCTGCAAATCGAATGAACTGGATGTTGCTGAGCGTATCGATACCGTCGCGTCCGGCGATGCCATCGGTAATGGTGAAGTGTCCGGCATCGACGACATTGCTCAGCGTGTAATCCGAAATCTTGCCGCTGAGCGTGAGTGTGTTCGTTCCGCCGCCGCCATCGATTGCGTGCGCAAGGTTTTGAATGCCGTCGCCAACTTGAATGGCGATCTGGTCGTCGACGACGGACCCGATCAGCGTCGCCGCGTTGCCCTTACCGATCAGCGAGACGGTTTGCCCCGTAGTCCAGCCTGAGAAATGCGCACCGGAAAGGTCGATGCCGGCTCCCGAAACTACGAGAGCGGATCCTGTTCCGCCGCTGAACGTTCCCTTGAATTGATCGACTTCGTTGTCGATCGAGAGAATTTTTGCGCCGAGTGTCACGCCGCCGGATCCTGCGAGGTCGACGATATCAGCGCTCGCTGCCGAGAGGCCGGAAATGTCGAACGTGCCGCCGTCGACGACGGCTGAGGAATTCGTGATCGAGCCGGTCGCCTTGAGCGCAAAGCTCGCCGCGCTGCCGATCGTGATCGATCCATTGACGCTGCCGGTGCTTGTGAATGCTCCCGCCGTGTCGATGATTGTACCGTTCCACGTGCCGGCGTTCTCGATCGTGCCGCCATCGTTGTTGGCGGCGCCGTTCCAGATGCCCTGGTTGATGATGTCGCCGCCCGTGCCGTTGGCGCCGGCGACGACGTCACCGGTCCAGACGCCCGTCGCCGTATTGGTGATGGTGCCAGCATTGAGCGCGACCGTGTCGCTGGTCGCGCCGCTATTCGTAAAGGATGCTCCGGCCAGGTTCTGCAGATCGTCGACGAACGTGGCACCCAGCGCCACCTTGATCGTGTCGCTGTTCCAGACGGTGCCGCTGAGGCTGTCGTTCTGGATCAAGAGCGCGCCAGAGACGTTGAGGGTGGCACCGACGCCGACAGTGAGCGAAAGCGCCTGAAGCGTCTCTCCGGCCGCGACCGTGAACGTCGAGCCGGCGGGTATCAAGAGAGGGGCGGGCGTCGTCGTGACCGCGATATGCTGCGTCGCCGACGACACGTTCACACTGTCACGCGCCACCACGCTGACATCGAACGTGCCGGCCGTCGGGTTCGTGACGGTAAGGCTCGCCAGCGCCGCGTTGATCTCGTCCAGCGTGCCGCCAATGGTGATCCCGTTATCGCGTAGGTCCGGCGTCACCGTCGCGCCGCTGAGCGGAGCCACTGCAAAGGTGCCGGTATTGCTCTGCACGTCCACGGTCACGGTCTGGCCGACCGCCGCGTCCGGATCAAACACCGACAGTCCGGTAAGCCCGATCGGTACCCCGGCCATTCCGCTGGCCGCAGTCGGTGCCGTCACCGTCGGCGCGGTATCTGCCGACGTCGTCACCGCGATATGCTGCGTCGCCGACAATACGTTCACGCTGTCCCGGGCCACCACGCTGACATCGAACGTGCCGGCCGTCGGGCTCATGACGGTGAGGCTCGCCAGCGCCGCGTTGATCTGGTCCAGCGTGCCGCCGATGGTGATCCCGTTATCGCGTGTGTCCGGCGTCACCGTCGCGCCGCTGGCCGAATTCACCGCAAACGTGCCGGTATTGCTCTGCACGTCCACGGTTACGGCCTGCCCCGCCGCCGCCTCCGGGTCGAACACCGACAGCCCGGCAAGCGCGATCGTCGTTCCAACCACACCGCTGGCCTCAGTCGGTGCGGTCACCGTCGGCGCGGTATCCGCCGACGTCGTCACCGCGATATGCTGCGTCGCCGACGACACGTTCAAACTGTCCCGGGCCACCACGCTGACATCGAACGTGCCGGTCGTCGGGCTCGTGACGGTGAGGCTCGCCAGCGCGGCGTTGATCTGGTCCAGCGTACCGCCGATAGTGATCCCGCCACCACGTTGGGCCGGCGTCACAGTCGCGCCGCTGGCCGGATCCACCGCAAGCGCCCCGGTGCTTTGCACGTCGACAGTCAAGGCCTGGCCCACCGCCGCCTCCGGGTCGAACACCGACAGCCCGGCAAACGCAATCTTCGTTCCAACGACACCGCTGGCTTCAGCCGGTGCGGTCACCGTCGGCGGCGTATCCGTCGTCGTGACCGCGATGTGCTGCGCCGCCGACAACGCGCCGACGCTGTCGCGGGCCTGCACGATGACATCGAACGTCCCGATCGACGGGTTCGCGAAAGTGAGGCCCGCCAGCGCAGCCTTGATCTGGACCAGCGTGCCGTCGATGGTGATCCCGTTATCACGTAAGTCCGGCCTCACCGTCGCGCCGCTGGCCGGATCCACCGCAAATGTGCCGGTATCGCTCTGCACCGTCACGCTCAGGGTCTGACTGCCCGCCGCCACTTCCGGATCGAACACCGAGAGTCCGACAAGTGCGATCGCGCTTCCGGTCGTCCCGCTGGCCGCGTCAGGTCCCGTCACCGTCGGCGCATCATTCACCCCGGTGATGGTGACCACGACGTTCTCAGTCACGCTGTCGGCCGTTCCGTCGTTGATCTTGACCGGCATCGTGATGGTGAGCGTGTCGGTGTCCGACAGGAATTCGAGATTCGTCGCAGCAGGTGCGTAGGTCCAGGTGATAGTCTGGGCTCCGCCCGTGGCCGTGATCGGTCCACCGAAAGCGAGCGCGCCGCTCACCGTCAGGGCCGCGACTTGCTCCGCGAACTGCGCGGGCAGCGCGCCGCCATCGAACGCGATGGTCGCGGGGCCGGCCAGACTAGCCGTCAGCGTGTCGCCGACGTCGGCGTCGAATACGGTCAGCGTGCCGTTGACGGCAACGGCTTGCGCGGTCGCATTCGCAACCTCGGCCACCGGGCTCGGCGTCGAAACGGCCGACAGGACGGGCGCGGTGGCGACTCCCGCAAGGTGGGCCGCGATAGCGTCATCCTGGCTCAGCGTCGTGGTCAGGTTCTGCAAATAGTCGTTCGCCACCTGTTGATAGGCCGCATCGCCGCTCGCATGAGATAGGGCGGAGGCCGCATCGCCCTGCTGGGCGATGCCGGCGCCGGTGATGTCGATGAAGACGTGCTGCGAAGAGCCGGCGTGCGCAAGTTGCTGCTCAAGCGCCGCGTCGGTTTCCGAAGCGATGGACGCCACCACCTGTGCCGCGGCCGGATCAAGGCCGGCTGACTGGCCGATGCTCTCGATCGTCGTCTTGTCGGTCAGATCGACGGTCGTCCCCGCCGCCACGGCTGCGGCGACATCGGCAGCCAGAGCCGCATAGGCCTCGCTGGCAGAGCCACCCGCGGCCTCGATCAGGTTGGTCATGTTGAGCACTTCAGAACCGACCTTGAAAACCGCCGTGCTCGCCGCGTCGCCCGACAGCGTGCCGGCCACCGCATCCAGCCCGGTGAGATCTATCCCCGCGGGCAAGCCCAACGCCGATGCGACGGCATCGTTGGCCTGCGCGACGGTGTCGGCAGGGGTAGCCTCGATCAACTTCTCCACCAGCGTCGTCAGCGGCGAGAGCACGCTCGCGCCATCGGGTGCCGCGAACGTGCCGGTGAAGGCGAGGCCCGTCGAACTGTCGGTGCCGCCGGTCATGACCAACGGTCCGTTGCCGCCACTCAGCACGAAGTTGCCGTGAGCATCAGTGGTCGCTGTCGCACCATTGCCCGAACCATTGGCATAGCTCACCGTGCCGCCGACGATATAGCCATCGAACGCCGTGCCCACCGTCATGGTTGCACCGGCGGCGTTGCCATTGCCGGCAAAATCGGAAGCAGCGCCCGGATTGATCTGAACCGTGAAGGTGTGGAATCGTACGGGATCGTCGGACGTCAAGCTCTCCTGGATGATGCGGTCGGAGCTGCCGGGAACGAGCAGGAAAGCCGGCGGCGTAGTCACATGAAAGTGGGTGTCCTGAACGACGAACATGTCGGGCGAGAATTGACCGATACCCTCGCTGAAAAACGCGGCCACCTCCACTTGCGGAATACCCTGTGCTCCCGGCACATAATCCATCGTAAAGGTCGGGGGAACGGTATCCAGAGTCACGAGATCGCCTGCGGTGTTGGTCGCGCCATCGGCAGCGGTCACCGTCGCTCGCAACTGATGCACGCCGTCGACCAGGCCGTTGGTGTCGATCGTGGTTGACCAGGTGCCGTTGGCACCGACGACGACGCCAGGCAGGAAGCCGCCATCGACGTACAGCGTCACGGTCTGTCCGATCGCATCGGACGTGCCGGAGACTGCAAGATGACTCGACTGCTCGGATGCATTGATGCGGTCGTCGCCTGCCACCGTATCGATCGTGATGTGCGGCTGCGTCGCGCCGAGCGAGGCCAGCGATACGCCGTAGACGTCGGCCACATGGTTGCTGTCCATGCCCGCAAGGCCGGCAGTGGTGGTGAATGCGATATACTGTCCGTTCGCGGTCATCGTGAGCTGCGCCGACAGATCGTTCGTGAACGTGCCGGCCGGTAGCGGGACGCGCTGGATTGCACCGGTCTGCATGTCCTTCACGAACAGGTCGGCGCCGGTACCAGAATCGTCCGGCGTCAGGATCGCGTCGCTTGTGAAGGCGACGTAGCGGCCGTCCGCCGAGATTGCGATGGAGTTGAAGCCGGCCTTGAAGGCGCCTGACGCATTGTCAACGCCAGCAGCGCCCTGTGCATCCGAGGAAGCAACCTTCAGCTCGCCTGTCGTCAGATTTTTGACGTAAACTTCGGGCTTGTCGCTGTTGTCCCACGACCAGAACGCAACGAACTTGCCGTCCGCCGACAGCGCCGGATCGATGGCGCCGAACGGCATCGGGGTGCCGTCGGCAAAGGACGACGCCAATGAAAACGACAGCGGTCCATTCTGCCAATCAGCGTTCTTCGCCGTGTCCACATAGATTTGCGGAGGCAAGGCAGGCCCTAGCGATGAGATCGTTGCCGGATTTGTCGACTCATCGAGATGTTCGGGAGTTACAAGCAATTCGTAAGCGACCACCGAACCGTCCGCGGAGATCTGCGGGGCGTAGGTCTGATATCTGAAACTATCGCTATTGGGCGTGTCCACCCCCAGCAGGCCCAGCAGCAGGACTTCGTCATCGGGAGCATTTGGCGTGCCGTCCGCGCCATAGCTGTAATCCACCATAACCTGCGTGTTCAAAACCAGCGGTGCGTCGGTCTGAAAGGGGTCGGTGTTTTCCCAGAGCTTCAAGGCGATGCCGGCATCCGAAATGGCGAGCGGGAAAACCGGCACCGAAGCGAAGGGAAGCCCGAGTTGCCAAGGCTCTAAGCTGCCATTGGATTGAACGCCGGGTTCGAGTGTATCGGGGTCAGTGCTGTCGAAGGCGTGGAGATAAGGAACGCCGGTGGTCAAATCTTCCGTGAATGTGTAGTATTTTCCTGGATCCGCCGCTCCGAGGACGCCAAGATCATTCGGGTTGGTGTCGAGTTCGGCGTTGCTGACGAAGGTAACATAACGCCCGTCCTGCGAGATCGCGCCGAACTCGGCATTCGCGGAAGAATCGGGCGCGGCAAACGAGATCGCGCCAGTCGTGAGATCCTTGATGTAGACCTGCGCGCCGGACGAGCCGGTCGCGTGTGACATCAAGTCGAAATTGAGCCCGGTGAAGACGAGCTTGGTGCCGTCTCCCGACAGCTCCGGAAACAGCACGCCCTGCCCGCCGCCCTGCGCTCCGGTCGGTCCCGCCGATAATTGCGTCACGGCAAATCCCGTGTCGACGTACACGCCGGCATCGACCCGGGCCGGATTGCCGGCTTCGTCGGTAACTTCAGCGCTCACCTGATGCGTGCCGCTGGCCAGGTCCACAAAACTCGCCGTCGCGAGCCAGGTGCCATCGGCCTGCACCTTCGCCTGGGTGACCTCGGTGCCGTCGATCAGCACGCTGACGAACTGGCCGATCGCATCCGAGGTGCCGTGAATGCCCTGCTCGGCCTTGATCTCGCTACTGCTAACGACGTCGTCGCCAGAGACCGACGTGATCGCGATCTTCGGCGGCGTGGTGTCGACCAGAACCTGCTGGGTTGCGGTCGTGACGTTGCCTGCCGGATCGGTCACCGTGAGCGTGACGGTGTGCTCGCCGTCCGAAATCGCGCTGGCATCAAGGGTCCGGGTGAAATCATTCTCGACCAGCGACGGATTGGCTGGTGAGGTGAAGGTGGTGCTGGGCCCGCCGTCGATGCTGATCATCACGGAGCCTGCGACCGTGCCGGGGCCGGTCGGATCGGAGATCAGGTCCGTACCGACGATCGCCACGTGCGCGATCTCGGCGGCATTGATGATGTTGTCGCCGGCCACCGATGTAATTGTGGCCTCTGGCGGCGTGCGGTCGACGGTGACGGACGTATCTACGGCCGTCGTGAGCCCGTCAGTGACAGTGGCATGAAAATGGAGCACGCCATCCGGACGCCCGCTGATGTCGGTGGTCGTGCTCCAAGTGCCGTCGGCCTGGACCTTGGCGGAGAGCTGAAGCCCGGTTTCTAGCGTTGTGATCAGGACGGTCTTGCCGATGGCGTCCGAGGTGCCCGAAATTGTGGTATGGCTGGCCTCGGCTGCGTTGGCGAAGCTGTCGCCGCTGATCTGGTTGATCGTCAGACTCGGCCGAGTGAGATGGATCGAATGAATATCGGATTTATTGCCGTCTGTGTCGGAAGCCGTCAGGGCCTGGGTTGTATCGACGGCGATCGTCAAGCTAGTCTGGCCGTCGCCGGTGATGCTGATGCCCCTCATTTCTCCATCGACGACGTCGTCCACGATACCGGTCGTGAGATCCTTGACGTAGAGGTGTCGCGTTGTGCCGATATCGGCTTCGTACACCAGCCATTGGCCGTCGGCCGAGATTTGAGCTCCAAGAGCATCGACGTCTCCCGTCACGCCCGTGGCGGACCCGGATACGATCTGCAGCGCGCCGGTCGTCATGTCCTTGAGATAGATATCGCCAATCCCGTTGGTGTCTTCGGGCACAAGCGCCGTGTCGCTGCTGAAGACAACGAAGCGGCCGTCTTGCGACATGCTTGTGTCGATGGCGAACGCTTTGTGCGCAACTAGATCGAGGTTGCCGGTGTAAGTGTCGAACCGGTATAGATCGCCGCTGAATGTTGTTGGCCCATTCCCGGCGTGGATCGCCAGGTAGCGCCCCCCCGGAGAGATCGAGAAGTCCGTCCCGCCGCCGCCGAAAAAATTTCCACCATCTCCGACGTCAACCAACAGCCGCTGGATTGTACCCGTCGGCAAGTCGAGACGAAACAGATCATAAATAACACGGGAGCCATCGTTGGCGAAGCCGACGAGATCCGGCTTGGAACTCGTGAAAAATACGGATTCGCCATCAGCGGCGAGTTTGGCCGCTTCGACGATCAAACCCGAAAATCGCGGCTGGCTCTCTCCAGAAAACACGACGCGTGTGGTCCCGGTCGTCCGATCGAAAAGATTGAGACGGGTGGTGCTCGTTCCGTCCGGGTTGGGACCGAGATCATCTTCGTAGAGCGCGAACCGGCCGTCTTCCGAAAGGTTGTCTGGAAATATCGAGCTTGCCACCGCTTGCGTCGAGCCGGTCTGCAAGTCCGCCACGTACAGCGTAGGGACTGCAACGCCGCTCTCGTTATTGATAATCTCGTAGGCCATATAACGGCCATCGAGCGAGAAACCATCGAGTTGAACGTCGGCGGCGTCGTCCGCCGCCGCGCCCGGCGTGAGCAGAGTGATCGCCTTCATGCATTCCTCCTGCCATCCGGAGTGGCAAAGCCTTCAGCTGTGACGGTTTTGGCCGCGGTGACCAAGTTGAAGCCCGCAGCGACCCTAGTGACGGTCTTCACGCAATTCTCTGTGGCACTCGCGGCGTCAGATTTGCAGCACGCGGGCATCGCTTGCGGATCGAGTCCGCCTGCTCCAGTCCCACCAACGACAAATTGGTTCGCCGTTCTCGAACGAGACCAGTCAGTGGCGAGATAGACGGATCGGGCAGACCTTGGCACTGGTCTTCACCGAGAAACCATGATGGGTGACGTGTTCGCCATATCAAAGGACCTCCAGCCAAACTTCGCTTGTCATGGAGCGAAGCATCGAATGATCACCTGATCACACACGGTCGGTTGCATTCAGATCCAGCCTACCATCGCTAGGAACAGGGAGAGCGTGAGGCCCGCACCGCTGAAGATCAGGAGGACTTCAAACGTCACGACCTCGTCCCGATCTGCCGAGTGTATCGTTGCAAGAACCTTTCGACTTACGGCCATTCACGACCTCAATGATGTTGCCGATAACGGTGCAAAGATCAGTCAGTTACGAAGTCTCTAGTGATTGGGCGCCGGCGCGCCTGCGAAATGTCCCGCCCAAATCTAAAGCGTGCGGAAACGGCTCGCCTCACCAAGATTGGTGAGACGCTGCATTTCTCGTCCGGAGCAAGCCTGGGTCGCCGGCGGTGGCGATTGCCCTGCGCGTGTCCAATCGCGCTGTGATCACTGATTGTTTCCTCCGGATATCTGGAGCCGCATAATCGAGGATAATCATGTCCAATCGGGCAGCTGTCATGAGGCCGATGTCCCAAACTCGTTCCAAGTACGAACCTGAGCGTCCCGAAAAGCGGGACTGAGGTCTTCGGTCCGAGGCAACCCCCTGCATGAGCAGGCTGTGCGCAGCAACGTTTAGGACGGAATTGTCAGGCCCAAACGGCTTGCAACACCCATGTCAACGACCAAGTCTGGGCAACGCAGTGTCTCGATCGGAAACTCGGTTGCAGCACGGCCCTCAAGGGGCTGCGTTCTGCGATCTGGGCGGCATAAACGCCGATGATCGCGTTTTCCGGCGCCACAAGCGCCTGCGTGCCATATGCCTGCGTCTTGGCGAAAGCTGTCTGCAAATCGGGATCAGGCCCGACGACGCGCACGTCGATTGCGTGCAGAACGGAATCCTGCGCTTGCGCGCATGCTGGCATTGCGAAGACAATCGGAGACGGCTGCTTCATATTGTGAAATTTAGAACTCTTCACTCGGTCTGACCCTGGCGCGAACCGCGACTACCGACGATGCCAGAGAGCCGCGACGTCTGCTTTCGAGCTCGCGTAAAGCACCATGTCCCATTGCAGACGACGATCATTTTGAGCCTGCAAAGGGTCTCCAGGTCCCGATTTTCGGGACGCAGATAAGCCCCCCGAAAGATCTTCGGGACATCGGCCCCATGACAACCTTCCGCTACAACGCGACTATTTCGTTCGTTCGCTGACGCTTTGTGGCTACCCAAAGAGGGCACTCGATGAATTATCTCGCACGTTCTTCTGTGGCGGCCTGCCTCGTCGCGGCTCTCTGCACGACTGATACCGCGGTCAAGGCCGCTGCCGAGGACTTTCCCCACCGCACGATCAAGATCGTCGTACCGGTTCCGCCGGGACCGCTACTGGATGTCGTGCCCCGGATCATCGCTGAAAAGCTGTCTGCGAAGTGGAATGTCGCCGTCATCATCGAGAACCGGCCCGGGGCAGCCCAGAATCTCGGTGCGGAGGCAGTGGCAAGGTCGGAGCCAGACGGGTACACGTTGCTGGCCTCGCCTCCAGGGCCACTCGTCGTTAGCGGTCATCTGCGGAGCAAACTGGACTTCGATCCTGACGCGTTGGTGCCAGTGAGCCTGATGGTCAAGCTCCCGACGGTGCTGGTCGTCAATCCAAAGATACCGGCCTCGAATCTTCAGGAATTGCTCGCATACGCCAAGGCTAATCCCGGCAAGCTCACTTTCGGATCGCCCGGAACGGGCAGCACGCCGCATCTTGCCATGGAGCGATTGATGCAGGCGGCCGGCATCCGGCTCGTCCACGTGCCCTATCAAGGCATGGCGCCGGCGATGAACGATCTGATCGGCGGCCACATCGACATGATGATCGACCTCTACGGCAATGTCGTCGGCAACAGCAGGGACGGGAACCTCAGGCTGCTCGCCGTGACGACGCCGACGCGGCTGCAGCAGGAACCTAACGTTCCTACCGTCTCCGAAGCCGTACCGGGGTTCGCTCATGAGGAATGGTTTGCGATTGTCGCTCCTCCAGGGACGCCGGAACCGATCGTCGCGAAGCTTTCCGCGGCGATCGCGGAGATCTTGACGATGCCCGACGTCGCCGCGCGGCTGTCTGATCTTGCCGCGGTCCCGGTGGGCGGCACGCCGAAAGAAACAGCGGCTTTCATCAAGACCGAAAGCAGCCGCTGGAAGCAGCTGATCGATACGACCGGTTTCAAGATCAACTGATTTCGAGCCCGGTCAGATCATTCGGATGAGCACTCAACGCGCGTTGATCATCGGCGGCTCCCTGAGCGGGCTACTCACGGCGAACCTGCTGCGGTCGATCGGCTGGCATGTCGAGATCTTCGAGCGCGCAGCCGGCGACCTCGCCGGGCGGGGGGCCGGCCTCGGTGCGCAAGCCGACCTGTTCACGGTCATGCGACAGATCGGAATCCGCATCGAAAGGTCGATGTGGACGGCGGTTCATTCGCACGTCTGCCTCTCCCGGTCGGGCGAGTCGATCTGTCGCGTCCCGGTGCGGGAGGTAACGACGGCATGGGACCGGGTCTACCACTCTCTCAGAGAGACCTTCAGGACCGGACAATACCACGGAGGCATGGCGCTCGTCCGCTGCGAGCAGACGGAGCTCGGCGTCGTCGCCTTGTTCGAGAACGGGGCGCGCGTCGAAGCCGATTTGCTCATCGGTGCAGATGGCATTCGTTCAACGGTGCGCCGGCAATACATGCCCGACGTCGTACCGCGCTATGTCGGTTATGTCGCATGGAGGGGCATCGTCGAAGAAAGTCAGATCCCGCCGAAGTGGCGCGCCGGTACGCTCCAGGACATGGTGTTCTGCCTGCCGGACGGGGAACTCGCATTCTCCATTCCAATCGCAGATCGAGATGCGTCGGGCGGCCGCAGATGCATGTTCGTCTGGTTTCGTCCAGCCGACTACGATTCAACGCTGCGGGAGTGGTGCACCGATGCTTCGGGGCACTGCCACGGAGATTCGATACCGCCCCCTGTCATTCGGGAAGAGGTATTAGACGAACTCAAGCTCGCCGCTCGCACATCGCTGGCTCCTCAACTCGCCGAGTTGGTCGCCGGCGCTCGACAACCCATCCTGTCCGCGATCTTCGATCTCGAAACGACTCGCATGACTTTCGGTCGTGTCGTGCTGGTGGGCGACGCGGCTTTCGTGGCCAGGCCCCACGTCGGCACCAGCGTCACAAAGGCCGCGCAGGACGCCTGGGCGCTTGCCGACGAGCTCTCAAAGGGAAACGTTGGCGCCGCGTTAGTTGCCTACGAAAAACGCCGCAAGCCGGCGGGCAGCGAGCTTGTCTTCCGCGGACGCCGCCTGGGCGAACATCTCGAGCCAGGTTGCGCTGTGCTTCGACCACCGATCGACGCGCTTCTGCGCGACTTTGGGCCAGGCAATGTCGGCGAGTGGCCCTCGACGGTCTAGTCCGGGCTATGGTAGTTTTAGGCCCCAGATCGGCCGAACCAAACACCCCCGGGTAAATCGCGTTGCCTCAAACGCAGCAGATACGCTTTTGCGCCAGCCGCGATGGCACCCGCATCGCCTATGGGACATGCGGCAGCGGACCTCCGCTGGTGTGGGTCGCCCATTTTGTCCACCATCTCAACTTCGATTGGGACAGCCCGGTCTGGCGCCCCTGGATATCCGCGCTTTCAAAGCGACATACGCTGATCCGCTACGACTTTCGCGGAACCGGTCTCTCGGACCGCTCGGGCGTCCAGTTCACCTTCGACAAGCTCGTCGAGGATTTCGAAGCCGTAATCGCCGCGTCCGGCGTCCGTAATTTCTCGCTTTTCGCGATGTCAGGCGGCGCGCGGATCGTTCTGCCCTTTGCGATCCAGAATCCGGATCGTGTTGACCGGCTCGTTCTGTACGGAACCTCGCCCTCGGGGCCGTTGACGGCAAAAGCTCCTCCCGAGCGGGCCGAGAACATGCAGGTACAACTCAAGGCCTTCGAAATGGGCTGGCCGCAGGATATTCCCGGATTCGGCACATTTCTGACGTCCCTGCACATTCCGGACGCCACTACCGAGCAGGCGCGATCTTTCAACGAACTGCTGCGTTTGACGACATCCGCCGAGAACGGAGTCGCACTGCTTCGCACCATCGTCGAAAGTGATATGCAGAACCTTTTGCCGGACCTGCGGTGCCCGACACTCGTCTTTCACCCCCGCCAGAGCGCCGTGCTGCCTTTCGACGAGGGGCGCAAGGTTGCGGCGTTGATCCCGGATGCGCGGTTCGTGCCGCTCGAGAGCCGCAATCACATTCTGCTCGACACCGAGCCAGCCTGGAAGCAGTTCACACATGAACTCGATGAATTTCTTCCCTCCCATTCCGAAGCGATCGAGCCGTTCGATGAACTGACCGCGCGAGAGCGCGATGTCGTCGAACTCTTGGCACACGGCCTTAACAATGCCGATATCTCCGCCAGACTAAGGATTTCGGCGAAGACGGTCCGCAATCATATCTCAACTGTCTTGGGCAAGCTCGGCGCAGATAGTCGCGCTCGGGCCGTGGCTGTCGCTCGCGACGCAGGCTTCGGCCGAAGGGCTACGCCGAGGAGCAGTCACCGCTCAGAATAACCGGATGTCATCGAGTCCTGCGATCACCACCGCGTCCGCAAGCTGACTGGTAAAAATTTTGTCAATCCTGCGCTCTCGATTGCCCATGTCGCGCGCGAGCACGACATCTCGCCGCGCTACTTGCAGGAGCTGCTCGATCCGTCCGGCGCGCCCTTCGTCGCACGCGTCAACGAATTGCAATTGCAGCGCGCCTTCGCCCTGCTGACACGCTTTCCGAGCCGGCCAATCGCGCGGATCGCGGCGCAAGCCGGCTTCTCCAACGTCTCGCATTTCAACCGCCTATTTCGCCGGCGGTTTGGCGACAGCCCGAGTGGGGTGAGGAAGCCGTGATGACGCTTGCGCCTTTACGAGCGGAGCTTTGCAAACTGCGATTCGCGCCAGACAAAATCGCGTCAGTTGCACGTGCGCGCGGGCCGCTCTCTTGCAGCCTGCCTGACGAGCCCAAGAAAACGGCGAACTACCGGAGACGGGTCACCACGCCGTGCCGCGAGGTTTAGGACTACCTTCGGCTGCACGGCGCCCTTGAGCCGGCGATAGACGATGCCTTCCAAGGCCATGCGTTGCATACAGGCCGGCACTAGCGAAATCCCGAGCCCCACTGCGACGAGGCTTAATGCCGAGATGACGCGCGGCGCCTCCTGACCGAGGCGAGGACTGAATCCCGCCTTGAGGCAAGCCGCCACCGTCGACTCATAGATCGCGGGCCCAAGCTGACGCGCATAGACGATGAAGGTCTCTCCCGCGAGTTCCTTGATCGAGAGGGCCTCGGTACCTCGACGCCCGCTCCGACCAAGCGGATGTTCACGCGGCATCGCAACCACCATCGGCTCCTCCAGCAACGGATAGATCACAAGTTCCCGCTCGCTCACGGGCGCGCGCATGAATGCCACGTCCATCCTGCCATCTTTCAAGCGTTCGATAGCTTCCGCTCTAAGGCACTCGTCCAGAGTCAGGGAGATTCGCGGTACGGCTGTGCGGAACGCGCGGATCGACGAGGGCACGAACGGATGGAAGGGAGCCGTAGGCATGACTCCGACGACGAGCCGGCCTTGCTCCCCTCGTGCCGCGGCTTGCGTCGCCTCCAATGTCCGATCGTAATGTGCAAGCAGCGTGTGGGCGTGGCCGAGGAGTGTGCGGCCAGCCTCCGTCAGCGCGACACCCCTCGCCTGCCGTAGCAGCAGCTGCGCCCCAAGCTGGCGCTCGATCGCCTTCATCAGCTGGCTAAGCGGTGGCTGTTGCATGCCGAGGCGTTCGGCCGCTCGCGTGATATGTCCTTCCTCTGCGACAACGACGAAGCAGCGAAGTTGGCGAAGGGTAAGAGACATATCTCTTTCCATATGGGTTTTGCGAAAAGCATACGATACCTCTGCAATCGTGCGAATGATAGGTGTCTGGCATTCATCTCGTACGCGCCGCACCACTTCGCTAGTGGCTTCCTTGCCCTATTCCGGAGAATGTCATGCAAAAGTCGGACGCTTTTGGTCCTTCACGTATTCCGGTCGTCGGCTTGCTGTTTGCCGGAGACAAAACATATCCGGGCTATGCCGCCTTCTGCGAGCAGATGGACGCGCTCGGACACAAGCATGGTGCAACGGTCCGGCTCGAAGCGCGCTTCGCTGACGGTCAGCTGGACAACCTCCCGCGGCTCGCGGAGGATCTCATCGCGTGCGGCGTAGAGGTGTTGGCTGTCGTCGGCGCCGTGACGTACTGGGCGGCACGTAAGGCAGCGCCGGACGTTCCTATTGTCTTTACGGTTGTGCTGGACCCTGTCGCGGCAGGCATGGTCGACTGTGTGCAGCGCCCTGGGGGCAATTCGACGGGGAGCACGAATTTCGATCCGGAGCAAATCGGCAAGCAAATTCAGCTTCTCAGGACGGTAGTGCCTGGGCTGAGTCGCCTGGCGGTTCTCGGCGACGCTGGTGTGCCGGATATCCTGCCCCGCCTTGCGAGAGCGGCAGCAGAGGAGCAAGGCCTGGACGCGCACCTCGTCCTGCTGAAAGGGAGGGATGATCTCGAACCGGCTTTTGCCGAATTCACTGCTTGGGGGGCGAATGCTCTCCTCGGCCTGGAAGTGCCGCGCGTCACGACATACGGAGAAGAGATCGTTCGGCTCGCGACGGCAGCCCGGCTTCCGGCAATCTTCGGCAATGACCATGCCAGGTTTCGTCCGTTGATGGCCTACGGCACGAGCTACGCTGATGCTGCCCGCTACATGGCCGTTCAAGTCGACGAGATCTTAAGGGGGAGTGAGGCGGGTGAAATGCCTGTTCGATCCGTGCGAAGGCCCGAACTGATCATCGACTTGAACGCTGGTCGAGAGATTGGAATTTCGTTCCCGAAGGATCTCGTTTCTTCGGCCCGCGTCTTGCGCAGCCAAGGGGTATGAGAGCGGCAACGTCGGCCCTTTACGAACCTGCTCAGGCAAGACGCTAAAGTCCGCCACTGTGAAGGGTTTCGGATGCCGGCCGCTGGCGAGACGGCGCGGCATGTTCGGGCGGCCGGCGTCCGAAAGCCTCCAAGGGAGGAAACCGCGCATGGTGGGCAGGACTGGTGCGGCAGGCTCTAT
>Ga0105240_10003155_pt1 | contig 25928 bp, 18 predicted proteins | sample KBSC54metaG_FD_80426 | JGI IMG/M metagenome (GOLD analysis project Ga0105240, IMG submission 80426) | Corn rhizosphere microbial communities from Kellogg Biological Station, Michigan, USA - KBS C5-4 metaG | ecosystem: Host-associated > Plants > Roots > Rhizosphere > Soil | place: Michigan, USA...
TTCCTTGAATGCGCGGACCTGCACGGCCCCACAGCTTTCTACCAGGCTGCAGCTCGCGTCGCGATCGGGAACGACGACGATTTTTTCCGGATTGAGCACCTTCGCGGTCTCGGCCATGAACCACACGCCGCAGAATGCAATCACGTCCCCTTCGTATTCACGCGCTTTTCGTGAGAGTTCCAGGCTGTCGCCGACGATATCGGCAAGTTCTTGAATCTCGGGATCCTGGTAATGGTGCGCCAGCAGAACCGCACGGCGGTCTCGCTTGAGATCGAGGATTTCTTCGGCAATGGTGGCGGTGGCAATCATCGGGGGACACCTTCACTTTACAAGATGCTACGAGGCCGGGTGAAGTTCCCGGTGTTTGTTGTTCTCCATCAACGCAGTGCGACCACCCCGAGCGGCCTTTGCGCTTCTAACTAACCACCTGTGAGGACTGTTTGAGCTGATCCCGGTCTGGGAAAGGAGAGCCGTCAAGCGAATCCGTGTTAAAGTTCAGGGCGATATCTTCAGCGCGCCGAACCGCGCTAATTTCCTGGGATGGAAATGGAGTGACCTTTGATTTTGAAAACCGCCACTATTTTGCTGGCGACCGCGGCGTTCGGCGTAGCAGCGCCGCCGGTGATCCGCACGGAGTTTCATCTGACCGCCCGGCCATGGCAGCCCCTGAATATTGAACGAGAGAAGTATCTGGATATCATCGAAGGACTCTGCCGGTTCAGCGTGCAGCATCAGGACGCCCGCGGAGCGATTCTCGATCCCTTCCTGAAGACCGAACAGCAGTACGCGACTCCTTATTTCGCATACGCAGTGGGTACGCTGACCGCTGCGGGCCGCGCACGCGACCTTCTGCCGAGCGGTGTGAGAGCGATGGAGCATTCGACGGCGGATTTCGCGGGCGGGCGCGATGCCATCCCCGATCAGCATGGCGAGTTCTTCATTCCAGCATTGACGGTGGCTGTCGAAATATACGCGAAGCAGGTGCCGGCCGGAACAATCGAGCGGTGGCGCGAGCGCCTCAAGAGACCCTGGCGTGAAATCGTTCGAGGCGCGGTCAATAACTGGGAGACGTACAAGATGAAGGGCGAATGGCTGCGGTACACCAGCGGGCTGGTGTCGCGTGAGGATGCGATCGCGGCCATCGAAGATGCCTGGAAGGTGCGCCAGCGCGACCGCTTCACGGGCGCACCATGGTGGCTGTATCACGATCGTTCAAGCGATCCGGATACTCTGAGCGTCGAGGCGGTGGGGCGGGGCAACCTGCTGGCGCTTACTCATTTCGGCTATAACGGACCGAGCGCGGCGGAGATTCGCAAAGCGTCCGAAGCAGGCACGGAATTTACCCTGCTGCTTCAGGACCCCAGCGGCCAGGTGCCGGCGAACGGCCGAACCGACGATCATGTGTGGGTCGAGACCGGATATCAGTTGGCTTTTGAAGTAATGGCTGAGCGCGCATTGCAAAGCGGCGACCTCGAACTGGCGGGACAGTTCCGGCACGCGGCTCTGTTGGCGTTTCGGAGTATTGCGCGATGGCGTCGGACAGATGGCGCTTGGGCGGGCTCGTACTTCATTACGAAAAATCGTTTCGATCCGGCGCTACGGGTTGGATATCAGACAGCCAGCCAGTACAGCAATTACAGCGGCTCCCTGATGTTCCATCTGGCGGAGGCGTTTCACATTCGGTCCACCTTTATCCGCGAAGTGCCTTCACCTTCCGAGATTGGCGGCTACACCGTCGCGACAGATGCCGAGTACGACAGCGTCTTTGCGAACGCGGGCGGAATGTATATGCAGGCGAATCTGCGAGGCCAGGAGGCAGCGACATCCGGGAATCGCTGGACACCGTTGGGCGTGGTGCGGTTCGCTCGTCCCGGTTGGGACACGCGGCTTGGGCCGTCGGACGGAGCGCTGACCGACTCCGGCGGAGTGACGTTCGCGCCGGAGTTTTTCGAAAATGGCCACTGGCTTCGGCTGGCGGATTTGTCTCCTCGATATCGCGGAGTCTGGAGTGTGCAGTTCGTTCACCCTCTGCTGGTGCGCTGCGCGATCGACTACAGTCCTCGTCCTGGTTTCAACGGACCGGCGTTCCGCGACGAATTCACGCTCACACCGGATGGAGTTTTTTCGGTAGTCACAAAAACGGCTGGCAGTAATTCCCCTTGGGCAGTGACATGGCCGGTGCTCGAGAATGACGGTACTCCTCTCGAGCGATCGAGCCGCAATGGGATTCAGAGCGTCCGCTATCCTGGCGGGAGCGACGAGCAGAACTTTATCGCGGTTGGTCCCTTGCCAAAGTTCTCTGCGGAGCCGCTGATGCGGAGCACGTACGGTGACCTTCGGCCAGTTCGCGTTGGTGTTTCAGGCGCGGACAGTGCAACCTTCGTTTATCCACGCAGTGCCGGCGACCCGTCAGCGGAGGCGGTAGGGAAAAGCTTTTCAGTCCGCGGCCGCGATTTCTCGTCCGTGCTTGGCAACGTGACGGGCACCATCTATACGGGCAGGGCCGCAGCGGGCGGAGTCGGGCGGGGGGTGGATCTCGATGGCGATGGCAAACCTGATGTGACGTTCAGCGAGGAATGCGGGTTCGTGCTGCAACTCCGGGATGGGCAGGTGATCGCGGCCGAAGCGGATCGCGACGTGTCGGCGGTCATCGGTGGAAAGAAGATCGCGCTGAAGCGATATACGCCGGCCCAAGTGGCGAATTGATTATTGCAGCCAGTCCGGTGCTTTCTGCATTTCTGCATTGGCTGCCAGGTCGCGTGTTTGTTGACTCTGGAACATGCGGCGGTCCGCTTCTCCCATCAGTTGTTCGCCCGTGGCTCCGTCTTCCGGAAAAGCCGCCTGTCCGACAATCAGCCTGAGATTCTTTCGCCCCGGGACGAGAGGCGAATTCGCCAGCTTCTCAGAGCGCGCTAGGAGCGCCTCACGATTGACGCCTGGTATAACGATGGCAAATTCGTCGGCGCTGATTCGGGCAATGTAATCGAACTCGCGGCACGTATCCTTCAGCGCGGCGCCGATAGCCCGCAGGAGCTTATCCCCTTCCAGCCTGCCGTAGCGCTCGTTGATTTCCTTCCAACCATCCACCGTACAAACCACCACTCCCAACGCAGCGTTCAGCCGGCGGCAACGGGTTAGCTCCGCATCGAGGTGCAGGAACAACGTCTTAGCGTGAGGGAATCCGGTGAGATTGTCAACGGTCTCGCTCTCGTCGATATCGCGCTCCTCCGTTTGAAGCTCCAGCGAGAGCGCCAGCTTCGGCGCAATGGTTTGCATCAAGCGAAGATGGTCCTTAGTAAACGCGTCCTTGTCTTCGTGGTAAAGGCTCAAAACGCCGATTACACCACTGGAACCTTCAAGGGGAACCGCCAGCGCGGACCGCATGGTGCTGAACGCGTTTGGATCGTTTAGATACCCCGGTTCCACCGACGGGTTGCCGTTGATAATGGGCTTTCGATTCTCTGCTACCCATCCCGAGAGCCCTTGCCCCATCGGGATGCGCAGCGAAGAGAACAGCCGGAAATTGTCGCCCGTTACATACCCTGGAATCAGCGTGTCGCTCTTCAGATAGTAGAGAGCCAGCGCATTGAACGGTAACAACCGCTTCAATCGAACGGCGAGCACGGCGATGACCTCGTTCAGGTCCAGTTGGCCGCCCCCGGACTCGCCAACATCGAACACCGCCTGGATCTCCCGGCGCGCCGCCGCCAGAAGGTGCGGAAATTCTGCCTTCGGGTCGTCTGCCGATTCAACCGTGCGCATCGACTCGTAACCGGCGGCCGGCGCGCCCCCACGCTCGATCTTCAGATTGGTCGAGAGCTTAGCAGCATCGGCGCTGCCGCCGACCTGCGCCTTCCGCTCCAGGTCCACGTAATGAGTCTTGAGAATTTCCACTACCGCCGGATCGAAACTTCGTCCGGATTCCTGTTCAATTTTCGACATCGCTTCCGGAAGCGGAAGAGCGCGCCGGTATTGCCGATCGGACGCGAGCGCGTCGAGCGCGTCCACGGCCGACAGAATACGGGCGCCCACAGGTATATCGGTCCCGCGTAAGCCGAGAGGGTAGCCGGTTCCATTCCATTTTTCGTGGTGCGCGCTCACGATTGGAACCACCGGGAAGGGGAAACGAACATGCTCAAGAATCTCGGCGCCCACCACCACGTGAACCTTCATCTTTTCAAACTCATCCGGAGTCAATCTGCCGGGCTTCGAGATGATGTGCTCGGGGACAGCTAATTTACCGATGTCGTGCAACAGGGAGGCCACCCGTAGCGCCTCGAGTTCGTCCTTGGTGATGCCGAGCAGCTTTCCCACTTCAATGGCGTAAACCTGAACTCGCTTCAGATGGTCATGCGTCGTGTTGTCCTTGGCTTCAATGGCTAGGGCGAGCGCTTCGATAGTGCGCAGGTGTAAATTCGCCATTTCTTCGGCATGCAAACTGTTATCTTCTAGTCGCAACAGATGAAGTGCCCAGGTTCGATAGATGAGATAGACGATCGGTAACAGAAGGAGTGAGGTTTGCCAACCAGCCTGTTCGCTCAAAGCCTCAAAAGCCCACACCACAGCCGCGCCGGCCAGATAGTAAGGGAATACGCCAAAGTAGCGGTCGCGCCAGATGCGAATGAGCGATGCCTGCTCGCTGAGCGAAATGATGGCCGACGATGCAAAGGTGTTCGCCGCAAAAAGAACGGTAGTGGCGGCCACCAGGCGCATCGGGAGTTCGTAATTCTGGAATGCGAACAGCGGCGAACGGTAGACGAGCCTGGTGCAGTAGACCGCTACTGACATGTTGGCGAGGCCCAATAGGAGCTGAATTCCAGTGGCCCGCTGCTTGGGGTGCCAGAGGCCCTCAATCAGCATCGAAGCGATCCCAACCAACAAAGCCTGCGCTAACGTGAGGTCCATGATGCCCATCAGCACGAAAATAAAGCTGATGGACGTGCTCCCCATAGGCCCGGGCATGCCCACCTTGAGGATGGACGACATGCAGGCTAAGGAAAGGTAGGCTGCGAACTTTGTGGCGCCGACCAGCCCATCATCTGCAAAGGCCGCGACGATCACGAAGAAACCCAAAGCGAGCAGCGCGCCCGAGTAGATCCTCGCATTAAGTGACATAACTTATTGAGTGCCTTATATTAACCCAAGGAGTGACCGAAAGGCCAGTGATTTTATGTGGGGACTTTAATTAAGAAACTGGTACTGGAACGGATAGGTGAGGTTTCATACTATTCTTCAAGCGACGGTTTTAACCGAGCAGTAGAGTGTTTCGGGTAAGTGATTGAATCTTAATTGCTTCGCCGATGGCTGGGCTCGCCCAACGCATACCGGTTGCATACGAAGATGCTACCGCACGGCGGGGACAGCCTTGATGCTCCGCCATTCTCGCTGCCAGGAATGCCACGCCATTTGAACTCTTACCTCGATCTCGCGCGAATCGAGTGGCGAAGCGAGTACCGAATAAGCCCCAAGACTGCGGGCCTCATCCAAAAGATCGGGGTCTGCCAAGCGAGAGGAGACAAGAAGCCTCGGTGGCTCAGGCATTCCGGCGCAAGCCTGAAGGAGAGTTTTCCAGTTACCGTCCCGAAAGTCGCTCCCACAGATAACTACGGGAGCACAAGCCTGCTGCATAAATGCAAGCGCTTCTGTGCAGTCGTAAGCGGTGTTTAATTCCCAGCCAAGGTAGGAAAAGACCTCTTGCACCGCGACGTGGTCGCTGGCAAAAGGACTTACGAGCAGAACTGTTATCACCGGATTGGTACCTCTCGATCTGGACAAGTTAGCCCAAGTCATCAATGCCTCTGCCATACCGAATGTCCGGCCGCTCTGGGATGCTTCTGCCCGCGACCGCTCATGAAACTTTCCTCCCATCATGAGCTTTCCTCCGATGGGTCACCCGGCGGCCGGGTCCACTCGGTACTAACGCGATTATGGGCTTTTTACCTAGCTGAAAACACTAGAGATTACGCTAGGAATTCATACCTAGTGAAATCGCTAGCAGGCTTTTCACAGCCGAATAAGGTACACTTTTGGCCGAGTCCCCTCATGCGGCAATCCCAAAGTCCTGGCCTTTATAAGCTCGGAACCCCGACCATTGGCGTCCGAAATGAAAATGGAAAGCGCGTGACAATCACGGTGCCCACAGACGCCCTGCTGGAAGTTACTACGGAGCATGTAGACGATGGCACGGTGGATGTCATTTGGAACGACCAAAACATCAGCATGTTCGCGATCGATTTACAGGAACGTGGACACATCGTTAAGCACGGCCTCCGCAAGACGCGGAGATCCGAATAGCCAATATTGAATCCGCTTTCCATTTCAACCCCGTTGCGCGAAACATACCGGACGGCCCTGATGATCCCAAAATTGTTCCAACAATGCCTGCGCGGCGCACTCGGCTGGACTATCATGAGCAAGGACCAATATTTGTAGGAAGCAAGATGCCGACCAAGAAAAAACGGCCTGCGCACAAGTCTGAGCCGGGCCCCGCAGCGGTCAAGTCCTTCCCCATCGTTGGCGTCGGAGCCTCAGCAGGCGGGTTCGAAGCTTTTGGCGAGATGCTGAACGCCTTGCCGGCGGACATCGGAATGGCGTTCGTGTTGATCCAGCACCTCGATCCGACACACGAAAGTATGCTGGCTCCGCTTTTGGCCCGGAAATCGGCGCTTCCTGTAAACCAGGTCGTCGACGGAATGGCTGTAGAGCCCAACCATGTATACGTCATTCCACCCAACACCAGGATGGGTATCCACGATGGGCTGCTAAAACTGATGAAGCGTGCCGCCCGGGGCGAAAAGAACATGCCCATCGACTATTTTTTTCAGTCGCTGGCGGCGTCCTGCAAAGATGCAGCGATTGGCGTGATCCTTTCCGGAACCGCCACCGATGGAACTTTCGGACTGAAGGCTATCAAGGCGGAGGGAGGCATTTGCTTCGCCCAGGATGAGGAATCAGCCAAATATCCTGGAATGCCGGCGAGCGCCGTTGCGGCGGGATGTGTCGACTTTGCGCTGCCGCCGCGCCAGATCGCCGCCGAACTGACGCGAATTGCCCGGCAGCAGCCCACGCGCCTGCTCGCCTCCACCCTTGGCGCTGCCCCCTCTCCCGCTCTTCCAGCGGGGAACGACGGTCATATTCGAAAATTGTTTCTCTTGCTTCGCAACGCCACCGGCGCGGATTTCACCTACTACAAGTCCAGCACGATACACCGCCGCATCGCCAGGCGCATGCTGTTGAAAAAAATCGGAACCATCCGCGAATACGTAGAGGTTCTACGACGGGACGGGGCTGAGTTGGATGCGCTATATCAGGATATCCTCATTCACGTCACAAGCTTTTTCCGTGAGCCGGAGACCTTCGAGATTCTTGAAAGCCAGATCGTTCCAAAGCTGATCGACGGTAAGACGGAGCGGGACGCACTGCGCGTCTGGGTACCGGGTTGCTCGACCGGCGAGGAGGCCTATTCGATTGCGATCGTATTAGCGGAGTATTTCGGCGACGGGCTGGGAAAAGTGCCGGTGCAGATCTTCGCCACCGATCTGAGCGAAGGGTCGATCGAGCAGGCCAGAACCGGAGTGTATGCCGGGGCCACCCTGGCCGAGGTCCGTCCGGACCGCCTCTCCCGGTTCTTCGTCAGGACCAACGGGAATTACCAGGTGATTCAGGCTATCCGCGATCTGTGCACGTTCGCACGTCAGGATCTGACCCAGGACCCGCCTTTTTCCCGCATCGACCTCATCAGTTGCCGCAATGTTCTGATCTATCTTGAACCGGTTCTTCAGAAGAGGATACTAGGCGCGTTCCATTACGCATTGCGGGACAAGGGCTTCCTTTTGTTAGGGAAATCGGAGACACTCAATGCATTCCCCGATTTATTCACCTTGGCGGAAAAGAGGGGCAGGTTTTATCGCAAGAAGGCGGCGGTGAACAATCTTCAGTTTACGGCGGGTATCGGCCACGACCGGGCAGGTCATTCAGGCAAGCTCATAAAACCGGCTACGCCGCTGACCGACTTGCAAAAAGAAGCAGACCGCTTAGTGTGGAGCCGCTATGCGCATTCCGGCGTAATCGTTGACGATAACCTGCAGATTCTCCATTTCCGCGGCGACACGAGTCCATATCTGGCGCCGGCCTCGGGCGCGGCCAGCCTGCATTTATTGAAGATGGTAAAGGGTGATCTGCTGGTAGACCTGCGTGGTGCGTTCCATAGATCGAAAAAGGAGAACAAGCCGGTCAAAAGAGAGGGTATTCGCGTGACCTCAGCTGGCCGGGCGCGGGAGGTCAGCATCGAAGTGGTACCGCTGTCCACCCTGGATTCCGTGGAGCGGCACTTCCTGATCCTTTTCGAAGAAACCCAACCCGAGCGCGCGGCAGCCAAGACCGTGAAGGCGCCCGGCCGCAGGAAAGTCGAGGTTGGGCCGTCTGCGAAGCTTCAGCAGGAATTGATGGCGACGCGGGAGTATCTCCAAGCGATCATCGAAGAGCAGGAGACCACGAACGAGGAGTTGAAAGCTGCCAATGAAGAGGTCCTGTCCAATAACGAAGAGTTGCAAAGCACGAATGAGGAGTTGGAGACCGCCAAGGAGGAACTGCAATCCACCAACGAAGAGCTGGTGACGCTGACAGAACAACAAACGTCCCGCAACGTCGAACTCACGCAACTCAATGACGACCTCAGAAACGTGCTGGATGGTATCAAAATCCCCATCCTCATGTTGGGCAACGATCGGCGCATCAGGCGCTTTACCCCATCGGCGGAGAAGGTATTCAACCTGCTGCCCACCGACGTCGGCCGGCCAATTCAAAATCTCCGGCCGAATTTGGACTTGCCTGATCTGCAGCCGCTCATCTCTCGCGCCATCGACACACTCGCTTTGCAGGAGCAGAACGTCAGGGACCTGGAAGGCCACTACTATGCCATGACGGTTCGGCCGTACCGGACCTCCGATAACAGAATCGACGGTGTGCTCGTATCTCTTGTCGATACGGATGCCATGACACGCAGCCTCGAGGAGACCCGCCGCGCCCGCGACTTTGCCAGCGCCATTGTGGAAACGGTGCGGGAGCCCCTGGTGGTGCTCGATTCCAGCCTGCGCGTTGTTACAGCCAACCGGTCGTTATATTCTGCGTTTCGGATGTCGCCGGAGGAAGTGGAGAAACAGGGAATCTTCGAACTCGCGGGCGGGGCGTGGAATATCCCCGATCTGCGCAAACTGCTGGGGCAGATTCTCCCCGGAAATACTCAGTTCAACGACTTTAGACTATCCCACGTGTTTCCCAGGATTGGCCGGCGAACCTTGTTGTTGAACGCCCGGCGTCTGTACGGGGAGCGTGAAACGCCGGACCTGATCTTGCTCGCCATAGAGGATCTCACCGATCGCGAGTGGACGTCGGAGGCGCTCCAGGACAGCCGGGAGCGTTTAAGGGATTTGACGGCGGGCCTGCTCACCGCTCAGGAAGAAGAGCGGCGGAGAATTTCACGCGAGCTTCACGACGACCTGAACCAAAGGCTGGCCATGTTCACCGTGGAACTCGAAACGCTCGAACAAAATCCACTCCAATCGGCTGATCTGATCCGAAGCCAGCTTGCATCTCTTCGAACTCGGACCGTGGACCTCTCGGATGAAGTGCGGCGGACAGCCCATCGGCTCCATCCCTCGATGGTTGAGCATCTGGGTCTGCCGGCGGCATTGCGGTCGTTGTGCGCCGACTTCTCCAAACAGGAAAAGATGCGAATCGATTATCGCGAGCGTAACGTAGACGGCCAAGTACCGCCGGAGGTCGCACTGTGCCTCTATCGCGTGACCCAGGAAGCACTTCGCAATGTGGTGAAGCATTCGGGTGCGCGCCGGGCGAGGGTCTCGCTGGTATCTGCCACGGATCGCATCGTTCTCTCCATCAGCGATAGTGGCGTGGGATTCGACCGCGAGAGCGTACGAAATAAGAAAGGGCTGGGAATCATCAGCATGGAAGAACGGGTACGGCTGGTGGTTGGAAACCTTAATATCCGTTCCAAGCCTGGCGACGGCACGCGCGTCGTTGTTGAGGTCCCCTTGCCTGAGACCCCGTTGCCGAAGGAGTAGAATTCATGAGACCGCGGCTCTTGATGGCAGACGACCATACGCTGGTCCTGGAGGGAATCCGGAAGCTGCTGGAAAACGATTTTGAGCTCGTGGGCGCGGTCGAAGATGGCCGCGCTTTGTTGCACGCCGCGGAACAACTGCGGCCGGACGTGATCCTGCTGGATATTTCCATGCCGCTCCTGAATGGGATCGATGCTTGCCGCCAACTGGCAAAGTCGATGCCTGAGATCCCGGTGATTTTTTTGACTATGCATTCGGATGTGGCCTACCTGGAAGAAGCCCTGCGCGCTGGAGGTGCGGGCTATTTGCTGAAACGCTCGGCCGCCTCCGAGCTGACCAGCGCGATCAACGCCGTGATGAACGGAAAAAGATATATCACTCCATTGATCGATTGGAAGGAACCGGCCACACGCCGAAGAAACCCCAGCAAGCCTGTATCCGAGAGGCTAAGCACGCGTCAACGGGAAGTGCTGCAACTGGTAGCCGAAGGACGGGCCAACAAGGAAATCGCCGCGCTGTTGAACGTATCGGAAAAGACCGTCGATTTTCACAAGTCCTGCATCAAGCGCGAATTGATGCTCAATTCCACAGCAGAGTTAACGCAGTTCGCCATCAAACACCGCATCATCGAAGCCTAGTGAGCCCGCAAAGGGCCGGTCGCGGCCCTCCAATGTTCGCAAGCAAACACCCGTGCGAGTCCGCGACCCAGGCTCCGTTTTGCGGGCGTTTACTTAGCGAGTGGGGCAGAATGACATTCTGCGCGGGGTTGGTAACCCCGCTCTTCGGTAACCCCGCTCTTCAATGTGGGGAGTTCGTCAGCGCTCGTAAGCTCCGCTTAGTAGTTCAGCCGCAAAGCCAATTGAAGCGTCCGCTGCCCGGTCGCGCTGGTCACTGTGCCAAACTGTCCCACCTGAGTAACGTTCACGTTCGGCTGGTTCCACGTTGGAGAATTAGTGAAGTTGTACGCCTCGGCCCGGAACTGTAACGTGACCTTCTCGAGGAACCGGAAACTCTTGAACATCGAGAAATCCAGATTGTGGATTCCCGGAGCCCGCAGGTTCGGCGACGTCCGCGAAGTATTCCCAAATGTAAAGTTCCCTGCCTGCGCAAACACACTCGGGTCGAAATACGCGTTTAGCCGATCGGCAATCGGACCGCTCTTCTCCCCAGACTGGCCATTGTTGTTCGGACGCTGCCCGTTCGAGTTGATCTGGGTATTGTTGCCGCCATTGCTGATCTGCAGCGGAATTCCTTTTGAGAACGTCAGGATTCCGTTGATCTGCCACCCGCCCAGTACGAAATCGAGCGGTTTCGGCAGCGCGGAAAGGTAAGGCTTGCCCTTCCCGAAAGGCAGTTCGTAGTTGAAGTTCGAAACCAGGCGGCGGCTGATATCCTGTGCGGAAAGCGACTTCTCGCAGTGCCGGCAATAATAATCCTGCTTAGTCCCGGCCGCCCCAAGGAATGTTACCGTTTGCGAAGCATCGTCGAGCAGCTTTTCTCCCGTGAAGGCGACCTGCGCCTGGAGCCCTTTCGAGAAACGCTTGTTCGCAGACAGCGTGAACGACTGATAATTTGAATTCGCCCCAGGCTTGCGGAACGCGTTCACAGCAGTGTACTGCGGATACTGAACAAGCAATTGTTTCGCCTGTATCGTTGGCTGCGCCAGCGACGAACCCGGAGTTGTGATGATTCCATAAAATGGGTTCGCCACTTGTGCGTTCAAGGCGTTGCCGAGCGAGAAATACGATGCCGGCAATTGGTTGTACGTGATCAGATTGTTTTCGCCATCAATCAGGTGTTGTCCCTTGCTGCCAAGATAGCCGGCTTCGAATACCCATCCGGCTAGCTCTTGCTGCAATGTGGCATTCCACTGCTGAATAATCGGATTCACGTAGTCGCTGAAATAACTATCGCCGATCCCGTTCCCAATGTCCGTCGCCGGCCCGCTGTAAGGACCCGGATTCGATCCCAGAGGCCTGTTGTAGCCCGTCGGGAAGGGGTTGTCCCAAGGGAACTGGCTGACAAAGGTCTTCCCATTGTCGAACGTTGCGTTGAATGCCGTGTTGCTGGTGAATCCCTCCGTTCCCGAACTCCCGGAGGTCCCGGCCGCTTGCAGAACCGAGCCCGAATAAAGGATTCCGTAAGCCGCCCGAAATACGGTCTTCGGCAGGAAGTGATAAGCGAAACCGAAGCGCGGTCCGAAATTGTTGAGATCGGTCGGAGTCTGGTGCCGGCCGTAGGCGGAGTTCGGAGTTCCGACGAACATCATCGCGCCCTTCAGATTCGGAAATCCCGGCACCTTGCCCGCGAGCGGAGACGTCGCATTGATGTCCCGATAACTCAGTCGGTTGTACCGTTCGGTACGTGGAACATCCACATCCCAGCGCAAGCCTATGTTCAACGTCAGCTTTGAGGTGATTTTCCAGTCGTCCTGCGCATAAAGGCCGTGGTACATGCTCGAAGCGGCGGTAGAGAACGAGAACTGGAGATCGCTGCCATTGTTCACCGGCAGCCCAAGCAGGAAAGTCGCCGGGCCAAATCCTTGGGTCGAAACTTGTGCCGCGTTCACCACCTGCTGCGTGTAGCCGGGTTAAAAACTATACTGCCCGTCGGGGCTGCCCAACTGCCGGAAGTTCATAAACAGCTTGCGAAACTCGTAGCCCGCCTTGATCGTGTGTTTCGTGAAAACCTTTGTCACGTCCGCGTGCGCGGTGTATGTGTACGGAATGAACTTCAGAGTCGTGAACGAGGATTGCCCGAGAACCTGCGAGCCGTTCCCCAAGCCGTTGATCGTGATCTGCGGAAACTCGTAGTTGTCTACAATGCCGTCGAGTTCCTTCGGCAATCCCAACGTCGACGGAGCAACACCCTGGGAGAACGGCGTATGGAAATTGTCCTTCCGCTGATACCCCAGGTTCACGTTGAGGATCGTGGTGGGGTTGAACGTGTAGATAAAATTCGAAGCAATATTCGTGAAGATCGTACCGCTTGGCCCCGAACCGATCGACGACGCAATGTTGCCGAACCCATTGAAGTCCGGACCAAACCCACTGTCGTACGACCCGCGCATAAACATGCGGAATTTGTCTGAGAAGTTGTGGTCCAGGCGGCTATCGAAACGCAGATCGTCATTCGGACTCTTTCCCTGAACAAAGAAGTTGTTGGCATAAGTGAAGGTATTAGTAGGAACGGCGTTGGGCTGCGGAAAATACTTCATCAATCCCAGCGCGACCGGATCCTGCCGGTTCGTGGGGATGACGTTTCCCGGGAACGGCGTACGGTTGCCGCTTGAATCCAGATTCGCCGGATCGTAGATTGTGATTGGCTGTCCGTTGCCGTTCTTCAGTTGTGAAAAGTCGCCATGTTTCCACGCATCGATCGGCACGGTGGTCGCCGTACTCGTGCCATTCCGCGCATACGTCACCTGTTCGCTAAAGAAGAAGAACGTTTTGTTCCTGCCGTTGTAAACGTGAGGGATGATCACCGGGCCGCCCGCCGTTCCGCCGAACTGATTCTGCTGCAGCGCGGCTAATTTCGAGCCGTTGCGGTTGTTCGCCCACGTATTTGTGTTGAGCGCGCTGTTCTTCAGAAACTCGTATGCGGATATATGCAGATCGTTTGTGCCGGAGCGCGTGGCCACGTTGATTACGCCGCCGCCAGTCCGCCCGTACTCAGCAGTCGGCGCGTTGGTGATGATCGAGAACTCCTCCACGCTGTCCTGAATCGGCGTATAACCCAGGTCGTTAATGCTCACGTTGTTCTCAGGCACAATCACCGACGTTCCATCGATGGTGATTTCGCTGGACGCATTTCGGCCGCCGCTGATCCACGGGGTTGTTCCAGTGCCCGTGCCCGGATTTGTCCCCGCACCTGGATTCACGCCGGGCGCCAGCGTTGCCAGGCTAAACGGATTCCGGCTCGACGAAGGGAGGTCCAGGATCGCTTTACTGTTGACCACGGTGGACACGCTGGATGCTTCCGTCGTCAAGTGCGCGGCAACCGCACTGATTTCCACTGTTGTCGCAATGTCACCCACCTTCAGCGGAATCTCCAGAGAAACCGTCTGCGCCACGTTCACCTGGATATTGCTCTGTACGAACTTCTGGAAGCCTGTCTTTTCCACCGTCACCCGATACGTGCCGATCAGAACTTGGCCTTCGTAGAAGCGGCCGTCGGAGTTGGTCGTGAAATCCTTCTTCACGCCGGTACCCTGGTTTTCCACCGTCACTCTGGCGCCGGGAATCGAAGCTCCGGAGGAATCGATCACACGGCCGTCGAGTATTCCGTTGGCGTTTTGCCCTGCGGCGCAAAAACAAAGAATCAGGGCCGCGAGGCCTCTAGGGTCATCTGGGACCTGGACATTTGATTTCTCCTTGGATCAATCAGAAAATGCCGTTCAATTGCGGAAACCGAATAATTGACTATCTGCCGCTTTGAATATATACGTCAAAAAACGCCCCGCTACTACGGGTTACACCGGGTTTCACCGTGTACGATCAAAGAGAATGAAGTACTTAGGCTTGCGTTGGAGCCGCCAGAAGGAGGAAAATGTTCCCAGCCAGTTTGAATGGGGTCCGCTAACTTATGCCGAAAATCGCCGCTTCTCCCCTATCACCAGCGCGGAATCTGCCGACGCCGGACGAGATCCGAGCCGAACTTCGAGCTATCCTCGCCAGCCCTTCCTTTCACGGAAGTAAACGCTGCCAACAATTCCTCGAATACGTCTGCGAGAAGTCGCTTTCGGGTGAGGCCGCCACTCTTAAGGAGCGGACCGTGGCCGTCGAAGTTTTTGGCCGCCGGCCGCAGTCGGACCTGGGTGACGACACCATCGTCCGTGTCAGCGCGCGCGAAGTGCGGAAGAGACTCGTTCAATACTACGCGAGCCCAGAGGGAGTCGCGTCCCCGGTACACATCGATCTGGTGTCCGGCTCATACGTGCCCGAATTCCGCTATGCCGATACAACAGGCCCAACGGAGCATCGGCCAGTGGTTTTGGCGGTCGATCCGCCACGCCGCCAAACCTCGCGCCCAAGCGTCATAGTAGCCGGCGCAATTGTGCTGTTGGTGGCCGTCACTCTATTCGGCGTGACCAAGTGGACAGCCGGCGCTCCTCGTGCTGAGGGATTCCGCCGGTTCTGGGAGCCCGTCCTCGCGACACCCGAACCTCTCCTGTTGGCGGTGGCGAATCCACTCGTGTACCACGCGTCCGCCCGGGCAACCAGGATCAGCGAAGCACACCTGCCGGCCTTGCGCATACCGATGCAACGGCCGATCCAGGTGCCGCCGGATGAACTGGATGGTTCAGACCTCATCCCGGTCCAGAATCAATACGTCGGCTTTGGCGACATGGTCGTCGCCACCGATGTTGCAGCCATGCTGGCCCGAAACTCGAAAAGCGTGCGAGTTCGCCTTGCCAGCAGTGTGCAGTTCGACGATCTGCGTCAATCGCAAACCCTCCTGGTTGGGGCCGTTACCAACCGCTGGACCATGGAACTGGGACAATCCTGGCGATTCCAGTTCATGTTTACTCCGGGGACGAGCACAACCATCACCGACACCTTGAAAACGGGACGCCACTGGGGAATTCCAGCTAAAGAGGATGGTTCCACTCCGGAGGATTATCTCCTCATCAGCCGCATCCGCAATTCCTCCACAGGAGGATTGCTCATCGTTGCCGCTGGCGTAAAACAGTTCGGAACCGAAGCCGCCGGCCGCCTACTCACAGATCCGGTTCAATTCAGCGCAATACTCAGCAGACTGCCCCGCGGCTGGGAGGACAAGAACCTCCAAATCGTTCTTCACGCCCAGGTGATCGGCAACACCCCCGCGCAGCCCGAAGTAGTGGCCTTCCACGTTTGGTAAACTTGGCGACCCGCTGGCTCCGTTTTGCGGGCGTCCACTCCGGGGTCAGATCCCGAACCTTCCAGGGATTTCATGCAGCGTCTCAGGTTTCCCGTCCGGCAAATTACCGGCTGCCACCAAGTGGTGATCCCCGCCGTATGTTGCCCATCCGTCGTTAGAGTCCCGTAAACCGTATTCTAGTGAACCCGGCGCGGTCCAAACGGCGATACTTTCCCTTCCGTCACCCCGTCACTCGCCGGAATCGGAGCCGGCGACGAAGCTAAGGCAACTTCGTGAGAAAAACTGCGGCGAGGTTGGGCGAACAAGAGCACTACAACCGCAATGGTCGCGCAAATCATGAGCAAAACTGCTTTCAGGAGATGCGGTAGCGGCTGAACCTCTTGTTGTGTGAGTGCAGTCATGACTACACTAGGGCAATCGCCGTGCCACACGGAAGCCGTTGAAAACTAAGGATCCTAAATCGAAGGATCGAGGTAGAATTTACACATTGTGGGGTAGACTGGCAGTCTTCGGCGGGTTGTGAACCCGCCAGGAGCGCTAATTATTAGTTGCGAGTCGACTGTACCTTAGGAGTGGCCAGATAACCAATAATTTGGTCCTTCTTAATCTCGTTCACAACGATTTCATACGGCTGCCGAGCCTTGGCCATATAAAACTGAACAGGTTCGTTCACGTTCTTATCTCGTTTCTCGACTCTCTTGTCATCAGCCACAACTTCGATGGTGTACTTGTTCTTCTTCGTGTCCACCTTCTTGAGCTGAATGCTGACATCCCCGACTTTCTTAGGCTCTTTGGTCCTGGTGAGATTGAACTCGAAATAGTTCCGTTCCCCGAGCGCCTTCAGCGCCATCAACTCTTTTCCGTTGGTTGCCACGAGTCCGCTCTGTTCGCCAAGATCGCCGCGCACGCTTTTAAGGTCTGCGATGGTCTTTTCCAGATCGGACTTGTTCTTCTGGACGTCCGTCTTAACGTTACCCACTTCCGTAGTCACTTCGCCGAGCTTGGTGTTGGCCGTAGTGGCCACTTCGCCAACCTGCGTCAGTTCCTGCTTCATTTGCTGCGAGGCCTTAGCCTGACGAAGCTGTTCGTCGGAAAGCTTCTTGGCGACTTCTTCCGTATGTTTGGTCGCTTCGAGTTTAGCCTGGCCTACTGCCATCGCCTGCTGGCGGCGCGCGGCTTCCAATTCATCTTTCAACGAACTGAGGCTGCGGCGCGCGGTTGCGACGGAGACCGTCGAGCTTTCCTTCAGACTTGCCATATCGGCCAACGTGGTTTTCTTGAACTCGGCAAAGTCGGTGCTGGTGCTATCCAATTTAGTGAAGAGGAAAATATTGGCGCCCAGCAGGGCGATCACCGATCCAAACAGAACCGGTATCTTCCAGCCGCCGCCTTGAGGCTCATAGGCAGGCACCTGATTGGGATTACTCATGGCAAATACTCTCCTTCAGTCAGTTGTTGTTACTAATCTAGCATTTATCGGCCATTCCGGCGCGAAAGTTTACTCGCCCTTGGTCTTGGCCAGAGCCGGCCGGGCGAACTCCAGAAGTTCCTGTTTGGGAATTCCAGGTTCAAAACAGCGCCGGCAGCGCGCCTCATACAGACCTCCCGCTCCAACGACAATCAAATCCTCAGACCCGGCCAGCCTTTGCGTGTGCTTAGCAGGATTGCCGCATCGCACACAAATGGCCAACGTCTTGGTGATAGATTCCGCCTGAGCAAGCAGATCCGGAACCGGCGGAAACGGCCTGCCCATAAAATCGGTATCCAGGCCGGCGATAATCACTTGTTTGCCGCTGTCTGCCAATTGTGATGCAACATCCACCAGACCGGTTCCCATGAAGTTGGCTTCGTCGATGCCGATGACCTGCGTGCGCCAGTCCACCCTCTTCAGAATTTCCCCCGCTCCCTCGACGGTGTCGGATTTCATGCGGAGATCGCTGTGCGAGACGATTTCGCTGTCCGAATAGCGGACATCAATAACCGGCTTGAACACCTGGACCCGCTTCCGAGCGAACATCGCCCGGCGGAGCCGCCGGATCAACTCCTCGCTCTTCCCGGAAAACATGGGTCCGCAAATCACTTCGATCCAGCCGGTATTGCCGGTGACAAAATCCATTCGGTCTACGATGGTAACAGATACGATCTCAGATGCTTCTCAATACCCGCGATTTTCGCGAGAAAACCGCTACCAGTGCAACGCTTCGGGAACCTCTCGAAAGAGTTTCTTGAGCTCAACCAGTAGTTCCCGCTGACGGCGCATCTCTTGAAACACTGTCGGGTGTTGCATGCGGCGAACAGCGTGGGCCAGAAGATTCAACTCCTTGGCGCCTGTGCCGCTTTCGCGCCTCCGGCCAAACTCGACAATCCTGGCCCTGTAGCTTTCATAAGCCTCTTTGCGCGCCCTCGGTAGAAACGCTCGCCGATTCAGGCCGAGCACGTCGATCGTATATTCGGCGCGCTTGAATTCGGGGGAACCTTCGTCTGCGATTGGAACAAAACAAAATGTGCCCCCGCCGATGTCGAGCATCACATAGTCCAGCGGATTTTCGGTTCGAGGATGGAGCAACACCTTCCTGCCCGTCACCGGCTTCGTCACCCGGTCCCCACGCTTTCGCTCGAGGGCGAGAACCTGGCCTCTGTCTGTGAAGACCGCAAAACGATTATTCTTGGGTCCGTTACACGGACCGCATGCGTAAAGATAGTTCTCCCAATCGAAGGCCAATTCCGGATAGAGATTTTTTGGATGATGATGTTCTACTTCATCCGCCGCCGAGTCCTCGCAGTACATGCACCGCCTCGCGCCGGCGCACATGGCGTCGAGCGTACTCTTAACTTGCTCGAATACAGCGTTCGTCTTACGGTTATAGCTCGCAAATTTAGCGGCAGCAATTTCTACCCGCTGCGCATAATTGCGCTCGGCGTCGACCTCGGCTTGGTAGCGTTGCAGTCCTTGTTTCGCATGGCGTGGAAGGTCTGCGGGTTCAATTCGGACCATCGCTCAACTATTTGTGGTTACGTGCGGAGAGGTCGGAAACGCCGCCCGAAGCTTCTCCTGCGCCTCCCGCTCCTCCTTCGAAAGCCCTTTGGCCAATTCCTTGACATTCAGTGCGGCCAGCTTCTCCTGCATATCGTTACCCTCCCTCGACCGCGTATCTGCCGTTCCAAACGCTTCCGTGCTGTAGGCATCCAGTATGTCGCCATACAGTAACCGGTCCCGATCCGTCCCGTCCAGCATCCGGCCCGACTCGTCGGAGCCCGGCGTTGGCAGGCGAAAAATCGATCCATTCACCGCCGCCTGGCAAATCAGCGGACTGTGTGTCGTCACAATAAATTGGATATTCGGAAAATGTTGCGTTAACCAAAATCCGATCTTCTTCTGCCAGGTCGGATGAAGGTGGGCGTCGATCTCGTCGATCATCACAATACCCGGGACAACAATGCTCTCGTTCTTGCTGTCAAACACCTGGTCTCCGGAATAAACGCGTAGCATCTGACGGATCAACTCGAACGTCATGCTCAGGATCGAACGATATCCATCGCTTAGTTCCTCGACCGCGACGGAAAAACCATTAGCGTCCTCGAACTCAACACCCCGCGAAGAAACTTGTTTGAGTCGAATCTTGTGAGGTAAAAAGTTGTCCTGGTTAACAAATTGCTTCAGCCGATTTAGAACATGACCCTCGGAAGATTTTTCCAGTTTCTTGTAGTTCAGCTCTCTTAGCCAGTAGAGACTTTCCGTAAGAGCAACATTTTCGCCAAACACAGAGACATGAGCGCCCAAGCGGGGGCTGGAAAGAAACATTCGATCTGCCTCCTTGTCGCCGCCGGTAAATCTTCTAAACGGGCCATACGCAACCGAAAACCAACCGTCTCCAGTCCCCCAGATGTGCCGCTCCGCCGAGATCGGCTTCAAATTCAATTTTTCCAGTTGGACGCCCTCCTTATCGCGTAAAAGGCGAACACCCGCGTAGACAGTCTGCCGGTGGCCCGTATTTCCCTTTCCGGAAAAATGGTCATACTGCGCATCGCGAACCAACTGGACAATCACCCTCCCCTGTTGACTTCCCGATCGCAACCAGGCATTCCAATCCTGCCTCGCGGCCGCCGCCTCCTTGGGTCCCACTAGACATAGGGCAAGCGCCCGAAGAAAAGATGATTTACCAGCTCCGTTGTCGCCCAGGATTACATTCCAACTGGCGCGCCGGCCCTTGGGCGAAGACCAATCCAATTCCTTGATAGAGCGGACATTCCGTATCCTCGCGCTGCGAATGAACATTCAAAGCTATTCTTGCACTTTCGGTCCTCCGCACGGAATGAATCTGGGATGACGGAGCGGCGGAGTTGTGAAACTCAGGAGTGCGGCAGGCCGCCGGGTCTACGATGGTAGCCGATGGTCTGTATGAACGGGCGCGTCATCCGTCCTGAATGGCTCGATGAAATGGAACCCCACGAGACTCGCCGGCCATTGCGGGAACTCGTGCTAATTAATCGTTTTCTCGGCGGACACAAGGTGCTGCGCAGAACAATGGCTGCTCTGGAGATTCCGGCGAGCGAGCGCTTTACATTTCTGGATGTCGGTTCGGCAACCGGCGACATGGGGAGTTGCGTGCGCGAGCAGTATCCGCAGGCCCAGGTGACATCGCTCGACCACCGCTTGCTTCATCTCCAAGGGGCAGGGAAGCCGTGCGTGTGCGGCGACGCTTTCGCCATGCCGTTTCGCCCGGGCAGCTTCGATTTCGTCCACTGCTCGCTGTTCTTACATCATTTTCAAGACTCTGAAGTCGTGTCGTTGCTCCGCAGCTTCGGCGCCATCGCGCGGCGTGCCGTAATTGTCAGCGATCTCGAACGGCATCCATTACCATACTTTTTCATGCCGGCCACCTGGTGGCTGTTCCGGTGGAGCCGTGCGTCGATGCATGATGGACCGATCTCGGTTGAAGCAGCTTTTCACGCGAAAGAGCTGAAGGTGTTGGCGGAAGCAGCCGGGCTGGTGAATGTGAATGTCCAGCGGCATCGGCCTGCGTTCCGGGTGTCTATGATCGCTGGGACCCGAGCCATTTCGCCAGCTCCTCTCCAAAAGTGTTCAGACTATTCGTAATCCGATCCGTCTCCACGTTCACCAACGCATACCGTTGCACCTGCGGATCGCCGGTGTGAATCAACGCGCGATAATCCTCGCGCAGATTCGGGAGCTCATCGAGTGATTCCCGAGAGCCCCGCAGCGTCGCGGCTAGCGATTTCAGCGTCAATTCGACGTCGTCGCCAAATTGTTTAAACGATCCTCGGGCAGGCACCGCCCGGCTGCTCGACAAACCTGCCTCCAACGCCATCAGCGCATGCGTAAAACGATGCCAGCTAGCCATCATCGCATTGAGCAACACAACCGATTCCTTCGGTGTACCGGGTTCGGAGATGAGGCGATCTACAGAGGCCTCCAGATTCGATCGCGCGAGCCGGCCCGCCACTCGCGTGCGGTCGAGTTCAGCGGTAAGATCCCGATCGGGGTGCATATAAGCGTCGCCAATCACGGCGAAATACTCGCGGAATGCGTCCAGCATCTGCGCCATCGTTTCCCGTATTTGCGTTCGCTCCCACGTCGGCCAGAGCCAGTAAGCCAGCAGTGCGACGGTTCCCCCTGCCAGCGTGTTCACTGCACGCGCGATCATAACCTCTTTCGGCGGCACTCCGGTGAGGGCGATCAGCACTACCACCAGCGCAGTGACTGCAGTGGTCAGGATCCCGTAGTTTGCTCCGCCGAAACACCGCAGGATAAACATGAACACCGCCGCCAGTGCCACTTCGGCATACTTGTTCTGTTCCAGGAAATGAAAGATTCCCGTAGCCAGCAGCAGTCCTGTGAACGTACCAATCAGCCGAAGCGCTCCCCGGCTGAACGTAGCGGTGAAGTCCGGCTTAAGCAGAATAGCGATCGTCATCGGTACCCAATAGGCTCTCGGCAGACCAAGCCCACGGGCCAGAGCATCCCCGAAAGCCACGCAAATGGCCAGACGGACGGCGTGGCGGCAGGCCGTCGATTCGAGGCTCAGGTTTGCGCGCAACGTCGCCAGTCGTCCAGCCAGCCGCAAGCGCCACGGCTTTTCGGATTCGCCCCGCTCGAAAGATTTTTGACCGGCCGGCGTGAGATTGGTCTCCAGGTCGACGGCTGCGCGAATCTGCCCGGTGAGCGCATCCATCTGCTTCCTGGCGTCGGTCGCCAGCGCTGCCGCAAGCTCCGACTGGCCAGGCCGAGGGCAGCACAATTCTTCGGCGAGAGCCTCCAGCTTTTCGAGAGAATCCGCCGCCGTGCTGATCGGCTGTCCCGCCAGCAGCGAGGTTCCTGTGGAATGGAGTAGTTGTGAGCTGACCGCGAGGTAACTATCCACCAGGACAGCCTGCGGACTCCCCGGTGTTTCGCGTTTTATACGAACACGCAGCCGGATCAGTATCAGCAGACTCAGCCGGATGCGCTCGGCCTGGCTAAGAAGCAGAACATATCTCTCGCCGGCCAGCGTCCGCGCATTGCTCAACGTAGCGAGAGCAGTTTGGGCACGCGTACTCTCGGCGCTGGCCGGAGGAGATTGTAGTGCATCCACCGGCTTCGAGGCTGCTTTGGCAAGCTCGATGAAAAGTTCGCCGAGCGCCCGCCGTTCCGGTGCATAACGGCGGAGGGGCCACATCAGGACGGCCAGCAGCGTCTGCAATAATCCGCCTGAGAAAGCCAGCAATCCACCGTACACCGCCCGTTCAGGCGATTGCGGTACCGCCGAATATACGATCAGAGTGACTAGGCTGATTGTCCCGATATCGGACGCGGTCGTATTGAGGGCAACCAGCATTCCGGCGGCGAAAGCCCACAATCCGGCGATAAGAACGGCAACGAGATTGTTGCCGCCCCACATGGACCCGACAAACACAGCCAGCCCGACCAGGACACTGGCCACCAGCATCCTTCCCCCGCGCTGAACATACGGATCGTGACTGTCTGAGAAGGAAACGTTGAGGGCGCCGGTAGCAACCGCGAGGCCACCGGAAACGGCGCCGAGCGCAACACCGCCGGCCAGCGGCACGGCAATGCCGATGGTATTTCGCACCGCAAGCCAGGGAGTTACTTTGTCCGCCTGAAAGCGGCCCAGAGTTTCGAGGAAAGCCTTTGCCGGACTGCGCGCGGTTTCAGAACCTGGGTTCAAGAAAGTTACGAAGAAGCTTTGGAGAAGATAGACATCAGGCCGCTGAGCGAGGAAGGTTTCGATCCGTTGTTGGATCGTTCCTTGCGGCCACACACGCGGGTCGCCAATTCCGCCATGTTTTTACCCACTATGCTCCCTGGAGGTACGGGCTTCCCTTCCATCTGCGACTTCTGAACGGCTTCGTAATCGGTCGGGATCACCTGAAAAACTTCCGTTCCAAGCGCCGTGCTGATGATGTCCGCATTGAGCCCGATTTCGCGCTCATAACGGTTCACCACGATTCGCACCTTGTCCATTTCCACGCGGTTGGTCTCGAGGAAAGCCAAAGCGCGCTGCGCCGCCTGCAGCGCCGGCAGTTCGTTGGTGGTCACCAGCAGAAGCTCGTCGCAGATCCGGGCCATCGAAAGATTCCAGTTATTATAGCTGTTGCCGCAATCGGCGATCACCGTTTCATAAGTTCGCTGGGCGAAATCGAAGATACTCGACGCATCCTGCAACTGATCGATGCCGTCCATCATATTCTCCGGCGCGAGCAGCACGTCGATACCCTGGTGGACGTTTACCATCTGCTTCCAAAGGTCGCCATCAAGAGTGTTCTGGCGCGAAATCACATCCACAAAACTGTACGAGGATTTCAGTTTCAGCAGAAACGAAATGGTGCCGGTGAGTGGATCGAGGTCCGCCAGCAGAATTTTCTTCGATCCCAGACGCTTGCTTTGAAACGCCAGATTGCAGGCGATCGTAGTGGCTCCGCACGCGCCTTTCGCCGGAAGGACAGCGATCGTTTTTCCGCCCCCCACGCGGGCTGCCGGAGCCGGGACCAGCCGGGCGATCTTTTCCACCGCGGAATCCATCTGGTCGTTGGTGAACGGGCGTATGAGAAAATCGGCGGCTCCCTGGCGGAGACATTTCAAAATTAGACTCGGATCGTCGCCGGGCAGGAGAGCGACCACGGGCAGGTTGGAATTCAGTGCCTGGATTTCCACCGTTATAGCAAGCGCTGTATCCAGATTAGTGGCGAAATCGACGAAACAGACCTTCGGATCATGCAGCTTGAGAGCGTCCATCAACGGACGGCGAGTCAAATAATCGTGAATGATATGAACTGGTGCGAGTGGAAGACCGTGGGAAATTACCGGGCCTAACTCGGTTGCAATTGCCTTATTCGGGCATAGCACCAGGGTCTTGTAGTATCTCGCATCAATAATAGGCATGCTGGTCTACTGTCTGGTATGCGTCCCTACAAAGTTGATCGGCGCTGCACACTGAAAACATGAGGTACTCAGTATCGATTCTTGCTCAATCATAACCCACCCGAACCGATAAGACTTTCAAGGGGTAGCCTAGTCCAGCCGGGACCAAGAATAAAAAGATAACCCGGCGGGCGGCTCACCGTTCATCACATGACTGAAAACAGCATTGAAAACAACGAAAAATCGACGGTCGCAGTTTGCGAAACGCAGCCAATCACCGCGGAAGGAATACGGCGTGTGGTGGAGGAATCTCCTGAATTTGAATTCGTGGGTTCGGTCCGGTCATTGTCCGAGGCAATGGAAATGGTGGCGCAACAACACCCACGGTTAATGGTCCTCGACAAAGCATTCGGCATTCAGCCTCTGGTGGAGTGGCACGCCCGTCTACTGGAAATGCAGCTTTCTGTAGCCACCATAGTTTGGGGCGCGACGGTCAGCGAGGCCGAGGCGCTTCGCTTCTTTCAAGTGGGCGCCCGGGGAATTCTGCGAAAAACAGCCGATCCCGAGATGTTTCGTGCCTGTCTTACCGCCGTAAGCCAGGGGAATACGTGGATGGAGGACGCGGTTTTCCGCGATCACGCCCCACGCGACCGCTATCCGCGCTCCGACTTAACCCCCCGCGAGCAACAGGTAATGGAACTCGTCGAGCAAGGCCTGAAGAACCGCGAGATCGGGCGCGACCTCGGTATCCGGCCCGGTACCGTCAAGATCCACCTGAAGCACATTTTCGAAAAGACCGGCGTCCGCGGACGATATGGTCTCGCGCTTTCAGGTCTGGTTTCGCAGAAAAGCGTGCGGAACGGAAATTCCGAATCCTATCAGTAGCGCCAGATTCGGCGTATGTGATGCGTCGGCTAACAGTGCGCGTATCCTGCTGACCGCCGTGTCTCTCCGGCCGGCGGTGACCAGCCAATCGGGAAAGGCGACTGGTATGCTTCCTCGTGGACGGCGCAAAAGCCAAGCCGCTGACCATCGACCTCGTCGACTTTGCCCGACGAGCGCAACCGCCAACTGAGTAGTGGCGCGATCACGGCCGATACCTTGCCGTGGGTCAGCGACCTTGGCCCCCGATACCTCGCTATATGATTATGTTCCACCCTAAACTAAAGACGATTTCCGCACCGCGCTTTCCGATACGGGATACCAACGGGGGGTACCGCACTTCGTCGATAGTTTAGGGGTTGTCGTCGTTTGGAGATTTTAATTGTCTGCGGTCGGGAGTTTTCGTTTTTGCTGCTGCTCAGCGAACTTATTCTGTCGTCGGACATGAAGTTCGGTGATCAGATTTTTATGATGGGTGTGGAGAACGGCTTGCAATTCCCTAGCTTCCAGGCGATCTACCTGGAATTTCTCCAGGCTGATCTCCTTCGCCAGTCTCTTGTCAACACTGAGCCTCATCTTTTGAATAAGCGCTCGCGATGCCGTTTGATTTTCTTGCTGCAATGCGACGACTTCTGGTTGTGTAAAGTTCGAATAATCGCTAAGTGTAGTCACCGTACAAGTATAGTACTATTTTCAAAAACCACAGTGTTAGATTTGTAAAA
>Ga0105240_10003156_pt1 | contig 25926 bp, 27 predicted proteins | sample KBSC54metaG_FD_80426 | JGI IMG/M metagenome (GOLD analysis project Ga0105240, IMG submission 80426) | Corn rhizosphere microbial communities from Kellogg Biological Station, Michigan, USA - KBS C5-4 metaG | ecosystem: Host-associated > Plants > Roots > Rhizosphere > Soil | place: Michigan, USA...
CGCTAAGTTGCTGCATCTATAACGTCGAGGCATGACAGTTCGGCGGGCATGATCACTTCGATTCTGTTGTGCGATCAAGACCAAGTCTATTGGTGCAGGATATCAAATATCCACGGCGTGACGTTTCGTAAGATATCCAGTTTGGAGTATACTAGCTTATCTCTTCATGATAAGACCTGGCAGTCTTTTCCTGACTGGCGCCACAGGCCTTGTCGGACAAAAAATCATCGAAGTTTTAAGAAAAAACCATCCGGAGCGATCGATCGTTGCACTGGTACGGCACCCTCGGCAAGCGGCATTGCTGAAGGGGCAAGGCATCGACACGGTCCTGGGAGATCTTTCCCACCCGCTTCTCGGCATATCACCCGGCGATTATTCCAGCTTGCGTGGAAGCCTGACAGAAATCCTGCATGTCGCGGCCGATCTTCGATTTGACCGTCCCGTGGAGGAGTGTCGCCTGGTGAATGTCGTCGGTGTGCGCGGAGTCTTGGAACTGGCACGCAGTAGTCCGCAACTCCGCAAGCTGGGCCACGTCAGCACCACCTACGTCAATGGCTGCAGAGACGGTGTATTCGAAGAGGAGCCCATGCCGCCCGTGCATGAGTTCGTCAACGGCTACCAGCAATCCAAGTTCGAAGCGGAAGCCTTGGTCCTCGAAGCCATGCGCGATATCCCGGCATCAATCTACAGGCTTCCGGTATTACTGGCCGATTCCGCGGATGGCACGATTAGCCAGTTCGGCTACTTCCATCACCTGCTGCGCATACTGCCGGATAGCATTCTTCCCGCGATACCTGGCGATCCGAATCTCCCCGTCGATTTGGTGCCGGCGGACTGGGTTGCCGCAAGCCTCGCCTACATCTTTGATTTTCGATTTACAGCCAGCGCGATCCGCCATCTCTGCGCTGGCCCTAACGGCTCGCTTCGCCTAAGCGAGGTAGCCGAGATAACCTGCCGCACCATAGAGCGGCATCCTTCCTATCCGGCGGGCAGATCCGTGCGCTCGCCGCAATTTGTCAGCATCGCCAAATTCGATGAGATCGTTAAAGCTTCGAAAGGATCGCTCCGCCGGGTGGTTGTTCAACTGGGACCCAACGTGCGTCTCATGGGAGTTCGGCAGGAGTACTCGAATGCAAAGGCGCAAGCTGACCTTCAAGATAGCGGTCTGGCCTTGCCCGAAATGCGCAGCTTTTTAGAGAACGCTGTGAACTACTGCCTCGATACGGAGTGGGGCCGGAAGCCTCCACCGGCGGCCCTTGCGGTTCATGCCGGCAACTGAAGTCCAAAGGCTCTCCCGCACGGCAACTCCGCCGCGCTCTTCTCGCGGCCAGCGGATCACGCAGATGATTTTCGAAGGCTTCGCACGGGTACTATGCCGGGTGTGGTGCCCGATTCATGTGGTCGGACGCAACAATCTTCCGAACGCGCCTTTCCTGATTTGCGCCAACCACAGCAGTCACCTGGACAGTGTCGCGCTGATGATCGCGTCCGGTCAACCCTTCGGTCGATTTGCAACTATCGCGGCCGAGGATTACTTTTTTGGCAACAAGCTTCGGCGTTTCGGCTTCAAGTATTTGGTGAACCTGGTTTCCATTGACCGGCTCGCATCGCCCTCGTTGGTTCACAAAACACTCTCCGGTTGCACACAATTTCTGAAGCAAGGAAATCGGAACCTGATTCTTTTTCCCGAAGGCACTCGGTCGGCGACCGGTGAAATCGGCACGTTTAAGCCTGCAGCCGCCTTGTTTCCCATGCGGTTGGGGCTTCCGATCATCCCTGTTTTCATCGGGGGCGCCGGACGCGTTTTGCCAAAGGGCCGCCTCCTTCCGAAACGCGGATCCATTGAAGTAAGGATCGGCAAGCCACTGCCGGCGCGGGGGGACGACAGCAGCATGGAGGAAGCGCGGAGCCGGATCCTGGCGATGCGCGAACACCTTGATGAGTAATCTGCCAGGGACCATGAAATGGTGGGGATGGGGAGATGAATCGATAGAGTTCGATATCGACGCGCACCCTTCGTTGTGGCCCTATCTTTCCTCCATTTTTAAACTTCCGGACGCCGGAAAAACGGCGACTCCTGTCAATTTGGAGAGTATCGTTCTAAACACGCAGAAGCTCAATCCGGACTTTGTCAATGAAGTTCTCTCCCGATTGCCTCCTGACACAGGGAGCAGCGGCATTCTCTGCGATTCGAAACTGGAGAGACTGACACACGCGTTCGGCAAGAGTCTGCGCGACCTTTGGCGCGTGCGCCGGGGGATTGTGCCCTATGCGCCGGACTACGTCGCTTACCCGGCTTCCCATGAGCAAGTCTGCCTACTGGTGGAACTGGCGGTTAAGCATGGCGTCCATCTGATTCCCTTCGGAGGGGGGTCCAATATTGCAGGATGCATCGAACTGGCGCGCCCTACGAATCGCGCCGTGGTTTCCGTCGATATGCGGCTGATGAACCGCCTCCTGTCCCTCGACGCGGAATCCGGAGTGGCGCGCTTTGAAGCGGGCGCGATGGGGCCCCATCTGGAGGGCGAGTTGAATCGCGCGGGTTTCACGCTCGGGCACTTCCCGGATTCGTTCCGCTTCTCGACAATTGGCGGATGGGTGGCGACGCGCTCCGCGGGGATGCAGAGCGATCGCTACGGCAAGATCGAGGATATGGTTATTTCGCTGCGTATGGCGACACCCGCCGGAACCATCGAAACACGAAACGTTCCCAAAGCTTCAAACGGCATTGATGTCAACCAGGTATGTATTGGCAGCGAAGGTACGCTAGGAATCATCACGGAAATACGGGTGCAGGTGCACCGGCAACCGGAACGCAATGAAACCTACGGATATCTATTCCCAGATTTTGCGAGCGGTGCGCATGCGATGCTCGCTTGCCAGCGCGCGCACTGCGTTCCGGTCCTTACGCGGCTGAATGATCCAGCCAGGACGGCGTTATCGTTTGCATATCGGGCCCGGCAGTCCTACGTGCAGCATCAGGCTGGGCGTCTGGTGAAACTCTACGCGGGTAAGGTCCGCGGGATGGACCTATCGACTGCCTGCCTCATGCTCGCCGGTTTCGAGGGCGACCGGGAATCGTTCCGTCGCGACCGGCGGCGGGCCGAGGCGATCTTCAGGAAGTTCAGCGCGGTCGCGCTCGGCGCCAGCCCCGGCCGCTCTTTCCAAAAAGGTAAGTACGACTTCCCCTACCTTCGCGATTTCCTCATGGATCGGAATGTACTGTCGGATGTCAGCGAGACATGCACGGTGTGGAGCAATTTGCTTCCTCTCTATGAAGCGTCACGGCGCGCTATACAAACCGCGATTGATGCTGAAGGTACACCGGGCCTAGCCGGTTGCCACATCAGCCACAGTTATCATGCAGGGGCGTCCTTGTATTTTACGTTTGGGTTCGTCGCGAAGGCCGGAGACGAGATGGGACAATATCTGCGGATTAAGAAAGCCGCTGAAGATAGTTTTCTCGAGAATGGGGCAACACTTTCCCACCACCACGCCGTTGGCTATGAACATCTTCCCTGGTTGGAGAGGGACATTTCTCCGGCCGGATTGACTGCGATTGAAGCATTGAAATCGGGACTCGACCCGCAAGGCGTAATGAACCCGGGAAAGCTGGTCCGAGGGTTTGGTTTCGAGAAATGGGGATTAGGAAAGGAATCCGAGCGGACGTCGAGCGGAGCCAATGGACGCGGAAACGCCTAAACCCGGGTCGTCGATCGAGCGTGTAGCTTTTGTGTTTTCGACGCTTGGAAATCCGCTGCTGACCAGCGCTCTCCTCTTGGGCGCCGTCTGCGTTCGTTTTCTCAACTCATCACGCGCCCTGGAAGTTGGGTTGGCGTTACTTGTTTTGCTGCTGCTTCCGATTGCGCTTTGGAATTTCGGAAGAGTCCGGAGCGGCCATTATTCGGACTTCGACGTGTCGAGGCGCGAAGATCGCAGTACCCTGTACCCGTTGATCGTGGGATTGTCACTACTCGCCGCCGGCGTCCTCTATGCGACTGGGCAGCCCGCATCCCTCTGGATCGGCATGCTGTGCGCAAGTATCATGACCGCTATTGCCGCGTCGGTGAATCGCTACATTAAGATCTCACTGCATGCGGCTTTTTCTTTTTTTTACGCCGTTGCCGTTGTACGGCTCTCCACAGCCTGGGTTGCGCCGGTAGCTGCCTTGGCGGTGCTAATTACGTGCTCCCGATTCATTCTCAAGCGGCACGGGATAGGCGAATTGATATTAGGAACGGCATTGGGTCTGGGCGCCGGTACCGCACTTATATTGACCCTACGCATCATGGAACAGCACGATCTCGCCAATATGCGGTAGGAGAGCTGAATTACCGCCGCGGCAAAGGCCTCATCCCGAACAGAATCCGCAGACCGTTATTGCGGCGCAGGGCCAACTCGTAGATCGTCAACGTGATCAGGAAGGCCCCAATCGTAATGATTAGGAACTTCCAGGAGACTCCAAGAGAATACTGCACCACAACGAAGGCAATGCTGAACATTACGGTCTGATGCAGGATGTAAAACGGCAACACACACTCGCCCGCATATTCGAGCATCGCGTTCGAGAAATTCAGCAAGCGCATGCCTAAGCCGAGGATTGCCAAGACCCATGCCCAGGTATTCACACTGGCGACAAGCTGGTAGAGCAAATAGTCCCAAGTGTACGCCGGATGGTTCATCCAATCGCTCAAGTACCCCTTGGCGTAGGCTCCTGACAGCATTGCAGTACAGATGCAGCCGACGGTCAGCCAGCCGATCGCTTGATCGATGGCCTTGCGAAGGAAACATGGCTCCGCCATGAACAGCCATCCGTAGCAATAAAGCGCGGCCCAAACCAACGTCTCCGACCAGTCCGTGTGCGATGGAAATGAGGCATCCAGGGCGAGCTTGATAAGAAGGATCGGAAAACCCAAGGCACACAGAGCCCACGGCTCTTGGCGCCAAGACACCGCGCGCACAAAGAAGGCTCGGCGCTTCTCGGCTCCAGCAAAAAGAAATAGCGGACGAGCTAGCAATGAGAAGACCATCAGGTAGCCCAGAAACCACAGGTGCCAACTTGTCACGAAGAGAACGGAAGGGCTGTAAGGAAAAGGGGGCGCCTTGAGCGCCGCCCATATGCCTTCAAAATGGATCGGGAAATATCTCCAATAGGAACCATGGAACGCTCCGTGATTCAAGGCGCTCATGTAGCCGTTCCATGGGATCAACACGAGTGAGCCGAAGGCGAAAGGAACCAGCAACCGCCGGCTTCGTTCCCGCAGATAGCCTACAGCGGTTCTGGTTCGCAGGGAATACCACGCGCTTGCCCCAGCCAAAACGAACATCAGTTGCATGTCCCATTGATAGACAAAGAATACGTAGACGCTCAAGGCCAGCGACGTGTCCCTGTTTTTCACGCTGGCCGCGAGATCCAGGTCGAAGATGTGGGCCGCGTGAAAGAAGAAGACCACCAGGACAACAGCTATACGCAGCCAGTCAATGGCGTAATTGCGAGCTAACTCCCGGGCTGGTGGAGCGGGGACGGAGTGACTCACTTGCCCGCCCGCAACGCAGCCGCGATCTCCTGGAGGAAGTATGTTGTGCGCAGAAATATGCTTGCCAGCTCGAAGACGTAAGCTCCAGCCTCCGGCGCGAGCATTCCTTGTAATCTGATGTGTTCGTCGCGAACCGCATGAACGGACGACCCGTTATCAATCGTCAACTGGAGTAACAGCTCCACACTTGCGGTGGGCGGGCTAGCCAGAACATCGCACCCCGTTTGCAGGAAGAAGTCCAGACTATCCGTTATCGTCCCGGTGAAGTCTGTGGCACTCGGCGGGCAACGGTGGACGAGGCCGGCTACACTTTCCAGACAGTTGTTCAAATTGCGAAGATGCCCCGCGATCGTCATCCAGCCGAGGGCTCGCTCAGAAAGCGCGCCTTTGTGGCGGCCGGCAATGACGGCAAGGGTTTCGACCACACTGTTTGCGCGATCGAGAAACTGCTCGCCGATCGCATTGGTCTCCGTGGGATCGGCAAACGCGCGTGGGTATCCGGCAAGCAGCTTCATAAGGCCAGCCGTTTCGCCTACCAGACGATCCAGGCGCAGGTTGGATTCATCCAGCCGCCCATCCTCCAGTGTCAGGATTCGGTCGGCGACATCGAGGATCCGGTTGTCGTGGGTTACCAGCAGCACCGCGCAATGAAGCTGGCGCGCCAGATGCTGTAGCAAGTCGACAAAGGCGCGTCCGGAATGTCCATCCAGAGAAGAAGTGGGCTCGTCGGCCAATATGATTTCTGGCGACCGCACCAGGGCACGCGCGATGGCGATGCGCTGCTTTTGACCGCCCGAGAGTTGGCGCGGCAGTTTCTCGGCATGCTCACCCAGCTCAACCAGCGAGAGCAATTCCAGGGCTTTCTTGCGCGAGCCGCGCCTGGTCGCCTCAGGGTCGGTGGCGAGAGCGAGTTGGACGTTCTGGCAGGCTGTTAGGGACGCCACCAGGTTGTGGTCCTGGAAGATGAAGCCAATACGGCGGCGCACCTCCCGCAGCTGCCCCGGCGATGCATCGCGCAGTTCGGTGCCTCCCACCCTGACGCTGCCGTGCTGAACCGACCGCAGCGCGCCGACCAAAGTCAATAGAGTGGTCTTGCCCGCCCCGGAGGGTCCCATGACGATTACGATCTCGCCGGCGAAGAAGTCGATGTTTATGCCGTCGAGAACTGTTTTTCTTGCCGCACCGTCACCGAAAGCGTGACTCAGCCCTGAGACCGAGATGACCGCTTCTTGCATGCTAGAAGACACTCGCGGGATCGGCGGAGCGGAGCTTCCGCGTAGCAAGATAGCCGGCGATCAGGGCAGTCGCGCTCACCGCGAGGAGTACCCACGACACTTGTATAGGCTCCAGATAAGCTCGCAGGTTCCCGGAGGTGCGCGCGTAATAGTTGAGCAACCCAGTAAGTAAGAGGGCTGGTAGCGTTCCCAATACCACCAGAATCAATGCCTCTTCCAGCACCAGGAAGGTGAAAAACAAATTACCCAACCCGATTGCTTTGAGCGTGGCGTACTCTTTGAGATGATCGTCCACGTCGCTGTGAAGGATCTGGTAGACCACAATCGCTCCGACCAGCATTCCAACGGCCATGCCAGCCCCGACGACGAAGCCTACCGGAGTACGCTCATTCCAATAGCGCTGCTCTTCCGCTATGAAAACGTCCCGCGTGACGACCCGTACATCGTTCGGCAGCAAGGTGCGCAATTTCGCGGCGGTCGTTTCCGGGTCGGCTCCAGGCCGCAGGGCGATAACCCCAACGTTCGCCATGTTGCGCGGTAGATCGGATCGATAACGAAACCACGCCTCGTCGCTCATCACCAGATTGCCGGATGCGGAGAGCGTGGCGCCCATGGGAAACAAACCCTTCACGACAGCGTGCTTCCGGCTGATATCGGCATCAACCGTTCCATTGCCCAAGCGAAGGAGGTACGCCATCCGGCCGTAGTCGGCTGGAGATAGAACGTCGAACAGCACCGCTTCGGGATCGCGAAGTCTTTCCACCTGGTCTGTGACGGCCCCAGGCTTGAAGGGATTTCGAGAGGGGTCGAAAGCCAAGGTCAGAGCCACCTTCGATTTCCGCGTCTCAGGATTGGTCCAATCGACATAGCCAACGTATAACGGGGCGGCGGATGCGATCTCAGGAAGGGCCTCAACCTGGGAAAGGCGTCGTCGAGTGAAACCTCGATTGGAACCCAGGAATTCCCAATCCCGGCTGGTCAGAAACAAATCGCCCCGGAGGGCCGCGTGCGGGAGCACCACCATCGCATTGATGGCGTTGTACAGACCCATTTGAAAAAGCATCAGCATGATGCCAAAGGCTACGCCGACGATCGCGGTGGCCAGCCGCTTATAGTCGGCGGTGAGCTGCTTCCATGCGATGGGGATGCCTAAAGGCAGGATTACATGAGCGACTTTCCCGAGGATTTTCATGGCTGGATGCGGACATCTACTTGGCTGCCGCTCAGTCGGTCGACCTTTGGACTGTCGTCCAGGCGGACTCGCACCTTGATCACGCGCTTATCCGCCGCAACCAGCGGATCTGTAGGGAACAAAGTGCTGGGCCCAGCTTCCCGGAGGATTTCGTCGACCCTGCCCGTTAACGAACCGGCAAAAGCCTCGCCGGTGATTGTCGCCTGCGCCCCTTTGTGGACTCGCGGGAAATCACTGGCATAGACTTCTGCCTCCGCAAACATATGTGCAGTATCTCCAAGATCAAGGAGCCCACGATCCGCTGAGATCGCTTCACCGGGGCGAGCGTACACTTCCAGCACGGTGCCGGACGTCGGGGCCCTGACCAGAGTCCGTTCTACCTCGACGAAAGCCCTATCTCGTGTGGCCATCGCCAGCGCCAGATTCTTCCCGGCGAGGTCCACATCCGCGCTCCGCACCTGCCTAAGACTGGCGAGGAGCGCTTTCTCACGTCGCAGACCTTCTTGTGCGCCATTGACAGTCGCCTCGGCGGCCTCCACATCGGCTGCGGCCCCCACCTTAATCTCAAATAGCAGCTTTTTGCGGCGATAGTCCTTCTCAGCGTTTTGAAGAACCACATTCTGGCGCGCGAGAGCCGCATCCTGAGCTTCAATGGCTCCCGGCGTCGGAGGCGCTTTCACTTGGGCCAGCGAACTTTCCGCGACGTGGATCCGCTCCTCGGCCTCACGGAGCGCGGCGGTCGCAGCCGCGTTGTCTTGGAGAACCGCTAGGATATCACCACCGGCTACCTTCGAACCTCGACCGACGCGAAGTTCGCTCACAACGGCTTGCGTGGTACCCGCGATCTTCAACGGTCCGTCCCCGGCGACAAGCCGCCCGAGGCACGAGATAACTTGCGCCGCATCTGCAGGCACCGTGGCCTTTACCTCGGATTCCTTGGCACTCCCGGTGCAACCCGACAGAATCAGACAACCAAACACAACCAAGATGAAACCGATCCAGGCGCAAGGACACTTACACTTCAGGTTTGAAGCACCTGGTTCCATAATCTGAAACGCCCCTTAGTTTAGAAATTCAATATAGCAGTTACACCACGCGCGTTGATTTTCTTCGGGCCGTGGGGACTCAAAATGCTCCCGCCCCGACACCCGGAAGAAATCGGGATTGATATTTGGTGTTCGCCCGAGTGTTACCAGAGCAGGCGGAAAAAGAGTGTTCATGGTGGTCGTGGAGCTCGGTCAGATAAATGTTCGTCCCCAGCGCATTCGGCAGGCGGCGGTCTTGGCCGTAAGCGGAGGTGACTTGAAACTCAAGCGTGTTAATGACGGCGGAAGCAGACGGTTGAGGTTCAACTGGCGAGTGCAGACGTTCGAGAAGGCGGTGAAGAGAACAAGCAAAGCCACTCTCCGCATGCAAAGGATCGGCGGTTGATCTGTTCAGCAACCAGACGTTGATGCAGGCAGACGCCGCATGTAGAATGCTGTAATCGCGGGCTACATCGAAGTGGTCGGGAGTAGACCGTGCGCCGGACCGCGGTTGCCCCTGCATCTGTAGCGCGGCGGCTCTCGACAAAAGCGTCCGGGCACACGCGGATAGATACTCCCGGATTCGCGTTTCGCAGTCCAGTCCCGCGCATTCAAGTGCCGCCGCGTGTGAAGGCGACCCGAATCGGCAATCGCCTCTCGAGCGGCGACTGCTGCAAATTGCGCGAATCGATCGAGCATCCCAGCTTCGTCGGACGGATGCCGCTCACTCCCACCGCCAGCCTGCTCCAAAAAGGCATCAGGCGTGAAGCCCGAGATCACCCCCGATCCCGGAGAACTACTGGGGGGCACGCCGGGTTCCCATTATTGTGAGTCTCCGCCCGTGATGGGTCTCGCCTCGGCCGCTAGCCCGGAAGCCTGCGCGGTGAGCAGAGTCTCGAGGCCCTCAACCATCTCCCGAACGGACCGAATCGCATACACTGCCGCATCCGGGATCTCAACGTGAAACTCGTTCTCAACCTCAAAGATCACGTTGATTCCATCCAGGGAGTCCATTTTTAATTCCTCGAAGGTCTTGTCGAGGGTTACCGACTCGGCGGGAATGTGCTGCGTTCGGGCGATCACCTGGGCAACGCGCGCGATCAGTTGGTTGGACATGGGAGCTAGGTACCTGTCAAAGTAAGACCTCGCTCTCGAAATACGGCAGCACTACTGGCACGGAGTAGAGCGTAAGGCGAGAGGATTCATCATAGCATTCGCGGCGATCCAAACCCGGTTTCTCTGAAAAAAAACCCGGCGAGGGGTGTCTCGAAAGGCCTGCGAACCGTGAAAATTTGGAAACGGATCGAAGTGGTACAAAGATTTCCGGTTATCGATACGAACCGGACCTCCCAAGACGAGATCCTTTGCCGATTGCTTGAGGAGCTTTCTCCAGAGGATCTGCTGCCTTAGTCAGACGATCCGGTTGCAAGCGAAATGAATTGTAATCCGGTAGAGGTCATTTGGTGGGCCGCCATTGCCGGCAAATTATTGGCGTCGCGCGAAGCGTCGATAGGCCCTCATGCGCACATTTTGGCGGACAATAGCGACGGACTGCCGAGGAGAAGAAACTCCGACGCCATTACGACCAACGTCCAATGACGGCGTCGGCTCCTGCGATCTCTACGGTCAACGGCAATGGGCAAGTGGCCGCATTGAACTAGGATGGTCGCCTTAACAACCTTCGAACTCAGCCGCGGCAGCATCAGTGGTCCTGATGTCTGCAATTGCCGGCGTATTAATCAGACATGCGGCGGATGGGGGCGTCACGGCTAGCGTGATTCTGGCCATGCAACTATCGAGGATCGTGGGCCTGTCAAACACCGGAGGTGAGGTTTTGTATTCCGGCTCCGCACCAGGGCTAGTAGTTGGCGTTATTCAGTTAAATTTTCGCGTCCCTAAAGATGCGCCGGTCGCTGGTTCAGTTCCCCTGGAATTGAAGATTGATACTGCTTACAGGCAGCCAGTAAGCTTGGCTATAGGCAACTAATCTCTTGAGCGCGTCCGATGCCGATTCGGGTTTGTTGCCGGGAAATTGCGGCACTAAGCAGCCGTCCATCCGCCGTCTATCGGCATCAAGGAGCCCGTTACGAATCCTGCCTCGTCCGAAACCAGATAGAGAGAGAGGTACGCGATCTCGATCGGCTTGCCCAGACGCCCGATCGGCTGGCGAAGATTCAATTGTTGCCGCACTTCCTCTTTCTCGTGCTTGTGATATTTTTCGAGATATCCTTCGACAAAGGGCGTGTCGACCGTTCCCGGACAAATTCCATTTACTCGTAACTGGGTGGGATAGTCGACCGCCAATTGGCGGGTCATAGCCACCACCGCGCCTTTAGTCGCGCAATAAGCGAAACGCTTCTTGACGCCGATCAACCCAGCAACGGACGCGATGTTGACGATAGATCCGTGCGATTCGATCAACTTTGGGACGGCGTGTTTTGTAATGAGAAACATGCCCTCTACGTTGACTCGGAAGATGCGCTGAAAGTCGGAGAGCTCGGTTTCTTCGATTCCGCCGACGAGGCCGATTCCGGCGTTGTTGATCAGGATATCCAGACGATCGATTCCGGCGAAGAGCGACTTCACTTGATCTTCCCTGGTGATGTCGCAAACGGCTACCGAGGAATCTTTTAGTTCTTTGGAAAGCGCGCCTGCGCGGGTTTGATCGATATCGGCAATGATGACGGATGCGCCGGCTTCAGTAAAGACGCGGGAAACCGCTTCTCCAATGCCGCTGGCGCCTCCGGTGACGAGAGCTTTCTTCCCGTCGAGACGGAATGGTGTTGGCATCGTTTCTGAGTATATAGTGCGCCGGTCTGATTTCTTATTAATTGTTCGTAAAAACGCGGAGGTGTTCCAGCTTGCGCATCGCGGCGCCCGAATCAATCGATTGCGCGGCGAGTTCCATGCCTTCTACGAAATCATGCGCGCGTCCCGCGGCCACCAGCGCGGCCGAGGCGTTGACGAGCACGATATCGCGTCTCGGGCCCTTCTCGCCGTTGAGGACACCGAGGAAGATTTCGACATTCTCCTGGCGATCACCGCCCTTGAGGTCGTCCAGCGTTGCCGCCGGAACGCCGAAATCTTCCGGCCGCAATTGATGATGCACGATTACCCCGTGATTGATTTCCAGAACCAGCGACTCGCCGGTGGTGGTTATTTCATCGAGACCGTCCGAGCCGTGCACTACGAAGCCGCGCTGTAATCCGAGCGAGGCCAGAGCCTTGGCCATGAGTTCGGCGGTGCTCGCCGATGGAGCGCCGACGAGTTGCGCGGTGGCCCCGGCCGGATTGGTGAGCGGGCCGAGAAGATTGAACGCCGTGCGCATATTGATCTCGAGCCGCGCCGGCTGCGCGTGTTTCATGGCCGGATGCATGGCGGGCGCGAACATAAAACCGATGCCGACGTCCCGAATCGACTGGGCGATGCGTTCCGGGGGGAGGGTGATGTTGACCCCGAGGCCTTCCAGAATATCGGCGCTCCCGCAGGGGGTCGAAATCGACCGGTTTCCGTGTTTCGCCACTCGCACGCCCGCTCCGGCGCTGACGAACACGGCGAGCGTGGAAATGTTGAAAGTGGCAGGGCCTCCGCCTCCGGTGCCGCAGGTGTCGAGCAATGTGTGGCCATCGAGGTTCGGGAGCACCGGCGTGCCCTTCGACCGCATTGCTCGGGCGAAACCGATTAACTCGTCCGCGGTTTCGCCTTTCATGCGGAGTGCAACCAAGAAACCCGCGATTTGGGCCGTCGTTGCCTGGCCATCAAGGACCAGTTCCATGGCTTGGCGCGCATCCGCTTCAGTCAGGTTTTCGCGGTTCGCGACCCTGTGCAGGAAGGTAATAAATGACATGCTATAGTGAGCTTTTGGTTTTCAGTGCGATACTAGCACACCCCAACTCCGATGAAAATTCATGAATACCAGGCCAAAGGTATTTTGGCCAAGTACGGTGTCCCTGTGCCCAGGGGAGAGGTGGCATTCACCGTCGAAGAAGCCGAAGCTACGGCGAAGAAATTGGGTGGGAGTGTAGTCGTCAAAGCGCAGATTCATGCCGGCGGCCGGGGTAAGGGCGGCGGCGTAAAAGTTGGTAAGGATGCGGCGGAAGCTGTTGAACTTGCCAAGAAGATTCTTGGTATGACCCTGATCACGCATCAGACCGGTCCTGAAGGACGCGTGGTGCAGCGGTTGTTGATTGAGGAGACTCTTCCGATCGAAAAAGAGTTTTACGTTGGCATCGTGCTTGACCGCGCGGTGGGCAAAATTGTTTTCATGGCTTCGTCGGAAGGGGGCATGGAAATTGAAGAGGTGGCCGCGCATTCTCCGGAAAAGATCCTGAAAGAAGCCATTGAGCCGGGCTTTGGGCTACTGCCCTTTCAGGCGCGGAAACTTGCGTTTGGTATCGGAATTCCAGCGGGGAGCGTGAATGCCACGGCTTCCTGCATGATGGCGCTGGCCAAGGCCTACGACGCGATGGATGCCTCGCTAGCTGAGATCAATCCGCTGATTCTTACTAAGGATGGAAAGATTGTCGCGCTGGACGCAAAAATCAACATCGACGATAACGCGATGTTCCGCCACAAGGATTTCGCCGACTTGCGCGATTTAAACGAGGAAGATCCGCTCGAAGTGGAAGCGTCGCGGTTCGGCCTGAACTATATCAAGCTCGACGGAAGTGTGGCGTGCATGGTGAACGGGGCGGGCCTGGCGATGGCAACGATGGACATCATCAAGTATGCGGGTGGCAGTCCGGCGAACTTCTTGGATGTGGGGGGCGGCGCCAACGCCGAGCAGATCCGCAATGCGTTTCGAATTCTGCTTTCGGACAAGAGCGTGAAGGCGGTCCTGATCAACATATTCGGCGGCATTCTGCGCTGCGACACTCTGGCTACGGGTGTGGTGAATGCGGCGCGCGAGCTGGGCATCAAGGTTCCGGTGGTGATTCGCATGGAGGGAACGAATGTCGAGTTGGGGCGCCAGATTCTGGCGGAATCAGGGTTGAATTTTCCCGTCGCTGACGGGATGAAGGACGCGGCGGAGATGGTTGTGAGGCTGGCTCAATGAGCGTTCTGGTCAACGAAAATACTCGTGTTCTCGTCCAAGGCTTCACGGGTCGAGAGGGCACTTTTCACGCGCAGCAGGCATTGGCTTACGGAACTAAAGTTGTTGGCGGCGTCACTCCGGGCAAGGGCGGAACGAAACATCTGGACTTGCCGGTGTTCGATACTGTGGCGGACGCGGTGAAAGAAACCGGCGCCAACGCTTCGGTGATCTTTGTTCCACCTCCGTTCGCGGCGGACGCGATTATGGAAGCGACGGACGCGGGATTGCCGCTGGTGGTCTGTATCACCGAAGGTATACCGGCGCTCGATATGGTGAAGGCTTGGCGCTATCTGCAGGGTAAGGTGACGCGGCTGATCGGACCCAACTGCCCCGGCATCATTTCGCCAGGCAAATGCAAAATCGGTATTATGCCTGCGCATATTCACAAGCAGGGGAATGTAGGCGTTGTTTCGCGCTCGGGCACTTTGACCTATGAGGCTGTCGGGCAATTGACGGGGCTCGGCATTGGTCAGTCGACTTGCATCGGAATTGGTGGTGATCCGATCATTGGAACGAATTTTATTGATGCGATTCAGTTGTTCAACGATGATCCGGACACGCACGCGATTATCATGATTGGCGAGATCGGCGGCACCGCGGAAGAGACTGCGGCGGCTTATATCAAGGCTCATGTGAAAAAGCCGGTCGTCGGGTTCATCGCGGGACAGACTGCGCCTCCCGGCCGGCGGATGGGTCATGCTGGCGCGATTATCTCGGGCGGATCGGGCAAAGCGTCGGACAAGATTGCGGCGATGGAAGCAGCGGGCATTACTGTCTGCGCGTCGCCGGCAGAAATGGGAGAAAAGCTGAAGAGCTGCTTATAGGATCTATGAGTCAAGAGCGTACATTTGCAATTGTCAAGCCGGACGCTGTGGCGTCGGGATACACGGGCGCGATTCTGGCGCTGATCGAGAAGAGTGGATTTAAAATTGCCGGTTTGAAGCGGATTCGCTTGAGCCAGGCGCAGGCCGAAGCGTTCTATAGCGTGCATAGCGAGCGCCCTTTCTATGCGAGCCTGGTGAAATTCATGACGGAAGGTCCCGTTGTGGTGATGGTTCTCGAGAAGGAGAATGCGGTGGCTGCGTGGCGCGATTTGATGGGCGCGACGAATCCGGCGAATGCAGCTGAGGGCACGATTCGCCGCCTGTTTGCGAGTAGTATTGAGCGAAATGCGGCACATGGATCGGACGCCGCAGAGACCGCTGCAATTGAGATTCCCTTCTTTTTTAGTGGTACGGAATTGTTGTAGGGGATTACGGGACAATCCTGGATGGGATCGGGTGGGGAGTTGGCGTAGAGTAGTTATGCATAAGGTGATCGTCACAACGATCATCTCCTTTCCGCTTCGTGAAGTTTAGAGGTCCGGGCTGATTCCCTCGGCTTTTTGCTTAGGGCTCACTTGCTTCTCCAGCTACCCACGGGATACAGGTCTTACATGAGAATCCTAGAGCTTGGGAGTCCGGGGGTGGCTTATAATTTCAACAGGGTCTGTATAGCTGACCGGACCCTGACCGCTATCTAAGGACCCCTACGGATCCGAAGAGTCGCCGTGATCGTACCCAAGAAGAGGAGTACGACTTTGAGGCAGAGGCTCATCGTCATAAACGATTTACCTCCTTTCTGTTTCTAGGTACGTGGACGGCCCGGGCCATTAACCCGGGCTTTCCTTTTGAAGCTCAAGTGCTTCGCCAGGAACCCAGCCATCCACACAAGAAGCAGAAACTTTGTAGTGCCTCCACGACGGCATTTTTCTCAATCAAAGTTCAATCAATGGCCACTGAGCGCTATATTTAGAGAGATCCGCTCGATCCATGGCCCTCAGCTCCCCTCAGTATCTTTGCTTCCTGGCGTTTCTGTTTTTTCTTTTCTGGCAGGCTGCGCGATGGCGGGTGGCCGCGCTCGCGCTGGTGCTGGCCGCCAATTGGTTTTTTTATGCACGGTGGAGTTGGGTTTACCTGGCGATTATTCCAGTTTGTTCATTGGTGGACTACTGGATCGGCCGGAGTATCGCGGCGGGCCATCGATGGCTTATCGGTCTGAGCCTCTTGATGAACCTCGGGCTCGTTGTTTCAACAAAGCTGCCGTCCGGGATGGGTTTCGCGCTGCCGCTGAGCTTGTCGTTTTATGGATTTCAGGCGCTCACCTACACGATCGACATCTACCGGAAAGACGCCAAGCCCGCGCCTAACTGGCTTGTGTATGCGGCCTCGGTGAGCTTCTTCCCGACGATCCTCGCGGGACCCATTACTCGAGTTTCAACGCTCGTCACGCAGTGGGCGAAATTCAAATTGCCGCTCAGCAGCGAAGCGGGCGGGCGCGCGTTATTTCTGATCGGCATGGGATTCGTCAAGAAACTTCTCATTGCCGACTATCTCGGCGAGCAACTGGTGAATCGCGTCTTTGACACACCAACGCTTTACTCCGGTCTGGAAGTTCTGCTCGGTGTCTACGGCTACGCGTTCCAACTTTATTACGATTTCTCGGGCTATACGGATATCGCTCTCGGGAGCGCACTCCTGCTCGGATTTAAGCTGCCGGCGAATTTCAATCGGCCCTATGGAGCCGTGAACGTAGCGGACTTCTGGCGCCGCTGGCATATTTCGTTTTCCAACTGGCTGCGCGACTATCTCTATTTCTCGCTGCCGGGCGCGCGGGGCAGGGTTCTGCCCTACTTGAATCTGGTAATTACAATGTTGTTGGGCGGACTCTGGCACGGGTTGAACTGGACTTTCCTGGTTTGGGGAGCCTGGCATGGACTCGGACTCGCGATGGCGCGCTTCCTCCGAAACCGTGGCAACTTTCCACGTTGGCTTGGTATTTTTCTCACGTTTCACTTTGTGCTGATCGGCTGGGTTTTCTTCCGCGCTGATTCACTGGCTTCCGCTTGGACAATGTTGAACCAGATCTCTTCCTTCACTCTCGGAATGGCAAACGTTAGCCCTGGCTTTGCGGGTATGTTTGGACTGGCTGCGGCGCTCCATTATCTGCCTGAAAACTGGTACACGCGCGTTCAACAGACCTTCGCAGACGCGCCAGCTTTCGCACAGGCAGCGGCGTTATTGCTGCTTGTCTTGCTGATTCAACGTGCCGTCGTGACCGGCGCTGCTCCGTTCGTCTATCAGAGATTCTAGAGACCATGCCGAGGAAGACAGCGACCGCGATACTGGTGTTTGGATTTGCCCTGTGGATCTCCGGTCGCGGTCCAAACGGCGCAACAATTCTCGCTATAGTGCGGGAACGAGTTCCTGAGAAGCCCGTTGTACCGGCACCGATCGAGAAGGCCGGCACAACAATCCTGCCTTCCGTTGGCGAGCTCTGGTTGGACTCCACAGGATCGATGCACACTTTCTACGAATCGCTGCTGCGCACAGAACAACACCAGCCTGGAGCCATCACGAGAATCCTGCACTACGGCGATTCGCCAACCACTGGCGACCTGATCACCGCGGATATCCGCGCCATGCTGCAAGCGCGGTTCGGCGATGGCGGCCACGGATTCGTGCTGATCGGCAAGCCTTGGGCCTGGTATCAACATCGCGGAGTTACATTGGAGGCTTCGGGCTGGACATATCAGCCCGCCAGCCAAGGCTCGCGCGCACTGGATTCCCTGCATGGGTTAGGTGGAGTGAGTACTATCGGCAATTCCGGAGCGACATCGAGGATCACTTTGCCGGACGAGTTTCACAGAACCATCGAAGTGCTTTATCTAAAGCAGCCTTCGGGTGGAACTTTTCAATTAAAAGCGGGAGACGAAGTGCTGCTCGATGTTTCTACAGCGGCGGATGCGAAGTCGGACGGCTACTCCAAAGCTTTGTTGCCGGTACACACCAGGATCGTCAGCCTGACTGTCACCCAAGGTACCGTGCGGATCTTCGGTGTGATCCTCGAAAAAAATGGTCCCGGAGTTGTTTATTCGAGCCTGGGGCTGAACGGCGTCTCCATACAGACATTGGAGCGGTATTATCCAGCGGCTCACTGGACGGATGAACTGCGCCACGCGAATCCGGACCTGGTGGTGATGAACTACGGATCGAACGAGGTCAGCTTCGTCAAATATATCGATCAATATTACGCGAAGGAGCTTCGCACGGTTCTACAGCGGATCCATACGGCGCTGCCGAACACGGCTATTCTTGTAATGAGCCCAATGGATCGGGGAGAACGGAATGAGGCTGGTCAAATAGTAACGATGGCTGCGCTGCCAAGGCTAATCGATATCCAGCGGCAGGTATCCCAGCAAGAGGGGTGCGCATTTTTCGATACGTACCATGCGATGGGTGGTTCGGGTACTATGGCGAAGTGGTATGCGGAGAAACCGCGGTTAGTGAGCGCTGATTTTCTTCATCCGATGCCGGCAGGCGCGGCCAAAGTGGCGGAGTTGTATGAACAGGCTCTGATGCAGGAATATGAACGCTGGAAGGCGGCTCGCCAGTGAGTAGAATTGCCACGCTGAGCCTGGTGGCTCTCGCCGCGTGGACGGTTTGGGCGACGACACCGGCTGGCTCCGATTCCAGGGGGAGCACTACTAAGAGAACCGCCAAGAAAAAGACCAAGAAGGTTGTCGTCCGGCGGGCTCCCGTGGTGTCGGCTGCGGTGCGTAATGCGGCGCTCGTCGAGGTGAACGAGGCCGTGGATGCGCCTGAAACCTTCGACGATGGCGCTGCACTGGTTCCGTTCTTTGAACGCTTGTTCCGTATGAAAGAGGAACCGTCTTCAGTGCACGTGCTGCATTACGGCGATTCCCATACAGCTTCTGACGACCTTCCTAATGCTTTGCGAGTGCTGTTTCAGGAACGCTTCGGCGACGGTGGTCCGGGATTCTCCATGCCTGGACGGCCATTTCTTGGCTACCGCCGCTACGACGTGAAGAGCAATTGCTCGCTGCACTGGTACACCGAGGGCACGCCGCTGCGGCTTGGCGACGGGCTTCACGGTATGGGCGGTGTGAGCCTGACGGCGACACGGGCGGGCGAGTATGCAACGGTTTCGACCCGGGGTGACGATGCGGAGTTGCTGTTTCTCCAACAGCCGGGCGGAGGATCGTTTGACCTCTTTATGGATGGCATCCTCGAGGGCGATTTCTCGACCGACGGAGCTCTAGGACCTGCCTCGCTGGTACTTCCAACCACTCCCCCCGCGGATGGGCACACCTACCTTATCCGAACCAGGAACAACGCACCCGTTCGCCTCCTTGGGACAGTGATCCAGAACCGTACAGGCGTCACGTGGGAAACGATGGGCATCAACGGCGCGCAGGCGTCTATGATCAACCGTTTGGACATGAACCTGATGGGCGCCGAGGTTGTGAAGCGCGACCCGGCCATGATTGTCCTGGCTTTCGGAACAAACGAAGCGAATAGCCCGCATTGGGACGGAACGACGTATGGCGAGTCTCTGCGCCAGGTGATTCAGCGCTTCCGCCAAATCGCACCACTGGCAACAATTCTGCTGATTGGGCCTCCGGACTCCCGGATTAAGGCGCAGGGGGCGCTGGCGGAAGTGGTCGAGATGCAGCGTGCCGTCGCGGTCGAGATGCACTGTGCATTTTGGGATTGGCGGGCGCGAATGGGCGGTCCCGGGGCCGTGAAGACTTGGGTGACGGCCGGGGTTGGACAAGGCGATTATATACATTTGACGTCAACTGGCTATCAGCTTGTTGGGAAGGCTTTGTTTAAAGACTTGATGGGGCAGTATGAACGGTTTCTGAAGGTCAGGAACGCCAGCGAACACGCCGAGGGGCAGTGACCGCGTTATCGGATTTTATCCTAGGCAAGAGTGGAAGATAGTTCTTGTATCCTTAGGTTAAGCAAGGCTCGACCGCTGAACCAGCCTAGGCCGCGAATCAACGAATCTTGTGGATTCGCAGTGTCGCGACAATCGTGCCGAAGAAATTAAGCACGACCCTTATGGTTAAGGTAAGGATCAAGACCCTCACCCCCTTCGGCTCGTAGTATATGGAGGCCCGGCCGTTAACCGGGCTTTCCCTTTGAGACCTCGAAGGCCTCTCCAGAAACTCAGCCATCCATATCCGATACCGAAACTCAATCCGTCATAAGAATTCCTTTGTCAGCTCCGCGAAATTTGCCGGCGTGATGAGTTGAAATCGAATTTCCAGTGACGTGAAGCGGCGCAGGTCCTTTCGCATTTCTTCTGTTGGAAACTCCGGCCCCGCTAGAAAAAGATTTCCCATCTCCACCTTGAACGGCAACATGCGCCAGTCGCGAATTACTTTGAACGGCAAGGACCGGGCCACATTCGTCTTCACTTCACTTGGAGACAATCGCCCCGCAGCGAGGCTCTGCTGACGGCGGACACCTTCGAAAAGCTGATCCTCCTTGATACACCCGAGCTTTACCAGGTGACGTCCCAACCGCAGGTCGTCCGGCTTCGTTGTTAAGGCTTGCTGCAGTTGTGCCTCAGTGACATATCCGAGGCTGACCAGAACCTCACCCAGCTTCCGCCATGGCCCGCTGAGCGCCGATTGTGTGGGATACGCATGGTCTGTCTTCAGCCAGACGTGCTGTTTCTTTTGCAGCCGCGCTCTTGCGTACCGGTAGATCGCATTGCACGCCGCCAACGAATTGATGCCGTTCGCCCACCAGGTCCGCAGCGGGGCTCCGATGGCAAACCACCACCCGTAGATGCGCGCTGAACTCACGGCCCGCACGATCAAACGGAACAGCCCAAGCGCAAAAGTCGCCCACAACAGGTACTTCAAGTGGGACATACGGACGATTCTTCCGAACGTCCAATGGGAGTCGTCGAAGTTACCCAACACCCATCGCGTGAGCGCATAGACCGAGATGGCGTTAGTGAGCACGCTCAGTGGATTGCCCAAAAGTCCTTTGCGGTCACGCCATAGCCAGTATTTGTCCACCCAGGAGCCTTGCCAGCCGTGCCGCTCCCAGCCTTGCAGTGAAATCCCCATCACCCATCTCGTACGCTGCTTCACCGCGGAACAGAACGTCTGCGGAAATAACTCCCGTGTCGCTACGAACGAATCTTCGCGAAATACCAGTGGTACAAAGATCTGTTTTTCGCCCAATAGATGCAGACTCAACCCGTTTTCGTAATCTTCCGTAAGGCAAACCGGCTCGAAAATCTTGCCACCTTTGACCGCTGCCAGACGTTCCAGTGCGGTGCGCGTGAATCCCGTCCCAACACCGCACGAAGGCACAAAACTCCCTGTCCACTGCCTTACGCGCATGTCCTTCGTATGCGATTCGGAAAATTCGTCGCAGTATACGCCGTGCGTCACCTTCCACCACGGCGTGGGCAGTGGGACTACGGGTACCTGAACCATCCCATGCGTGGCCGCGTAGAAGTTGACCCAGCGCAGAGAGGCGGGATGGATGATGTCCTCGGCATCATGCGTCATTACTATGTCGAAGTGCTGGCGGTGCCGCTCCTCATACAGCTGCATGTGTTCGTAGATCCAGTTCAGACAGTCTGCCTTCGATGTCGGCCCGGGATGAGGAACGAGGCACAAATGAACGTTGTCGAATCGTTTCTCCAGATCGCGCACAACGGCAATCGTCGGTTCGTCGTTCGAGTAAGCACCGACGAAAAACCGGTAGTTGCGATACTGAATGGCCGCCGCGTTGTGTTCGATCATCCGCGCAATGACGCGGTGTTCGTGCCAGAGCGGGACAAAGATGGCGATCGGCGCCTCTTTCTCATCTCGAAGCTCGGTCTCCGACGGCAGCTGTCTTCCGGATCGCCGGATGATCGCATGCCAGGCGTACACGATGTCGAGCACCATATCGTCGAGTCCGCTGATCAGTATCCAGATGCTCAGTGGGAGTAGCATTGCTGCTATGCGGGCATCTATTAAGCTGAAACACTGTTCAATGAATGGCACTTTGCATATAGAGTGGGCGCGGACCGGAAAAACTCTCACTTCATGAGAGAATCAAACATGGACCGGCCCACAAGGCATTGGATCGCGGTGAGTTCGGTCTGTCTGCTGCTTGGTGGATTGGTCGGTCTCCGCGCCGTCACCGAGCCTCGCAACGATTTCCGCTTCTCCATAATTGGCGACCGTACTGGGGGTGCCCAGGCCGAGATATACGGCCGCGTCTGGCGGGAGGTCGATCTGCTGCATCCGGATTTTGTCATCAACGTTGGCGACACCATCGAAGGCGGCAACGATCAGACGGCCGAGAAAGAATGGATTGAGATGCGCCCGTTCTGGGAAAAGTACAAGCATTATCCGCTCTATTTCACGGCCGGAAATCACGACGTGTTCTCGGACACATCGCGCAAGCTGTACGAGCGCGAAACAAAGCGTCCGGCATTCTATAGCTTCGACTACCAGGAAGCCCATTTCACAGTGCTCGACAATGCGGAACAGAATGAGCTCCCTGATTCACAACTCGCATTTCTGACGAAGGACTTGGAAGAGAACAAAGGAAAGAATCCGAAGTTTGTCTTCTTCCACCGGCCGCTCTGGCTACCGTACGCGAAGTTCAAAACACGCGATTTCGAACTCCATCGGATTGCGAAGCGGTACGGAGTTTCTTACATCATCAGTGGCCACGGTCATCAGTTTGTGCGCGCCGTGAACGACGGTATTGTCTACATGGAGGTGGGCAGTTCCGGCGGATTCATGAAAGGCTTGGCGAGGGGTGAAGGATTCAAGGAAGGCTGGTTTTACCATCACGTCTGGGCGCGCGTGAAGGGATCGAAGATCGAGTTTACTGTTAAGGAAATCGACGGCAAAGGTCAGGGCCGGATGTTTCGGGCTGAGGAATGGGGTGACTCGGGACCGACGTTTGATATCACGGATCCGGCGAGTACGGAAAAACCGCGGGGTTAGAGTGGTTGGCCTCGCATCTCCGCTGCTACCTCGTCACCCAGTCCCGCGAAGCTTTCATTGATCCGCCGCGCGCGATCAAGCGCCGCCGCGACGTTCGGCAGGATATTCTCCGGCCCAACATGCTCGACAAACTCTGCTCTTTCCAACAGGTGTTCAGGCTGCTCGCGCGCGCCGCACAACAGGAGTGCCCGCCCGCTCTTGCGAAGGCGTTCGGCCAGACGCTCCATTGCGTGCAAGCCTGTGGCGTCCAGCGCTGTCATGTTCCGCAGCCGGAGAACCACTACGGGCGCGAATTGATTTAGATCTGCGGTCGCTTCCTCGAGCTTGTCAGTGGTTCCGAAGAGGAAAGGCCCATGGATGCGAAGAATGCTGACGTAGGGCGGGACTTCTTTGTCTTGCAGAACATGCAGGCGTCCCTCTTCGACGTACTCCGGAGTAACCGGCGCAACCGTTGTTGTTTGCGCAATCCGGTGAATGTAGAGTAGCGCGGCCAGGCCGATCCCCACTTCGACGGCGATTGTCAGATCGGCAAAAACGGTCAGCGCAAACGTCGCGATCCACACCGCCTTGTCCGCCTTTGACAAGCGCAAAATAGTTCCGATTTCTTTCCACTCGCCCATGTTGTAAGCAACAACGAACAGAACGGCAGCGAGGGTCGCCAGGGGGACAAAACGCGCCAACGGGGCAGCTACAAGCAGAATCATCAGCAGAGTGAGAGCGTGTACAATCCCGGCCACCGGTGTCTTTGCGCCCGAACGGATGTTTGTCGCGGTCCGCGCAATGGCTCCCGTTGCTGGAATGCCGCCAAACAGAGGGGATGCAAGATTCGCGACACCTTGTGCGACTAGCTCTACATTCGAGTTGTGCCGGTCGCCCGTCATGCTGTCTGCGACCACCGCTGAAAGGAGGCTTTCCACGGCTGCCAAAAGAGCGACCGTAAATGCCGAAGGAAGTAGGGGGATGATCAGTTCGGGTTTGAATTTCGGAAAAGAGAGCGGCGGTAGGCCGGTGGGAATGCCGCCGAATTTGCTGCCGATCGTTTCGACGGGAAGCGCAAAAAAGACCACGGCCAGAGTAGCGGCGAGTAGCGCAATGATCGAACCCGGAATGCGCCGGGTGATTCGCGGCCACAGAACTATGATGGCGAGCGACACCGACGACAGCGCGAGAGTCTGCCATTGGATGGTGGCGATATTCTGGGCTAACACTTGTATTCGGCCGACAAATTCGCTCGGAACGGCTCCGGTACGCAACCCGAGAAAGTCTTTAATTTGGGTGGAGGCGATGAGCACCGCAATACCGTTCGTGAATCCAATGGTCACTGGACGCGGAATAAACTTGACTGCAGTACCAAGGCCAGTGGCTCCCATGACGATCAGGATCGCTCCTGCCATGACCGTCACGATGAGCAAGCCTGACACTCCAAACTTCGCAATAATTCCCGCAACGATCACCACGAACGCCCCGGTGGGTCCGCCGATTTGAACGCGGGAGCCGCCAAGAGCTGAAATCAGAAATCCAGCCACGACAGCGGTGTAGATGCCTGCTTGCGGAGGAACGCCGGATGCAATGCCGAAAGCCATCGCAAGCGGGAGCGCGACCAGCCCAACCGTCAACCCGGCGACCAGATCGGAAAAGAACTGACGGGCAGTATAACCTCGGAGGGTTTTGAAAAGCATCGGCGCCCAGCGGTCAATTGTGCTCATGAGTTCACAGCCTGGGCCTTCATCTCGTCGAGCATGGCTTGCTCTTCGGTGAGCTGTGTGAAGAAATATTGCCTCATGGTGTCCAGAAGTTGGATGACGAGCGGATCGCGCACGGAATAGAACACCTGGTTCCCCGCTTTGCGGCTGATCAGAATTCGTTTCGCACGCAAAATCGACAAGTGTTGAGAGGCGTTCGCCTGTTCCACCCCGAGACGCTCGATCAAGGCGCCAGCCGAGAGTTCGCCGTCACGGAGCTGCTCGATAATCGCGATGCGAGTGGGGTGGGCGAGCGCTTGAAAGAAATCGGCTTTAAAACGGCGGAGGGTATCTTGCATGCGAGTCTATATTCGTCCTGTATATCGTCCGCGCAGTTGACGTTCCCGGACCTTTTCGCTCGACCAGTGAGGAGCGGCCCGCTCGATCTTCTGTCCGTTTACCGCGAATTGCTCCTTGGACTGCCCTAGGATGCTTCCTCTCGCGGCAAACACGATTGTGTTAGAGCTATCGTCACTATTGACCGCTACGATACGGTTCCGGAAGCTCCGGCGTATTCGGGAAAATAACATCGGATTGCTGCCATCGCACACGTTGACAACCGGGATTCCCTCCGGAGCCAGCGCGCTGTAGCAGTCATCGTAAAAAATCTGGCTACATAACTGTGGAGGCTGCCCCGCGATATCAAAACCATCGACCATCAACACGTCGAATTGACTCTGTTGCCGCCTCACAAAGTCTGCGCCGTCCTCGCAAAAAACTCTGAACCGGCGGTCGTCCTTTGGAACGCAAAAGCTGTCACGAAGCATAATCACGTCGGGGTTAATTTCAGCAACGCTGATTTCCGTGTGGGGCAGGTGCCGATGACAGTATTTCTGGATCGAACCACCGCCTAAACCGATCATCCCGATATGCTGAGGGCGTGGGTTGAACAGGAGAAAACCCATCATCATCTGCGTGTAACTTAGCATCAGGCGATGAGGCATCTTGGTATCCATCTCGCTCTGCACTCCGATGACACCGAAGTGCAAGGAAAGCGTATCCTTCCCTTCCCGCGTGAAAGGTGTGGAAATCCGCGAAAACTCCTCAGACTGTTCGTAAGAGTCAAATAGCCTGACAGATGCACTCGTTGACATAATATCGAATATTCGAATTATCGAATATTGTTATTATACAGCTCGATGTTCAGCAAGGCAAGTTTGCGAATTGGGTCACTTAAAATATGACTGAGAGAACATCGGTTGGGTCATTTAAGAACCTGACCGAAAAGACGCGAGTGCAGCGAGGCGATTTTGCCCGCGAGAATGGATATGCACTCACGCGA
>Ga0105240_10003158_pt1 | contig 25917 bp, 23 predicted proteins | sample KBSC54metaG_FD_80426 | JGI IMG/M metagenome (GOLD analysis project Ga0105240, IMG submission 80426) | Corn rhizosphere microbial communities from Kellogg Biological Station, Michigan, USA - KBS C5-4 metaG | ecosystem: Host-associated > Plants > Roots > Rhizosphere > Soil | place: Michigan, USA...
CGAAGCGCTCGCCCGAGTGCGGCGCGGGGCTCGGTATTCCGATGTGCAAGTGATGGACAATATGACAGCAGACACACCCGATCCGGAGCGGCAGGCATACGACCGCGAACTCAGAATCGTGCTCGAAGGCGCCATCGATTCCCTGCCCGAGCCTTACCGCCTGGTCTTCATCCTGCGCTCGGTCGAGGGCCTCTCCGTCGCCGAAACGGCCGGCTGTCTGGAGATCGGCGTGGAAGCCGTCAAGACCCGTCTCCACCGCGCGCGCTCTCTCCTGCGCAAAGACCTGCAGCACCGTGCCGGACTCGTAACCGCCCAAGCATTCCCGTTCCACCTGTCCCGATGCGACCGGGTGGTGGAAGCCGTTTTCCGCAGAATCAATACCCTCACTTGAGCGGGCTCCTGCCCTCGCAATCGCCGCCGCATTTCAGACTGTCGCATCTAAAATAATAGAGGATGCCGCGCATTCTGATTGTCGATGACGAACCCGGTATTCGCACCTTGCTTTCACTCGCGTTTCGCCGGGCCGGTTACGAGGTAAAGACCGCATCAAGCCCGTTCAAGGCCATGGAGATTTGCGCGGCGGAACCTTTCGACGCCGTCCTCTCCGATGTCGAGATGCCCGGCATGGATGGTCACTGCCTGGTTCGCTGGATCTCAGACAAGTTTCCGAAGATGCGTTCCGTCCTGATGTCTTCGCTCGATGTCGAGTGTACGGAGTGCCCGTTCGCCAACCGCTGCCACATGCTCCGCAAACCCTTCCGTCCGCAGGAAGCCGTTGCCGTCCTCGACAACGTGTTGCAACGGTAGTTAAAAAGTCCGCGCGCATCCGCGACTTCCTCGCGTACGTATGCGAGCGGCGTATTTCTCCGATCAGGGCCAGGCCGAGCCGGTCGTCCTGGAGATCCCCAAGGATCAGTACACGCCCGACTTTCGGGAACGCATCCCCGAAGACGGCAGCGTTCCCGAATTCCCGGAGTGGCGATGTATCCACACGCCCGGCCACAGCGATGGCCACGTCTCGCTCTTCCGCGAGCAGGACCGCACGCTTATCGCGGTCGACACCTTTCTCACGACTAAGCAGGAGTCCTTCCTCGCAGCCATGACGCAGCGACCCGAATTGCACGGCCCCCTGGCCTACTTCACCACCGATTGGGACGCCGTCGCCACTGGACACGACAAGCCTCTGTCCGGCGCAGACGTAGCCAACACGCTCGACACGCTGGCGCGGGACTTCGACCGCGTCGCGCGCCCCGAGCACGGCCGCTACGTCAACGACCACGCGTCATAATACTGCGACCCGAACCGCTTCGTGATGCGCGCACCGACCTGGCACTGCGACCGTCCAGATCAAGTGGCTCTTGTGGAACCGCTTCGTGATGCGCTGCCTTGAATCGGAGCCGCGACCGTGAGGGGAGCGGTTTCCTCTGGTTACGCCTCGTCCCAAATGCGCCGCAGCACATCGCGGCTATACATGAGGTAGTGTTTATCCGGCGTGAAAACTTCCAGCGTGATCGTGCCGTCGTAACCGCACCGCTTCAACGCGCGGATCGCTGACCCCAGCTCCAGCGTGCCCGCGCCGAGCGGCAGATGGAGGTCGGCAAATCCGCCCTTATTGTCGTGCAGGTGGACGTGCCGCAGCCGCGTCCCGTACGCCTGCAGGATCTCTTCGGTAGTGTTATGCGGAACCTCCAGATTGGCGTGCCCGATGTCCAGATGCAGCCCTAACTCCGGCAGCGGATCGAGCAGTTCTCCGAGTTGCCGCGCGTTGTTGTAATCGCCCGGAAGGTTCTCGATCATGAGTCCCACGCCGAGCCGGCGGGCGTCCACGAACAGTTCTTCGAACGTGCGGCGGTTCTGCCGGATGTAGAAATTGCGGTCGTGCATCGGCGCGTGCCGGTCAGGATGTACATTCATCCAACGCGCGCCGATGATGCTGAACGCCTCCAGGCAGCGCCGTAGTTCGCAAACCGACGCTCGCCGCAGGTCCTCGATCGCACTGCCCATCGGCAGGTAGAACGCGGTGTGCCCCACTACCGGTAATTTGTGTTTCTCCAGCGCCGCCCGAATAGCCTGGGGATCGATGCGCCATGACGCCGCCTCGGGCGGCTCCAGCGTCAGGTCGACAAAATCCAGTCCTAACTCCGCGATCCATTCAATCTGGTCCACCACCGGAGATGCGGGGTGGTTCATTGCGCCGATGAGCACGGCTTCTCCTCAAGCAGCGGGCGGAACGGCCCGTTGATTTGCGTACCACGGACGAGTATCCAGGAAGGCGGCGTGCTTCCGTTTCACGTCCGGCAATCGCCGGCCTTCGACGGGCGGCAACTGCACGCGTTCCCACAGCCACTCGGGGAAACGGCGAGCCACGCCCGGCGAAATCCAGCGGAATACCGAAAGCGCCCCGGCGAGCAGCGGGATATCCGCTTGCACCCGTTTCAGCACTTCCTCCCAATTCAGGTTCTCGCCTTGCGAGAACAGCAGGTTCATGAGGTCGGGCCAGTCGCAGCGCTCGCGCTGCATAATATAGATCTTGTCCCACACCATCGCTTCGGCAGGCACAACCTTCACCGGTCTGCCTCGCAGTTGGACGACCGGACCGGACATCCATAAGTCATCGACCTGCGCCCGATGATTGGCCATCGCCCAGATAATGTCCACAATCACACCGTCCGAACTCGAGCGGTAGATCCACTGCCTGTCGTAGGGTGACGTGTCGAAGTAGTCTGCCAGCCCCAGCCGGGTTGTCAGTTCGATTATTCGGTCGCGATAGCAGGGAAGGATATATAGGTCGAGGTCTTTCGTGTTGCGCCACCGGCCGGTGTAAGTCGCCAGCGCGAAGGCGCCGCCTAACGCGAAGGGGATGCCTTCCAAAGCAGCCGCGTCCATCACTGCTTCATAGATCTTCCATTGGGAATCGGGAAGCTGTCCCGACCAATCGGCGGGATGAATACCTTTGAACGGCGCTGCTTTCACCATGGCTCTGTCTCCTTCGTAAAGGCTTCCGCGCCAATCAGAGCAATGGTGTTACCAAAATAGAATGCAGCATCCGTCCGTGCGCGAACTTACAACTCCAGCATCGAATTAAACTTGCGCAGCACAGCCTCATACTCCTGGCGTGCGTCCTCAAGACGGTCTGGCGGCGCTTCATGATAAGCCGTAGTGGCTTGACCGAGTTCGCTCAGAAGCTCGAGCGAAATGGAATGTGAGTTCTGCGACATTTCTGTCGGTCGGAAGGTACCGTCTGTCCCGTAAGGCATAACTTACGTTACCGCGTCAGGCTCAAGCAGCGCTGTTGAATCCTTAACGGTTCTTAATTGTTCCGTACGTTTTCATGCCGTACTCAGAAATGGCTCGGAGGGTCCCACTTGGCAGGAAAAGTGCTCCGGGGCAATCACGTATACCTGTGTGATTACTGGAGCGAGCATGCATGCGTATCCACGGCCGCAACTTGCGCGGCCGGAGTGGACGAATCTGAATGGCGCCTGGGATTTTTCCCTTGATGTGGACGGCGCCTGGCATACCCCGGGCGAGCCGCCGTTCGACGCGAAGATCACAGTGCCGTTCTCTCCGGAGACTGCGGCCAGCGGCATCGAGAATACCGGCTTCTTCCGCGCCTGCTGGTACAGACGGCAATTCGAGATACCAGCGGCGCCGGCCGGCAGCCGCTTCCTGCTTCATTTCGGCGCCGTGGATCACAAAGCCAACGTGTGGGTGAACGACTACCTGGCCGTCAGCCACGAAGGCGGCTACACGCCGTTTACCGCCGATGTGACGAACCTGATCCGGGGCACCGGCCCGCAAACCGTGGTGGTCCAGGCGGAGGACGATCCCGCCGAGTTGTCCAAGCCGCGCGGCAAACAGGACTGGCAACTCAACCCGCACTCCATCTGGTATCCGCGCACCAGCGGTATCTGGCAAACGGTCTGGCTTGAATCCGTGCCCGCCAGTTACATCGCCGCTATAAGATGGACGCCTAACCTGGAACGTTGGGAGATAGGCTTCGAAACTTGGGCGCGCGGGCAGATCAGGAGCGACCTGCACTGCACCGTCAAACTCCTGGCCGGCGGAAAACTACTGGCCGAGGACTCGTATGCAGTCATATCCGGCGAGGTCCATCGCCGCATCGCGCTCTCCGACCCGGGCATTGACGACTACCGCAATGAGTTGCTTTGGAGCCCGGCGACTCCGACGCTTATCAAAGCGGAGGTCCGCCTGGAAACCGCTTCGGGCGAAGCCATCGACGTAGTAGAGAGTTACACCGCGCTCCGCCAGGTCGGCGTGCAAGGCGAGAAATTCGTCCTCAACAACCGGCCGTACCAACTTCGCATGGTGCTGGACCAAGGCTACTGGCCCGACACCGGTCTCACCGCGCCCGACGACGACGCCTTCCGCCGCGACGTCGAACTCGCAAAGGCGATGGGCTTCAATGGCGTGCGCAAACACCAGAAGATCGAAGACCCGCGATATCTGTATTGGGCCGATCGTTTGGGCCTGCTCGTTTGGGAAGAAATGCCCAGCGCCTATCGCTTCACACGAGGCTCCATCCTGCGCTTGACGCGCGAATGGTCGGAGGCGGTCCTGCGCGACGTCAATCATCCCTGCATCATCGCGTGGGTGCCGTTCAACGAATCGTGGGGCGTGCCGGATCTGCCGAGCAGTCCGACGCAGCGTCATTACGTGCAGGCGCTGTATCATCTCACGAAGACGCTCGACCCCACGCGTCCCGTCATCGGTAACGACGGTTGGGAGAGCGTCGCCACCGACATCATCGGCATCCACGATTATGACGATCAGCCCGCGCGCATTCTGGCACGCTACGGCGTCGGCGATGTCCCCACCTTGTTCAAGCGAGAGCGGCCCGGCGGCAGACTGCTCCAATTAGCCGAGCAACAACACGATCAGCCGATCATGATCACGGAATTCGGCGGCATCGCCTGCTCGTCCGACTCCAGAAGCACGTGGGGATACTCCCGCGCCGCAAGTGGAGATGACTTCGCAGATCGCTATGGAAACCTGCTCCGCGCCATCCGGGCGATTCCGCTTTTGGCCGGGTTCTGCTATACACAATTCACCGATACTTATCAGGAATCCAACGGACTCCTGTTCGCCGACCGCACACCCAAGTTTCCACTCGACGCGATGGCGCTAGCCACCAGCGGCCCGCGAAGGCCAAATGATTTTCAGTTGGAATCGGAATGGCGAGAGCGCCTGATGAACACCCAGCGGACCCGGTATTTAGTTCCACCTGAAGATCACCGCACACCATGACTTACAATAAACCCGTTTTTCGATCCTTCTGGCAGGGAGGTTTCGAGTGTTCGTCGCATATCAATTCCGCCGGCATGCGACTCGATATGACCGCGGCGTTACAGCACGATCTGTTCTGCGCCCAAGATTATCGGCGTCTTACCGAGGTGGGAATTTTTTCCGCACGAGACGGCTTACGCTGGCATCTAATCGATCGCGGCGGAGAGTACGATTGGTCGTCCTGGATTCCCATGCTCGAGGCGGCGCGCGATGAAGGAGTGCAGGTAATTTGGGATCTCTTTCACTACGGCTGGCCCGACTATCTGGACATCATGTCCACCGAATTTGTGGATCGCTTCGCGCTTTTTTGCGCCGCGGCGGCGCGCATCCACTGCGAGCACACCGATGAGATTCCGTTTTACGCGCCGATGAACGAGATTTCGTTCTTCGCCTGGGCCGCCACGCGCGACCTGATGTTTCCCCATGCCTACGGCCATGATGGTGAAATGAAGCGGCAGGTGGTGCGCGCGGCAATCGCAGCTATCCAGGCAATTCGTACCGTGGACTCGCGCGCGCGTTTCGTCTCACCCGAGCCGCTCATCCACAACGTGGCTCCGCGAAGTCAACCATGGAATACCGGCCCGGCCGCAGGCCAGCGGGCCAGCCAGTTCGAAGCCTGGGACATGATGACCGGACGCGCCGCGCCCGAACTCGGCGGCGACGAGAGCTATCTCGATCTCATCGGCCTGAATTTCTACGCGGCCAATGAATGGGAGGTGCCGGGCGGCCGGAAACTGCATTGGGACGCCGGTTCGAACGACCCGCGATGGATGCCTCTGCACAAACTCCTCGCCGAAGTGTACGCGAAATACAAGCGTCCGTTGCTGATTGCCGAGACCAGCCACTACGGAATCGGCCGGGCCGATTGGATCGATGAAATCTCGCAGGAGATCCGGAAAACCCTGCAGGACGGCATTCCACTGCTGGGCGCATGCCTCTATCCGATCCTGGATAGATTCGATTGGGAAGACAGGACTCATTGGCACAATTGCGGGCTTTGGGATATGAAATCGAAAGGCGGCACTTATCAGCGCGTTTTGAATGAAACTTACGCCGAAGCGCTGCAGAGAGCGCAAAAGCTAGTGGAAGATTCTTCGGCCGAACTGTCGCCGAACGCGCAGAGCCGCTAAGTTCTAGACCACGTAAGTCATACCCCAGCCACGGTATGCGCCGGCGTTAACACTGGTGCGTCAACTGCAAAGGACAACACGATACGTGCCACGTGCGCCTATCGCTATATAAAAAAAGGCGGAAGGAACGAATGCAAAAAGAGATCGCCATCATTACCCTTTCCCACTTGCGTTGGGATTTTGTTTACCAGAGGCCGCAGCAACTACTTGCGCGGCTCGCCAAATCGCATCGAGTCTTTTTCGTCGAAGAGCCAATCCACAGCGAAGGTACCAGCGCCAGATGGGAGATCAACGAAGCGGAGCCGAACGTTTTCGTCTGCCGGGCGCACACTCCCAGCGCGACCCACGGCTTCGCCGACGAGCAGTTTCAATATCTGAAACCGTTGATGCGGGAACTTATCGAGCAGCAGGGCATCGACGCTTACGTGCTGTGGTTCTACACACCAATGGCTCTGCCCGCAACAGAGCAATTGGAGCCTTTGGCAGTCGTGTACGACTGCATGGACGAGCTCTCGGCGTTTGCCGGAGCGCCCCCGGAACTGACCCAGCGCGAACAGGATCTTCTGAATTGGGCCGACCTCGTGTTCACCGGCGGGCCCAGTCTCTACAAAGCCAAGAAAGGCCGGCACGAGCACGTCTACTGCTTCCCCAGCAGCGTCGACTCGGCCCATTTCGGCGGAGCGCTCCATGAAGACGAGCCCGCCGATCAAGCTGGCTTGCCGCACCCGCGACTCGGCTTCTACGGCGTAATCGACGAACGCATGGACGTCGACTTAGTGCGCGCGATGGCGGAGGCGCGTCCCGGCTGGCAGATCGTGATGATCGGTCCGGTAGTTAAGATCGACCCGGCATCGCTGCCGAAGGCACCCAACATCCATTACCCGGGCCAGCGCCAGTACGCTCAGCTACCCGCCTATCTGAGCGGCTGGGATGTTTGCCTTCTACCCTTCGCGCGTAACCGGTCGACGCAATTCATCAGCCCCACGAAGACGCTCGAATACATGGCCGCCGAAAAGATGATCGTCAGCACGCCCATCACCGACGTCGCGGAACCTTACGGCGACATCGTGTATCTCGGCGGCACACCGGAGGAATTCATCGCCGCGTGCGAACAGGCCCTGGCGGTGAAAGGCGAGGAGCGCGCGCGCCGGCTCGAACGGATGCGCGAAGTGCTGAACCGGACGTCGTGGACTTCGACGGTATCGCGCATGGAAGACCTGATCGCCTCGGCCATCGATGCCAAGCTGAACAAGGCTGCGCCGCGCAGCCGTGCTCACACGGTCGTCGTAGGCGCCGGTCCCACCGGCCTCAGTGCCGCGTACCATGCCGGCGAAGACTGCATTCTGATCGAGCAGAACAATCGGGTCGGCGGCTGGTGCCGCTCTGTCGAGGTCGACGGCTTCACCTTCGACTACGCCGGCCACATTATGTTCTCCGACGATCCCTACGTGCACCAGCTCTATCAGATGCTGCTCGGCGACAACATGCACTGGCAGGATCGCGAGGCTTGGATCTACAGCAAGGAAGTCTTCACCCGTTATCCTTTCCAGGGCTCACTGTACGGCCTTCCGGCGAACGTCATCCGCGAATGCATCGTGGGCGCGATCGAATCGCGATACGGCTCGCTGAAGCAGCCGAAAGACAGCAAGGGGACCAATGGCCACACGAACGGCAACGGCGTCTGCAAATCGGTGAAGGACTGCTGCGCCGACGGCATTCTGGAGTCGTCCGCGCCGCTTGTGGATGCGCAAAGCTCCGGTGCGGCGGCGGCCCAGCCCAAGAACTTCGAAGAGTTCATTTACAAAGTGTGGGGCGCAGGAATCGCCAAACATTTCGCCATACCTTATAACCGCAAACTCTGGTCGGTGCCTCTCCAGGAGATGGAAACTTCCTGGTTGGGCGGCCGCGTTCCGCTTCCCGATCTCGAGGAAATGATCGAAGGGGCGCTGTCGCCGAAACCGAAGCCGATGGGACCTAACGCCCGGTTCGGTTACCCGCTGCGCGGCGGCTTCCAGGCCCTCATGGATGCGTGGCTGCCTCACTTGAAGGGCGAATTGCGCCTGAACACTCGTGTCGCGCGCGTGATTCCGCCGGAGCACCGGGTGATTCTCAACGACGGCACGGAGTTGGGCTACGATCACCTCGTCAGCACCATGCCGCTCCCCGTGTTGGTCCGCCAGATGGGTGACGAAGTGCCGGCATCCATCCGGTCCGCCGCCGAGCGCCTGCGCTACGTTTCGGTGCGCTGCGTCCATATCGGAGTGGGACGCGAGGCGCTTACCGAAAAACACTGGATCTACTATCCCGAAGATACGGTTTTCCATCGCATCTTTGTCCAGGGCAACGCCAGCCCGTATTGTAATCGTCCGGGCGGTTTCGGCTTGACTTGCGAGATCACTTACTCGAGTTACAAGCCGCTGCCGTGCGACGGCGACGATCTGGTGCAGCGCTGCATCGACGACTGCCGCAAAGTGGGGCTGATCCGCGAGGACGATCCGATCTGGGCTACCGCTCAATGCGACCTCCCGCACGCCTACGTGGTTTACGATCACGCGCGAGCGGAAGCAGTCCGCGAGATTCGCGAATGGCTGGGGGAGCGCGACATCATTCTCGCCGGCCGCTATAGCGAGTGGGAGTATTACAACTCCGACCACGCGTTTCTGGCGGGCAAACGCGCCGCCGAGCAAGCCCGCGCCGCCGCCGAAACGCTCGGCGCACAGCAGTTCGATTTCAGCGAGAAAACGTCGGGCGCCAGTACGCGCACGCAGTAAAGCGGAAAACGGCGGCGCCCACGGGAGGCGCCGCCGTTACCCTGCAAACAAAGCAGCGCAGGCCTGAGGCCGGTCGGAGACCTCCGTTACCTGCTAGTACCTACTAACTCGCCCTGACGGGCCTCCTGCAGCAGGGGCTTGCTTAGCTCGGTAAGCAGGAAGTCCGTGCGCTCTTCTTCACCCAGCGTGTGACTTAGCAAGCGCGCCACGTCCCGCTCATCGAGTTGCATTGCCAGAGTGCGGGCCGTGCCGTACCCAGCAATCTCGTAGTGCTCCACCTTCTGCGCGGCGGCGGCCAGCGCCAGGTCCGCAGAGATCTCGTCGCCGTCCGCGTGCTCCTGCAGGACCTCCTGTCCTTCCTGAATGAGTCCGGCCATGCCGCGACAGGTCTTCTCTTCCCGTTCCTCGCCCAGCAACTCGAAAGCGCGCTGCAGCCGCTCCACGTGCATCTGCGTTTGCTCCAGATGTTTCTCGAAAGCTTCGCGCAGCTTGGGCGATTTCGCGCCACTTGCCATCTTCGGCAGCGCTGAGACCAGTTGATTCTCCGCGCTCAGCAGATCTTGCATTTGTTCAATGAGTAGTTTTTTCAATTCAGGCATTGTTTTAGTCCTTTCGATGAATTAAGCAGTTCTCTTTTTGGGCGCCGGCTTCTTCGAAGCGCTTTGCGCGGGAACCCGTTTCTGCTGATGTCCGTTGCCCGTCTCCCGGGTACCGGCCCACTGGTTTCTCAACTCCTGGAACGCAGGCGCCTCGACCACTTCCCACTGGCCGCCGGTATTCCAAGGACCGCGGGCGTCCGTCTCACCCAAATCGCCCACGCCCGTGGAATCGTTGAAGTACTGCGACACCAGACCAGGCGTCGGCGGAATCTTGCCAATCGAGAATTCCGGCTTGCCCATACTCACCAGCGCCGCCGTGAAAGCCTGCATGTGAGTAATTTCCCGGGTCATGAGGAACTTCAGCGCGTCGATGCTCTCGGGATCTTCGCAGAAATCGATCAGTCGCTCGTAGACGATTTTGGCGCGCGCTTCGGCTGCGATGTTACTGCGCAGATCGACGTCGAGTTCGCCGGTGATCTTGAGATAGTCGGCCGTCCACGGGTCGCCCATCGAATTGTAGAGCGCGGCTCCGCCACCGCCCGCGATCGCGATCATAGGATCGGCAATCGCGGCGCCGCGTTTGTGCTTGAGCGGCTTGAGGTGCATGCGCGCCAGCGTGCCCACCACCTCGAGATGGCTCAACTCCTCCGTCCCGATATCCATGAGCAAATCCTTGCGCTCCGGATCGTCGCAATTCAATCCCTGTACCGAATACTGCATGGCCGCGGCGAGCTCTCCGTTGGCGCCGCCGAACTGCTCCAGCAGCATGTTCCCGAAATGCGGGTCCGGAGTGCCCACGCGGACGGTGTACATCAACTGTTTTATGTGGTGATACATATTTACTCCATAGGGAATTTAGGCAGTAACCTATGCACGCACTTCGCCGAAGCACGCCGCGGCACCGCCGGCCCGGAGAGATGGCCGACAGAATGCTGCGGACTATGCAGGGAGACGGAAATGTTTCTAATACTATTTTTCATTTTGTTGATTATCTGGCTCGTCGCTTTCGCGGCTTTTCACGTGGCGGGTGGACTGATTCACCTGTTGCTGATTCTGGCGGTCATCGCGATCATCGCCCACTTCTTCCGCGGCCGCAGAGCAGTCTAACCTACTCAGGGCCGGTGCCCGCGGCTGCTTCGGAGTGCTAACACCGACACCATTCTGGCCTGATGAGAAGAATGGTACGCCGGAGCGCCGCGTTAGTATTTTTCGCCGCCCTTGTCCACACCGCAATGGGCGCCGATTTGCGACGGGTGGGTGTGTACCTGTCTTTCGATTCCAAGCCCGAACCGGAATCGGTTCTGGTGATGAAAGCGGCAGCCGACTCGTTATTGAAGCCTGTTGGCATCGGATGTCAACCATGGCACTCGGGGCTGCTTTCGGGGCCGACTAAGCCGCGCGGTCCATGGCCGGCTTGAGCACGACCTTCGTGTAGTCCTGGCCCTTTCCCACCCCACGATGGACGAAGTGCGAGTAGGCTTCGGGCGCGCGGCTCAGAGGCAGGCGCTGGCTCACGATGAAGCTGGGCTTGGCGCGTCCGTTGACGATCATGTCACGGAGGAAAACGTTGTACCGCTTGACGGGAGCCTGTCCCGTCTCGATGCCGATGCCCTTATCCCAGAGCTCGCCCAGTGGAAACAGGTACTCGCCCTTTTTGGCGTGTTCGTTGACTCCGCCCGGGTCCTCCGGGAAGTACACGCCGATGATGCCGATGTGGCCTGTCGGATTGACGATCTTCGACAGTTGCCGGATCACCTGCATGGGGTCCTCGCGATCCGGATCCTTGTCACTGTGGGCCTGATAGCCGACGGCATCGATGCCGCACATGACGCCTTCCATCTTGTAATCCTCGGGGCGAAATGCGCTGGTCTGGCGGGTGTCCCGCTTGCGATGATCCTTGATCTGCGTCGCCGGATCACCCTGCGTGAAGTCGATCGGGACCGCCCCGATGCTGCGCGCCTTTTCCAGACGCTCGGGAGCGCGGTCCACTACGAATACCTGCGCGGCCCCTTTCAAAAAGGCGCTGTGCGCGGCGAGCAGACCGACCGGCCCCGCGCCGAAGATGGCCACCGTGTCGCCCTCATGTACGTGCGCCTGCCCGGTGGCGTGCCATCCGGTGGGGAAGATGTCGGCCAGGAGGACGAAGTCGTCTTCGAGCTCGTCGCCCTCTTTGCCGGGCAGTTTGAGACAGTTGAAATCGGCGAACGGGACGCGCAGAAACTCGGCCTGGCCTCCGCGATACGGCCCCATGCCCGCATATCCGTATCCGGCGGTGGTGCCTTGCGGATTCGCGGTAAGGCAGGCGTTAGTGTACCCGCGCATGCAGTTGAAGCAGAAGCCGCACGCCACGTTGAAGGGCAGCACAACGCGATCCCCGACTTTCACCGAGCGAACGGCGGGACCGGTCTCCTCGATGATGCCCATGTTTTCATGGCCGAAGACGGTGCCCGGACCCGCCGAGCTTCGGTCCTCGTACATGTGAAGGTCGCTACCGCAGATGGCTGCGCTGCTGACCCGGATGATCGCGTCGTCCGGCGCTTCAATCCGCGGATTGGGAACATCTTCCATGGCGACGCGGTCCTTGCCTTTGTACACGACAGCTTTCATGATGCTCTCCTGGCAGTAAGTTGATTACGCCACCAGAGTAACGTGAGCATCAAATTCCAGGCGTATGCTTACGCATAAGCGCTGGAGTCAGGGTGAAGTTACGAACGGGAAGTGAAATTGGAGGCCGGCTGGGGGCCGGCCTCCCTTCTACTCACCAGGTAAAACGGGCGCTTACCTGCATGCGGCGGGCCTGCGTTCCGTCGGGGAAGCCTGCATCGGCGGTGCCGACGCCGTAAGCAGTCGGGGTCAGGGTTAGAACCCGTCCCGCCTCGGTGTAAGCCTGACTGCTGAGGCTGGTGTACGCGATGGTATTGCTGACATTAAAGCACTCGAAGTTCAGTTGCAAATTCGTGTGCTCGGAAGTCGGGATGGTCTTCGTGATGCGAACGTCGGCGTGATACGCATTCGGCAGATAGAGGCTGCGCGGCTGCCAGAAGGGAACGCGCGTGCTGAGGCCGGAGCCGTTCAGAGTGCTGGTGCTGTACATGCCGGTGACCGGCGTATCGGTAAGGCGCACAGTGGCGTTGCCGGCCACGTGACCGGTTGCCAGCGTGGCGATGGGCGAAATCTGCCAGCCATTGACCACGTACTTGATGAAGGCGCTGCTGCCCGCGACTTTGGGCGCCCAGGTGAAGTACAGGACGAAGCGCTGGCGCTGATCCTGGTACCCGCTCCCCTTGTCGGCCTTGTAGTTGCCGTTCTGCGTCCAGAAACTGGGGCTGCTGAAGAATAGGTTGTACGCGCCGGTGTCCTGGCCGTCGTCGATTTCATGCGCCCACGTATAAGATACGTTGGCCCACAGCCCGTGCGACATGCGCTTCTGCGCCTGCAGGGTCATGGCGTTGTAATAGCTGTTGACGCCGTTCTCGTCCATGGCGATGGTGTTGTAGCGGGTGTCGGGGCGCTTGCCCGTGTATACCGGGGTGCTGTAAGCGCCCACCTGGTTGCCGCTGGCGTCGTTGATGGTGTAGTTGGCGATCGTGCCTGCGCCCATGGTGGGGAAGTTCAGGTCGCGCACGCCGAGCAGTTGGACGCCGCGGCTCCAGATATAGGAAGCGGTAACGGCGATCTCTTTACTGAACTGGCGCTGCAGGCTGATGGTGCCTTGTTCCGAATAAGGCGTCTGCAGGTTCGGGTCCATGAACTGGATGGAAATCGCCGAAGTGCCGAGGCCGGGCTGGCTGGTCAGAGCGTTTGGGAACGTGGGCCCCGCGTCTTTCTGAACCTGCTGCGTGGCGGCGAGACTGACGGCGGTCTGATAAACGCCGTTGCCCGTGAAAAGGTTCCCGATGAGGGCGCCTGTGGTGCGGGCGAAGAAGAGTCCGTAACCGGCGCTGAGCACGGTCTTATCGTCGATGCGGTAAGCGAGGCCGATGCGCGGCATCACGTTCTTGCTCGGCGAGGGGATGTAGCCGGTCTGCGTGTAATCGTGATTGTAGACGGTGGGCTGCGGCAGGTGCGCGTATTCGTAACGGGCGCCGAAACGCAGGGTCAGTCGGGAAGTGGCGCGCCACTCATCCTGCAGGTAGCCGGCGTAATCGTTGATGGTCGCGTCGACCACGGGATTGCCGAAGGTCTGCGCGAAGCTCTGCCAGTGCTTGCCGGCATCGGCGGCGGTACCGGGGTTGCTGAAATCCAGGGCAAAGTTGGTGACGTTCTGATACGTGTAGCTGCCCCAGGAATTGCTGATGTAGTAGGTGTAGTCGCGCGAACTGGCGAAATCGAAGCCGGCCTTGAGGACGTGCTTGCTCTTCATCCAGGACACGTTGTCGCCGAACGAGTAGCGGGTTTCGTTGGGCTGTACACGCGGCAGGTAGTTGGTGGAACCGATGGCCTGGCTGGCAACCGTTACCGTCAGCATGCCGAGTCCGGGACCCATCAGCGCCTGATCGAAGGTGTCGGCCTGACGGTCGGTGGACCAGCCAAAGCGGGCGTCGTTCACGAACGTGCTGGTGGGAACCGACGTCCAGCCGAGTTTGCCGTTGCGCACACGCACCGAGTCGTCACCATTGCTGGTGATCGCCGAGCCGCTGGTGGAAGTGGCGCCGGTCTGAATTCCATTCGGCGACACCATGCGCTGGTAGTTGAAACTGGCCATGAGGCTATTGCGGTCGTTCAGGTGGTAATCCAAACGGCCGAACGCGATCTCCTGATTCAGCGTGCGGGGAAGGGTCGCGAAGAATCGGGGCAGGAGGGAGTCTATGGCGGCGCACTGGGCGGGGGTTGCGGGGGCCGCGCACGTCATCCACTTCTGCGCGTTCGAGTCGACCACGCCGGCGCGGACGATGCTGCTGACCATGGGGAAGTTTCGATACGTGTAATCGAAATTCGTGAAGTAAAACAACTTGTCCTTGATGATGGCGCCGCCGACGCGAGCGCCCGTCTGATAGCGGACCTCGTGCGGGTTGAACGCGGCGAACGTGTCGCGCGCGTTGAGGGTGCGGTTGCGGAAATACCAGTAGGCCGATCCGTGAAGCTGGTTGGCGCCACTGCGGGTGACGGTGTTGACCACGCCACCCATGGCGCGGCCGTACTCGGCGGAGAAGGTCGCGGAGACCACCTGGAATTCCTGCACGGAATCCTGCGACACCTGCGAGGAGATGCGGGTGCGTCCGGCATTCTCGTTGTAATACTGCTCGGTGGTATCGTTGCCGTCGATGAGGAACGAGTTACCGCCGGAGACGCCGCGGAAGCTGAGCAATCCGAACGTGCCGTCATTGCTGACACCGGGAGTGAGCAGGACGAAGGAGTCGACGCGGCGGCCGTTGATGGGGAGTTCGCTGATCGCCTTATCGTCGACCACCTGGGAGACGTCGCTCTTGGTGGTTTCCACGAGCGGGACGGCGACGTTGACCTCGAGCGTGGTCGAAGCTTTCTCCACGGTCAGGTTGATGTTGAGATCCAGATTCTGACCGACCGCCAGGGCGACGTCGCGCGCTTCGAACGTCGCGAAACCGGAGGCGGTGACGGAGAGCTTATAGCCGGACGCCGGAGGGAGGGCCGGAGCGGTGAACAGCCCGGCATCGTTGGTCGTCAGGTTTCTGACCAAGCCTTGGATATCGTTCGCGATGGCAACCTTCGCGTTCGGAACAAGAGCCCCCGAAGGATCCCGGACAACGCCGGAAATGCCCGCAAGTCCGCCGGCAGTTTGGGCGAATACGGATGTTGTTAATAGCAGCAATAGTGTTGCGAATTTACTCATAGACCAACCTCACCAAAACGAGCAATATCAGAATAACAGATCTCATAGTACGATGCTGCACCACCTCTTCCCGGTGGGTGGCCGCCTCCATGCCATACTGGTGCGTACCAGATGGAGACTCTTCAAGCCAGATTGACCGCGGTTCGCGAACGGATCGCACGGGCCGCCGACCGGGCTAAACGCGATCCCGCCGACATCCTCTTATTAGCGGTCACCAAGGTGTTTCCGGCCGACGTGATCCGCGAGGCATACGACCTGGGACTGCGCGACTTCGGCGAGAACTACGTCCAGGAGTTCGAAGACAAGGCGCCCGCCGTGGCCGATCTGGAAGGCGCGCGGTATCACCTGATCGGGCACCTGCAATCCAACAAGTCGAAGAAGGCTGCCGAACTGTTCCACACGATTCAGACGGTGGACTCGGTGAAACTGGCGCGACGGCTGGACGAGGTCGGGAAGCCGCTCGACATCATGCTGGAGGTGAAGCTCTCGGAGGAAGAGGCCAAGAGCGGGGTTGCGCCGGATGGACTGCCCGACCTGCTGGCGGGGGTCCTGTCCTGCGGGAGTCTGACGCTACGCGGCCTGATGACGATGCCGCCGTGGTCGGAGGATCCTGAGGCGGCGCGCCCGATCTTTCGGAAGCTGCGGGAGCTGGCGGACGTACACGGGCTCGCGGGGTTGTCGATGGGGATGTCCCACGATCTGGAGACGGCGATCGAGGAGGGCTCCACGTGCGTGCGGGTGGGGACGGCGCTGTTCGGGAAGCGGAAGAAGGGGTGATGGGTCGTGTTGATCGCGGTGGTGTTTCACGCCAAGACGCAAAGCCGCAAAGAAAAGAAAGAGAAGTGGGCAGACAAAAGTGACTGTTGGGTTCTATTCGCCGATGCCGCCGGCGCGGACGGGGGTGGCGGATTATGCGGCGGCGCTGCTGGGGGAACTGCGACGGCACGGGCGGGTGGAGGTTGCGCCGCGGGACTGCGACGTGGCGCTGCATCATCTGGGCAACAACGGCCAGCATGCCGGGATTTACCGGCGGGCGCTGGAACGGCCGGGTGTGGTTTTGCTGCATGACGCGGTGCTTCATCATTTCCTCCTTGGACAACTGGACGAATCCTCTTATATAGAGGAGTTCGTGTACAACTACGGCGAGTGGAATCGCGGACTGGCGCGCGATCTCTGGCACTGGCGCGCCGCTTCGGGCTCCGACCCGCGGTACTTCTGCTATCCGATGCTGCGGCGCGCGGTGGAGAGCGCGCTGGCGGTGGTGGTCCACAATCCGGCGGCGGCGGCGGCGGTGGCCGAGCACGCACCGGGGGCGCGGATCGTCGAGATCCCACACCTCTTTCAAACGCCGGGACTGCCCTCGCCCGGCCAGGTGGAACGGTACCGTCAGAAACTGGGGGTCGCGCCCGCCACGCGGCTGTTCGGCGTGTTCGGTTATCTGCGCGAGTCGAAGCGGCTCATGACCATTTTGCAGGCGTTCGACCGGGTCCACCGGGAGTTGCCCGAGACCGCGCTGCTGGTGGCCGGGGAGTTCGCTTCCACCGACCTCGCCCGCGCGGCCGAACCCCTGCTGGCGAATCCGGGGGTGATCCGGCTTCCGTTCCTGAAAGAATCGGAGTTCTGGCTGGCCGCTTCGGCCGTCGACGCAGCGATCAATCTGCGGTATCCGGCGGCGGGCGAATCGTCCGGAATCGCGATCCGGCTGATGGGGATCGGCAAGCCCATGATGCTGACGGACGGGCCGGAGGCGGCGCGGTTTCCGGAAGGTTCGTGCATTCGCATTCCGGCCGGTCCAGCGGAGTCCGACGCGCTGCGTGAACACATGGTTTTGCTAACATCAATGGTAGAAGTCCTTCGCGCCATTGGTCTTCGGGCCGCCAATTACATCGAAGAGCACCACCGGGTGGATCGGATCGGGAACCGATTTTGGGATTTACTGAGCGAGTACTGTACCTGACCCTGGCAGCGGCTTCGGCGCTCGCCGGATCGCAGAAAATGCTGCACGTTCCGGTCGCCATGCGCGACGGAAGCCACCTCTCCACGAACATCTTTCTGCCGGCCGCGACGGGCCGCGCGCCCACCATCCTGATCCGCACACCTTACGACAAAGGCATCGGACTGAACGCCACGTACCAGGCGTTCGTGAACCACGGGTACGCGGTGGTCATTCAGGACGTCCGCGGCCGCTACGAATCGGAAGGGTCCTTCGATCCGCTGCGTCAGGAATCGGCCGACGGTGACGACACCCTGAACTGGATCGCGCGGCAGCCGTGGTCCGATGGCAAGGTCGGAATGACGGGCGGATCGTACGTCGGCATCGCGCAGTGGAAGGCCGCGCTCACGGGCAATCCGCACCTCAAGGCGATCTTCCCCGTCGTCTCGGGCTACGACGATTACCGCGATCGCTTCTACTCGCCGGGCGGCGCCGTGAAGCTTGGGCAGCGGCTGGAGTGGATGTCCGAAAACATGAAAGCGCCCGGGTATCATCCCGACTTCGCCAGGTTCACGCTGCACCTGCCGCTGCGCACGTCGGACGTGATGGCCACCGGCTGGCCCTCGGAGATGTGGCACGAGGTGATGGAGCATCCTACGTTCGACGCGTTTTGGAAAGCGCTGAGCGTGAAGGAGCATCTTTCCAAGATCCACATCCCGGTGTTCGCTGTCGGCGGGTGGTACGACAATTACGTGCAGAGCGATCTGGAGGCGTACGCGGCACTGCACAAGACGTCGAGTCTGAATCGCGTGCTGATTGGTCCGTGGCCGCATAACATGTCGATGCTGTTCGACGGGGTCGACTACGGGCGCGACTCGCAGGTCGGGATTCGAGAACTGCAGATCGAGTGGTTCGATCAGTGGCTGATGGGCAAGGACACGAAGCTGATGTCGATGCCGCCGGCCAAGGTGTTCGTGATGGGCGCGAACAAGTGGCTGGAGGATCGCGAGTGGCCGCCCGAGAATGCGCACGAGCAGAGCCTCTATCTGGCGAGCGACGGGTCGCTGGAGCAGCAGCCTCCCGCGACTGCCGAGGAAGACCACTATATCTATGACCCGGCGCGTCCGACGCCGACGCACGGCGGCGCGATCTGCTGCAATCCGAAAATCTTTCCGTGGGGGCCGATGGACCAGAGGAAGGTGGAGGATCGCGACGACCTGCTGGTTTACACGAGCAAGCCGCTGAAGCACGACGTGGAGGCGGTGGGTCCGGTGAAGGCCGTTCTGTGGGTCGCGACTACGGCGAAGGATACGGACTTCACGGCGAAACTGGTGGACGTCTTCCCGGACGGGTCGGCGCGGAATCTGACGGACGGGAGCCTGCGGCTGCGGTATCGGAGTTCGCTGGAGAAGGCGGAGTTGGCGAAGCCCGGGACGACTTACAAGATCACGGTGGATGCCGGGGTGTCGGCGAACGTGTTCCTAAAGGGGCACAGGATCCGGCTGGAGATCGCGAGCGCCAATTTCCCGCGGTTCGATCGGAATGCGAATACCGGGGGGAGCGTGGCGGACGAGTCGCACTGGCTGAAGGCGAAGCAGACGGTGTTTCATGATCGGGAGCATCCGTCGAGGTTGGAGTTGATGGTGCTTCCGCAGTAGTGTGCGGCTCGCGTTGCTCGCAGATTGGCTTTGTTCCGTCACGGAGGGGAGTTAAGTGGCAGGGCGCCTGTCACCGGAACTCGGGGGACACAGAACGATGGCCTGTGCCACTGGTTTGGGTACACGCGTGGCGAAGGTGGGGGTTCGGTTGTCAAACTATGATGCCCCCCAGGGGCACCCAGGGGCATGAAAATAAGGCACATGCGACGGGTTTAGATTGTCAAAGATCACGCCGGGGTGGTGGTGTTCTAATACCACGGCAACTTCTATTCACGAGACAAAGATCAGCAGCAGCTAATGGGGGAGGGCCGACGGTTAGGGTGCGGGTCTACTCCTCCAAATCCTTCAAATCCGCTTCACGGTAAGCCAGGGCCGAGAGGTATTGGCTTTGTTTCGTCGGGTAGGCGGCGGCGAGCTTCAGGTCCAGTTTGACGCGGAGGCCCTGGAGACGGTCGAGTTCTTTGGTGATCTGGCGAATGGAGCGCTGGAGCCGGTCAATCATTCGGCCGACGCGATCGAGGAGGGGGGATTTGCTTTCGAGGGCATCGCCCAGGGTGGCTCCGTTCTCCATGGCGGCGGCCCAGATTTCGGCTTCGGCATTCTGGAGGCGGTTGAGGCGCCAAAGGTTCATGACGAGCTGGTCGACGCATTGCTGCTCGGCAGTGTCCTGGGGATTGCAGGCGTCTTGTTGGAATTGTTTGAACGCTTCGAATTCCTCGGGATCTTCGCCGGGAATGATGAGCGACTTGGCATGAATGCCGTATTTGATGGCGTTGTGGCGAACGGCGGATTTCCCTTCGGGCGTGGCAGGTCCGGTGGACAGGAGCGCATTGGCGCGATTTGCGATTATCTGTGCTGGTGAAGCCATAGTGGCTGTTCCGGTCTTTCTCCCCGGAACTCCAATGTAGCGGGCGAGGAGGCTGGACTCCGAAATTCGGATCTGGAAGTCCTTGGTTCTGTTAGGAAGAAAAATCGGTTTGGCGCGTCAATGCTCCGAACGGGTTGCGCAAACCGGCTAAAAAACCTTTGTGAACTTGCCAAGAGGAATGGTCGGGCGTTTCATCGAGCCAAAGAATGTCGAACGCGATGAACTGCTGCGGTGATCGACGGCGCAACAGTTCGTAAAACTGCGGCTTTCCATCGGCATCCAGGTGTACGATCCTCGCCGTCGAGTACTGCGCTCTGGACGGGTATCGCCGCGCTGATCTCTGAGCACAACCGGTCGAAGGACTTGTGCACGTTGCCCTTGCGCGAGATCAGTCGAACGGCTCCGCTTTCCAGGTAACAGTGTGATCTAAATCCGTCGTATTTCGAAGAGCCAGTCCTTGTGATCGAACGGCACCGGCATCACGGCGAGGGGCATGTGGTCGAAGCGAGGCAGAGGCGCTGTAAGCCGATTTTCGCATATTCCGGTTTTGATTTTCTCAGCCGTACCCCTGCTGGTGAAGAGGGTCCATAAAAAAGGCATTCCTTCCAAAGTCTCAGCATGGCTTCCAATGAATGACTACCGAACGGTTGACACCGCCGCCGCAGCATGGGACAGTTCAACGATGGTCGCCACCAGAAGGACCGTCCTGATCGCCGCCCTGTCCGCTGTTTCCCATGGCAGACAATTGGCATCAATCGATGGAGTGCTGCGCCCGGAGATGGTTTCAGCCGCACGAGCAGTAGAGAATGCCGAATCGTACTTGCGAAACTTTGGCTTCAATAGGTTCAACCCCAGTCGGGAATTGATCATGGACCTCTATCAGCAACTCGGCCTCTATAAGCCAGCGGCATTGTGGGTCCGGAATGGACCGAAATGGGAAATCCAGGAAAGAAGTCTTCGTCATTTCGTGTCCGTGGCGGGCGAAAACAACCACAATGTCGTTGATGTACCCGACTTGCGGCTGTACTACGAGATCATGCCTATCGTATTTGGCGGTCTCGAATACGCCGTTGCCCACGCCTGTTATGACGACGGATATTACGGCGCTCTCGTATCGTACTGGCGATCCGGTGCTCAGGCCAACCGGCTACCTGGAACGATGAGAAATGAACCCGTCCTTTCGTCCGCTTTTCGCCAATGATATTCAGGTGCGCCGCCGCCATTCGCTCCTGAGACCCTAACCTCCTTTGAACATGCGCCGCTGGTGCGCAAAGAGGTTGCACTCGCTGACGCGGTTGGATACGATTGGCCGACGCACATGGCATCCATACCTTCCACCGCCCTCGACAACGCCTCAATCTTTTGCGACCTGTTGTACTCTGCCCTGAAACGGGAGGAGGAGAAGATCGCTCAGATAACCGAGATCGCCGCTCAGCCGGGGCGCAATCCGGAGTGGTTCTTGACGAGCGTGGCACATGCTACAGAACTCGCCATCCAGTACCTCGTCAGGAAAGAGGCTTTACGGCAGAATCGCGCTATTCAGGGGGAGGTAGCTGTTCCTGGGAACTACAATCCTACCGACATGTGCTTGCTTGACGGGAGTAGTCACGTTGCGAGTTTAGAATTAAAGCACGCATGCCGAACCAAAACTAAAGGCTTACGCGAGGACGTTGTGAAGGTTCTGGCCCAGTCAATTCCCGGTGTTGTCCATTCAGAGCGATACAACGGTTGGATTCGGCTCCTCGAACACGAAACAGACGCAAACGCAGCAGAACAGTTCATTCAATGCATCCTTAAAGGAACCGCAGAGTTAGGACGGTGGATCGGATCACCTGCAATTCCAATTAACCGTGCATTAGGTTCGATTGAAATCGCTGGAATCCGATTTCGATTCATGCAGGTGGTTGTCTTCAATCCGGTCGAAATCCCGTGACTCCTTCGATTATCCCCAGACCACTGATTATCGGCTTGGCCGCTCTGCATGAAGACGCTGATCACTGGGCGACCTGACCAGCTACTCTGCGGGGCACTCGCCGTCGTCTATTTGAAAGCCGTCGCCAAAGAGAAAATCGTACTCGTCTTCGTCGTCCATTTCGTAGGGATACTCAGGATCAACAAAGTCATCGAAAGCAAGTGCGCCCTGGAATAGCGCCCGCCGTGTGAGCCGACCGCAGTGTGGACATCGAAGAGTTGGCGAAAAACGGCAGTCAAAACACATCGGGGTGAGTTCATCATCCGAGTCGAAATCAGTATCAGCATCAATCTCGATGGGTTGTGATGCTTCCAAGCCGTCGCTCCGATCACCAGCGTTATTGAAGTCGGCCTCGCAATCAAACTCGCCGGTCTGCAATTCCTCGGACATGCCATTTGGTTACTTCACACTATCGCGGGACTCTTTCGAGTCGCATCGAACTCAAGGCCAACTTCCGAAGCGACCCAATTCCTCTGGTTCACGGAACGATTGCATTCTTCAGCCGTCGCAACTCTCCTAAAACGCCATCCGGCAATCGGCCCCTCCGCACTGCATCCTGGAGGTTAGGGCGTCCGTTCAGTGAACCGAGGTGACTGGCGCTGCGAAGGTCAGCCCGAAATGCTTGGCTGAAGGATGTTCCGGCTCCGCCCCTGTCCTGGTCCATGAAGGTTCCATCCGCCGCATTGAACCGGCGTTTGCTTGAACTGTTGTTGGCGTCGGCACACACCATGAAGTACTCGCCTTGATCATTTTTCGAGTAATACCAGACTGGTTCCATGTATTGTCTCCAATTCAGCACTCAACCGATTGAGCAGTCACAGCGAAGATCCGCCGTTCCAATTCGCGTTTGACAGCCGTGCTTTCCTCATCCCATCCAGGCCCGCAGACCAATTCGCTGAAATCGCTCCAAAGCAGGATCGTAAGGTTCTGCGCGACTATGTTCAATACGGTTTGGTCACGATGGGGAAGGTCCCTTGCCAGCAGTGTCGGATCGGATTTGTAGGCGTTCATCAGTTGGACGTATGCCCGGTCAGACGCTTCGTCCCTCACCAGCATCCAGAATATCGGCAACCGATCTCCTGAATTTTCGATCAGACAATCGATGTTGCGGGCGATCTGATTCCTTTGAGGATCATAAGTGGTGTCCATCGAAATGTCCGAACCAAGTTTGGCCTCTGCGTAAACCAGGAATTGGTCGTGGTCAAAAACAACGTCGATTTCTGAGTTGCCTTCCACCGGGTTTGGATTCGCTGCCCGCAAAATCCACTCCCGCTTACCGGAGTTTTCCATCCTCATCCGGCTTTGCCCTTCATACTGCGGGGGCGCTGGCCTGGATGACCATAGGATTGGATTGGGTAGGGAGCGATCCTCAAATGGAAAACGGAGTTCCGGATTTCGCCGCCGCACCTCACCAATGATGTGACCCCACCAACCTTTGGGATATTGTTGGAAGAGGATCTGAAAGAAGTTCCATGTGACCCAATCTTCGCTGTTACGCGAATGGAAGATCCGCTCCATGTCCTGTGGCTTGCGCCCTTTTGGAGAATTCATCAGTTCAGGCAGGTTGAGAACTGGAAATGAAGAACTTGAAGACGGCTCCGGTCTGGCGGGGGCTGTCGGCGTTGCAAAAGACGACTGGACGGATGGGTTTCGCGGTGTGGATATAGAGGAATCAGCAGGGACGCGGGCGGGCATGTGGGAGTCGGAGGTCTGAAGGTACTGCTCGTTGCATTTTGCGGTGAAGTCGTGCCAAAACGCCAAATTGTCCGTGCTCACAGTTGGAGCGTCGATTGAGTGAACGGCACGTTGGTGAATGTCGTCTGCGCTCCAAGGGAAGTGACGAGGACCTAACTCCTTCAAACGGTTCCTGATGGAATAATCACGAATGCTCCAGCTTGTACCGGTATTGCCCTTTTCAAAAAAGAAGATGAACGATTTTGAGTTCACCTCCGGGATGAACATCATGCGCCGCTTTTTAAATGCCATGGGTAACCATCCTATCCGCCAGTTTGAGGTACGAATGCCACATGTGAGTGTAAACGGATTCCCCCGAACAATAAATGTTATCCAGGGTTAATACCTGACTAGAGCGCGACGTGTCAGGATTTCAATAGCGGCAGAACGGAAACCGTACCTGCCTGAAATGGTCGTTCGCACGGTGCTACATTCAGCGGAGAGCAGCCATGACACTCTACTCATACGTTGTCACGCACGATGCCGGGTTCGCGCCGAACCCGTTTTTCGGGTACTGCACACTTGCAAACTGTAAGCCCGAAGTTAGAAAACAAGCCACGGAAGGCGATTGGATCATTGGCTTGGCTCCATGGGAAAAAGGCAAGGGGAACAAGATCGTCTATTTCATGCGAGTGGATGAGAAGCTGGATTTCCAGAGCTATTGGCGGGACCGGCGATTTCAACAGAAGAGGCCACGTTACGACAAAGATGTCCAATTGCGATGCGGCGACAACATTTACGAACCGCTGCCGAATGGTAACTTCCGCCAGCTTCGATCACTACACTCGGACGGCGAAGTCGAAGATCCGGAACGGAAGGCCCATGACCTTGGCGGGAAGTACGTTCTCGTGTCGGAGACCTTTGCCTACTTCGGCTCGAATGCATTGACGCTGCCTCTCGGACTGGCTGAGCTTGCCGTCGGGAGGGGGCACAAGTGTCGCTTCTCCGATGGTGTGAAGGCAGAATTCATGCAGTTAGTACGTGAGCGGAAATTCGGCATCCATGCGCCGCCATTGCGATGGCCGAAAAACGATGAATCTTGGAAGTCCGTCGCGTGTGGTCGGTGATGAAGCTCATTCTCAGCCGCAAAGGATTCGGCACATCCGCTGGTGGGAAGCCTAGCCCGATCTTCCCTGACGACACGATGCTCTCGTTGCCGATCCCGGACAAGGCATCACCAATCGCTTACCAGGACATTGCCGGGAACCAACATGCATCGGTGGGAGAACTGGTGAACGATCTGGTAAGCAGACCGCCCGCCCGTCGTGCTCACCTGGACCCGGATCTCTCCGCTCATGCGATGCCAAGGATGCGTAACTGGCGTCCGATCTTCGGCCAGGAAGGTGCGGCGGAAAAAGCACCTTCAAAACAAAGGCGTCGGTGCCGGTGACGTGTTCGTCTTCTTCGGGCGTTTCCGACGAGTTGAACGGGCCGCATCTGAATGGCGCTACGTTCGTTCCTGCCGCCCCGTCCACGTAATATTCGGTTGGCTCCAGGTGGCGGAACGGGAGTCGGTCTCCGAATGGCCGGTTGGAGCAGAGTGGGCGCTATACCACCCGCACTTTCACCGCCACCGGCATGAGACAAACGTCCTATACACCGCCGCCGAAAGCCGTGCGCTGCCCGGTTTGAAAATCGGTGCGGTATCGGGGTGCTGGACTGTTCCCCGCGTTTAGGCCGGAATTGCAGCTTACTGAACCTTCGTGTTCCAGAACGAGCCTGTGGCTGCTCCCGGAATGGTTCCAGCCCAAAGGACGAGGTTCCACGCTCACGTATCACGCCGATGAATCCCGATGGCAAGCAGTCAAGGACTCCGTGATGCTCACCGCGGTCTCCAGGGGCCAGGAGTTCGTCCTTGCCGTTCGATTGTCGTGCGAACGCCGGGATTGTTCGGCTGGATTTGCGCAATCGCAGGCAGCTTGCGAATCTGGCCGTATCTTTCCGCATTTTTCGCATGTCTGCATCTGACCATTGCGCAGGAGATTGTAGCGCCTCGCAAGTCGATCGGGACGAAACACGGCGTTACTGCAAACTAAGCAGATCCGTAGCCGGCGATTCGTACAATGTGGCGGATTACTGCCGCGGCGAGCGCATGAGGCTGCCCGAAAAGAGGCCGTTGATGCCACAAACACTCCC
>Ga0105240_10003159_pt1 | contig 25907 bp, 15 predicted proteins | sample KBSC54metaG_FD_80426 | JGI IMG/M metagenome (GOLD analysis project Ga0105240, IMG submission 80426) | Corn rhizosphere microbial communities from Kellogg Biological Station, Michigan, USA - KBS C5-4 metaG | ecosystem: Host-associated > Plants > Roots > Rhizosphere > Soil | place: Michigan, USA...
CACGGTGCTGGTGCAGGCGCTGCACCGGCTGGGGGCGCTGACGGTGGGCGGCGCCGTCCTGCTGTCGGCGATGGTGAACGTGCGCGCGACGAAGGGGCATCCCCTGCTGCGCGCGCTGGCGCTGGTCGGACCGGTGCTGGTCGGTGTGCAGATCTGGCTGGGTCTGCACGCGGTCACCTCTTTTCTCGACCTGTTCACGGTCGAGGCGCACCTGGCGGTCGCCACGGCGCTGCTCGCCTCGCAGGTGGGCCTGGCGCTCGGTCTGGGCAGCCTGTATCGCGCCGGCGAGGTGGCCGCGCAGCGATCCTGGCCGGCCGCCATCCGGGATCTGATCGCGCTCGCGAAGCCGCGCATCACCGGGCTGGTCATCGCCACGTTCTCGGGCGGCATGTGGCTGGCGCCCGGGTCACTGCCCCGCTGGCGCATGCTGATGACCCTGCTGGGCACCACGTTGATCGTGGGCGCCGCGAACGCCCTGAACATGCTGATCGAGCGCGACATCGACGGTCTGATGGAGCGCACTCGCCATCGGCCCCTGGTCGAGAAGCGCTTGCCGCCCGCGGCCGCGCTGGTCTTCGGCACGTCGCTGGCCGCCATCGCCCTGCCCTTGCTGCTGCTGGCCGGGAACGCGCTGACCGGTGTGCTGGGCGGCCTGGCCTTCGTCGGTTACGTCGTGATCTACACGCCCATGAAGCGGACCTCGGCCGCGGCGCTGTTCGTGGGCGCGGTGCCGGGCGCGCTGCCTCCGCTGATGGGCTGGACGGCCGTCACGGGGCACATCGACGCGGGCGCGCTGGCGCTGTTCGGGATCCTGTTCCTCTGGCAGATCCCGCACTTCCTGGCCATCGCCCTCTACCGCTCCGAGGACTACGGCCGCGCCGGGTTCGAGATCCTGCCCCTGGTCGTGGGTGAGCGGCCCACGCGCGTCGTGATCGTCGCCTTCACGGCGGCGCTGGTGGCGACATCCCTGCTGCTCGAGCCGCTGCACATCGCGGGCTTGCTGTACTCGGCGGTGGCGGCGCTGCTGGGCGCCACGTTCATCGCCTGGGGGCTAGCGGGACTGCGCAAGGCCGCCTCCCGGGTGTGGGCGCGTTCGCTCTTCCTGGTGTCGCTGGTCTACCTGACGCTGCTGTTCGTGGCGCTGGTCCTCGACCACACGTTCACTTGAGTCTCTTGAGTCGTTGGACCCGAGTGTTGGCATCATCAGATCGCCGGGACATGGACACGCCGAGATGAGCGCCCTGGCAAGCCTTCCGGAGCGGCCGGGCACGACGGCGCCGCGCTTGAGCGTCAGCGGCCTGACGAAGGCGTTCGGGACACGCCGCGCGCTGGAGGACGTCTCGTTCTCGGTCCAGCCAGGAGAGATCTTCGGCCTGCTGGGGCCGAACGGCGCCGGCAAGACGACGGCGTTCCGCTTGCTCTCCGGCCTGCTGCCTCCCGATCGGGGCACCTTCACGCTCGACGGCGAGCCGGCGACCGCCGCCAGCGCCGCCTACCGGGTGCGCCTGGGCGTCGTGTTCCAGGAGGCGAGCCTGGATCTGAAGCTGACCGGGCGCGAGAACTTGGCGCTGGGCGCCGCCCTCTACGGCCTGCCCCGGGCGCTCGCCCGGCAGAAGATCGAGGAGGTGCTGGCGCTGATGCAGCTGGGGGCGCGCGCCGACGAGGCCGCCGCCAAGTACTCGGGCGGCATGCGCCGCCGCATCGAGATCGCGCGCGTGCTGATGCACGAGCCCCGCCTGCTGTTGATGGACGAGCCCGGGCGCGGCGTCGATCCCGAGGCGCTGCGGCGGATCTGGGATCAGATCGAGTCCCTGGTCTCCCGGCGCGGCCTCTCGGTCATCCTGACCACGCATCAGCCCGAGGAGGCCGAACGCTGCCAGCGCATCGCCATCCTGGACCAGGGGCGCGTGGTGGCGAGCGGAACGCCCGACGAGCTGCGCGCCCGCGTGGCCGGCGACCTGGTCCGGGTCGAGGGCGAGCGGCCCGAGGAGCTGGCGGCGCTGATCCAGGCCCGGCTGGGGGTAACGCCGCGCCTGGCGGGCGCCCAGGTTCACGTGGAGGCGCCGCGGGGCCACGAGCTGGTGCCGCGCATCGTGGAGCTGTTTCCCGCCGGCCGGCTGCGCAGCGTGGCCACGTCGCGTCCCACGCTGGCGGACGTGTTCGCCAAGGTGACCGGCCGTGGGCTGGAGCAAGAGGAGTCGCACCCATCATGACGTCGATGCCGATCGAGTCCCCGGTGGCGCTGTCCGGGCCCGTCGCCCGCCCCACCGCCGCGCGCGTGATCGCCGCGCTGACGGGCCGTGACCTGCGGCGCTTCTTTCGCCAGCCCAGCCGCGTGGTCGGCTCGGTGGCGCAGCCGCTGTTGCTGTGGGTGGTGCTGGGCGCGGGCTTCGCCGACAGCTTCCAGGCCGGCGGCACGGGGTATCTGAACTATTTCTTCCCGGGGACGATCGTCCTCGCCATGCTGTTCACCGCGATCTTCTCGACCATGTCGGTCATCGACGACCGGCACCACGGCTTCCTGCAGGCGGTGCTGGTGGCGCCGGTGTCGCGGACCGCCCTGGTGCTGGGGAAGACGCTGGGGGGCGTGGCCATCGCGCTGGTGCAGGCGGTGGCGTTCGTGGCGCTCGCTCCGCTGGCCGGCTTCTCGTTCGGCTCGATGGATCTGCCATTCGTCTTCGCCGTGCTGACGCTGACGGCGCTCGGGTTCACGGCGCTGGGCTTCGCGGTCGCCTGGTGGATCGACTCGACGCAGGGGTATCACGGCATCATGAGCGTCGCGCTCTTGCCGTTGTGGATGCTGTCGGGCGCGATGTTCCCGCCCGGCGGCAGCCATCGCTGGGTGGCGCTGGTCATGCGGGTCAACCCGATGACCTACGCCGTGTCGGCCGTGCGCCGGGGCCTGGGCGGCGGCGTCACCGGCGGAGGGGCGGGCTTGCTGAGCGGGGTCTCACCGGCGCTGGAGCTGACCGCGACGGCCGTGTTCGCGGTCGCCGCCATCGCGCTGGCCGTCGGGGTCTGCCGGCGTCGCGCGTAAGAGTTCCATTAATCTCCAAAAAAAGAATCTCATTTCCACAGGGTTTTCGGGTAAATTGCCTCTCCGTGGGCATCGACGTCACGAACCTTCCGAATTCGAAGCGGCGGTTGCTGATGCGCTTGAAGACGCGCGGCCCCGCCACCATCGCCGACCTGGCCGCCGATCTGGGCCTGTCCGGTGAGGCCATCCGGCAGCAGCTCGCGCCGCTCGAGCGGGAGCTGTGGATCGAGCGCGAGGCGCTGCCGCCCTCGGGCGAGCCGGGCCGTCCGCCCGGACGCTACCGGCTGACGCTGAAGGGTGAAGGGCTCTTCCCGAAGCAGACCGGCGCCCTGGCGCTGGCCTTCGCGGACGCCATCCGCGAAGAGATGGGAGACGACGCGCTGGAGCAGATCCTGGCCCGCGTGACCGACGCGCGCGTGCTGGGCCTGCAGAGCAGTCACCCGGACATCCCGCTCGAGCACAAGGTGGCGAACCTGCGCAGCATCTACGGCGCGAACGACGCCTTCGTCGAGGTCGAGAAGGTCAGCGATGGTTACCGGCTGGTGGAGCGGAACTGCCCCTTCCTCGACGTGGCGATGGCCCGCCCGCTCCTCTGCAGCTCGACGGTGACGACGCTGACGCGGATCCTGGGCCGCGAGGTCGTGCGCGAGGAGCGCTTCCAGGACGGCCACGGCTGCTGCGCCTTCCGCATCTACGAGGACCAGCCGGTCGACGTCTCCCGGCTGCGCTTCGCGCGCGAGCCCGAGCGCAAGAAGCCCACCGAGAACAGCTGAAGACGGTGAGGCCGGGGCTCTTCCCGGTCAGTCTCGTTCGGCCCGGGCGTCGCGCGCCAGGATCTCGGTCATCGCCTCGCGGGGCGATTTGCTCCCCACCAGCACCGCGGCCACGTTGGCGGTGATGGGCATGGGCACGGACAGCTGCGCGGACAGCGCGGCCGCGATGCCGGCGGTGGCGACGCCCTCGGCGACCTGCCCCAGACGCGCCAGCACGTCCGTCAGGTTCTCGCCGCGGCCCAGCGCCAGGCCGACCTGCCGGTTACGTGACAGGTCGCCGGTGCAGGTGAGGACCAGATCGCCCAGGCCCGCCAGCCCGGCCATCGTCAGCGGGTGAGCGCCCAGCCGCGACGCCAGCCGGCCCATCTCGCTGAGGCCGCGCGTGATCATCGCGGCGCGCGCGTTTCCCCCCATGCCCAGTCCGTCCGACACGCCGACGGCCAGGGCGACCACGTTCTTCAGCGCGCCCGCCAGCGCCACCCCCACCACGTCGTCGGTGGTGTAGACGCGCAGTCGCTGGCTGCCCAGTCCCTTCTGCACCAGCTTGGCCACGAACGCGTCGGCGGACGCCGCCACCACCGCTGCAGGCAAGCCGGATGCGATCTCCTTCGCGAAGGTCGGCCCCGACAGCAGGGCGAACGGCCGGCCGGGCAGCACGTCCGCGATCACCCGGTCAGTCGTCATCTGGCTGCCGGCCTCCAGCCCCTTGGTGGCGCACACCAGGGGCGCCGCGCCGGGCAGCAGGGGCGCCGCGCTTGCCAGCGTGGGACGCAGGAACTCCGACGGCGTGGTGACGATGCCTAGCTCGCGGTCCCGCAGCGCCATGGCCAGGTCCGAGGTGACGACCAGCGCGTCCGGCAGCCTGCGGCCCAGGTAGTCGTGCCAGCGCGCGGCGTCCAGGCGCGCCGCGGCCGCCGGGTCGAACTCCCACAGCGCCACGTCGTGCCCCGTCTCGACCAGCAGGCAGCCGAGCGCGCAGCCCCAGGCTCCGGCGCCCAGGATCGCGATCCGCACCGGCGCCTCAGCGTCCCGCGACGCGGACGGTGTTGCGTCCGACGCTCTTCGCCTCGAACAGCGCGCGGTCGGCGCTGGCGAGCACGGTGGCCGCGTCGACGCCGTCGGCCGGCGCCGTGGCCACCCCGGCCGAGATCGTCAGCTTGCCCAGCGGCTGCGAGGCGCCGAACTCGAAGGGGAACTCGGCGACGTTGGCGACGATCCGCTCGGCGACCTCCTTGGCCGCCACGCTGCCCACGTCGACCAGCACGATGGCGAACTCCTCACCGCCGTAGCGGGCCACCACGTCGTTGGCGCGCCGCCCGTGCTGCAGGATCTTGGCGACCCCGCGCAGGGCGTTGTCGCCGGCCAGGTGGCCGTGCCGATCGTTGTACAGCTTGAAGCTGTCCACGTCGATCATCAGCACCGACAGCGGCAGGTTGGTGCGGTTGCTGCGCTCCAGCTCCAGCGTCAACCGCTCGCGGAAGTGGCGATGGTTGTAAAGCCCGGTCAGGCCGTCGGTGATGGCCAGCTCGACCAGCCGCGTGTTCAGCCCCTCGAGCTCGCGCGTGCGCGCCGCCACCTTCTCCTCCAGCGAGGAGTTCAGCGCCGCCAGCTCGGCGTTCTTCGACTGCAGCTCGGCCAGCAGCCCCTCGCGCTCGCGCTCCAGGCGGAACCGCGACAGCAGGCTCTGGATGGTGAGCCGCAGATCGGGCTCGTCCCACGGCTTCGGGATGTACTGATCGAGGCCGGCGCGGTTGATGGCGTAGACGACCGCGTCCAGGCCCGCCTGTCCGGTCAGCAACACCTTCACGGTGCGCGGGCTGCGGCGGTGCACCTCCTCCAGCAGCTCGACGCCCTTCATGCCGGGCATGATCTGGTCGGCGATCACGACCGCGACCTCCTCGCCGTCGTGCTGCAGATCCTCGATCAGCTCCAGCGCGTCGTGCGCGTTCTTGGCGACGGCGATGTCGCACTCGGCGCCGAAGCGCGCCGAGAGCTGTTGACGAAGGGCGGTGAGAATTCCCTCCTCGTCGTCGACACAGACGATGTGCTCGCGCAATTCGGTCTCCCCCGCTATCAAACGGGCCTCTTGCCAGTGGTATTCCCGCCGTCGGCCGCGACGCGACTTCTATCGCTCGTCCGGTCCGTCGCGCTGCCCTGCCCCGGCGTGCCGCCGAGCGAGATCTTGCCGTGAGTTTCGTGTCCAGCCCGCGCCGTGGGCACCCCGTCGCGCCCCGCGATGGGCAGCCACACCTCGAAGCGGGTGCGGCCGGGCCTGCTCTCGACGGTGATCTTGCCGCCGTGCTTCTCGACGATCTGGCTGGCGATGCTCAAGCCCAGACCGGTCCCCTCCCCCTTTCCTTTGGTGGTGAAGAAGGGGTCGAAGATGCGCGGCAGCACTTCGGGGGGGATCCCTGGGCCGTCGTCCTGTATCGCCACGCGGATGGCGCCGGGTTCTAAACCAGTCTCGATCAAAATCTCACCGTTGGCTCCCACGCCCAGGGCCTGAATCGCGTTGTGGATGAGGTTTGTCCACACCTGATTCAGTTCACCTACATACGCGGAAATTCTGGGAATATTGCCGTAGGAACGTCTCAGGTTAATCCCGTTCTCCGAGGACTTCAACTGGTGGGACAGGATGAGCAGCGTGTCTTCGATGCCCGCGTGCACGTCGACCTGCTCCAGCGGCGCCTCGTCCAGACGTGAGTACCTTTTCAGGGCGCCCACGATCCGCCGGATGGACTGAATGGCGGTGCGGATGGTGACGGACGCGCGCACCAGGAACGCCAGCTCGCGCAGGTAGCCGCACAGGGGTAACAGGGACTTGCCCTCCGCCAGTTCCTTCAACTCGTCGGCGATCGACTCGCCCACGGGGCCCAGCTCGGCGAGCACCCCCGCCGCGGCGTCGGCGCCGGGCAGGCCGGCGAACACGCCGCGCAGGCGGCGGCCCAGCTGGCGCGTCTCGACCGGCGACAGCATCACCCGGTCACTGAAGCTGGGAAGGATGCGCTGGATCAGCGCGAAGTAGCGCTCGATGGCGCCCGGCGACAGTCCCAGCGCGAACAGATCGCGGCCCCCCGCCTCCAGGCGCCGCACCGTCTCTTCCAGCGCATCGACGGACCCCTGCACCGCCGCGGCCGGCGAGTTCACCTCGTGCGCGATGCCCGCCACCAGCTGGCCCAGGCCCGCCATGCGCTCGGAGTGCGCCAGCTGCGTCTGCGCCATGCGCAGATCCCCGAGCGCCCGCTCCGTCTCCGCCTTGGCGCGCTCCAGCTCGGCGGTGCGGGCGCGCACCTTGATCTCCAGGTTCTCGGAGAAGGCGCGCACCTCGGTGTAAAGGCGGGCGTTCTCGATGGCCGCCGCCGTCTGATCGGCCAGCGTCACCAGCAGGCGCAGGTCCGAGTCGGAGAACGCCTCCTCTCCCAGGCGCCCCACCAGCAGCACGCCCACCGTGCGATCCTTCAGCGCCAGCGGCGCGGCCAGCAGCGGCCCGCGCAGCCCCGCCGAGGCCGCCAGCGACGCGAAGTCGGCGTCCCCTTCGACCGAGGCGGTGCGGAACGCGCGACCCCGCTCCGCCACCCGCTCGGCCATGTCCGCCAGCCGCCGCCCCACCGGCTCGCCGGCCACGGCGCGGATGTTGAACTTGCGCGCCTTGGCGCCCTCGTTGGTCAGCGCCAGCGCCACCGTCTTCGCGCGCAGCACCGTCAGCGCCTCGGTCACCACGGCGCGCAGCAGCTGATCCAGGTCGACGACCGAGCTGATGGTGCGGCCGATCTGGTGGACCGTCACCAGCTCGCGCACGCGCGCCGCCAACCCCTCCTGATTCTCCTTCAGGCTCTGGATCATCACCCGGAACGCCTCCGCCACGTCGCCCAGCTCGTCGGCGCTGTCGACCGCGATCTTCGTGTCCAGGTTGCCGAGCGCGATCGACATGGCCCCGGCGTGCAGGTTCTGCAGCGGGCGGGTCAGGCGCCGCGCCAGCACGTCGGCCAGCGCGATCGCGATCAGCAGCACGCTGAGCGCGCCCAGCAGCAGCGTCGCCGTCACCCGCCGGCGCGCCGCCGCCAGCGTCTCGCGATCCAGGGCGACGCCCAGATATCCCACGCGGCGACCCGCGGGATCCTGGATGGGGCCGAACGCGATCGAGTAGGCGTGGTTGGCCACCTCCAGCGCCACCACGGGCGCCTGCGTCTTGCTGGTGGCCAGCGCCGCCGCGGCCGGCAGGGGCGGCCCCAGCAGGCGCGCCCCGGTGGGCGCCGTGAACGTCGACGCGCTCGGCTCGGTGCCGCGATAGAAGATCACCTCGCGCGCCGCCCCCAGCTCGGCCTTCACCCGATCGGCGACCGGGCCGTCGATGGCCGCCGACACCACGGCCGTGCCCAGCAGGCGCAGCGCCGGGTCGACCAGCGGAAAGGCCGCGCGCACCACCAGCCAGTTGCCCGCCGGTTCGATGCTGATGGTGCGCTCGAACTCCAGCGCGCGCCTGACCACCGGCGAGCGGTCCGCCGGGTCGAACGCCGCGAAGCGCTCGCTGACGATGGCGTCGTTGCAGGTGCCGCCGGCGCAGCGGGCCAGCACGCGGCCCACCGCGTCCGTCACCTCCAGCAGCGCGGATGGCTGCCGCTCGGACAGCTCGGCCAGCCGCAGCCGGACCTCGCGCGGCGTGCGGGCCAGCGCGCTCAGCAGCGCGCCCTCGTTGCCCAGCGCCGCGGCGGCCTTGGCCCGCTCGTGCACCTCGCCCAGCAGCAGCGCCCGCGCCACCTGGAGGCCGCGCTGCGCCTCGAACTCGATCCCCTGCTCGACGCTGGAGAACACCAGCGTCGCCGCCACGGCCGCCACCACCACGACGGGCACCAGCGTGGCGACGATCAGGAACACCGACAACCGCCAGCGCAGGCCGCGGCGCCGCCGGAACAGCGGCAGGCGGCGGTTGTCGGGCGGGTTGAAGCGCAGCATCGTCGACAGCAGGTAAAGGCCAGAGCGGGCCAATGACTTTCCCTGGCTGGACTCGCGCGGTCCCGAGCCGCGCGGCCCCGACGCGCCCGAGCCCGAGCTGCGCCCCGCGACGGGGACCGGCACGGGCGTCGACACCATCAGCGGCGCCGGCACCTCGCCGCTCGACTCGCCCTCGCGCTCACTCATGGTCGAGGTGCCCCACCCCGCGATAGAGCGCCATCGCGGACGGCTGCACCGCCAGCCCCACGATGTCGGCCCTGGTGGCGAAGATGACCATCGGATGCGCCAGCGGCACCCAGGGCGCCTCGCCCGCGATCACGCTCTGCACCTGCGCGTACAGGCGCTCGCGCTCGGAGCGCTCGGTGGTCCGCTGGGCCGCCACGATCGTCTCGTGCACCCACTTGTTCGAATAGAACGAGATGTTGGTGGGGTGCGCGCCCGTGGCGTTGTCCGAGTCGAGCAGGTTGTACAGGAAGTCGTCGGGATCGCCGTTCGTGCCGAACCAGCCGGTCAGCGCCAGATCGTGCTCGCCGGCCCAGAGCGCGCGCTGCAGCTCGGCCGGCTCGCGGGCCACGATCTCCACGGGGAAGCCGACCTCCTCCAGACAGCTGCGGATCACGGTCGCCACCCGCTCGGGCGCCGGCACGTACTGTCCGGGGACGGAGGGGATGTACAGCTTCAAGGGACGCGAGGCGGCGCCGCTGAAGCCCGCCTCGGCGAACAGCGCGCGGGCGCGCTCGGGGTCGTAGTTGAACGACACCAGATCTTGTCGCGCGCCCCACACGTTGGGCGGCAGCGGTCCCACCGCCGTGGTGGCCAGGCCCTGGTAGACGAAGCGCACGATGGCGTCGCGGCGGATGGCGTGCGCGACGGCCCGGCGGATGCGCGGATCGTCGAACGGCTTGCGGCGCGTGTTGAGCGCGATGTACGCCACCAGCGACGCCGGCGCCGATACGATGCGCAGATCCGGATCCAGCCTGACCAGCGGCACGTCGTCGGGATCCAGCTGCTCGACGATGTCCGCGTTGCCCGATTCCAGCGCCTGCATCCGCTGGCGCCCGTCGCGCAGCTGCAACATCACCAGGTAGCGGGTCCTGGCCCGCTGATCCCAGTACTGCTCGTTCCGCTCCAGCGTGATGCGATCGCCGGGGATCCACTCGAGGAAGCGGTAAGGCCCCGTGCCCACGGGGTGCCGCCCGAACTTCGTGCCCCAGCGCCGCACCGCCGTCGGCGACACGATGGCCGCGGGGCCGATGGCCAGGTTGGCGAGAAACGGCGCGTAGGGCCGGTCGATCTGGAACTGCACGCGCAGCTTGCTGAGCGCCACCACGCGCCGGATGTTGCGATAGGCGCGCGCCCAGACGAAGTCCGGCTCGTGGGCCGGATGGTCGGCCACGATCTGCCGCTCGAACGAGAACACGACGGCGTCGGCGTCGAACGGGGTGCCGTCGTGAAAGGTGACGCCCGCGCGGAGATCGAACGTCCACACGGTACCGTCGGCGGCGACCGACCAGCTGGTGGCGAGATCTGGCTCCGGCTCGAGTCGGCCGGCGGCGAAGCGCACCAGGCGGCCGAACACCTGCTCGGCCACCTCGAGCGACTCGAGATCGGACGCGCGCGCCGGATCCAGATTGGTGGCGTCGCTGGCCCGCGCCACCACGACCCGGTCCTTGGCCCGCGAGGAGCCGGCGGAGCGGGCCGTGCACGCCATCAGCAAGGTCGCCAGCAGCGGGGCCAGCCGCGTCATGGCCCGCGCGCGGTCGCCACCCCGGCGCGCGCGGGTCGGGGCGACCACGCGGGTCAAGGTCGGCTCTCGCTGGTTCGCCGCGGCACCCGCAGCACGATCTCCTCGCCCTCCATGGCGTCGGCGGCGCGCAGATCCGCGGCGACCGCGGGATAGGAGGCGGGCGGGATGCGCTGGATGGGAAGGCGCGTCTCGCGATGCAAGTCCAGCGTGGCCGGGCCGGGGCCCGCCTCGATCCGGCGGTCCTCGCTGAATCGAAAGGATCCCGGCCGATCGATGGTCGTCGTGCGCGCCGGCGCGCCCGCCAACTCGGCGCGGGCGTCGCCAGGCAACAGGATGCGGGCCGAGACCGTCGTCGGCACCTCGAACCCCGTCATCAGGCCGGTCGTTCGGCTGGGCTCGGTGGCGTAGCGGCGGCCGAGCAGCGCGCGAAAGAAGCTGGGCACGAAGTGCAACCGCTCGCCGCTGACCGCCGCGAAGCGCGGGCTGGCGAACGAATACCGCAGGCGCACCGTCGCCGCCGTCACCGGGGTCGTCGCGCCGGCGCCGCCGTCGTTCGCGCCCTGCGGGACACGCTGTCTGCCGTCGCTTCCCAAGATCTCCACCCGAAGGTCCTTCAAGGCCGCGCCCGGGAAGTGTACGCCCAGCCACCGCTGCTCGAAATCCTGGCGCAGCTTCGTCTGATCGGCGCCGAACCGGTCGACGACCTCCGCCCACTCCAGGGCCGGCCAGCCGCGCACCGTCTCGACGACCTGCCCGGTCGCCTGTCCGTCGTCGGCCAGCCGGACGGTCAGGTCGACGTCGCGGGCGTCGGCCGTCCCGGTGTGCGCCAACTGGAAGGTCGCCGTGGCCAGATCCAGGACGCGACCGCCGTCCATGCCGGGGGACAGGTAGCGAAACGGCGCGTGCTTCAGCCGGGGATCGACGTAGGCCACCTGCCCGCCCGGCAGATCGAAGCGCAGCAAGACCTCCGCGAAGTCGTCCGCTTCCTGGATCGGCGTGGCGGCCGCCCCGTCGGCGACGAAGCGCGACCGTCCCAGGACCAGCTGCGTCTTCAGCCCCAGCCGCCGCGCCAGCGCCTGGATCGCCGCGACGCGGTTGCCGCGGCCGCTGGCCACCGCGACCGTGGCCATGCCGCGCAGATCGTCGTCCGACTCCACGTTCTGCCCCACCCACGCCGTCACGGCCGCCGCCAGCGCCTCGGCCGAGGGGCCCGCGGCCTGCGCCCTGATCTCCGCGAGCGCGCGGTCGAGGGCGGCGCCGTCCCGCGCGGTGCCGTACATCTGCTCGCGCAGGAAGCGCGCCCATCCCGACCACGTCGCCCCGGCCGACAGCCGCACCGACGGCACGTGCTCGATGACGGGGACCGCGGATCTTTCGGCGAACAGCTGGGGCACCTGGCGCGCCGCGAACGTGGTGACGACGGCGCCGTCCGGCGCACGCGTGCGCACGGGCGGCGGCGCGCCGGCGCGGCGGTCCATGGCGAAGGCGTCCGCCATCGCCGGGCTGGTCACCAGGAGGTACTCGCTGCGATCCAGCGGCGCGTCGAACGATTGGAAGTAGAAGCGGTCGCCCAGATATCCCCACCGGCCGGGCGCGGCGGGCGCCAGCGCGTCGTGGGGCGCCTCCAGCTCCAGCGTCTCCTTCTCCAGATAGTCACCGATGGCCAGATCGGCCGCCGAGATGGCGTCCTTCCCGGCGACCTCCTCCGGCTCGCGCGTGGTCCCGTCGGGCTTGTGCGTCCGCAACGTCAGGACCTCGGCGCCTTCGGGGACCGACACCTCGCCCCACTTCTCGATCGCGTCCTTGCTCTGCACGCGGACGATCTCGTGGGTCAGCGTCACCGCCGCGCCACTGTCCAGCACGCGCGTCACCGTCCGGTCCAGCACCACCACCGCGGGCGCGGCGTAGCGCCGGCCGCTCTGCTCGAAGGCGGCGATGACCGCTCGCCCGTCCAGCCGGTAGGCGTCGAGAGGCAGGGGCAGCGCCAGCGCGCGCGCCGCCCGCACCAGCTGCGGCAGATCCGGGCGTTCGGCCAGCAGTCCGGCCAGGCGGGTCCGCGCCCGCTCCCGCTGGCCTGCCGCGATGGCGGCGTCGGCCCACGCCACCGCGCCCTCGCCGTCGCTCCGTTCCAGGTGCGGCTCCAGCAACGCCACCGCCTCGGCCGCTCGCCCCCGCGCCACCAGCAGGCGCGCGAGATCGCGGCGGATGCTCTCGGGGTCGGGCTCGACGGACATCCCCAGCCGCAGCAGTCGCTCGGCCTCGGTCCAGTCGCCACGCCGGCTCAGGCGGGCGACGTGATCGTCGTCGGTGGCCCCACACACCGTTTCGTCGTCGGTCAGGCGGCGCACGGCGGCGACGTCGCGGCGGGTCTCGGCCCGGCCCAGGGCAGCCTCGACGACGGCGCAGGCGCGCGGTCCCCGCGCCAGCGCCTCGTCCAGCGCGCGATCGGCGTCCCACTCCAGCCCGCGCACCTCGTAGGCCGCGTGCAGCGTCAGCCGCGGCAACCACCACGCGGGCGCGGCGGCCACCGCCAGGCGGGCCTCGTCCAGCGCCTCGCGCGGGCGATCTTCGTCCAGCGCCAGCCCCGCCAGCGCGTTGCGGGCGCGGGCCAGGCGCGCGTCGACCGCCAGCGCGCGCCGCAGCAGCGTGCGCGCGCGGTCGCGGGCGAACGGCGCCGGCAGGCTGGGATCGTCGCGCACCAGCGCCGCCGCCAGCGTCGTGCCCAGCGCGAACCGAGGCGCGGCCTCGAGGCGGGCCTGGGCGGCTTCCGAGGCGGCCACGTCGCCCGCTTGATTGGCCGCGTAGGCGATGGCCAGCGCCGCGGCGAACGGCGGCGCGGCGACGGCGACCGGGGCGCCGCCCTCACGCTCGGCCGCCGGAACGATCATCACCGTCAGCTCGGGATGTCCGCCGTACGTGGCCAGGCGCAGCTCCAGCCGGTGGCGGCCCGGTGCCCAGGTGACGCGCGTGGCGGACAGCTGGGGCCCGTACGTCGTTTCGTTTCCATGCGCGTGCGGTGGACCGCCGTCGATGATCAGGCGCCCTTCTCCCCGGAAGCCCAGCACCACGTCGAAGGCGCCCGGCGCGGCCACGTCGACGTCGACCACCAGCCGCTGCGCGCCGGGACGGCCCTCGAAAGACGGAACCACCGCGCGACAGCCCCGGACCTCCTCCGCCCGCAGCGGCGTGATCGGCGACGCCGCGCCATCCAGGTCGAGGTGCGGAAGCCGCCCCAGCGGACGCGCCACGGCGAATCCCGTGATGCACCCGGCGCGCGCGCCGATTGCCGACAGCAACATAGGGTCGCCCCGCCCCCGCGCCACCCGATCCCACAGGCTGGCCAGTGCGTAGCGGGCCTGCCACGACCAGCGCGCGGGCGACACGGACAGGATCCGGTCTTCCACCGCGCGGCGGGCCGTGTCCGGGCCGGGGTGCTCGTCCAGCAGCGTCGCCAGCCGGCCAGCGGCCATCGCAGCCAGCGGCGACTGGTCGGGCCCCGCCGCGTCCAGCACCGCCAGGTAGGCGTGCATCGCGTGCCCGACGTCGCCGCGCTCGAAGGCCAGCGAGGCGTCGGCGAGCGCGAGCGCCGCCCCGGTCGCCGTCGCCCGGCCGTCGGTCCGCGCGGGCACGCCCGCGGGCGCGAGCAGCTTCGCGGCGGCGTCGTCGTCGCCGTTGCCCAGCGCTTGCCAGACGGCGTCCTCGACGCCGTCCGACGCGGGCGCGATGTCGGCGCGCTGCTGCGTTCGCGGACCGGCACATCCGGCCGCCACCAGCATCGCCACCGCCCACCCGCGGAAAAGACGAACGGGTCCCGTCATGGCGCCACCGCCGGCTCGGGCGAAACGCGGGCGGGGCTCGTCATGGCGCGGCCGCGGCTGGGACCGACCGCGGGGGTCCGCCGGGGGGCCCCGCCCGGGGCGGCGCCGGGAGGCGTCGGGGATGCTTTCGCAGGGGCTCGCGACGGTCCTTCCGGCGCGTCTCGCGGAGCCCCCGGCAAACGGCCGCATCCCTGACAGGGGGAAGCGGTGATCCGCTCGGCCATCGCGGAGTCGACCTCGGCGAGGAACCGACGGAAGGCGGGGTATTCCGCGGCGCTGACGCGATCCCGCTCGATGTCGAGGTCGCCCGTCACCACGACCGTCGTCGCCCCAGGCGCGCCCCCCTTCGCGGCGGCGGTCGGGGTCGCGGTTGCGTTCTTGGACCCATTCTTGGACCCATTCTGGGCCACATTCGCTGGACCTTGCTGCCGCACCTGCAGGTCGAAGTGCCCGAACGGCGAATCGATCCGCCGCGATGCCGGCAGGTGCGTCACCTCGAAGCGCGGCGGGAACTGGTAGACGATCTCCTCGTCGTGCTGCCAGGGATAGCCGAGCACCAGCGGCGACTTCCTCTCCGACAGCCGCGCGTAGGTGCGCGCCAGATCCACCTCGTGCGTCCCCAGCGTCAGCCGCAGCGCCTTGTCGGCCGTCTGCTCCGCCAGGCCGGGGATGGTCGCGTGCGACACCACGGTGACCGGCCGGTTGCGGTCCTCGATTCCGGGCATGTCGACCGAGAGCAGCTGCGCGCCCGGGTTGCGGGCCGACAGCGCCTTGCCGTAGCGATCGGAACGCTCGCCCTTCGTCTGGTAGTGCTCGCGCCACTCCGGGGCGGCCTGCCCCGTCAGCGTCAGCCTCTCGCGCACGTCGGCGCTGCCGTCGGCGTTCAGCGCCACGTCCCAGCGCCGGACGGCCCGGTTGCGCGTCGCCGGCAAGACCGGCGTCTGGTCTAGGTGCGACCCGCGCGGCCCCACCCGCAGCACCATCACGCCCTGGTCCTGCCCCGGCAGCTCGTCCATCCCCGAGAACTCGGCGGTGCCGTCCAGGTACAGGTTCAGCCTGGGAACGAACACGATCGCGTGATCGAAGATGGCCAGGGACGCGGGCAGCGTGGCCAGGCGCCCGCCGCGCCGGGTCCGCAGCAGCACCATCTCGGCGTCGATGCCCGCCTCGCGCAGCAGCACGACCAGCAGGGCCGCCTTGTCCTTGCAGTCACCGAAGCGGCGCGAGAGCACCTGCGAGACCTTGTAGGGCTTGAAGCCGTGGATGCCGAACTCGAGGCCCACGTAGCGCGTACCGCCCACCACCAGCGCGTGCAGCGCGCGCACCTTGTCCAGGTCGGTCGGACCGGCCGCCTTCAGCGCCGCGGCCGCCGCGCGACGGATGTTGTCGTCGGGGACCAGCTGCTCCTCGATCAGCCGCCAGTACCACGCGCCTACCTCTTCCCAGCTGCGGTACGTGCTGACGTGCAGGTAAGGTGACGACTCGCCCAGCCCCGGCATGGCCGGCTCGGCCTCGACCCGCGGGATGTCGGTGGCCGCGAAGCGATAGACCTTCTCGCCGTTCTCCTTGGCCGAGGACTCCGTCAGGCCGGCCAGCGAGGGCTTCGCGAAGTAGAACGGCCGGTCCAGGGGCCCCAGCAGCGTGTAGTCCCAGCGCCGCTTGGGCAGGCTCTCCCCCACGAACTCCAGCTCGCCGAAGTAACCCGCCAGCTGATTCTCGCGCGACACGTCGGACACCACGTACTCGATGTCGACGACGTCGCCCGCGCGCAGCCCCTCGAAGCGGACCACCTGGGCGCGGAAGTCGTAGTAAAGGCCGTACCAGGGCTCGGACAGATCCTCGTCGTCACGCCCGGTCGATTGCAGCACCTCCCACCCGCCCCTGCCATCGGGCCGATAGACGCGCGCCTCGCGAATCTCCACCTCCTCGGAGCCGGGCGTGTAGCGGACGTAGAACTCCTTGTTGTCGCGCGCCCCGGCGTCGGTGCGCACGGCGGTCACCCGCTGGGAGAAGGTCTCGGCCAGCCCGTTCGGGTGAACCCGGACCGCGCGCCGGTCCAGCAGCACGACCGCGGGATCCGCCTCCCCGTCGGTCGGACGGCGAGAGGTGACCTGCTGTCTGGCGCGGCTCGCCTCGGCCGCGATCAGCTCGGGGACGGGCGCGGCGAAGGCCTTCGCCAGATCGTCGTGCGCCCCGTGCGTGGGCGCGTGCGCGCGCTCGTCGGACACGCGGGCCCGCGCCTCGGCGGCGTCGGCGTAGCGCCGCAGCTCGACGTCTTGCGGGCGCAGCGACAGACCACCGCGCAGCCAGGGCAGGGCCTCCGCCAGCTGCCCGTGGCGATCCAGCAGCTTCGCCAGCTCGGACTGGAAGCTGAATTCGTGGGGCATGCGGGCGCTGGCCTGGGCCAGCAGCTGCCGGGCGCCGGCGACGTCCCCGTCGGCCTCGCGCTGGCGCGCCCAGTCCACGACCAGCGACGGCAGATCCGGACGCAGGCTGGCCGCGCGGCCCAGCCGGCGCGACGCTTCCGCCCTGTCGCCTCGATCCCAGGCGTGCGCGGCCAGCTCGCGCCACAGCTCGACGTCGTCGCGCGCCGAGGCCAGCACGGCCTCCAGCTCGCGGGCCGCCTCGTCCGGTCGGTCGAGCGCGAACAGCAGGCGCGCCCGGGCCCGCCGCACCACAGGCAACGCGCGCACGGGCGCGGGCAGCGCGTCCACGCGGGCCAGCGCCGCCGCCGGCAATCCGACGGTCTGCTCCTGGGCAGCGAGCGCCAGCGTGGCCGGCCAGAACGCAGCCGACGCCGCCAGCGCGGCCCGCCAGTCCTCGACCGCCGCGCTCTCTCGGTGCTGGTCCCGCGCCACGTCCCCCAGCGCCGTCAGGACCCGCGCCCGCTCGCCCGGGGTGGTGGCCAGCGGCAGCGCCCGCTCCAGGGCCCGGCGGCGCTCGTCGTCCTCGCGGGCCGACAGCGACAGGCCCAGCAACGCCGGGACGCCCGGTTGCTCGCGCGCCGACGCCTCGAACGCCTGCGCGGACGCGCGCGCGTCGTGATCGGCCGGATCGACGGCCAGCAGGTAGCGCCCCAGATCCAGCCAGGCCGCCGCGCGCGCGGTGGCCGTCGCGGCGTGGCGGACGGCGGCGCGCAGGGCTTCCTCCAGATCGCGAGCGGCAACCGGCGCGGTCGCCGGCCGCGCCGGAAGCGGACCGGCTGGTGAGAGGGACATCTCGAACGGCAGGGGCCTTCCGTCGGGCCGGGTCAGCCGCGCGAACAGCTGCCAGGAGCCCTGCGTGACGACGGTCTTGATCAGGATCCGGTTCCAGCCGGCGCGCAGGCGTAGCCCGACGGCGTCCTGATCGAAGCGCGCGGCGCGCGCGCGATCGACGGCCCGGACCAGCGCGCCGTTGCACCAGACCTTCACCGGCCCAGGCGTCCCCAGGCGTAGCGCCGCTTCGGCGGCGCCATCCACGCGAACGAACGCCAGCAGGTAGGCGGCGGCGTCGCTGTCGGGCCGCAACAGGGCATCCAGGTGTACCCGCCCGCGGTAGACGCCGTCGGCGCCGTCGCGCCAGGCGACCTCCCGTTCCTTGCCGGGATAGGCGCGCCCCGGATCGGGAAGACCGCTCTCTTTCTCGGGGGGGAAGGCCACGCCGTGGCTGCCCCGGCCGTCCCCGAACGGTCCCACCACCCAGAAACGCGAGAGCAACCCCAGCGGTCGCCGCAATTCCTCCGCGGCCCCCTCGTCGCCCGCCGCCTCGGCGCGCCGGGCCAGCCAATCGCGCGCGCGCGCCGCCACCAGGGGATCGGCGGCGTCCACGAGGGGCCGGAAGGTGCCGTCCAGCGCTGCAGGCGGCAGCATGTCGGCCACCTCTTCGAGCGCCAGCATCGGCCCCACTTGCTCGGGCCTTCCTGCGAGCGTCCGCAGCCGTGGCAGCTCGACCGACAGCGTTCGGGCCGTGGCGTCGTCGAAGGCACCCGGGCCGGTCGGGGAGACCGGCTGGTCCGCCCCGGTCGCGCGCGCCGAAAACGACGTCGCACCGCTGGCGACGGTCAGGACGAACGCCCAGCGGCGCGCAGTTGCTCGCGCCCCGGGGGCGCGACGGAAAAACATCGCGCACATTATACGCGATGAACCCGACGAAACTTTCGTGCGCGGCCGCTCGACCCCCGGCGCGCCAGGGCCACCAGCGGCGAGACGAACGGATGGGCTACGCGAACTCGATCCCCCCGTGCCGGGACAGCAGGATCAGGTCCCGCCCCACCCCCGCCGAGCGGTAGTCGTGGACGGTGCCGGGGGCCGCCTCGACGACGGAGCCCGGGCCATACAGGCGGTCCCGGTCGTTCATCAGGCCGTCGAGGACGAACGTCACCTCGCCCCCGCGATGCAGGTGACGCGGGAACACCACGCCCGGCGCCATGCGGACCACGCCCGCTTCCTGCGTCGCCATCCGCGGGCCAGGGGCGAAGTGGAAGTAGCGGGCCTCCCCGTGCAGGGACCACCCGCCCGGCTCGTCGATGCGCGCCAGCACCTGTCGCAGCGCCGCCTCGGACAGATCGAACAGGTCTCGCAGGCCCGCGAAGAACGGCCGGTAGCGTTCCGGTCCCTCCAGCGTGCGGTGCAGCCGCTGAAGGACCACCGCCGGCGGGCGCTCGGCCTTCACGTTGCGGGCGACCCACGCCGACAGCGCCTCGTGCGTCTCGACGGCCTGGCCCGGCGCCAGCCCCGGCCCCGGCCCGGCCGCGTCCACCAGCGGTCCCACCCAGGAATCGTCCGGCGAACCGGGCGGGCGCGTGTCGCGGCTCACGGCGTGCCCCTTTCCCGGGAGCCCATCGCCTCGCGCAACAGCGCGAGGGCGCGCGCCATGCGTGACTTGACCGTGCCGATGGGCAGGTCCAGACGACCCGCGATCTCCGAGGACGACAGCCCCTCGAAGTAAGCGAGCTCGAGCACCGCCACCAGCTCCTCCGGCAGCGCCTGCGCCGCCTGGCGGACCCGCGCCCCGTCCACGGACGCGGGGGCCACCGCCGCGGTGGACTCGGGCCGCTCGTTGCTGGCGCGCTCGACGGCGCGCGCGTCCCGCGTCGACTTCCCCAGCCGGTCCAGCGCCCGCGAGCGGGTCCGCACGGTCAGCCACGCCGGGACGCTGCCGCGCTCCGCCGAGTATTCGCCGGCGTGCAGCCACACCTCGAGGAAGACGTCGTGGAGCAGATCCTCCGCCGCCGCCACGTTGCCCAGGATGCGCTTCGCCAGCCCGAACAGCAGCGGAGAGTAGGCGTCGTAGAGGCGCGCCAGGGCGTCGCGATCGCCCGCGGCGATCGCGGCCACCAGCGCCGCGTCGCCGCCCATCGCCGGGGCAGCCTCGCGGGGAAGGGACGCGCGCTCGATCATGCGAGGACCCAAAATATCAGCGAAGGCGCGCCCGATACAAACGGGACGGGCCGGCCCGTCGCTGGCGCTCAGGTCTTGTCGAAGTACTTGGCGATGGCCTCGCGCAGGGCGACGCGCGCGCGGTGCAGGCGCGTCTTCACGGTGGGAACGGAGATGTCCAGGGCCTCCGCCGTCTCCTCCGTCGAGAAGCCGTCCACGTCGCGGATCAAGAAGACGGTCCGGTAGATCTCGGGAAGGTCGTCGATGGCCCGCTGCAGTTGCGTGCGCAGCTCTTCGGACTGCAGCTCGTCGTCGGGGCGGCGGGCCCAGTTGTCGCCGGGGGACGTCACCTGGCCGTAGGCGGGCCCGCCGCGGTCCAGGAAGCTGGGATCCAGCTCCTCGGTCGACACCTCGGGGTGACGGCGCTGGGTGCGCAGCCGCATCAGGGCCGCGTTCGCGGTGACCCGGTACAGCCAACTCGAGAACTGGGAGTCGCCCTTGAACCCGTCCAGCTTGCGCCAGACCGACAGCAGCGTCTCCTGCACGATCTCCTTGGCTTCGGTCTCGTTCCTCATGAAGCGGAAGGCGAGACGGTAGACCTTGTCCTGGTAGCGCTCGACCAGGGCCTCGAACGCTTCGAAGTCTTTTTCCTTGGCGCGCGCCACCAGCGCGTCGTCGGACAAACCACCGAGGGCGGGGTTTTCCGTCTGAGGTGAGGGCACATTCTCGGACATTTTCTGACCCGCCAGGATTCTCCCAGATTCTGCCCTTCTTCGATAGAGAGCGACGTCGAAGAGCACGACATCGCGCGGGCGCGTTCCCCGTCGGCATGCAGACACCGCTCCACGCGCCGATCGGCGCGCCGGTTCGGTCGCGGCGCCGCGGGCCGAGGGGCGGCGCCCGCCGGCGATGGACGTGCTACAAACCGTCGCATGTCGTCGAACCCGAACCGACGCCGCCGCCACGCCCGCGCCTGGCCGGCGCTTGGCGCAGCGGTGGCGACCGCGCTGGTCGTCTTGCCGGTCACCTCGCGGGTCGTCTCGCCGGCGTTCGCGGCACCGTCGCGCGGCGGCCCGGCTCCCGCCGCCGGTTCCGCCGGCGCCATCCCCGAGCTGCGCTTCGAAAAGTACGCGCTTCCCAACGGCCTGGAGGTGATCCTTCACGAAGATCATCACGTCCCGCAGGTCGTCGTCGACGTCTGGTACAAGGTCGGCTCGAAGGACGAGGAGCCCGGCCGCACCGGCTTCGCGCACCTGTTCGAGCACGTCATGTTCCAGGGCTCGAAGCACGTGGGCGAGGACAAGCACTTCGCTTATCTACAGAAGGCGGGCGTCTCCAACGCGAACGGCTCGACCTCCGAGGACCGCACGAACTACTTCGAGGTGCTGCCGTCGAACCAGCTGGAGCTGGCGCTGTGGCTGGAGAGCGACCGCATGGGCTTCCTGCTGGACCGGAACGGCCTGCAAGAGACGTTCGATGGCCAGCGCGACGTCGTCAAGAACGAGCGCCGGCAGCGCATCGAGAACCGTCCCATGGGCCTGGTCAACCGGGTGGTGCTCGAGGCGCTGTATCCGCCCTCGCACCCCTACCACCACGAGGTGATCGGCTCGATGGAAGATCTCTCTCGCGCCTCCCTCGAGGACGTGAAGGCCTTCTTTCATCGCTACTACGCGCCCAGCAACGCCAGCTTGGTGCTGGTGGGCGACTTCGATCCGGCGCGCGCCAAGGCGCTGATCGAGCAGTACTTCGCGGCCATTCCCTCCGGGCTTCCCCTGGCGGCGGCCGCCGCGGCTCCCGGCAGCGGGGCGCCGCCCCCGGCGACGGTCCCCGCCCCCCCCGCCCGGCCAGCGCCGCCGCCGGTGAGCCTGCGCGCCGAGACCCGCATCGCGCTGGAGGCGAAGGTGCAGCAGCCGCAGGTGTTCATCGACTACCCCACGCCGCGCAGCCTGTCCGAGGGAGACCACGCCCTGGACGTGACGGCGCAGATCCTGGCCGGGGGCAAGGCCTCGCGCCTGTACAGGCGCCTGGTCTACGATCTCCAGATCGCGCAGAGCGTCTCCGCGCACCAGCAGAGCCAGCTGCTGCAGAGCGTGTTCGAGATCTCGGCCACGCCCATCGTGGGGCACACCCTGGACGAGCTCGTTCGCGTCATCGACGAGGAGGTGGAGGCGATGCGGGCGAAGCCCGTCGAGGCCGGCGAGCTGGAACGGGCGAAGAACCAGATCGAGTTCGACACGTTCCGCAGCCTGGAGGCGCCGCTGGCGCAGGCGGAGCGCCTGCAGACCTACAACCTGCTGGTGGGCGACCCCGGCTATCTGGCCCGCGACATCGAGATGTACCGGGCCGTCGACGCGGCGGCGGTCCAGGCCGCGGCCGCGCAGTACCTGCGCAAGGACGGCCGGGTCGTGGTGACCGTGACTCCCAACGCCGACGCGCCCATCATGGGAAGGGTGAAGACCCAATGATCCGCGCCAGGATGACGTGCGCCGTGGGGCCGACGATGCCCCGGCGGCTCGCCCTGCGCGCGGCGGCGGTGATCGTCGCCGCGCTGGGCGCCGCCACCGGGGCTTGCGCCGGCACGACCCCGCCCCCGTCGGCCACCCCGGCCGCCCCGGCCGCCTCGCCCGCCCCCACGGCGACGCAGGACCCGCCTGTCCCGACCGTCGTGGCCCCGGCGAATCCGGCGCCTCCCCCCTCGCCTGTCGTCACCCCGGACGCGCCGTTCCGGGCCCAGGCCCCCGCCGCGGGGCCCGAACCCTTCTTCCAGATCCCCGCGTACAAGCGCTTCAAGTTGAAGAACGGCGCCAGCGTCATCCTGGCCGAGTTCCACGATCTGCCGCTCGTCGAGATGCACCTGGTGGTCAACGCGGGGGGCGGCGCCAATCCTGGCGGCGAAGCGGGGCTGGCCGACCTGACGGCCAACCTGCTCGACGAGGGGACCACCACCCGCTCGGCGCTGCAGATCGCCGAGCAGATCGCCGATCTGGGCGCGGCGCTGACGACCGCCTCTTCGTGGGACGCGTCCGTCGTGACGCTCTCGACGATCAGCCGTAGCTTCGACGCCGCGCTGGCCATCTGGGCCGACGTGATCGCCCACCCCGCCTTTGCCGAGAAGGAGCTGGAGCGGGTGCGCGAGAACCTGCTGACCTCCGTCACGCGGCGCAAGGACAGCCCACCGACGCTGGCCAGCCTGCTGCTGGCGCGCGTGCTGTACGGTGAGCGCCACCCGTACGCCTGGCCCTTGCAGGGCGTCGAGGAGACCCTGAAGAAGCTGACCATCGCGGACGTCCGCCGCTTCTATGCCGCCCAGTACAAGCCGTCGAACGCCACCATCATCGTGGCCGGCGACATCACCGAGGCCGCGCTGCGCCCCAAGCTGGAGCGCGCCCTCGCCGACTGGAAGGCAGGCAAGGCGGCGCCGGTGAAGTTACCCGCCGCGGCCGCTCCCGCGGGCAAGCGTATCTATTTGATCGACAAGCCGGGGGCGCCCCAGTCGTCGATCCGGGTGGGCTTCATCGGCGCCAAGCGGACCGACCCGGACTACTTCCCCATCGTGCTGATGAACCAGATCCTGGGCGGCGGCTTCTACCGCCTGGACATGAACCTGCGCGAGCGACGGCAGTGGACCTACGGCGCGCGCTCGACCTTCGAGATGAGGCGTACCCCGGGCCCGGCCGGCGCGGGCGGCGAGTTCGTGGCCGCCCACACGGGCGACGCCGTCGCCGAGATCTTGAAGGAGATGCGGACCATGGCCACCACCGAGGTGACCGACGAGGAGCTGGCCCGGGCCAAGGACAACTTCATTCGCGCCTTCCCGGCGCGCTTCTCGACGCGCGCCTCTACGGCGGCGTTGCTGAGCGAGCTGTCGATCTACGGACTTCCGGACAGCTTCCTCACCGAGTACACGAAGAAGGTCCAGGCCGTCACCAAGGCCGACGTGCTTCGCGTGGCGAAGCGCTTCCTGACCGACAAGGTGGCGATCGTCGTGGTGGGTGATCGGGCATCGGAAGAGGCGCCCCTGCGCAAGCTGGCGCCGCTGGAGGTGAGGGACCTGGACGGCAGCCCGGCCGGTCCGGTGTCCGCCAACGCCCACGACGTGGGCCCGCGCGAGGCGCGGCCCGAAGCGAAGGCCGCCGCGAGCGGAGCGAAGCAGGAGACCAGGGCCCCGCACCGCTCGGACGAGCGGTCCCCGGGAAAAGCCGGTGACAGAGCCGGCGAGAAGTCGTCCGACGGAAAGTCCGCCGAGTGAACACCGCGGCCGACACGAGGGACTGATGGGCCACGCCGGACACCACCACGGATCTCACGCGCAGGGGGCGCAGGCCGTGCGCCGCGTGTTCGTGATCACCCTGGTGCTGAACGTCGCGGTGGCCGCCGCCAAGGCCGGTTACGGCTACTTCTCGGGCTCCATCGCCCTCGGGACCGACGCCATCCACGCGGTGCTCGACGGATCGTCCAACGTGCTGGCGCTGTTCAGCCTGCACTGGGCCCGGATCCCGGCCGACGACCGCCATCCCTACGGCCGCCGCAAGATCGAGATCCTGGCGGCCGTCGGCATCGGTGTGCTGATCGTGATCGGCCTGGCCGAGTTCTCGGGCGCCGCGATCCGCGAGCTGCTGGGCAACGCCACGCCGCCCCGGGTCGGCTGGGGAGGATTCGTGGTGGTCGCCGCCACCATGGTGACCAACTTCTTCATCACGCGCTACGAAGAGCGCCGGGGCCACGATCTGGGAAGCGCCCTGCTGTGCGCGGACGCCCAGCACACGCGCTCTGACCTGTACGCGTCGATCGCCGTCTTGCTCTCGTTCGTTGGCGTGCGTCTGGGATGGCGGGCCGCGGACGCGCTGGGCGCCATCGCCGTGGTCGTCCTGGTGGGCCGGGCGGCGTGGCTCGTCTTCCGCGACAACGTCCCGACCTTGATCGATGCGGCCGTGCTGGATCCCGGTCGCGTGGCCCGGCTGGCTGAACAGAACGACGCGGTCCGGAACGTGGCCCGGGTCCGCTCCCGGGGGTTGCGCAACGCCGTCCAGCTGGATCTGAAGATCGACGTCGATCCGGACATGAAGGTCTCCGAGGCGCAGCGACTGTCGGCGCGGATCGAGGAGGCCCTGCGTGGCGAGTTCCCGGAGCTGGCGGACGTGAGCATCCACTGCGTGCCGGCGCCTGCGAACGCGTCAGTGGAGGCCGGCGCCCCTGGCGAAGCCGGTGCTACCGCTGATGTCGGAACGCCGGCCGAGGGCGGCTCCCCGGCACGAGGGGCCGCGCGGTCCGAAGAGGCCGGGCGCTCGGCCGGTGGTACGCACGACCACGACCACCCTCCCCCGCGCGAGAAGTAGCTCTCAAGAACTCCCTGGCTCCCGTCGAATGACGACGACTGTCAGCGTGACCTCCCACAGCCGATGCTCGCCGTCGCACTCGATCAGCCTTGCCCGAGCGGAACGGTAGGCGAAGCGCGCTCACCGCGATCCGACCGACGATTCCCGCGAGCCGGCGCGACTCCGTTGCACCAATTCGTAAGCGCCAATCCGGCGCCAACTTCTTGACACCCTTTTCCGGCCCGATAACATACGAGCCGCGGAGTCTACATTCGCCGCCGCACAAGCAACCCCGGGTCGTTCGAAGCCGTTCGGTCCACGTCCCCCACGCCAGCCAACCTTTAGACGAACACTAACCGTTCGAGCGGTGCCCCGGAGGCCCTAGCGCCCAGGCGCAAGGCACCCGCAAGAAACCCAAAGAGAGGAACAGATGCAAGGACTCGCCCAGTTCCTGGAGCAAGGCGGCACGTTGATGTACGTCAACCTGGTCGTCTCGATCATCACGCTGGCGATGATTGTCGACCGGGCCATCTTCTTCCTCGGCAAGGGATCGGTGAACGCCCGCGCCTTCCTGGAGCAGATCCGGAAGCTGGTGCTCGCCAACAACATCGACCGCGCCGTGAAGCTGTGCTCCGCGACCGAGGCGCCCGTGGCGCGCGTCGCCCGGGCCGGCCTGCAGCGCGTTCACCGCGGTGAGATCGCCATCGCCCAGGCCATCGAAGAGACGCTCGTCGATGTGACGCCGCTTCTCAAGAAGCGCGTGCAGATCCTGTGGTCGATCGCCAACATCGCCACGCTGGTCGGCCTCCTCGGCACCGTCGTCGGCCTGATCCGCGCCTTCGGCGCCGTGTCCGCCGCCAAGCCGGAGGAGCGGTCGGCCCTGCTGGCCAAGGGCATCTCCGAG
>Ga0105240_10003160_pt1 | contig 25907 bp, 19 predicted proteins | sample KBSC54metaG_FD_80426 | JGI IMG/M metagenome (GOLD analysis project Ga0105240, IMG submission 80426) | Corn rhizosphere microbial communities from Kellogg Biological Station, Michigan, USA - KBS C5-4 metaG | ecosystem: Host-associated > Plants > Roots > Rhizosphere > Soil | place: Michigan, USA...
AAGCTATTTCATCTGCTCCTTCAGCGTCTCCACCGCCTTCTCGATCTGCCGGTCGTGCCCGGCCAGGAAGTCGGCCGGCCCATTGTCGATCAGGATGTCCGGCGGCACGCCGTAGTTCTCCATGTTCTGGCCGTTGGCCAGGTACACGCCCGCGCCCGGAGTGCGCAGCACAGAGCCGTCCATCAGCGTGAACGACCCGGTGCCGATTACCGCGCCCATGGTCGGCACGCCGATGATCTTGCCGAGTTTCAGGTCGCGGACGCCGGCCGGGAACATCTCGGCGTCGCTGGCCGACCGTTCGTTCTGCAGCACCGCGAGCGGCCCGAAAAAGGCCTGCGCCGGACGCTTCACGTCGAGCGAATCGCGGCCTCGCGTCGATTGATACGGAATGCGCTGGTTCAGGATCTCCAGCAGTTCCTGGTCGATGCCGCCGCCGCCGTTGAACCGCTCGTCGATGATGAGCGCCTTCTTGTCCTGGTTCTCGGCCAGTTCCAGTTGGAACTTCGCCAGTGAAGGAGCGTCCATCGCCTTGATGTGCAGGTAGCCGATCTGGCCGCCCGACAGGGCCTTCACCATCGCCTTGCGATCGTCCACCCAACGGTCGTAGCGAAGGTCGGCCTGCGCGGTCGCGGTCAGCGGGTCGAGCGAGACGGTCCACGCGCCGTCAGTCGTGGGCTTCGAGTTCACCAGGAACTCGAACTTCCGGCCCGGCAGGATGTTGAACAGCTTCCAGTAATTTTCGCTGGTCTTTATCTCCTTGTCGTTCACGCCCAGAATGAAGTCGCCGATCGACAGTTTCACGTAGTCGTGATCGGCCGGACCTTTACGATAGATATGCGACACCTTGAAGAAGCCCGAAGCATCCGGCTCCATTTCGAAGCCCGGATAGCGAGTCTGAACCCGCTCGTCCTGCGCCAGGCGGCCGGGAATTTGACCGCCGGCCGAGACGCCCGTATGCGACGCGTTGACGTCGCCGATCATTTCCATGATCACGTTGTGCAGTTCTTCCGTATCGGCGATGTAGGGCAGCAGCGACTCGTACTTATCCTTCGCGCCGGCCCAATCCGCGCCGTGCATTTTGGCATCGTAGAAGCGATTCTTCATCACGCGCCAGGCCTCTTCGAAGACCTGCCGCCGCTCCGCCGGAATGTCGATTTCCATGCGAACGGAAACGTCGATACGCCGCGGCGCAGGTCCGCCGGCAGTCTCCCCGGTCGTGGCCGCGCTCGCTGCGCCCCTGCCGGCGCGCCCGCCACCTCCGCCGCCGCCCGCAGTTGGCGCCGCCGCCGGCGCTGCTCCTGCTGCCGCCGCGTTGCCCAGAGAAAGGTTATACAGCGAACCGCCCTGCATGAAGTAGATGCTGCGTCCATCGCGCGCCCACGCGGGCTCCGCGCCGCCACCGAATCCGCCGCCGCCGCGACCGCCGCGACCGCCGCGGCCTGCCGCTGCATCCGCCGGAGTCGTATTCAGTCGCGTGATCTGCGAGCCGTCTTCGTTCATGGTGTACATGCCGGGGGCCGCCGGCGCCGCCGTTGCTGCCGCCGCCCCGCCGCCGCCCGCCTGGAACAAGTAGGTGCGACCGTCAGGCGAAGGCAGCACCATCGAAACGTTGCCCGAGTTCGCCGCCAGTTGCGTGACGCGGCGCTCCATCTCGTTCCAGTCGATCTTCACCTGGACGTTCGCCGGAGCCGCCGCCGCAGTACCGCGACCGCCGCGGCCTGCTGCCGGGGCTGCCGCGTCCGCCGCTTCCGCCTGCGCTTCCGTGTTGATGTCGCGATCCGTCGGGTCCTTCTCCAGCGGATTCAACGGCAGCACGTACAGTCCCGTCGATCCGCGTCCGCCCGTCGAGGCGATCCCCGAGCTGCCGCCCTGTCCGCCGATCACCAGCAGTTTCTTGCCGTCCGCCGTCCACTTCGCGCCGCGCGACGTGAGGAACTTGTCGGAGACGATCTGGTGCTCCTGCCCCGTGGCGAATTCCTTCAGCCACACATGCGTGCGCAGCAGGTCGTCGGGCTTCGAGTAGGAGACCCACTTGCCGTCCGGCGAGAATTGGGGCTCGCCGATGTTGCCGCCGGGGCTCGACGCCAGCACTTCTTCCTTATTGGAGGCGATCTCCAGCCGCCGCAGCTTGTGGTCCGACCCGCTCCACAGCAACGATTTGGAATCGGCCGCCCACACGATCGCGACCTTATCGCAATCGGCGTCCGTGACCTTCTTGGTGTTCTTGCCGAGTTCATCGGAAACGTAGATTTCTTCGCGGCCCGTGCGGTCCGAAACGTAAGCGATCCATTTTCCGTCGGGCGACCAGTGCGGACTCTGCTCCTTCCACGGCGTCTCGGTGACGCGCTGCATCTGGCCGCGATCCGTGGCGATGGTGAAGATCTCGCCGTGCACCGCGACCGCCGCGCGCTTGTTCGACGGCGACAGTCCGAAGCCCTCGATCTCGTTGTTGATGGTGGTCAGCTCGGTCTTGTTTTCCGTGTAGTCGCTCTTGATGTCGACGCGGATCTCGGTGCTCTTGCCAGTCGCGGCGTCCAGCTTCCAGATGCCGAAGTTGTCTTCGTAGACAATCGTTTTCCCGTCGGCCGAAATGGTCGGGAAGAACAGGTTGCCGTCCTCGTGATGCGTCACCTGGACGGGCTTGCCGCCCTTATCGGAGATCTTCCAGATGTTGTTGATGCTCTTCATCACTTCCGGACTGCCCGGCTTGACCGGTTCGTTCGGCAGTTGATTGGAGACGAAGTAGATCTCGCCGCCGTTGCCGTACATCGGCCACATCATGTTGCCATGGTAGGCCGCATCGCCCAGTTTGGTGAACGTCTTGTTGGCCAGTTCCTCCACCCAGAGATCCGCGGCGTACGATCCGCGATAGTGCTTGCGCGACCAGACACTGGGGTGGCGCTGGATGGCCAGCTTGGCGCCGTCCGGCGAATAGCCGCCGTAGGCGCCCCAATCGGTGTTCAGCGCCCGTTCGATCCCGCCGTCGATCGGCACTTCCCAGAGGGTGGCCACGCTCGGAAACGCGCCGTTGCCGCGAGTTGACGAGAAGACGACCCGCTTGCCGTCCTGCGACCAGCCCACCACGTCGTCATTGGCGCTGTTGAAGGTCAGTTGCTTGGGCTCGCCGCCGTTCGCCGCGATCACGTAGACGTCGTAGTTGCCGTCGCGGCTCGACGAAAACGCGATCCACTGGCCATCGGGAGAGAACCGCGGATACTGGTCCCTCGCACGGTTCACCGTGATGCGGCGGACGTCGGAGCCATTCTCGTTGGCGGTCCAGATATCGCCCAGGTAACTGAACGCGATCCTGCCTTTGGAGTACGTGGGGTAGCGCAGCAGCTTCGTCTGCGCGGACGCAATCACCGGCAACAGCAAGGCAATCGCGGTAAGCAACGCTCTTCGGAACATGCCAACCTCCGGGTAACGGGATATAGAAATCTTAATGGTTGGCTTGCCCGGGAGCAAGTAGAGTGGACGGGTGATCTATTTGAGATACGGCGCCAGCGGATCGTCGGGCAGCGCCTTCAACCCCTGCACCACGATTGCCGCGTTCAGTTCCGCGCCGGCCCGGCTGGTGTGGGTATGGGGATCGGCGAACATGGGCTCGACCTTCTCCTCGCCCATGCCGTCGTAAGCGGCGGCGATTCGCTCGTTGAGATCGATCAGCGGTACATGCTCGGTTTGCGCGACCGCCGCCGCCCAGCCGGCGTAGTCATCCGAGTTTCGGACGATCTTGCCGTCCTTCCAGATCTTGCGCGGAATGAGCGTGCACATGATGGGCGTCGCGCCCTGGGCCCGCGCGTCGGCGATGAACTTGCGCAGGTACCAACCGTAGGTATGCACCACCTCGTGCTCTTTCGTGATCGGGTTGTCAATCTCCTGCGTCTCGCCGCCGGCGCCCTTCAGCGTGCCGCGCGCCCGCGCCGCATCGTCCAGGGGGCCGGAATCGTTGTGGCCGAACTGCATCATGACGAAGTCCCCGGGTTTCAGCATGGCCAGTACGCGATCCCAATGGCCGCCCGTCAGATACGTCCGGCTGCTCAATCCGCCGACCGCGCGATTGACCACGTTGATCTTCGATGCATCGAAGAGGTCCACGAGGGGCTCGCCCCAGCCCCACTGGCCGTTGGAGCCATCGCCGCGGCCGTTGCGCACCGTCGAATCGCCGATCAGAAACAGCGTGGGCAGTCTGGGCGGGGCAGGGTAGGCAGCCACCGCCTGGCCCTTCTGCGAGAGGAACGCGACGGCCGGCGATTTGGCGGCTTTCAGCGTCGCCACGACGATGGACGCGTTCAGGTCCGCGCCCTCCGGACTGGTGTGCGTGTGATCGATGGGGAAGTATGCCTTCACGTTTTCGGGGCCGAGTTTCTCGTACGCGTCGGCGATCGCATTGGATTCGTCGAGGAACATCACGCCCTCGGCGTTCGCGACCTGCTTTGTCCACTCGGAGAAGTGGCCCAACTGGCGCTCCACATTTGCGCCCGTCCAGATGTTGCGCACGGTGGGCGTAAGCAGAATCGGGGTCGCGCCTTTTTGCCTGGCCTCGCGCACGAATTTCCGCAGATACCAGCCGAAGGTGTGGACGGTTTCCGGCTGACCGTTGGCTGTGGTGACTTCCTTCTGCTCCGCGCCGAGTCCCGGAAGATCGCCGCGATACGGCGGTTGATCGGGCGCCCCGCCGTCGTTATGGCCGAACTGAATCAGGACGAAGTCGCCGGGTTGCAGATCGGCGGCCGCCCTGTCCCAGCGGCCTTCCTTCGTGTACGTGCGCGCGCTCCGGCCTGCAATCGCGCGATTGACCACGTTCACCTTGGAGAGGTCGAAATAGGACGCGAATTGATCGCCCCAGCCCTTGTCGCCGCCATTGCTCGCGGTCGAATCGCCGACTACGAAAATCGTTGGCTGCGCGGCCGCCGCGGTCGCGCAGAGTAGGAATAATATGAATCGACGCATGCCGTCCTCATCCTATTACACTCTTAAGCGTGAGCGCGTTTTCGACGGCGTATCCGGCCTGATCGTTGTCGAAATAGGTGTAGACGGCGCGAAGTTCCTTGCGCCAGGCATTGATCCGGTCGGCCCAGTGTTGCAGCGTCGCCTGGGAATAGCTGCCCTGATAGGCGCCGCCGGGGCCGTGCAGCCGGATATAGGTGAAGTCGGCCGTGATGGGGAATTCCGAAGCGAAGCCGGCGATTTCGAAGATACAGAACGCGGCATTGTGTTTGCGGAGAATGCGGTTGATCCGGTCGTTGTGCCACGTGGGATTGCGGAACTCGAAGGCGTAGCGATGCCGCTTGGGGAGAGCGTGCAGGAAGCCTTCCAGCCTTGCTTCGTCCACCTCCCAAAACGGCGGGAGTTGAAACACGATGGGTCCGAGTTTGGGACGCAGGCGGTCGATCCGTTCGAAGAAGCGCTCCAGCCCGATCTCGGGATCCTTCAGCTTCTTCATATGGGTCAGGAAGCGGCTGCCCTTGGCGGCGAAGCAGAATCCAGGCGGGCTCTTGGTCCGCCAGTTTTCGAGGCCAGTTTCAAGCGGCAGGCGGTAGAACGTGTTGTTCAGTTCGACCGTGTCGAAGTGCTGCGCGTAATAGTCCAGCATCTTGGAAGCGGGCAGCTTTTCCGGATAGAACGGCCCTTTCCAGTGACGGTAGTGGAAGCCTGACGTGCCGATGTGGATGGCACCGGTGTGCGCCATGGCTGCATGATATCGCAGCCTCGGCCAGTATCATGCGCCGTGGCCGGGATCCGGCGCGTCGCCGTTGTCGACGGTCCATGAATGCCTGCCGCGGCTTGTTCGTCGCGAACGGGTTCGGTGGGCGCGGGCTGTCGATCGTGCGAGCGGGCCAATACCGCCGTGTCGCGGAGTTCACCGGAGAGATCGCCGAGTCGAGCTCGAATGGTGGCAGCATGCGCGGGACGCGCCGACCTCGTATGCTACCTAGGACCGGTCGGTGCCCACGCTCTGATTCGCTCTCGGATCTGGTCGCGCACTTTGCGGAAGTCTTCGAGTGTTGCCGGGTCTTCGAACGGCCAGTGCAGGCGCTGCGTTTTCGCCGGGAAAATCGGGCAGGCCTCGCGGGCGTTGTCGCAGACCGTGATGACGTAATCGAGATCGCGGCCCGCGAATTCATCCACGGACTTCGACCGGTGGCCGGAGATGTCGATGCCGATCTCGGCCATGACGGCGATGGCTTCCGGTCGAACCGTGCCCGGTTTGGTGCCGGCCGAGTAGACTTCGAAGCGGTCGCCGGCCTCATGGCGCAGCAGGCCTTCCGCCATCTGGCTGCGGGCCGAATTCCCGGTGCAGAGAATCAGGACGGTGGGCTTGCTCATGGCCGGCTCCCGGCGGGTTGGAATACGAACCAATGGCGCGTGCGATTGCATGCCGCGCATACGGACAGCATGATCGGGACCTCCACGAGTACGCCGACCACGGTCGCCAGCGCCGCGCCCGATTCCGGCCCGAAGAGCGCGATCGCCGTGGCCACCGCTAGTTCGAAGAAGTTGCTGGCGCCGATCAGCGCGCCCGGAGCGGCCACGGAATGCTCGACCTTCAGCAAGCGCATCAGGCCGTAAGCGAGCGAGGAGTTCATGTACACCTGGAGCGTGATCGGGACTGCGATCAGGACGACATGGAAAAACTTACTGGTGATGTTATCAGCCTGGAAGGCGAAGATACAGACCAGCGTCGCCAGCAGCGCCGTGATAGTCACTGGAGCGAAGCGGGGCAGCAGCATTTTCTCAAACCAGATCCGGCCGCGCGACCGGATCAGCCGCAGACGAAGCAGCGTACCGGCCGCCAGCGGAATGACGATGAACACGATGACGGAGTACAGCAGCACGCGGAAGGGCACGGTCAGCGACGATGCTCCGGTGACAAGGAACTGCACGATGGGCACGAAAGCGACCAGCATGATGAGGTCGTTGACCGACACCTGCACCAGTGTGTACGCGGGGTCGCCGTTGGTGAGGTGGCTCCAGACGAAGACCATGGCGGTGCAGGGCGCGGCGGCCAGGATGATGCATCCGGCGATGTATTGGTCGGCCTCGGCGCCGGTCATGAAACTGCTAAACACGAAGCGGAAGAAGAGCCACGCCAGCAGCGCCATGGAGAAGGGCTTAACCAGCCAGTTGACCACGAGGGTCACAATGAGGCCGGCCGGCTTTCGGCGCACGTTGCGGATGGCGCCGAAATCAACCTTCATCATCATGGGAGTAATCATGAGCCAGATCAGCACGGCGATGGGCACATTGATGTGGCTGCCTTGTCCAAATTCCAAGCCGCGGACGGCCTGGACGGCGGACGGCAGCATCTTGCCGAGGATGATGCCGGCCGTCATGCAGAAGGCGACCCATACCGAGAGGTAGCGCTCGAACAGGGTCATGAGAGTTCCTTTACGAGCAGCAGGTGGGTCCGCAGCATGCCTTGGCGGCAGGCTTGCGCGCGCGGATAAATCCGCTCATGAACTTGCCGTCGATCTGCGGTGCGATGGCTTCGGCGTCGAGTCCCTGATCTTTGAGGAAGGAGAGGGCGTCTTCGGCTTTGTAGATGCGGGTGGGTTCGATGTCGATGTCTTCGAATCCGGCGGCGGCGAGCTTTCCCTTGTACTCGTTTTCTTCGAGCGCGCCGGCCACGCAGCCAACCCACAGCAGCACGTTCTTACGGATCTCCGGCAACATTTCGCCGCGGGTCACCACGTCGGATACGGCGAAGCGGCCGCCCGGTTTGAGGACGCGGAACGCTTCCTTGAAGACGCTGTCTTTGTTCGCGCTCAGGTTGATGACGCAGTTGGAGATGATCACGTCGACGGTGTTGTCGGGCAGCGGAATGTGCTCGATCTCGCCCTTGAGGAACTCGACGTTCCCGGCGCCAGCTTTGTGCTTGTTTTCGTTGGCGAGGGCGAGCATTTCGTCGGTCATGTCGAGGCCGTAAGCCTTACCGGCCGGGCCGACGCGGCGGGCGGAAAGCAGTACGTCGATGCCTCCGCCGGAACCCAGATCGAGGACGGTCTCGCCGGGCTTCAGTTCGGCGAGCGCGGTGGGGTTGCCGCAGCCGAGCGAAGCGAGCACCGCCGCTTCCGGCAAGATGCCGGTCTGGTCGGCATTGTAAAGATTGCTGGTGATGGGATCGGCGCAGTGCTGGTCTGCCGGAGCGGCGCCGCAGCAGCAACTTCCGCCCGTGGTGACGCGCAGGGCGGCCTGGCCGTACTTTTCCTTCACGACTTCTTTGATGTCCGTGCTCATGATCTGCTCCTGTTCTATTTGCACAGTTGAATAATCTTGTCGGGTTTGACAGCTTTACTGCGGGTGCAGCATTCCGAGAAGAGGAAGGCGAGGAGATCCTGTAAGGCGTCGGCATTGGCGGTGTAGCGGAGGAAGCTGCCCTCGCGCTTGACGCCGATGACGCCCTCATTCTTCAGCTTGTCCAAATGGTGCGAGAGGTTGGACGCGCTGATGCCGAGTTCCTGCTGGATCTCGCCGGCCACCATGCCGTCGGGATGGGCCGTCAGAAGAAGCTGCGTGATGCGAAGCCGGGGTTCGGCTCCGATGGCGGCCAGCATGTCAGCAAACCGCGTGATCTCTTCCGGCGTAGCTTTCTTCATATCACTTCAACACTTCAACAATAGTTGAAATGTAGGCGGTGCGTCAAGAGAAAAGTTTTCTGCTCGCGCCCGATGGAGAGGACCGGCACGCCCCGCAAGGACGCGGGCGGACGGCGATCCGCCGGCCACGTTACTACGGCTGACCTCGCTTGGCCGGCGGTTGCTCTCCCTGGAAATCACGCGCCGCTGTAGGGTTGGCTGGTCCGGCTGCATCCGCCCGAATTCCGGCGGCGGTTCGGCCCGGAACTGCTCGTGCATCGTCGACGATGCGCGCCCGGCGATGAGTGGCCGATGGCGGCATGTGTGGGCGCCGCGGTTCAATTCGGTCTGGGGAGCCTGATCTGGTCGACGTTAGTCCGCGGAAGCGTGGTTCACACCCTCGGGTTTCTGAACGAGGTGCGGACGGCGCTGCTGCTGATCGCGGGCCTGATCACTCCTGGTAGCCGCCCGCATGCCGTGTCATTCAGGCCGCGTCCGGCACGTTTGCCCAATGGCCCTACGCCCGATCGGAAGCTGCTGCAGGTCCTCGGACTCCCTGACTGGGCCGGCTCCGACATGTTCGATATCGAAGGCCGTCCGGCCGGCAACGCGACCATCGACCAGATGTACGGTCCCATGCTCCAGGTGCTGCTCGAAGGCAGGTTTCAACTGAAGATCCATCGCGAACTGAGCCATCCGGCGCCGGCCCGGCCAATGCGCCATCGGACCGACGATGGCATCATTCGCGGGCATCACGCTTTCCGCCCGACTGGGGCTCGACCGTCCGGTGATCGACGAGACGAGCCGGGCCTTCGCTGTTCGCCGCGATTCAGGAGCAACTCGGCCTGAAAGTGTCGCCGGGCAGAGGTCCGGTCGAAGTTCTGGTGGTCGACCGCTTGGAGCGGCCATCGGGGAATTCACGGCGAGCTGTTCAGGCAGGCTTTCGCAGCCAGGCGGAGCAGTCGCAGTTTCGTGGGCTCCCATTTCGACCAGGCCTGCAGCAGTGCATCGAGGGTTCCACCAGATGCCACGCCTTCGACGATCGCCAAGCCTTCAGGCTTGATGGCAGTGGCGATGCCTCCACGCGAGCATCGATCTTTACTCCGAGGCTGCCGGCCTGTTCCTTCGCTTTGGCCACACCCAGATCGGAAAGATCGATGCCGGTGACATCCCAGCCCTTTTGGGCAACGAACACCGTATTGCGGCCCTGGCCCATTCCGAGGTCGAGAGCCCGCTGCCGCAGGCGCGCGATGACTCGCTCGACCTCCGCCGTCGCCATTCCGTCAGCCGTGAGTTGCTGTTTGTACCCGGTAAGCACACCTGCCGGACCGCCCTTAAATGCCTGCGTGTGCGCTTGCACCACGCAAGAAAGCGCGACCATTCCGCGTCTTCCGCGCTGCCTTGGCCAAAAGCAAGCAGGGTGTGATGGACAGAGCCAACGATCTTCTTGTGAGTAGCACGGTCATCCTCTACTTAGAACCCGCGATTGGGTAGCCCTGCCATATGTATTCGAGCGCTTCGGGCAGAGTCTGCTTTTTCACCTTGCCATCGGTGTGGCCCGCGTCGCGCGCAAACACGAACTGGTAATGGTAGCCCTTGGCCGCCAGCGCCTTGGCCATATTCTCGTTCGCGACCACCCAGTCGTGCAAGAGGTCGCCCGTCCCGCCGTTGTCGCGGTCGCCCACTTCCATCCAGACGCGCAGCGGCTTCACCGGACTCGCGGGGATGAGGTGCTCATGCAACTCCCAAGCGCCGTGGGGTAACTCCGGGTCGACCGGGAATTGCTGATTCACGTATGTCCCCGAGTAAGTGAGGACGCGGTGATAGAGCTCGGGATGAAACCACGCCATCCCAAATGCCACCGAACCGCCCGAACTGCCTCCCATGGTGGCGCGGCCTTCGGGATCTTTGGTCAGTTTCACGTTGTACTGCTTCTCGACGAGCGGCAGCACTTCCGCCTCGACGAATTCCGCGTACTTACCCGTCATGGTGTCGTACTCCAATCCGCGCTCGCTGGCCGGACCGTCGCCGCCGCCGTTGCCGATAGAGATCGCGATCATCGGCGGCAGCTTGTGCGCGGCGATGAGATTGTCGAGCGCGACGAAGAGTCCCTGGTCCGGTCCGTCGGCGCCGACGATGAACGGCGCGGCGGTGCCCGCCACATACTGGCTGGGCACGTAGACCGCGACCTTGCGTGTGTACGGAGCAGGATGACTGCTGAGCACTCTGCGCGTGCCGGGTTCGGGACGCGGCTGGCCGGCCGGGCTGCTATCGCGCGCGATGCCGGGATAGAACTTGCTGTCGGCGGATTCCATGGTGAAGTTGTAAATCGCGCCGTGCGGCACGTTCTCCTGCGCCGTCATCTCCGGCGCGGCCGGGTGTGTGGGACCAATGATGAAGTTGCCGTCTTTGCGCGGGGACGCGTTCTCGCCGTCGGGCAACTCCTTCGCCTGTACATATCCTTCGGTATGCGGATCGCGGGTGGGCGCGGCACGGCGAGGTCCACGGCCGGGCGCAGTGGCGACAGCGGGAGGTTGGACGGTGGCGGGCGGTTGAGCTAGAGCCACCGCCAAGGTGATGGTAAGACCGATGAGGGATACAGCAGTCAATCGAAGCATAGACAGATCCGTTTCCCGATTATCGCGCCTCAAGGCGGACTTTGGTATGGTGGGCACGGAGACTCGACTCATGTTTTCCATGCAACCCATCGGGTACGTCCGGAGCCCGTACAAAAACACGAAGGATATTCCCAAGGGACTGGGCGCGCAGCATCAGGCCGAAGGGAGCTTGGAATTGCGCGCCGACCTGGAAGCCGGACTCACGGATATCGAAGGATTCTCCCACCTTTTCGTGATTTGGGCGTTCGACCGCTCCGAGGGATTCGATCTTCTGGCGAGTCCGCCGAGCGACAACCGCCCGCACGGCGTGTTCACGACCCGCTCTCCGCGGCGGCCGAATCCCATCGGCCTCACCGTGGTTGAGTTGCTGTCGCGAGAAGGCGCGGCGCTGCGCGTCCGCGGCGTCGACATGTTGGACGGCACGCCGATTCTGGACATCAAGCCGTACCTCTCCGGCATCCCGGCCGAGCGCGTGCGGCGCGGATGGCTGGGCGAAGCGGAAGCCCGCGCCTCAAAGCAGGGCTAAGCCGTGCGTCGTCGACGGCGGAGGAGTCCGCTGGCTGTCAGCGCGATGCCTGCGAGTCCCAGTGATGCCGGTTCGGGAACACTCCCAACGGCGGTGTTCATGAAATCGGGGGCGCCGCCGAACACACGCAATATCAGCGTGGAGTCGAACGTCATCTGATTCAAACCGGGCGCGAGGTCGATGAACCCAGTCGCGATCGAACCGGTGCGCCCCGTCACGCTGTTGCTGCTCGCGCCTCCGCAGTTCCCGCCAATTTGCGTATTGTTGACGCCGAATCCGCTGCCGGTGTCGATGTGTCCTGTATAGGTGATAAAGCAAAGCCCCAGGCTCACCCCGCCGGAAGCATCCGCCGTGCCCGAAAGCAGCCCGTCGAAGCGGATGCGCGTTCTTCCACTCCACCGGGCTGGAAAAGGAAAGACATCCAGCTCAAAGTGCGATACGGCGTTACGCGGCAGATCTGATTAGCCGCAGAGACAGACTCTCTCGTCGGTGGTGACCAGCGATCCGGCGAGATACCCGGCGGCGGCGTCCTCGATCGACATCGCGCCCGACAGGACGATCGACCGGATCCCGGCGGACGCCAGCGCGTTGACGGCGCCCTGTCCGATGCCGCCACAGATCACCGCTTCGCATCCGCCAAGCAGGTCGAGGAAGCTGCCGTGATTGCCGCACGCTCCGGTATCGCGGGACCGCAGCGACCTGGAGACTGCCGCGCCGTCCTGAATTTCGATAATTGCAACCGCGGCGCAGCGCGCGAGATGATCGCAAACCGAAACGCCGTCGGTGGTCGCGATTCCTAAATGAGTCCTGGGCATCCGAAAACAATACTGTAACGCATGGCTGCCCGCGCCGCGGTGCTAATTGAGTTCGCGAACCCAGATATTGCGGAAGCTGATGGCAGGACTCGGGTCGGGGTGCGCCTGCAATTTGATGGGGGCCGTGTCGTATTTCTTGTAGAACGGCTTGCCGATGTAGAGCGTCTCGCCGGCCAACTCGAAATGGTCCTGCACCAGCACGCCGTTGAAGAAGACGGTGACGATGGCCGGAGTCTTGACGGAATCGTCGCCATTGAAGACGGGCGCCTTCCAGATCACGTCGTAGGTTTGCCACTCGCCGGGTTTGCGGGCGGGATTCGCCAGCGGGATCGCCTGTTTGTAGATGCTGCCGGCCTGGCCGTTGGAGTATGTGCGATTGTTGTACGAATCCAGAATCTGCAGCTCGTATCCGGAATCGCCCTGGCCTGTCGACGCCAGGAATACGCCGCTGTTACCGCGCTCCTGATCCTTGCCGGTCACGTCCTCGGGGATCTTCCATTCGATATGGAGCTGGTAATTGCGGAATGAGCGCTTCGTCTCGATGTTTCCGGAACCTCTCGCTTTGCTGACGATGAGCACTCCGTCTTTGACAACCCACGGGGCAGGCGACTTATCGCGCGTGGACACCCACTCGTCGAGATTCTTTCCGTCGAACAGGACGATCGCATCGGAGGGCGGGGCGGCGTCCGTCGCGCCGGGTTTCACGACCTTGGGTTCCGGCTCCCACACTTCCGTGTCCTTGGGATTTCCGCGAGTTCCTTTACGCGGGGCGGTCTGAGGCGCGGCCGGCGGCTGCGCAAACAGCGAGGTGGAAGCCACCGCGAGCAGCGTTACGAATGCGAATCGGTTAAACATAAGCGATATCTCCTAGCCTACCGCACCAGTTGTCAACGCGCGGACAGCTTCAATGCACGGGCTTTGGCCTCGACCGGCAGGTCCACTTCCGTGACGGGGCCGAATTTGTCGACGCCGGAAAACCAGCCCGGCTGGCCCCGGACGAGCGGAATGCCGTTTCCGAAGCGAATCTGTTGAGCGGGGCGCCTTCGCTGGCTACGCTGACGCTCGCCTGGTGGACGCGCAGTTCCAGTCCCTTGATGCCCCGGATGTTTTCGTTTTCGTCGTGAGTCAGGGTCGCGCCCCGCAGTTTCAGGAGCGCCTTTCCGGCCGGGTCCCGCACTTCGACCGACAGGAGCGTGCCCCCGGCGATTACGCGCATCTCCGGGGATGTCAGAGTCTGCGTCGAGCCGTTATTGCGGATAATTACCGAGTCCGTGCCTACCGGTTCAAATGACGGATCCATCATCTGCGTGCGGTCCCTGGCCTTGCCGGTGGGCAGGAAATGGACGCGAACGATGTTTGGCGCAACGGCCACTTCATAACGATCGAGACCTTAGTTCGCGCCGGCTGGAGCGAGGATCATCGTGCCCCACGGCTTGACGGAAACCGTGGCCTTGCCGTTGTGGGACACCACGGCCGGCTTGACGCCCGGGAGTGTCTGAATTTGCGGCCGTCCGTCGCGCGCAGTTGGCGGGGCGTTCTGCATTACGGTTTGGGCCGGATCGAGCCAGTCGATCAGGGCGGAGTCGGAGGCCGCCGGGCCGAGCGGCAGATCGACGGACTGCATGTCGCCGCTTCGGTTTACCAGCACGTAAATATGTGAATCGCCCAGATCGCGGCTGTATACCAGGATGTTGCGCGCGTCATCGGCCAGCACGGCGTGCGTGAAGCCGGTCTGCAGCGTCGCGAACTTGCGGCGGATGGCGATGAGCCGCGCGTACTTGTCGAACAAATGCTGATTGAACTTCACCTCGGGATCGTCGTTGGGCGGCAGATCTTTCCAGATCATCGGCTGGCGGTCATCGGGATCGCTGGCGCCGTACATGCCGACCTCGTCGCCGTAATACACCATCGGAGCGCCGGCGGACGTCATCTGCACGGCAATGGATTGCTCCATCCGCTGCCATTCCAGATCGGTGGGTCTGGAGAGATTGTAACTGCCGCGGCGGCCGGCGGCGGGATCGGGAGGCGGAGGCGGCCGGTCGGCATTCACAAAGCGCGATGCCCAGCGGTCCGTGTCGTGACTATCCAGCAGGTTCATCTGGTTGAGCGCGACCTGGAACGGATTAATCGTGATGAGGTCGGCGAGGTTTTTGGCGAGAACGGTGGCTGTGATGGGCTTCTTCGAACCGCCGATGAAGAACGACTGCAGTGCGTTGGAGAACTGGTACTGCATGGTTGCGTCCCACGCATCGCCGCTCAGGTAGCTGCTGGCGGCCGTCCAGATTTCACCCGTGATATAGGCTTCGGGCTTTACGGATTTGACTGCTTTCCGGTAGGTCACCCAGAACGGGCGGGGGACATTCTGCGCGTAGTCCAGGCGGAAGCCGTCCGCGCCGCGCGATGGGTCGCCGTCGGGCGCCAGCCATCGCTTCGTCACGTTGAGGAAGTAATCGCGCGGACCGGCGGTGAGGCCGGTGGCCGGATCCTTCTTCAATTCGGGCATGTTGCCGCCTGCGCGGCCGCCGAAACTGATCCACGTGACGGGATCCCACTTGCTGATGTTGAACCAGTCGGCGTATTTGGATTTCTGGCCGTTCTGCTTCACGTCCAGAAAGGGACCGAACTGTCCGCCGGCGTGATTGAAGACGCCATCGAGGACGACTTTGAAGCCCTGACGGTGTGCCTCGGCCAGGAAATCCAGCAGGACCTTGTCGGACTTGGTCCACTTCCACGTAGCGGGATCCTCGGGGATCTCGCCGGCGATCTCGGCGGGGTCGATCGGCTGACCGAAGGCTTCGTCGACGTGGAGGTAATCCGTGGTGTCGTACTTGTGGATGCTCGGCGAGCGGAAAACCGGGTTGAGATAAATGGCCGTGACGCCCAGGCTTCGCAGGTACGGAAGTTCGGCTTGAATGCCCTGAATATCGCCGCCGTAATGGCGATTGCCAGGGCCGCCCATGCCGCGTCCGCCGCCGGCCGGTGCGGGCTGCGCCCATTTGATGGTCCAGGGCACGACGTTCGCGGGGTCGTTGCCCTTCTCGCCGTTGCGGAATCGTTCGGGGAAAATCTGATACCAGATGGCATGCTGGGCCCAATCCGGCGTATCGAATGCCGGCCGCATCGAGCTGTGCCAGGCATTTTGGCGCGCGTCGGCGATCTTGGAAAGGTACTTGCCGCCGGCGTAATAGGCCGTGGTTGCGCCGTCCTTCAATTCGAAAAAATAGGTCAGGTTGGGCGACTGCGCGAGCACGACGCCGCCAAAGAAGTCCATGCCTGCGCGAGTGCCGGTCAGGTAAATATTATCGCGCCGCCAGGTTTGCCCGACCTGTGAATACACGGCGGCGCCGGTCAGATTCCCGGCCTGCGCGCCGAGCGCAATACGAGCTTCGCGGACCGAAATCGGGTCGAAGTAACGAATACTGCCGGGCACATAATGCAAGCCGTCGACGGTGATGCGGCCCGGCTGCGGCTTCTGCAGGCTGCTTCCGTCCGGCCCCACCATCACGGCGGAATTGTGGCCGCGGATGCCGTTCGATTCTTCCAGGTCAGCGTCGCTGTGTTGCGCGCTGTCGTTGACCCATGCGCCGTCCACGAAGAAGCGATAGGAATGCGGACCCTCGGCGAGTTTCACGTCGGCGACAAAGTGGCCCTGGCCGTCCGCCTTCATGAGAATGGCGGACTCCGACCAGTTGTTGAACTCACCGCCTACCGAGACTTTTTGCGGCGTGGCGCCCGCCGGTGGATCGTACTCGAAGTGGTGCAGATAAACGCCGGGATCGGCGGTCGGCACGTCGACTGCGGCGGTTCCGGGCATGGCGGCGCCTAATACCGCGGCAAGGCACAACAGAAGTTTGGTCATGAAGAGGTCACCTGGAGTTGTGGGGCGGGCCAGTCAAGCCGGCCCGCCCCGTTTCCTAGAACTGGAAGCGAGCCACCAGGAGGCCGATGCGCTGGCCGCCTGCATTGCTGGAACTCCCGACGCTGTAGTATCCGAAGCCGCTGATCGCGCCCGTCAGGTTATTGACGGACGTAGTCTGGGTCGGATTACCCGAACTCGGGGTACCCAAGGTGACGCGATTGAAGACATTGAAGAACTCGGCGCGCACGTTGAGACTCATTCTCTCGCGAAACTGGAAGGTGCGTCCGAAGTTCATGTTCTCGCTCACCTGATGGGGTCCGCGATAATCGCTGTAGTAGCCGGAGCCGGGGCTGATCTGCCCGGCGCCCACATCGACCCATGCGGCCGGGTTGAGGACCCGCTGGTTGATATTGTTGGGATCGATGCAGCGGCAGTTGATGTCGGTCAGGTACAACGGAACGCCGGGGGCCCGCATCATCGGGGTTCCGGACGCGAAGTTGTACTGATTGATTTTGCTGACCTGCGATTGCGGCGCGGCGATCAAACTGCCGCTGGCGTAGCGCAGGGCGCCCGACCACGTCCAGTCGCCCGTGAGTTGACGAATCCACTTACTGGCGGTCGCCTTGGGAGTCCGGTAAGTGATGGCCGAGACCAGGATGTGCGGATAGTAATTCGAATCCAGGCCCTTTTGAATGGTGCGGTTGCTCGGGTCGGCATTGATGTACCCGCCGATGTTCTCCGTTTTGGAGAAGGTGTAATTAGAGCTGATATCCAGCCCGTACGATACGCGCTTGACGAATTTCACCTGGAGCGAGTCGTAGAAGCTGTTGCCCTGGTTCGCGAATTGCGGCGCCAGGGAAACCGAATATTCGGGGAATGGCCGCAGGCTTTGCGCCACGGTTGCCGTGCACGGGAAACCGGCATAGGGCAGCGTGAATCCGGCGTTTACCGCGGCAGTGGAGCAAATCTGCGAGGTCAGTATGGTTCGGGTAGCGGCGTTGGTCAGGTCGACGCCGTATGCCTTGAAGCGGGCCGGCGTAATCGCATTCGGATTCACCAGACCGCCTTGCTGCTCCCACACACCGCGATTGCCGACGTACGCCGCTTCCAGCGACATATTTGCCGACAGCTTCCGCTGGATGGCGATGTTCCACTGGTTGACGCGAGTGGGACGTGCGCCGCTCGGATCGTAAGTGATCGCGCTGGCGCTGGGACTGCCCAGGGCACCCTTGGGGCTATTGATGCCGGGATCGAGGTTCACGACATGCAGTGACGCGGGGTCGTAGACGATGCCATTCCTGAATTGGGAATACGCCAGTCCGTACTGCGGATTGTTTCCCGGGCTGATGCTCGAATATCCCATTCCGTTGGTGAGATAGTTGTTGCTCAGGTAGTTCCACTGGTCGGTGGCGCCGTAGCTGAGTCCCCATCCGGCGCGGATCACGGTCTTGCTGTTGAGCTGGTAGGCGATGCTGAGCCGCGGCCCAAAGCCGAAATTATAGGTTTTCACGAACTCGCAGTTGCAGCGTCCGGGTCCGTAACCTGCGAAGACCGTGGCGCCCGGCAGTCCGCCCGCATTCGGATTCGGCTCGGTGAAGCTGATTTGAGACTGCCTGTCCCATGCCTCGTGTCCCAGCGGAGTCCGATCCCAGCGCAAGCCGATCTCGAGGGTCAGGTTTGACGTCGCCTTGAAGCTATCCTGCACATACAAGCCCTCTTGAATGGAGCGCTGCTGCGCCGCGACCTGAGGAGAGACTTTGTAGCTCTGCACCTGTCCCAGCAGGAAACTGGCGTACCCGCTACCAATGGATCCGGTGAGCGAGCCGGTTCCGACCGTCGAGGTGTTCAGGAAGGGAATGGCCGTCTGCGCGCCGCTGAAATTGTACTGTCCGGCGGCCTGGTTGTTGCTTTGATCGCTGTAAACCGAGTCCTTGATCTCAAACCCGGCCTTGTACGTATGCTTGCCGCGCAGCCAGGTCAGACTGCCGACTGTGGATGCGATGTCCGTCTGCTGGAAAACGGAATTCTGGATTCCGGCGGTGTATCCAAACCCGCCTTGGTTGTTGAAGCCCAAGCCGCTGATGGTCGGGAAACCGGTGCCCATGGAACTGCCGACCAGGCCCAGGTTCTTGATCACGTCATAATTCAGAATCTCGGGTGGCGAACTGTCGGGATTCTCAAAACGCCAGAAGCCCAGGCCCAAGTGCGCAATCAGCGTGGGCGTGAAGGTGTGGTCCATGTTGAGGCGTCCCTGGTTTCCACCCACGGTGCCGCCCACGGTCTTTCGCACACCGGTGAGCGGGAAGGGCAAGCCATCGGGGAAAGCCGGAGAATTGGTGGACTGCTGGTTCCAGAAGAAGCTTACTCGCGTCGAGGATCCGAAATTCTGATCGATTTTCAGGCTGGGGATCTGCTGCTTGGTCTGCGTGACGATGGTGGCAATCCAGTTCTGAGTCGTCTGGGTATTGATCGGCGCCGGCATCAATGCCTGGATTTTGAGAGCCACCGGATCCATTTGATTCAGCGGAATCACGTTGTTGGGGAAGGCGGTCCGAATCAGCCGGCCTTTCGAATCCGTAGTGGTGCTGAGAGGGTCGAAGATCTGATTCTGCAGATACTGGTATCCGCTGGCCGCATCGGTCAGGGTAACGGTCGGGCCGGTGCAGTTCGTGGTGGTGGCGAAAAGAGCGCAGCCGAAATCACCCTTGCGATAGGCATCCGTGGGCACGTTGCCAACCGAGGGGCTCACCTGATTGTTGCCGTATCTTTCCAGGTTGAAGAAAAAGAAGGTGCGGTTCGTCCCGTTGTAGATTTTCGGAATGCGCACCGGGCCGCCGATGGAGAAGCCGTAATCGTTCTGTCTGTCCTTGTTTCTGTTGTGATTCCAAGGTTGCGCCGCGTTCAGAATCTCGTTCGTCCACTCCTCGTAGGCGGACCCATGGTATTGGTTGGTGCCGCTCTTGGTGGTGAAATTGTAGAGGCCGCCCAACACTTGGCCGTATTCCGCCGAATAATTGGACGACTGGACCGTGAACTCGGTGATCGCTTCGACGGAGGCCGACTGCACGGTGCTGGTCCAGCCGACGGCCACGGGGCTGGTGGAATCCTGCCCTTCGAGGTAAACCTTGTAATTGCCGCCCGGCAAGCCGTTTACTTGTGAGCCGGCGCCCGTTCCCGCCACGCCCGGCGCCAGGTAAGTAAAGGTCAGCCAGTTGCGGATACCGCCGCCCGCCGTACCGCTACCGCCAAAGTTGATGGGCAGCTCATTGAGCTTCTGCCCGCTCACATTCATGCTTTGCTCGGCATTTTCGGTCTTGAGCATCTCGGCGGTGGACGAAACCGTAATCGATTCCGTGGCCGAGCCGATTTCCAAGGTAACGTCCAGCCGCAAGGTCTGGTTGAGCTGGATGGCTACCTGTTTCTCCACAGCCTTTTTGAAACCGGCCGCCTCGACCGAGAGTTCGTAGGAGCCTACGGGAAGCGAGGGAAAAGTATAGTTGCCGGTGGGCGTGGTTTGGGCCTGCGTCAAGACGCCGGTTTCCGTGTTGCGGAGGGCCAGTTTGGCTCCGGGCACGCTCGCGTCGGCCGGATCCTTTACTGTTCCGGTAAGGGTGCCGCGATCGTTTTGGGCCATTGCCAAGGCCGCGCCGAGCAGCACGAGGAGGGCCGAACGTACAAGGTTCGTTTTGAAAGTCAAAGTTTACTCCCTGAAACAGGTCTCTTTCAGTGTTGAAAGGATAGCGACTGTCCTAGAACTCGTTTAGCAAAGAGTAACGTCTGTCGGGAGAATTGCAACCCCCGGCCAGTTTGTTTGTTGGTCAATTCCACATCACGGTGCAAGTCACACAAAGAAGGGCCATTGTAGCTCCACTACACCTGGCTGCGGGGCTATTTTGATGCATTCCCCACCACTTTCTTAAGCATTTCACGCGCGGGCGAGAAGGCCGGATTCAAATCCAGCGCCTTCCTGAGATGGAATTCGGCGGCAGTCCGGTCGCCGATTTGCAGGGACGCAGCCGCCAGGTTGAGGCGCACCAGCTCTAAACCGGCGTTCTTCGAAAGGGCGTCCGTCCAGAGGCGGATCGCCTCCCGGTAGTTGCCGCTTTCCATCATGACTCCGCCGAGACCGACTGACGCGGTTGCCTGGCTGGGGTCCAGCGAGATCGCGCGCTGGTACAGGGGGCGCGCCATGTCGTTCCTACCGTCGTTCCGGTAGATTTCCGCCAGGTACAGGGCTACCTCGATGTCGCGTGGATCGTCCCGGGCGGCCTGTTCCAGGAGCGGGATGGCACGGGTCCGATCAGCCCCGGCTGTCCGGCCGATCGCCGCGATCGCGTAGGCCAGCGCCCGATCCCGCAAGGAGGCCGGCTTTCCATCGAAGGTCGTCAACGGAGCGTCCGAAACGGGGGCTTGGCCCGCGTTTTTTCGAGACGGTCGGCGGGGAATCGAATGATCTGTAAGGACCACATGCTGCGCGTCGCTGGCCTGGCTCTTCGGCATATGGCATCCAATGCAGTTGTCCTTGGTTTGTGATCGGATCGCCTGGGTTTCGGTGCAGTCCTTGGGGGCATGGCAGGAGAGGCACCGCCCGCGAAAGAAGGCCGCCGCTTCGGCGGGAGGCGGGACCGTGTGTGGATCGTGGCAGCTTCCACACCACAACTTGTCGCCGGCGTTGCGTTTACAGGCGCTCAAGGCGAGGTCCTCCACATGGCCCGTAACGGTCAGGCCGGCAGAAACAGGCGAGCGCACGAAGACGGTTTGGGAATCGCTCAAGGTGGCGCCGGGATGGAAACTCCGCCAGTCCGCTCCAGGGCGCATGACGCGTACGGCGCCGGTTAGATGGCATTGGGAGCAGAGGGAGTCGCGGCGGTCCGGGTCCATTTTCGCGGGCTGCAAGATGTCCAGGCCGCCGGTCCGGTCACCCGACTGCATTTTGGCGGCGTGCTTTGCGCCGTCTCCGTGACAGCGTTCGCACGCCACCCCGCCTTCGGCGAACGGCGGGGACGCGTAGCGGTTCAGGGTGGCCGGCACCACTTGCAGCGAACTGGCGTGGCAGTCCAAGCAACCCGGCACAATCGGACGCGTAAGATAAGGGTACGAAGAGGTGTTGTATCCCGGAGCGAGTCCCCAGGATTTCGTCGCGGCGTAATAGGCGACCGGCGCCTCGTACAGAAAACCGTCGTCTTCCAGAAGGTAGCTGAAGGCCCGCGTTCCGGAGCCGACCGCATAGGCGAGAGGCTTCGCCCCGGTCAACCCGTCCTTGGCGAACTCGAAGATGTAGCCGGACTTCTTCACCGACACGCGATAACGAAAACCGGAGGGTTCGTGGGTAAATGCAGCTTTATCGAACCGTTCGGGGCCGCCGGACGGGTCGAGCTTGCGCGCGCTGCGAGCCATCGGGGTGCGCTGGTAGCTCTGGTAGATCGCGGCATGGCAGGTGGCGCAACCCTGGCTGCCGATTTGTGCATTGCCTGCGCACGCCAGAGTTAGCAAGAGCGTGAGCTGCAGTGTGTGGCGCATCGTCGAGAGTATTATAGACGCGCGGCAAGTTAGAATGCGGTTTGAATCCGCGGGCGGCCGGCGCGTTGCTGGCGCTGGCGATGGGCGCCGCGATTGCCATTCCGAGCGCGCCGTCGGACATCACGATCGACTATCCAGCCGCGGGATCGGTGTATGCCATTGTCCAGGCGATTGCCATCGCGGAAACGCGGCACGATACGCCACTGATCGAGCGGTTAAAGAGCATGCGGGCGCATTACCAATCGGGACGCTAAGACTCAGTTCGCGTGATTCCAGCGCAGGCCATACACGTCGGCGGAATAGAAGCGCGATGAGCCGATCGGCCCGTCGTCCGGCGCCAGGCCCCAGAACGTGATGCTGTCTGCCGAACTGGCCACGCTTCGGTCGCAGATGCGCTCGAGCCGCCGGTCGGCAATGGAGACGCGGAAAATGGGGACCTCGTCTTCTTTCAACGATTGGAAATACAGATTCCTGCCATCGCGGGACCACACGGGATTGTGAATGACGCCTTCCGCCACGGTGGACCATTTCGAGGTGGTGCGATCGAAGACCATGAGCCGGTGTTGATCGAGGGTCATCGCGGCGATGTAGCGGCCGTCCGGCGACCAACGCGGACTGAACATACCAGTGGAATCGGGCAGCACCGACAGTTTGCGGCTGGCCAAGTCGAGAATTCGGATGTCTTTCGGTGCGGTCGCTTCCGCCGCATAGTCGGGCAGTCTGCCAAACACGATGGCGGCGCCTCCGGGGCCCCAGTCGGGATCGGCCTGGTTCCGGCTTTCTTCCAATAGCGGCTCCAGACTGCCGCCGTCCGAAGACACCGTGTAGATCTTGTAAGGAGTGCCCGGCAGTTTCGCCATCACCAGCATACGGCGGTCATCCTGCGACCACCGCTCCATGTAAACCTGCCAGGGAGCGCCAATGAGTTGCACCCGCTCCGTGCCGTCCGCCTTCCCGCGCCAGAGAGTGCCATCCTTGCTGCTGATCCACGCGATCATCTCGGAGTGGTGCGCATGCTCGGACCGGCGCGCGCTCGTCACGTTGCTCAAGTAGGCTTCCTCTTTGTGGGTCGCCAGGTTGAAATGGAACAGTTCGGCGCGACTGTTGGCGCCGATCGCGAAGAGCTGGTCGGTTCTGGGGGAGAAGGCGGGCGCGAAAAACTCCAAAGGACCCGCCGTGATTTCGAACGGAGGACGGCGGCGGCCCCAGAAGCCGGGCTCGTGGACTCCCCAAATGTTTGGGCGTCCGCTGTGGGCCGATTGAAATACGAAATAGCTCCCGTCGGCATTCCAATCGCCGCAGCATTCCGCGGGCGGATTATTCCAGCCGGGAAGCATGGGATGCGGATTCTTGCCATCCGACGACATCTCCCACAGCGACGTGTTGCGAGTCTTCGAGTCGAGCACCGTGAACCGGATCATCGAGGCGTCGGGTGCATAGCGCATCCAATAGGCTCGTCCGGAAAGCATGGCGAACTTGCGCGATTTTCCGCTGGCACGCTCGATCAGGAATAAGTCCTGGCCCGCGGCGTAGAGGACGGCTTTGCCGTCGGGCGCCCACGACGCGTCGTGAGCCATGACGTCGAACAAGCGGCGCGCGGACCCGCCAGTCGACGGCGCGATCCACACCGGCTGCTCCGTCTCCGACCACATCATGCTGCGGATCAATAGTTCGGCGCCGTCGCGTGAGATATCGGCGACGGAGGGCCGCGATATTTCCGGCGGTGTCACGAAGCGGTGAACTTCGCCTCCGCCGATCAATACGTAGGCGAGGCCCACGCGGCCGTTCTGAAAATCGGAGAAGTAGACGCGGACCCCGTCAGTCGCCACTCCCGGGAAGCGCTCGATGTCAATCTGGCCGGGGTAAATCGGATAGTCCGAGGTGATCTGGCTGAATCGGACGACTGCCGGAGCGGTGGACCGTTGGGCGCGCAGGAGCCACACCGTCGCAGCGACTACCGCGATCAGGGCGCATGCGGAGAGTGCGACCTTCCAGCGCCGCGGAGTAGCGGCAGAAAGGGGTGCGGGCGCTGCCATCGGAACCGGGTCCGCGGTGACGGCAATCGGCGCGATGTCCTTCTCCGGCGTTTGCACGGGGGGCGGCCCGATCGGTTCGACGGGGGCGATGAAGCGGAAACCGCGCTTGGCTAGAGTCTCGATAAACTGCGGCCGGTCGGCGGAGTCGCTGAGGGCTTCGCGTAGACGATTGATGGCCGTGCCGAGCGAGTGGTCGAAATCCACAACGGTCTCCGATCCCCAAATGAGCTGCCGCAAATCTTCGCGGGTCACGACGTCGCCGGGCCGCTCAATTAGGGCGGCGAGGATCTTGAAAGGCTGACGCTGCAAGTGGATGCGGATGCCGTGTTTGCGCAATTCGCCGGCGCGCAGGTCCGCTTCAAATACGCCAAAACGAATTCTGTCGACCTGAAGCCCGCGCGGCATATTGAGATGGTACAACCTGGCGCGAGGGGAACGGGGAGGATGCGGGCACATCGCACGCTATATTCGGTTATGCTGGTGCTCAGCCGTTCTCGTTCGACGAAATCCCGCGCAATGTCGATCCTGCTCCCGACGACGAAACCGAGCGCTTTGTAGCTGCCATCTACGCCGACCGCCGCCAGTCAGCCGAAGACTTCCCGTCCAAATGAGCCAGATCGTGTAGATACCGACGTCGCCTCCTACATCTTCAATTGGCACTCGCTGGCCGGGCGGTATGTGACCGCATTGCGGGGTTCCGAACTGATTCTGTCCTTCATGTCTGTGGCGGAACTGCGGATGAATGCGATGTCCGCGGTGTGGGGTAGCAAGCGGCGTCTGCAGCTCTAAGCATTCGTCCACGGGTTCGAGCTCTTCTATCCGGACAATGACCTCTGCACCGTCTGGGCCAAAATACGTGCCGAAGCACGGGCGAGCGGCCGGGCAATCAGTCCTTAGGATGCGTGGATTGCCGCGACTGTTTTGGCGTTGGATGCTCCACTCGCAACGAATAATCGCCGGGATTATGAGAATGTTCGGGATCTTCGGTTACTGCCGCTGTAACGATCGGTCTCGGATTGATGCGCTGGCCCGAGTGTCAACTGGAGGCATCACACAGCAAGACGTCGGCCCGCAACGCGACGGTACGCGGAAGGAATGGCCCCGCCAAGCGGCGAGGCGATACGTGTATAAAACAATTTCTCGTTCTGCTGTTTCATCGGGCGAGAAAACCCTTCCGGCGAGATTCGGCGACCGTAGCGATTGTGGAGTGGACCACGCCCCAGCGGATTGATACAATCCCCTCCATGCGGAAGGAAGAGTTTGAACGCCGTGCCGCGGAGATGAAGGCACGTATGCTCGCCCAAAGGAACCGAAAAGCTGAAGACGCGGCTGCTACGCCGATTCGGAAGTCGAGGACGAAAAGCCATCAAGAAGATAGCCGAATTACGGTTCCGTCCTCGGACATCGATATTCCTGCCCTCCAGAAGAGGGTAAGAGAACTTGAGGCTGAGAACCTTGAGTTGCGCCAGCAATTAGCGATGATGAACGACCGGGCGGCTCCTTCACAATCGTCGGCAGATTCCGTGCGCGAGCAGCGACACAATTTCTTCAAGTACAGCAACGCCCGACGTTACTAAAGCGAGTTCACTCGCTGCTCGATCTCGCGAATACCCGCAAGAACGACATCGAAGTCCGGCGCCTCTCCGAAAGAATTTCTTGCATGTCCCGGTAGTCGCGGTGAAGCGCCCGCTTCAACTCAGCGCCAGGAACGAGACAATGCGGGGCAGCCAAGCTCTCGCCCATCCGGGCCTTTTGGAATCCATTGAAGTACATCAGCGCATTGCTCCGAGAGGCCGCGGCCAGATATGACCCTGGCTGTACCGGGTCCGCTCAACACTTGGATTTGGACCTGCGAACGGGGACCGGCCTGCTGGTACGATTAACACAACAGTGTTTTCGTACTCTGGGCCGCGCAATCGCACGGTGCGAACGAATCATCGAGTCCGCAGAGGAG
>Ga0105240_10003161_pt1 | contig 25902 bp, 23 predicted proteins | sample KBSC54metaG_FD_80426 | JGI IMG/M metagenome (GOLD analysis project Ga0105240, IMG submission 80426) | Corn rhizosphere microbial communities from Kellogg Biological Station, Michigan, USA - KBS C5-4 metaG | ecosystem: Host-associated > Plants > Roots > Rhizosphere > Soil | place: Michigan, USA...
GCGCGTCGAGGTCGCCGGTCAACTTGGCGACCACCACCGTGGCAACGCCATTGCCGACCAGATTGGTTAACGCGCGCGCTTCGGACATAAACCGGTCGATGCCGAGAATCAGCGCCAGCCCGGCGACCGGCACGTGACCGACTGCCGAGAGCGTCGCAGCCAGCACGATGAAGCCGCTGCCCGTGACGCCCGCGGCGCCTTTGGACGTAAGCAACAACACGAGCAGCAGGGTGAGCTGCTGCGTGAGGGTCATCGGCGTATTGGTGGCCTGCGCAATGAAGACGGCCGCCATCGTCAGGTAAATGGAGGTGCCGTCCAGGTTGAACGAATAACCGGTGGGGATCACCAAACCCACGACCGACTTGCGGGCGCCGAGGTTCTCCATCTTCGTCATCATGCGAGGCAGCACCGATTCGGATGAGGAAGTGCCCAACACGATCAGCAGTTCCTCCTTGATGTACTTGATGAACTTCCAGATGGAGAATCCGGCAAGGCGCGCGATGACGCCGAGCACGACGAAGATGAAGATAAGGCAAGTGGCGTAGAAAGTCGCCATGAGCTGGCCGAGCTGCAGCAGCGAGCCCAGCCCGTACTTGCCGATGGTGAACGCCATCGCCCCGAATGCGCCCAGGGGCGCCACCTTCATGATGAAGCCCACGATGGTGAACAGCACGTGCGAGAACTTCTCGATGAAGTCGAACACCGGCGTGCCTCGTCCACCGAACCTGTGCAGCGCGAATCCGAACAGCACGGCGAACAGCAGCACCTGCAGGATTTCTCCTTTCGCGAACGCGTCGACGATGGTGTTGGGGATGATCGCGAGGATGAACTCCGTCGTCGACGTCATCTGGCCGGGCTTGGTGTAAGCCGCCACGCCCTTGGTATCTAGGGAGGCGACGTCGATGTTCATGCCGGCGCCGGGCTGCACGACATTGATGATCAAAAGGCCGATGACCAGCGCGATCGAGCTGACGACCTCGAAGTACAGCAGCGCCAAGCCGCCGGTCTTGCCGACCTTCTTCATGTCCTCCATGCCCGCGATGCCCACCACCACCGTGCAGAAGATGATGGGCGCGATCATCATCTTGATCAGCTTGATGAAGCCATCGCCCAGCGGCTTCATGGCCTCCGCCGTGCCCGGGGCGGCGTAGCCAAGCACTACGCCGATCACGATGGCGATCACCACCTGGAGATAGAGCGACTTGTAGAACGGTTTGCGGGGCGTAATGGGATCCATGATGTCTCCGTCACGTTGAGTGGGCACGCCGAACTCGGGTGCGTAGCGTAGCAGTCCTGGCCGCCCGCACGCTTGATTTTTCTCAAGGCGCGTTGGCACTTCACCTGCCAAAGTAGCCTCGGATGAGCTGTTTGGGATGGGCGGCATCGACAGGCACCAACTTGGTGAAGCGGGCGGCGGCGGGGCTGATTCGATTGCGTCGCGCCGAGCGCAGCCCGGCACTGGAAATCGGATCGCATTCGCTGCATCATGGCGGTCCTCGATTCATCGGAGAAGAAAACCATGCGCATTCGCACCTTGCTTGCCATTACGGCTTTCGCGGGCCTTGCCCCCTGGGCCCAGGCTGCCGGCTTCACCCTGACAAGCCCGGACATCAAACCCAATTCGATGATCGACAAGAAGTTCGAGGCCAATGTCTTTGGCTGTTCGGGCGAGAACAAATCGCCCGCCCTGAAATGGAGCGGCGCGCCCAAGGGCACCAAGAGCTTCGCGGTGACGGTATACGACCCCGACGCGCCGACCGGTTCGGGCTTCTGGCACTGGTTCGTGATCAACATTCCGGCCAACGTGGACGAGCTCAAGCCCGACGCGGGCAATGCCAGCAATGCCAACCTGCCGCCGGGCGCCAAGCAGGTGCGCATCGATTACGGTTTCGCCGCCTGGGGCGGCCCGTGCCCGCCGGAGGGCGACAAGCCGCACCGCTATATCTTCACCGTCTACGCGCTCAAGACCGATAAGCTGGATCTTCCGGCCGACGCCACCGCCGCCGTCGCGGGCTTCATGACCAATGCCAACCAGATCGGCAAGGCCTCGTTCACGGCGAAGTACGGCAGGCCCAAGCAGAAGTAGCCGCACTTATCTTGTCAAGGAGAACGCATGACCGACAACTCCGCATTCACGCTCGCCAGTCCCGACATCCGCGCCGACGCGCCGATCGATGCGCAATTCGAGTTCGACGGCTTCGGCTGCTCGGGCGAAAACAAGTCGCCGGCGCTGAAGTGGAGCGGCGCGCCGAAAGACACCAAGAGTTTCGCCGTGACGGTGTACGACCCCGACGCGCCCACAGGCTCGGGTTGGTGGCACTGGTTCGTCGTGAACATACCGCGCGAGGTGAACGAGCTGAAAGACAACGCGGGCGCCGAGGGTGGTGCCAACTTGCCCAAGGGCGCCGTGCAGGTGCGCAACGACTACGGATCGGCCGCATGGGGCGGCGTCTGCCCGCCCGAGGGCGATCCCCCACATCGCTACGTGTTCACGGTGTTCGCGCTGAAAACCGACAAGCTGGAACTTCCCCCCGGCGCATCACCGGCGCTCGCTGGCTTCATGGTCAATGCGAACGCGATCGGCAAGTCGAGCTTCACCGCGAAGTACGGAAGAAGCAAGAAGTAGCGTTGCGCAACGCACGATCTACAAGCTGTTGACCAGGTGCCCTCCGTCCACGGCGATCACCGCACCGGTCATGTACGCCGACGCATCGGACGCCAGTAGCAACAGCGGCCCATCGAGATCCGCGAGTTGCCCGACGCGCTGTTGCGGAACGCGCGCGATCAGCGCCTGGCCTGCCGGTGAACGCAGCAGATCACGATTGATATCGGTTTCGAAATAGCCTGGGGCCAGCGCGTTCACCCGGATGCGGTGCTCCGCCCATTCGAGCGCGAGGGCCTTGGTCATTTGAACCACCGCAGCTTTGGTTGCGGCATACGCAAGAACTTGCGGCCGCACGCGCAGGCCGAGAATCGACGCAATGTTGATGATGCTGCCGCCCGTTCCAGCCTTCACCATTGCGCGCGCCGCAGCTTGCGCCACGCGGAACACGCCGGACAAATTGACATCCACGACGTCCGACCAGGCGTCATCGGCCAGCTCCATGCTGGGTGCGCGAGCGACCGTGCCCGCGTTGTTCACCACGATGGTGGGCACGCCGAGTTCAGTGTCCACTTGCTTGAATGCGTCCGCGATGCTCTGCGCATCGGTGACGTCAGCCCGATAGGCACGCGCGTCGCCAGGCCGGCCGGCCGCGGCGCCGATGTCGCTCGCCACCTGAACTCCGAGCTCGATGCGGCGGCCGATCAAGGCGACGCGCGCGCCGTGCGCCGCGAGCACGCCCGCGAAGTGCCGGCCGAGCCCGCTGAAGCCTCCCGTGACGAGTGCGGTGCGCCCCTGCAGGTCGAATGCAGTCATTCGAAGTCTCCGTGGTCGATGTCCAGCCACGCAGGTTAGCGCACTATTTCGCCAAGCTGCCCTGCCTTGCCAAGTGCACCTGATGGAGCGTGATCTTGCGCACTTCGGCCTGGCTGGTCTCAATGTGCGCCCGCAGCAGCATCGCCGCCTGCTCGCCGCGCTTGCGCTGGATCGCCTTCAGGATCTTGCCGTGCTCGTCGTAGGTGGCATCGATCCGCGCCTGCTTGGTGAAATCGAGCCGGCGGATGATGCGGATGCGCGCCGTCACGTCGCGATGCACGCGCGCCATCTCGGCATTGCCCGCGGCGGCGACCAGCTTGCAGTGGAAGGCTTCGTCCCATGCCGACACGCGCGCCATGTCGCTGCTGCGCTGCGCGGCCGGCACCAGCCAGATCGCCACCAGCTCATCCAGCAGCGCGCGATCCACCCGCTCGCTGCCCGCGCACAGCCGCTGCGCCGCGGTGGTTTCGAGCACCATGCGCAAGTCGTACAACTGCTCGAACTGTTCGAAGTCGAAAGGCAGCACGCGCCAGCCGCTGCGAAACAGCACTTCGACATAACCCTCGTGCTGCAGGCGGGTGAGCGCCTGGCGCACGGGTGTGCGCGAAACACCAAGACGCTCGCTGATCTCGTTTTCGGTGAAGCGATCGCCGGGCACCAGCTTGAATTGCGCGATGTCCAGTTTGAGCTGCTCGTAAACGTCGTCGGCGCGCGACCGGTAAGGCGCGGGCGTGGGTGCTTGGTGGGGACGGCGGATGATGGTGTGCACGCGAGCGTCTTTGTCTTTTTCAGTGCGGGTTTGTCGCAGCGCCCAAGGCGGCCAGCAGTTGCCCGCTCGTCGCCGTCCAGCCGACGATGCCGCCTTGCGCGCGCAGCATTTCCAGCGTGCTGGCTTTGAACCGCGGAAAATAGCTCTCGGTGCAGTCCTCCAGCAGCAGCGACTCATACCCGCGATCGTTTGCTTCGCGCATCGAAGTCTGCACGCAGACTTCGGTTGTCACCCCCATGAAGATCAGGTGCGTGGTGCCGGCCTTGCGCAGAAGTTCATTCAGCGGCGTGGCGTAGAAGGCGCCCTTGCCGGGCTTGTCGATGACGATTTCGCCTTCGCTGGGCTTCAGCTGCGCAATGATTTCACTGCCGGGCTCGCCCGCCACGAGAATGCGGCCCATCGGCCCGGCGTCTCCGATGCGCAGCGACGGGTTGCCCCGGTCGCGCTTGGCCGGCGGGCAGTCGGACAAGTCCGGCCTATGCGCTTCGCGAGTGTGCACGACCAGGCCACCCGCTTCGCGCCACGCGGCGAGCACGCGCTGGCAGGCCGGCACGATCGCCGACAGCAGCGACACGTCGTTGCCCAAGCTCGCGCCGAATCCGCCGGGCTCGATAAAGTCGCGCTGCATGTCGATGATGAGCAACGCGGTGTGCTTCACCTCGAAGCGATAGCCGAAAGGCTTGGCCTGCAGTTGCATCATGCGACCGCTTCGGCGGCGTGATGGTGACCGCCGCCCATGTGCGCGCCCAGCATTTCCCGTTGTGCGCCGGCAGCCGGCGTTTCGTACACCAGCCGTCCTTCGCTCATCACCACGATTCGATCGGCCAGTTGCAGCAGCTCATCGAGGTCCTCGCTGATCAGCAGCACCGCGCCGCCACGCTCGCGCACCTGAAGCAGGCGATTGTGAATTTCCTTCACGGCCGCGAAGTCCAGGCCGAAGACCGGATTGGCCGCGATCAGCACATTGATCTCGCCGTTCAATTCGCGCGCGAGCACCGCCCGCTGCACGTTGCCGCCCGAAAGGCTGCGGATCGGCGCGTCCTCGCCCTGGGTCTTGATGCCGTAGCCTGCGATCCACTCGCGCGCCCGCCCGCGCCACTCGCCAAAGCGCAGGCGGCCGCCGGACGAGAGCGGCGTCCGGTCGAAATCGCGCAGCGCCATGTTCTCGGCCACGCTCAGGTCCGCGACGCAGGCATTGCGCAGTGGCTCTTCGGGCAGGCTGCGCACCTTCAGGCGGTAATTCTCTTCGCGCCGGGCCGCATACGCTTGCCCCATTACGCGCACTTGCCCGCTAGCGCGTTCGCGCTGACCGACCAGCGCTTCGACCAACTCGCGCTGGCCGTTGCCCGAGACACCGGCAATGCCCAGTATCTCCCCCGGCGATACGGCGAGGCTCAGTTCGCGCACGGCGAGCGTGCCGCGGTCGCCCATCACCTGCAGTGACATCACTTCGAGTGCGGCCTGGCTCGCGCGCAGCGCCATGCCCACTTTTCCCGGCGCATCCGGCACCGGCGCGCGCACCGCGTGTACGGGCGACAGCTGTTCTTCGGCGATCGCCTGTTCGGCGGCTTCACCGACCATATGACGCGCGAGCAATGCTGGGCCGGTGTAGGCCACGCTGGTGGTGTGAACCGCCTTTCCCCGCCGCAGCACCGTGACGTCGTCGGCATAGGCCATGACCTCACGAAACTTGTGCGTGATCAGCAACACGGTACAGGCGCCGCTGCGCGCGATCTCGCGCACATGGCCCAGCACTTCGTCGGCTTCCTGCGGCGTGAGCACCGACGTGGGCTCATCCAGGATCAGCAGGCGCGGGCGCAGGTACAGCTGCTTGAGCAGCTCCAGTTTCTGTTTTTCTCCCGCGGCCAACTCGGAAGGACGCGCTTGCAGGTCAAGCCGAAACGGGGTGGACGCCAGGAATTGCGCCAGCTCGGCTCGCTTGGATTTCCAGTCGATCACGGCGGGTGTCTTGCCGCCTGCCAGCAAAAGGTTCTCGGCCACCGTCATGCCGGGCGCGATGGTGAAGTGCTGGTACACCATGCCGATCCCCAGTGCGCGCGCGACGACAGGATTGGCGATGTCCTGCTCGCGCCCGTCGGTCATCACCGCGCCTTCCTCCGGCCGGTGAAAACCGGACACGCACTTGACCAGCGTGCTCTTGCCCGCGCCGTTTTCGCCGAGCAGCGCATGCACGGTGCCGGGCTCGATTTTGATCGAGACGTGATCGAGGGCGGTGAAGCTGCCGAAGCGCTTGGTGAGCTCGTACGTCTCGAGCGCCATGGCGCCGGTGGGCGCGCTGAGCGTTTGCAGCGGCGCGGCGTTCATGGCATCAGCCGATCACGTCCAGGACGGCCTGCGACGTCGTGTGCGCACCGAACACGCCGCCTTGCATCGTGATCATCTTCAGCGCGGCTTCGTGATTGCCCTTGTCCGTTGCCGCCGTGCAATCCGATAGGGCCACGCATTCGAAGCCGCGATCATTGGCTTCACGCATGGTGGTGTGCACGCAGACGTCGGTGGTGATGCCGGTGAGGATCAGGTTCACGATACCGCGTGTGCGCAGGATCAGCTCCAGGTCCGTCGCGCAAAACGACCCCTTGCCGGGTTTGTCGATGATGGTTTCGCCCGGCAGCGGCGCCAGCTCGGGAATGATGTCCCAGCCCGGCTCGCCGCGCACCAGGATGCGGCCGCAGGGCCCGTCGTCGCCGATACCCGCACCCAGTTGCCGCGAACGCCAGCGCTTGTTAGCAGGCAAGTCGGACAGGTCCGGGCGATGTCCCTCGCGCGTGTGGATGATGTGATAGCCGGCACGCCGCATGGACGCCATCACTTTTTTCAGTGGCTCGATCGGTGCACGGGTCAGCGAGATGTCGTAACCCATTTTGTCGACGTAGCCGCCGACGCCGCAGAAGTCGGTCTGCATGTCGATCACGACCAGGGCCGTGTTGCCCGGCTGCAGGTCGCCGTTGTACGGCCAGGGATAGGGATTGGCTTGGATGAAGCGTTCCATGGCGGCGAGTCCCTAAGCGGCTTTCTTGAGCGCCGCGGCGGCCGAACCAGGCACCAGCGGATGCGCCTCGGGGCCGATGTAATTTCGCGTGGGCGCGTCGAATCCGCAGCTGGTGCCGTCGGTCACTTCGGCCTTCCAAGGAAGCCGGTAGCGCCCCGCCGCCATGTCGTGCATGTAGGTGTAGGGGCAGTCCTGTGCTCCGCCTTTCACCGCAACATAGCCGCGGTGGTAGAGCTGGTACATGTTGTTCTCCACGCCCCAGTTCGCGCGCGCCTCGCGCAGCAGGTCCGGCCGCAGCTCGCAGGTGATGATCTCGTCGACGCGGCCGCCGCCTTGCACCAGCACGCTGCCGTCGAAGTTGCAGAACATGCCTTCACCCATTGAATCGAAGCTGCCGTCGCTGCCGCACATGCACACGTTCGCGGTGTAGGCGAGGTTGCAAAAGGCGTTGGCCTGATTGGTGATCTTCCATGAATGGCGGATCGGGGCGGTGTAGCCGGCCGTGCGGATGATGATCTCCGCGCCTTTGTACGCGGCCTCGCGCGCCATCTCGGGGAACATGCCGTCGTGGCAGATGATCAGCGCGATCTTGCTGCCGTTGGGCCCATCGCACACCGGGATGCCGAGGTTGCCTGGCTCCCACGGTTCCACCGGCACCCACGGATGGAGCTTGCGGTAATACAGCTTGATGGCACCGGCGTCGTCGATGATCAAGCCGCTGTTGTACGGATTGCGGCCGGGGTTGGCTTCCATGATGGAAAAACAGCCCCAGATCTTGTGCTCGATGCAGGCGCGCTTGAATGCGGCGACTTCGGGACCGTCGAGCGAGCACATGATCTGCGGGTTGGTATCCATCGACAGCCCGTGCAGCGAGTACTCGGGAAATACCACCAAGTCCATGGTCGAAAGATTGCGGCGGGCCTTGCCGACCATTTCGCAGATGCGGCCGGTCTGCGCCGCCAGGTCCTGCGCGGTCTTGACGACGGGCAGCTGGAGTTGCACCAGGCCCATCACGACGCCGTGCGCCGATTTGTTGAGTCCACCGAGTCCGGTCATGTCATCTCCATTTATTTCGTGGATGAAAGCTCGCCCGGGCTGCCAGCGACGACGCTGCCCGGCTTGCACGTCAGAACCAGTATGAACAGCGTCAGCACATAAGGCACGATGTTGAACAGGTGATAGCCCCACCCTACGCCGATCGACTGCAAAGCGGGGCCAATGGCGCCGGCGCCGCCGAACATCAGCGCCGCTCCGACGCAGCGCAGCGGGCTCCAGCGCGCGAAGATGACCAACGCAACCGCGATCAGGCCTTGGCCGCTGGAAATGCCTTCGTTCCAGCTGCCGGGATAGAACAACGTGAGCGAAGCGCCGCCCAGCCCGGCGATCATGCCGCCCGCAGCCGTTGCCGCGATGCGGATGCCCGAGACGGAGTAGCCGAGCGCGCGAGTCGCATTGGCCGAATCGCCGGCCATGCGCACCAGCAGTCCGGCGCGCGTGTTGGCGAATGCCCACCACATCGCTGCCGCAAGCGCGACGCCGATCGGCACCAATGCATTGACCTGCAAAGCGGAGCGCACGGCCGATGAATTGCTCCAGGTGCCCAATGCGATGGCGGGCAATTGCGGCGCTTGCGGCTGGATCAGCGGCTTGCCGAGATAGAACGCCAAGCCCATGCCGAGCAGCATCAGCGCGATTCCGGTGGCGACGTCGTTGACGCGCGGCAGCGAGCACAGCACGCCATGCAAAGTGGCCAGCAAAGCTCCGGTCGCCGCGGCGGCGAGCACGCCGATCCACGCCGAGCCGCTCAGCCACGAAGCGCCGAACGCCGACATCGCGGACAGCACCAGCACGCCTTCGAGCCCCAGGTTGATGCGCCCGGATTTTTCGGTGAGGCATTCGCCCAGGCTGACGAACAGAAAGGGCGCGCCCACCCGCAGGGCGCCGCCCACAATCCCTGCCGCGAAGATGAGCGCCTGGTCCGCGGTCATGCGCTGACTTCCTTGCTCGCGTTGCGCTCCAGCGCCCCGGCGGAAGCGGCGACGCCCGCGCGCGGAGCAATGCGAACCCACAACGCCTTCCACTCGAAATCGCGCAGCGACTCGCTGGCCAGGATCATGACGAAAGCGATTCCTTGCAGCAGCAGCACCGACGCGTCGGGCAGGCCGAGACGGCGCTGCAACAGGCTGCCTGCGGCGCCGAAGCCGCCGAACACAATCGCCACCGGGATCACCGCCAGCGGATGATGGCGCGCGATGAAGGACACGAGGATGCCGCTGTAGCCGTAACCCGCGATCAACGATGCGTTGGCGCTGGTGTGCACGGCCGCAACTTCCACCGCGCCTGCCAGGCCGGCGCTGGCGCCGCCCATGCCGCACGCCAGCAGCACCAGGCGCGACGCGGGCAATCCCATCAGTTGCGCGGTGCGCAGATTGCCGCCCACCACCCGCACGGAAAAACCCGAAGGCGTCCAGCGCAGCCACAAGGCCGAGACCCCACACGCGATCACGCCCAGCACGAAGCCCCAATGCACGTCGGAGCCGCCGATGCCGGCGATCTGCAATCCCTGCCCGAGCGCGAATGTGGAGGGCTTGTTCAGGCTGGAAGGGTCACGCAGCGGTCCTTCCACCAGGTGCTTGAACAAGCCAATCGCGACATACGCGAGCAGGAGGCTGCTGATCGTTTCATTGATGCCGCGGAACTGGCGCAGCCATCCGGCCAGCATGATCCACAGCGCGCCCGCCGCCGCGCCGGCGAGGCACACCGCCCAAGTGCCGACGATGTTTTGCGGCAGCGGCAGCTCCTGCGCGAGCGCCGCACACGCCAGGCCGCCCAGCACCAGCGCGCCTTCGCCGCCGATGATCACCAGGCCTGCGCGCGCCGGGAGGGCGACGCACAATGCGGTGAGCATCAAGGGCGCGGCGCGCTGCAAGGTGTTCTGCCAGGAATACCAATCGCCGAACGCGCCCTTGAACAGCAGCAGCCAAACCTGCGCGGGATTGACGCCGGCGAACCAGACCACGATGCCGAACAGCAGCAGCGCGGCCGCGATGGCTGCGATCGGCAACAGGGATTCCTTGATCGAATCGCGCATCAGGCCGAGCCGACGACGCCCTCAACGAGGTAGTTCATCTTTTCGAGTTCGATGTCGGTCTGCGGATAGCTCTTGCCGGCCGGGATGACCACCGCGCCCTTGTTGTCCTTGAGCGGGCCCTTGAAGATGTCGAACTTGCCGGCAATCATCTGCGCCTTGACGCCATCGGCGGACTTCTTGGCGGTGTCGGTCACGGCCGGGCCATACGCGGACATCTTCACGAAGCCTTCCTTCAGGCCGCCGCGAACGAAGTTGGGATGCGGCTTGCCGTTGCGAGCGGCATCGATGAAGGTGTTGTACGCGGTGAGCCAGTTCCACTCGGCGCCGGTGAGGTAGGCCTGCGGCGCCAGCTTGGCCTGGCTGGCGTGATAGCCGCACACCATCTTGCCGCGCTTGGCCGCGGTCTCGACGATTACCTTCGGGCCGTCCACGTGCATGGTGAAGACATCGACACCCTGGTCGGCCAGGCTGTTGGTCGCTTCGGCTTCCTTCACGGGCATCGACCAGTCGCCGGTGAAGATCACGTTGGTGGTGATGCCGGGCTTGACCGAGCGCGCGCCCATCGTGAACGCGTTGATGTTGCGCAACACCTGCGGGATCGGCTTGGCGGCGACGAAGCCAATCTTGCCGCTCTTGCTCATGTGGCCGGCGATGACGCCGTTGAGGTATTGGCACTCGTCGATGTAGCCGAAGTAGCTGGCCGCGTTCTTGGGGTGCTTGCCCTCCGTCCACAGGCCGCCGCAATGCGCGAACCGTACATTGGGAAACTTGGCCGCCACGGCCAACACATGTGGATCGAAGTAGCCGAACGAGGTGGGAAACAGGAGCGTGGCGCCATCCTGCGCGATCATGCCGGTCATGCTCTTTTGCACAGCGGCGGTTTCCGGAACGTTTTCTTCCTCGACCACTTTGACGCCGGTCATCTTCTTGAGCGCGGCGGCCGCTTCGGCTTGCGCCTGGTTGTAGCCGTAGTCATCGCGCGGGCCGACGTAGATCACGCCCACCGTGATCGGCTTTTGCGCGAAAGCGAGTTCGCTGAACGCGCCCAGGGTTCCGGCGGCACCCAAGGCGGCCAGTGATTTGAGCGAGTCGCGGCGATTGAAGGTCTTGGGGTTCATGGTTTTCTCCGGGGTGAAGTTGAGGAAGGGGCAGCGGGGTCAAGCAGGATTCATGCAAGCAAGCTCACGTGGGCGGCCACCACGCGCCAGCCATCGGGCGTGCGCATCCAGGTCTGGCTTTGCCGGCCCGGCCGTGCGCTGCTGGCGCGCTGGAACTCGATGTCGGCCGTGGCGAAGTCGCGGCCATAGGTGGTGATGACCGTCTTCAACACGGTGCGTGCCAAGCCTTGCGCAGGCCGCGCGGCACGAAATGCGCGAATCGCTTCGTAGCCATAAAGGTTCTCTGTGGCGCCATAACGCACCGTGTGAGGGCTGTTCCAGAACAGCTCGTCGAGCACCGCCACGTCGTTGGTAACCAGCGCTTGTTCGTAGCGATCGCACACCGCAGTGACTTCAGCCAGAACGTCGGGCAGGTTGATTTCCATGATCACGCTTTCGTGTTCGCCAGGGCCGCTGCGGGCGCAAGCCGCGCAACCCCGGCCTGTTGCAGCACTTGCGCCGCGCGCAGGCACAAGTCCTCGCGCCAGGGCGCGGCGATCAGCTGGACGCCGATTGGCATGCCGCCCGTGCCTTCAGGCCACATCGGGGCCGCGACCACCGGGCAGCCGGCGAACGAGATGGGCTGCGTCAGCAGGCCCATCGCGGCGCGCGCAGGGTGCTGGACGCCATCGAGCTCGAGCCACTCGGTGCCGATCGCCGGCGCGCTGACCGGCGTCGCGGGCGCGATCAACACATCCCATTGCTCGAACAATGCGTTGACAAGATCGCGATAGCGGCGGCGGTAGCGTTGCGCCTTCAGGTACCAATCCGCCGGCTGCAGCGCACCCGCGATGAATCGATGCACCGAGAGGGGTTCGAACTCGTCGGCGCGCGTGCGCAGGTCCTTCAGGTGCAGGCTGCCGCCCTCGCTGGCGGTGATGATGAATGCCGCCGCGCGAGCCAGCTCCGGTTCGGGCCAGGTCACTTCGTGCGCAGCACCGAGCGTCTTGGCCGCATTCGCAACTACCGATCGCGCGGCACCCGTTGCGTTGCTCTGGAAATAGCCGCCCAGGATGCCGATCCGCAAGCCGCCCACGCCTTTGGACAGCTGCGGCGAAGTGGGCTGCAACGCCTGCGCCTGGCAGCCGGGATCCAGGCGATCTTCGCCCTGCATCGCGTCGTAAGCCAATGCGAGCGCTTCGACGCTGTCGGAGAACGGGCCGAGATGGTCGATGCTGTGAACGAATGGATAAGTGCCGCGCCTGGACAAGCGGCCGAAGGTCGGCTTCAGTCCCCACACGCCGCACAAGGAAGAGGGCACGCGAATGGAGCCGTTGGTGTCCGAGCCCAATGTCAGCGGAACCTGGCGCGCGGCCACGGCCGCAGCCGAGCCGCCCGAGGAGCCGCCCGAAATGCGCGTGATGTCGTGGGGGTTGCGCGTCGGGCCGTAGTGCGTGTTCTCGGTGGTGAAGCCATAGGCGTATTCGTCCATGTTGAGCGCACCCACCAGCACCGCGCCTGCCGCTTTCAGCCGCTGCACCAGCACCGCGTCCGCGCGCGCTGCCGGCAAACCGCGATTGATCTTCGAGCCCGCGAGCGTAGCGACGCCCTCGATGTCGAACAGGTTTTTCACGGCGTACGGCAGTCCGGCGAGTGCCGGCAGCACTTCACCGCGAGCGCGCCGGGTATCGATGGCGTCCGCCTCGGATCGAGCGCGGTCGAATGTTCTTTCGGTGAACGCATTCACGCGTGCGTCGGTCGCGTCGACGCGCTCGATCGCCGCCGCCAGCACCTCGCGCGCGCTGACCTGGCCGGTCGCGACTTGGTGGATCAGGGCGACGGCGCTGCTCAATTGGCGCCTTCCGGGTTCGCGATGATGGGAAACGGCGCCGGGCGGTAGATCTCGGCGAGTTCATCCTCGGCGGCCAGATCAACGCCATCGATCAACGTCGCCATTGCAGCCGTTCGCCCCAGGTGCTCGGCGACGCTGCGCGCGGCGTTTTCGTCGAGCGGCAGGTTCATTGCCCGCGCGGCGGCTTTGACGTAGCGCAGCACTTCGTCTGCCGTCATCGGCTGCTGCGGCATCGAGTTCAGCGCGCTCATGGCTGCTTTGCCTGCAGCGAGGCGATGTACGCGCGCCAGCCGCCGAATTGGGAGATGTCTTGTGCGCCCGCGGTCGCCTCGGCCTCGCACACGAAACCTTGCACCTTGCTGCCATCGGACAGCTCCAGCGTACCGATGCACAGCGGCGATGGCACGAGCGCGACGAACGAGCCGTAGTGCGCCAGCGGCATCGCCCAGACTTCCACCGCGATGCGCGCACCGCCTTCAGCAACCCGAAGCAGCCCCGGCTTGGGAGGCACCGTCCCCGGCAAAGCGAAGAATTTGTAGTGCGGTGCGGTCTGCGTCGCGGCAACGAGCGTGGCGCCGCGCTCCGTCAATTGCGTGTTCAGCGGCATGCCCGACAGATGCGCGCCGACCACCGCGATCTTCACGCAACCGTGTCCTCTCTCCGGCCCCGGCATCGAGCCGTCACCGGAGCTCAGCCCCTGCATCGGCTGCGGCTGCGGCAATGCCTCACCCGTCGCGCCTTGGCTCAACCCGGTGGCGTGGTGATAGCGCTGCCCGAGGTCCGCCAGTTGCAAGTCAGAACCGCACGGCCCGATCAGTGTGATTCCGAAAGGCAAACCGTCCGGCCGGATCGCACTGGGCGAAGACACCGCGGCGTAGTCCAGCAGGTTCACGAAATTGGTATACGCGCCGAGATTGCGATTGAGCGCGACCGGGTCTCGCGTCATCTGCTCGATGGTGTAGTGAGTTGGCGCCGTGGGCACCAACAGCACATCGATCGAATCCCACATCGTGCCGGCCCGTTGCGCCAGCGCTTGCAACCGGACTTGCGCCTCGAACACGTCGGCAGCGCTATAACGCCGTCCCTGCGCGATGATGCTGCGCACCGGCTCCATCACTTCGAGCTCATTCGCATCGAAGAAACCGCGGATCGCGGCATAGCGCTCGGCCACGAGCGCGCTTTCGTAAAGCAGCGCGGCAGCCTGCGACAAGGGCTCGTAATCGATGCTGACAGCCTCGCCGCCCAGAGTGCGCATGCGTGTCACCGCGTCCGCAAAAGCGGTTTGCGCCTGCGTGTCGCCGAAGAACTGCAACGCAGATGGCACGCCGAAGCGGAAGCGCTTGCCCACCGGCGTGCTCGCCAAAACCAGCCTGCGCGAAAAAGGATCCACCGCGTCGTAACCCAGCGCTGAGTGCAGCACTCGTGTCGCCACCTCGAAGGTGCGCGCGAATATGGATACGCAATCGACGCTGCGGGCCGCAGGCACCACGCCATTGGCGCTGATCAATCCCTTGGACGGCTTGATGCCCACGATATTGTTGAGGCCTGCGGGGACCCGCCCGGACCCAGCCGTATCAGTGCCCAGAGCGAAATCCACTTGCCCTGTCGCCACGACATACGCGGAGCCGGAGCTCGAGCCGCCCGATACATACTCAGCATTGAAGGCGTTAGGCACCGGGCCGAAAGGCGAGCGGGTGCCGTTCAAGCCGCAGGCGAACTGGTCAAGGTTCGTCTTGCCCGCCAGGCGCGCACCAGCATCGAGCAGGTGGCGCACCACTGTGGCATGTTGGGCGGGCTGGTAAGCAAAGGACGGGCAGCCGGCGGTGGTTGCCACGCCGGCCACATCGATGTTGTCCTTGACCGCGAACGACAAGCCGGCCAGGGCGCCGGTGGCCTGCGTTGCCAGCAGAGCATCGAATCGCAAAATCCACGCTGCTGCCGCTGGCTCGCCAGACTGCGATGCCTGGCGCGCTGGCAGATCGGCAGGAACCCCGGCTTGCACCATCTTCGAGCATCCCATCTTGTATCCAAGAGAAGATGCAAGGGATATGCCAGACGATGCGATGGCCGGTAGTCGTCACCGTCCAGTTGACAGCGCACCACCGAACGCGCAACATTTGCGGCGTGGATACGCCGATTGGCCGGCGCTCCAGCCGGGTCCCCCGCGGTCACCCGGTCCCAAAGGCGTTCGCGTCCAAGCACTGCTCCCGTCCGAAAGGACAAGGAGTGAGTCATGGACAAGGAACATGTTTCCATCCCCCAGAAAATTCGAGCATCGTTGCGCGCGCATGCCGTCGCACTTGTCGGTGCATCGCTGATCACGGCCGCTGATGTGGCCGCGGCGGCGCCCGCTGCAGCCGTCATGCGGCAAGCCGAGGATGTTCTGCCTGTGTTGCGAGTCCAGGTGGATGCGCGGCGCGGCCGCGCCTGGGTGTTGAAGGCAGATGCCCTGTACGTCTACGACGCGCTGACTCGCCGTCTGGTGAAGCGGATCGAATTGCCGGGCTGGCTGCTGATCGACGACACCTTCAGCTGCGCGCCCGATCTGGCGATCGCGCCGACAGGCGCGGCTCTCGTCACGAGCAACGCGGTGCCGGTGCTATGGCAGATCGACTTTCAGACTTTGAGCGTGCGCCAGCACTGGCTGAAGCTCGATGCCGATCAGACCAAGGACATCGGCTTCACCGGTCTGGCATTCGGCCGGGGCGGCCGCGATCTTTTCGGCGTCAGCTCGTCTCAAAGGTCGGCGTGGCGAATCGATCTGCAGGCCGCTGGCGCGCACAAATTGACGTTGTGGACGCCGGTGCTCGGCGCCTTCGGGGAAAAGCCGCGATCGACCTGGCCGCCTGATTCGCGCGGGGATCTCAAGAGCGTGCGCTTCGGCGACAGCAGCGCGTTGGGCTGCCTGGCAACGCCTTTCAGTCCGAGTGGCGAGAGGTAGGCGCCCAAGCGGCGATTCACTGAGTGCGGCTGAAACAGCTGATTCGCGCTGCTCAAGGCGTGATACAGTTGTTTCATGGCCGCGGCAACATCCCTCTTCGACGGCACCGCCGCGAGCGAACTCAGCCCCGAACTGCTGCGCACCGCACGTTGGATCGAGCAGCATCCACGCGACGTGGCCTTGCATTCCATGCGCGAGTGCGCCCGCCGCGCCGAACTGGCGCCCGCCAGCTTCACCCGGCTGGCGCACGCCATCGGCTTCGATGGCTTCGAGGCGATCCGCACACGGTGCCAGGAAGCGCTGGCGCCGCAGCCCGGCTACGCCGCCCGAGCCCAGGCGCTGCAGGCCACCGCGAGACGCAGCGCAGACTGGCTTGACGCGCTGAATGAAGCCCAGCACGCCAATGCGGCTTCGATCAGCGGCCTCAACGAGCGCGCGCAGTTCGAACGCGCGGCCGATTCGATGCTCGCGTCGCGCCAGGTTCAGTTCCTGGGATTGCGCGCCAGCCACGGCCTGGCGTTCCACCTGCACTACACCTACGGCCTGATCGCCCCCAACGGCGTGCTGGCGCAGGGGCTGGGCGGCACGTTGGCCGACCAGCTGGCGCAGCTGGAACGCAAGGACCTGCTGGTGGCGATTTCGCAGTCGCCGTACACACGCCAGACCGTCGAGGCTGTCGAGCAGGCGCGCCAGCAGGGAGCGAAGGTGCTCGCGCTGACCGACAGCCGCTTGTCGCCGATCGCCCGCTGCGCCGACCAGGTGCTGCTGTTCCGCACCGGGAGCCCTTCCTATTTCCACTCGATGGTGGGCGCGCTCGCGCTGGCTGAAGCGCTGGTGGCTGCCGTGGCCGTGCGCGGCGGGCGAAAAGTGCTGGCGCGGCTCGCGTCCATGCAGCACAAGCTTGACGCGCAGAAAGCCTATTGGGCCAAGCGTGAGGACACAACATCGCGATCCGCCCGAGTGCAACGCAAATCATGAATCCCAGTTCCGCGCCCACCCATGTGATGCATCGCCAACTGCGCACGGTTCCCCCCGTCGCGGTGTCGGGGCGCGGCGTGACGCTCACCGACGCCGAAGGCAAGACTTATCTGGATGCCTCCGGCGGCGCGGCCGTGTCCTGCCTGGGCCACGGCCATCCTGAGGTGCTGGCGGCGATGCATGCGCAGATCGACCGGCTGGCGTATGCGCACACGAGTTTCTTCACCACCGAAGTGGCGGAACAGCTGGCCGACCAGCTCGTGCGAACCGCACCCGCGGGCACCAGCCACGTGTACTTCGTCAGCGGCGGCTCCGAGGCGATGGAGGCGGCGCTCAAAATGGCGCGCCAGTACTTCGTCGAGATCGGCCAGCCCGAACGCACGCACTTCATCGCGCGGCGTCAGAGCTATCACGGCAACACCCTGGGCGCGCTGGCCATCGGCGGCAATGAGTGGCGGCGCGCGCCGTTTGCCCCGATTCTGATAGAAGCCACCCACGTTTCGCCCTGTTATCCCTATCGCGAGCAGCAAGCCGGAGAGACGCCGGCACAGTATGGGCAGCGCCTGGCCGGTGAACTGGAATTGGCGATCGTCGAACAAGGGGCGGGCCGCGTGATCGCATTCGTCGCCGAAACCGTGGGCGGCGCCACCGCCGGGGTACTGGTGCCCGTGCCCGGCTACTTCAAGGCCGTCAAGGAAGTCTGCGATCGCCACGGCGTGTTGTTGATCCTGGATGAAGTGATGTGCGGCATGGGCCGCACCGGCACCTTGCACGCGTGCGAGCAGGAAGATGTGGTGCCTGACCTGATCGCCATTGCGAAAGGCTTGGGCGGCGGCTACCAGCCGATCGGCGCGGTGCTTGCGCAAGCCCACATCGTGCAGGCGATGGGGAGGGGCAGCGGCTTCTTCCAGCATGGGCACACCTATCTTGGGCACCCGGTCGCTTGTGCCGCGGCGCTCGCGGTGCAGCGGGTGATCGAGCGCGACGCTCTGCTGGCGCGGGTGCGCAGCCACGGCGAGTTATTCGCGCGCGCGCTGCAAGACACGCTGGGCGCCCACCCTCACGTGGGCGATGTGCGCGGCCGGGGACTGTTTCACGGCGTCGAGCTCGTACGCGACCGCGCAAGCAAGGCACCTTTCGATCCGGCCCTGAAGCTGCACGCGCGCATCAGGAAAGAAGCGATGGCGCGCGGGCTGATGGTGTATCCCATGGGCGGCACCGTCGACGGACGGCGCGGCGATCATGTGCTGCTGGCGCCGCCCTTCATTGCGACGCACGCCGAACTGGCGGCAATGATCGAACGGCTGCACCGCTCTATCGACGCCGCCATCGCTTACTGTTAGGTTCACGTTTCCAACCACCGAGGAGAGCTTCGAGATGAATCGCCGTTTCACATTCATATCCGCCGCCATCGCATTGGCCGCCAGCGTCGCAGCGACGCCCGCCGCCGCCCAGCAGAAGTTCATCACCGTCGGCACCGGCGGTGTCACCGGCGTGTACTACGCCGTCGGCGGCTCGATCTGCCGGCTGGTGAACAAGGACCGCGCCAAGAACAACCTGCGCTGCTCGGTCGAGTCCACCGGTGGTTCGGGCTACAACGTCAACACCATCAAGGCCGGCGAGCTGGACTTCGGAATGGCGCAATCCGACGTGCAGTACCAAAGCTACAAGGGCACCGCCGCGTTCAAGGAGCCGTTCCCCGAAATGCGCGCGGTGTTCTCGGTGCACCCGGAGCCGTTCACGCTGCTCTCGCGCAAGGAAGCCAACATCAAGAGCTTCGCCGACTTGAAAGGCAAGCGCGTCAACGTCGGCAATCCGGGCTCGGGCACGCGCTCCGCCATGGACGAGCTGCTGACGGCGGAGAACATGAAGCTGTCGGACTTTTCACTGGCCTCCGAGCTGAAGGCCGACGAGCATGGCCCGGCGCTGTGCGACAACAAGATCGACGCGTTCTACTATGGCGTCGGCCATCCATCGGCCAACATCCAGGATCCGACCACCGCCTGCGGCGCCAAGCTGGTCCCGATCACCGGACCGGCCATCGACGCGCTGGTCAAGAAATATCCGTACTACGCCTACGCCACCATTCCCGGCGGCATGTATGCCAACAACCCGCAGCCGACCAAGACCTACGGCGTGCTGGCCACCTTGGTGACTTCGTCCAAGGTTCCGGCCGACGTGGTCTACATCGTGACCAAGGCGGTGTTCGACAACTTCGACGAGTTCAAGAAGCTGCATCCGGCGTTCGCCAACCTCGACCCCAAGAACATGATCGCCGATGGCCTGTCGGCGCCGCTGCATGAAGGCGCGGCGCGCTACTACCGGGAAAAAGGCTGGATCAAGTAAGCGCGTAACGGGCCTGCGCGAATGACGCGACTCGAATGAGCATCACCCAAGACGCCGCGGCGGCCGTCAACGCCGCCACGCTGGTCCAGGAAGCCGACCTGGGTGGCCGCAAGCCATCCGGCGTCGGCCGCGCCGTGCTGTTCGCCGCCTGCATCGGCTGGTCGCTGCTGCAGCTGTGGTACGCATCGCCGCTGCCGTTCACGCTGCGCGTGTTCGTGCTCAACGACACGCAAATGCGCGCGTTGCACCTGGCGCTGGCACTGTTCACCGCCTACCTGGCCTATCCGTTCGGCAAGCGTTCGCCGCGCGGTTTCATTCCGGCACAGGATTGGGTGCTGGCGGCAATCGCCGGGTTTTGCGCGGCCTATCTGTTCCTGTTCTATCGTGAGATCGCCACCCGGCCCGGTCAGCCGACCCCATTCGATTTCGCCGTAGCGTGCGTTGGCGTCGTGATGCTGCTCGAAGCCACGCGGCGCGTGGTGGGCCCGCCCATGGCGGTCATCGCCGTGCTGATGCTGATCTACGCATTCGCCGGCCCTTACATGCCCGATGCAATCGCGCACAAGGGGGTGTCGCTTTCCAAGGCCGTGTCGCACTATTGGTTGTCGACCGAAGGCGTATTCGGCGTGGCGCTCGGCGTGTCATCCAGCTACATCTTCCTGTTCGTGCTGTTCGGCGCGTTGCTGGAGCGGGCGGGGGCGGGCAGCTACTTCATCAAGGTTGCCTTCGCGCTGCTTGGGCACTTGCGCGGCGGCCCCGCGAAAGCGGCCGTCGTCTCCTCCGGCCTGATGGGGATGATCTCCGGATCGTCGGTCGCCAACGTGGTGACCTGCGGCACCTTCACCATTCCCTTGATGAAGCGCGTGGGCTACCCGGCCGAGAAGGCCGGCGCGATCGAAACCGCGGCCGGTGTCGACGGACAGATCATGCCGCCGGTGATGGGCGCGGCCGCCTTCCTGATGGCCGAATACGTCGGCGTTCCCTACATCGAGATCTGCAAGAACGCGGCGCTGCCCGCGGCGATTTCGTATATCGCGCTGTTCTACATCGTTCATCTCGAGGCCATGAAGGCCGGCATCCAGGGGCTGCCGCGGGCCAAAGGCTCTTCGACCCTCGGGCGGCTCGCCGGGTTCGGCATGACGGTTTGCGGCGTGGTGCTGCTGGCCAATGCGGTGTACTTCGCGCTGGGCTGGATCAAGCCCGCCCTGGGTGCCTACGCCAGCTGGGTGATCTTCGCGGCCATCGCCGCGGCCTATGTCGCCATCGTGCGAATGGTGTCGCGCGAACCCGATCTCGTCATCGACGACCCGAACGCGGAGTTGCTGGAACTGCCGCCGGTGAAGGAGACAATCCTGGCCGGCTTGCACTACCTGTTGCCGGTGGTGCTGCTGGTCTGGTCGCTGTTGGTGGAAGAGCTGTCGCCGGGGTTGTCGGCCTTTTACGCGACGCTGTCGCTGATCGTGATCCTGCTGACGCAAAAACCATTGCTCGCCTATTTCCGGGGTGAAGCGCACCCGTTGCAACGCATCCGGCACGGTTGGCTGGACTTGGTCGAGGGCTTGGAATTGGGCGCCCGCAACATGATCGGCATCGGCATCGCGACGGCGTGCGCGGGCGTCATCGTCGGCACCGTATCGGTCACCGGCTTGGGGCTGGTGATGACCGACCTGGTGGAAACGATCTCGGCCGGCAATCTGGTCGGCATGCTGGCGCTGGTGGCGGTGGTGTGCCTGATCCTGGGCATGGGCATGCCGACCACGGCCAGCTACATCATCGTGTCCACGCTGATGGCGCCCGTGGTGGTGGAGCTGGGTGCGCAGTCGGGCCTGGTGGTGCCTCTGGTCGCGGTGCACATGTTTGTCTTTTACTTCGGGCTGATGGCCGACGTGACGCCACCAGTGGGGCTGGCATCGTTCGCCGCGGCCGCGATAGCGCGTTCCGATCCGATCAAGACCGGCATCACGGCGTTCTGGTACAGCATCCGCACCGGCATCCTGCCTTTCATGTTCATCTTCAATAACGAGTTGCTGCTGATCGGCATCCGTTCCTGGTGGAGCTTGCTCGTCACGGTGGCAATGGCGATCACCGCGATGCTGGTGTTCGCGGCCGGAACGCAAGGCTGGTTCGTCAAGCGCAGCCGCTGGTATGAATCCGTGGCGCTGCTGCTGGTGACCTTCTCCCTGCTGCGCCCCGATTTCTGGCTCGACCTGATGGTCGAGAAGTACCGCGTCGAACCCGCCACGCGCCTGGTCGAACTGGCCGACAAGGCTGAGGCTGGCGCGGGCCTGCGGGTGCGCATCGAAGGCACGTCACTCGAAGGCAAGGACGTGCGCAAGACGGTGTTGCTTCCGTTGAACAGCGAGGGAACAGGAATCCAGCGCATCAGGAAGGCAGGCCTGACGCTGATCACAACCGGCCCCGACGTCCGGGTGATGGCGGTAGACCTGCGCGGCGCGGCCGATCGGGCCGGCTTCGAACAGGGCTTCAAGGTGACCGGCGTCGAGCTGCCGGCGGATCGGATCGGCAAGGAATGGCTGTATCTGCCAGCGCTGCTGCTGCTGGCCCTGGTGTATGGGCTGCAGCGGATGCGGCGCGAATCGCTGCCTGCGCCGACCGCCATCGTGACCGGCTGACCAAGCGCCAAGCTGCGTTCGATCACGCGCGGGTCATTGGGCGCTCTTGAGGTGCCACGCCCTCGGGCGCGTGAAGGTCTGGATGCCGTAAGTGGACAGCGTGAGGCCGACCCCGGAGTCGCCGAATCCGCTCCAGGGCAGGCGCGGACTCACGCGGTCGCAGCAGTTCCAATACACGCTGCCCGCGTTGACCCGAGATAGCAGGGCCTGGGCACGATCACGATCGGGCGTATAGACGCCGGCCGTGAGGCCATAGCGCGTATCGTTCATCAGGCTCACCGCTTCATCATCGTTCGCGACCTTCTGGATGCCGATGATCGGGCCGAAACTTTCTTCCCGCATCAGTTCCATGCTGTGGTTCACGTTGCTGAATACCGTCGGCGTGTACCAGTTGCCGGGGCCGGGCAGGTGGTGCCCGCCGGTGAGTAGCCGCCCGCCTTTGGCTTTGGCATCGGCAACTTGCGCGTCCAGAACTTGGCGCTGCGCGGCGCGGGTGAGTGGACCGATGTAAGTGTCCTCGCTCATCGGGTCGCCGACTTTGAAGCCTTTCACCGTCTCGACAAAGGCGGCGACGAAGGCATCGTGGATTTTCTCGTGCACGTAGATGCGCTCGACCGAGCAGCAGCTCTGCCCGGCGTTGTACATCGCGCCATCGGCCAGCGATGCGGCCGCGCTCGCGGGGTCCGCGTCATCACAGACATACGTCGGGTCCTTGCCTCCCAGCTCCAGTTGCAGCTTCATGAAGCGCGAGCCGACGGCTTGCGCAATGCGCGAGCCCGTGGCGTACGAGCCGGTGAAAAACAGGCCGTCGAGCTTCTGCTCCAGCAGCGCAGCCCCGACGCCGCCCGCACCCACCAGCGGCACGAACACTTCCTTGGGCACGCCGGCTTCGTGCAGCAGGCGCGCGATCGAAAGCCCCGTGAGCGTCGAGAATTCAGAGGGCTTGTACAACACGGCGTTGCCCGTCAGGAGCGCCGGAATGATCACGTTGCACCCGACGAACCAAGGGTAGTTCCAGGCCGAGATGTTGCCGACGACGCCCAGCGGCAAGTGCTCGATCCGCTCGTTCATGCCGGGCTGGTCATAGACATTCTCGGCGGCCGTGACCGGCTCGACCATCGCGACGAAGAAGTCCAGGCGGCCGAGCAAGCCATTGAGCTCATTGCGCGACATCTTGATTGGCTTGCCGGTTTCGCGCGTCATGGTCACCGCCAGCGCCTCGAGGTCTCGCACGACCCCATCCTGGAAGCGGTCGATGCAGGACTTGCGCTCGAACAGCGGCTGCGCGGCCCAACTTGCCTGCGCCGCGCGGGCCTGCGCCGTTTTCGCCGCGACCGAAGCCGCGTCGTCGGCGGCGAGTTCCGCGATCGGTTCGCCGCTGGCGGGGTTGCGAATGACAAGCTGCGTCATGCGGCCTGCGATTCGTTTTTTCGCTTTGTCTTTTTCACGGCGGCGGCAGCAGCGAGGAAGTCGGCGAGCAAGGCCGCGTCATCGATCGTGTCGGAGTCGGGCTGGCGGAATTCGGGGTGCCACTGCACGGCGGCCACATAAGGCTTGGCGGGCTCCTGGCGGCGAATCGCTTCGATCAGTCCATCCTCGTTGCTGATCGCTTCCACGGCGAAGCCCGCCGCGAGATCCTTGATCGCCTGGTGATGGATGCTGTTGACCTTGACGCGGCAGGTGCCGGGATACAAGCGCGCCAGCGCGGAGCCGGGCTGGATCTCCACCGTATGAAAGTTGCCGTCGTAGGTGACCGCGTCGCGGTGCTGCAGCGCGCCGGGACGCTGGGTCTGGATGTCCTGGTAAAGCGTGCCCCCATACGCGACGTTGACGAGCTGAAGTCCGCGGCAAACGCCGAACACCGGTTTGCCGTGCCGGTCGAAAGCCGCCACGAGGTCCATCTCGTATTCATCGCGGATCTTGTCGCCCGACCAACGCTCCTGCAAAGGCTGCTCACCGTAACTGAGCGGCGACACGTCGGCGCCCCCGTGCAGCACCAGGCCATCGAGCCATTGGGCGTAGTGATCCAGCGTCACGTCGCCGCGTTGCGTCGCGCCGGTGGGACTGGGAATCATCACCGCCAACGCGCCGGTGGACATGACCCAATGCGCGATCGACTGCTCGAGATACTGCAAGGTCTTGCCGGTGAACAGGGCCCGGTTCGGGTCCGCATGCATGAAGCAGGCGGAGATGCCGATCTTCAGCCGTGCGCTCGCACTCATCTCACATCGCCTCCTCGAACAGCCGGTGGAAATCCGCGGCCGTGCACGGACGCGGATTGGTCTTGTGGCAGATGTCGGCCGTCGCGATTTCGACCAGTCGCGGGATCTGCTCGCGCTTGACGCCATGTGCGCCGAGCTTGCCGGTGATGCCCACCCGCGCTTTCAACGCGGCGAGCCACGGCACGAATTCCTCGCCGCCGCCTTGCACCTTGCATACATGGGCGAGCTCTTCGAATTTCTCCGGCGCGGCCTCATAGTTCCACGCCAATACGGTGTCGATCATCAGCGCGTTGGCCAGGCCATGGTGCAGGTCGCACACGGCTCCCAGCGCATGGGCGCAGGAATGCACCGCACCCAAGTTCTTCTGGAACGCGATCGCGCCCATCATCGACGCCATCATCATGTCGCTGCGTGCCTGCAAATTGGATGGATCGTGCACCGCGGTGCGCAAGGCTGCCGCGGCGATGCGCGTTCCCTCCAACGCGATGCCGTCGCACAGTGGGTGGTAGGAAGGCGACAGGTAGCTCTCGATGTTGTGCGTCAGCGCGTCCATGCCGGTCGCGGCCGTGACGTGCGCGGGCAAGCCCAGCGTGAGTTCCGGGTCGGCGAACACGATCTTCGCCATGATCCTGGGCCTGAAGATGATTCGCTTCAGATGCGTATCGTCTTCGCTGATGACGGCCGAGCGGCCGACCTCCGAGCCGGTGCCGGACGTCGTTGGCATCGCGACGAAGTACGGCAACGGCTGCTCGATCGTCCGCACCTTCGGATGGTCCCACGCGTACTCGATGATGTTGCCTTCGTGCGTGGCCGCGATGCCGACGACTTTCGCGACATCGAGCGCCGCGCCGCCGCCGAAGCCGATCACGCAATCGGCGCGATGCGATTTGAATGCATCCGCACCGGCCATCGCCTGGCTGGCCGTCGGATTGCCGAAGACGCCGGAAAACACCGCGACATCGAGCTCATCCAGGTGCTTTCTGAATTCCTTGAGCACCGGCAGCGCCGCCAGCGCCTTGTCGGTGACGATCAAGGGGCGCTGCAGCCCCTTCTTGCGCAGGTGCTTGCCGACATCCTTGCGGGCGCCGGCGCCGAAGCGGATGGCGGTGGGAAACGAAAAGCTGCTGATACTCATGAGAAAGATGTCTTCTTGTTGCCGTCAAATGATTTCGAAGTAGCGTTTCAATTCCCAGTCGGTGACGCCGTCCAGCCACTGCCGCCACTCCCATTCGCGGGTGGCCGCGAAATGTTCGACAAACGTATCACCCAGGAAATCCCGCGCGATCTTCGAGTTGCTGAAGTTGCGCGTGGTTTCGATCAGCGTGCGCGGCGCGGCCGGGATGTTTTCCGCGCCCTGGTTGGTGCCGGTGATCGGCGGCATGGTGAGCTTCAATCCCTTTTCGACGCCGTAAAGGCCCGCGGCAACCACCGCTGCCATCGCGAGATAAGGATTCACGTCGGCGCCCGGGCAACGTGTTTCGAGGCGGGTGGACTTCGGGCTGCCGGCGATAACGCGGAAGCTCGCGGTTCGGTTGTCGATGCCCC
>Ga0105240_10003163_pt1 | contig 25889 bp, 34 predicted proteins | sample KBSC54metaG_FD_80426 | JGI IMG/M metagenome (GOLD analysis project Ga0105240, IMG submission 80426) | Corn rhizosphere microbial communities from Kellogg Biological Station, Michigan, USA - KBS C5-4 metaG | ecosystem: Host-associated > Plants > Roots > Rhizosphere > Soil | place: Michigan, USA...
CCTCCCTAGAAAAGGGAGGGGCGTTTCGCCCGTTGAACCTTCCGCCGGAGTGCCGCGACAGAGGCCGTAAGGGGCCGCGCAGCAGCCGGCCCAGGCATAAGTTGCTCAGGGAAGGACTTGCCATGCGCCGTGCCCGACTCTCCGTCCTGCTGACGGCAACCATCGCCACGATCGCCCTCGAGGCCCCGCTTCATGCCGAGGACACCGAAGCCTACACCAGCCGCAAGCTGCGCGCGCAGGTCGAGCAATATGCCGGCCAGTGCCAGCTCGATGCCGCCTTCCCGCTGCTCGCCCGGCTCTCCACCCTGGCAGACAATTATCGCGCCAATATCGGCGGCTCGCGCGCCCGCGCCACGATGGCGCAAGATGCGCAGCGGCAGCTTGTCGACGCCCAGAACAGCTACGCCAGGGCGCGCGAGGATTGCGCGAAGAAACAGACCGACGATGCAGCCGCACCGGCGGCAGCCGCGCAGGCGCAGCAAGACAACACAGCCGATCAGATTTCGACGCCAACGCCGGCTCAGCCGGACAACGTCGGCGATCGCGTCCTGACCACGGCCCCGTCCGGATCCTTGTCCGGCGTCGCCGCCGACGCGAGCGAAACGCCCCGCGAGACCAGCCCCGCCTCGATCACCGCGAGCAAACGCTTCGCCCGGCTGCTCGGCCGCTGGACCAGCCGCAAATTCGGCGGCGTGATCGAAACCTATATCGAGGCCGACGGCACGATGACCGGCGTCATCGTCGCGATCAACAAGCCGATGACGGATCATGGCTACACCGCCGGCATGACGATCCTGCGCGGCTACCGCCCGAAGATGATGACCAACACCTGGATCATGGCCGCCACGAACGGCCAGACCTTCTCGGCCAAGCAGCCTGACCGCAAGTCGGGCGAGCCCTTCGGCGACGCGGCCTGGAACAAGGGCGGCGTGATCTACATCGCCAAGGCCCAGCCCAATTATCTCGCGCTTCCCGCATCGCTGGAGAACCGCCTGTCCAACTACGACGCCTGGGTGCGGCAATAACTCTCCCCCGCCGCACCACCGCGCCTGCCGGCACCACCCCCGCGGCGCCGGCAGGCGCAATCCTGTCAGATCATGCAGGCAAAACTCCGATCGCTATTTCACCCGCCGCGCCGAGATGATCTGGATCTTCGGCTCGAGCATCTGGCCCCGCATCACGCCTTCGCCCTCGGTCGGCGAGGTCGGCGAGTTGTGGATCGCCTTCACCGCGTCCATGCCGTCGACGACATGGCCGAAGACGGCAAAGCCGCTGTTGTCGCCAGGCTGCTCGGGATGGGCGTCGAGCGAATGCATGCCGCGCAGAATGATGAAGAAATCGGCGGTCGCCGTGCCCGGCGCGTTGCGCGCCATCGAGATCGCGCCGTCGTCATGGCTGAGCCCGGTCTGTGTCGTCGGCTCATGGGCGATCGGCGGGAACAGCTTGCGTGGATCGCGCACCCCGCCCTGGATCAACCCGAGCCCTTCCTCCATCTTCATCGTGCGGTAGAAGAAGGTCCCATCGAGCCGCTTGCCATCGACATAGCGCAGGAAATTCGCGGTCGTGATCGGCGCATGAGTCTCGTCGAGATCGAGCGTGATGACGCCAGCGGTGGTGGTCAGCGCGACCCGCACCAGCTTGACGGGTGCAACCGCGGGCGCGGTGGTCACGGGGGCGCTTGGCAGCGCCGTCGCGGGTTCGGGCACAGCAGCCTGAAACAACAGAGCGGCTAGAATCGTGAAGGTCATATCTTCTCCCGCTCGAGTGAACTGGGTGTCGTTACTACCAGTTGAACCCCCGTCTGCCATGCGACGCCATGGGTTTACCGTCCAGATCCAACTCTGGCTCGAACCGTGCCCTTCTTACGGCGATCTCGCACGTCACGCGATCCAGACGCTGATCGCCGCTCGACTCGAATATCTCGCAATTGGAAAGGCGACCCTCAGGTGTGATGACAAAGTTGATCACGGTCCGGCCGTGAACATCGTCGCTCACGCCAGGTGGGCGGTCATCCCCCTGCACCCAGGCCGGATCGTCCTTGATAATTGCCGGCCTGGACACGCCCGGCGCCAGCGTCAGATTCCCCCAGTGCCGCGCTTCAGCAGTCGGCTTGGAGACGGCGCTGACCTGCTCGCCCGTGCTCGACTCGGACGTCAGCGCGCCAGCCTGAAACAGGAGCGTAGCGAGGATAGCGATGGTCATGACCGATTCTCCCCGGGAGATGACAAGCGCAGCGCATCGCCGCAGCAGTGATCGCTTTTGCGACGAGCCGTTGTGAACACTCACTCATCGCTAACGCCAAATTAACCACCCGGGGCGCCATGATCATGCGGGGGTTGGAGGTGTGTGTTGGTTTACCAGCTACCCGGATTCGCCCTGCTCATATCGGCGCTGATCGGCGCGACCGTGATCTTCGCGGTGCCGCGCGACAGACTCTGGGGGACCGCCTCCGTCGCCGCCGCCGCCGTCACCGCCGTCATGCTGGTCAGCCTGATTTCACTCTCGGTTTAGCGTGGGGCCGGGCCGCCGCGCCGTGATCGGCGCGGCGGCCCCAATCCCGATCAGTCGCCGGTGCGGCAGACCATGATCTTGTTGCCGTCGAAATCGCGGATGTAGCAGGCGTACATGTTCATCTCCGCGGGTCCGCGCGGCCCCGGCTCGCCCTCGCTCTTGCAGCCGAGCTCCAGCGCCTTGGCATGGGCGGCGTCGACCGAGGCGCGGGTCGGCGCGGCAAACACGACCTGCGTGCCGTTGCCCGGGGTCGGATCGCCGGCGAAGGGCTTGCCAATGATGAACGGGTTGCCCTCGGGGCCCTTGTAGACCGCGACCTCGCCGTAATCGCCGACGCACTGCGCGCCGATGATCTCGGTGATCGCATTGTAGAACTTCTTCGCTTTCTCCATGTCCTTGGTGCCGTACCGGGCCATTGCCAACATGATCGCTCTCCTTTTGAGACTCAGGGGAGCCGGCCTAACACCTTCCTTGCGTCATTGTCAGGACGGATTCCCGCCCTGGCCCGAGAAGCCCCGTCGCCCCCTATTGCGGCGGCCGCGGCGCGTCGGCGGCATCGTTCATCGCCTGTTCCGCCATCGCATTGGCCGTCGCCGGCTCGGTCACGTCGGCAATATTGTCGGCGGCCTTGTCCAGCACGCGGGCCGCGGCGGGGTCGCTCATGTCGGCCGCGTTGTGGAGATTGTCGGCGGTCGCCTCGCCCGCGGTCTTGGGCCCACAGGCGGTGGCGAGGAGCAGCGCGGCGGTGATGATCAGGGCGGCTTTCATCGGCAATTTCCCGTTGCGAGAACCGTTCAACACCTGTCCCGCCCAAGGGTTGCCGGACCGCGACAGCCAGCGGCGGCCGGTCGGAACCGGCGATCCCGCGCATCGGTTATTTCATCGCTCGGAGAGCAGGAGGCGACGATGTCGACAGTCTGGCGCGGTCCTGTCCTGGCCCTGCTCGTCGCGCTCGCGCTCGCCGGCTGCAGCGGCAAATCTGGCGACAAGGCCGCCGGCCCGCCCGACATGGCCAGCGATACTGGCATGAACGCCAGCACGCCGACGAATACACCCAACGACTAGGCCGGCGGCCGGCGCCTGGCCGCCGTCCTTAGGCATTCTTTCAGCCCGTTCCGGCTATCCTTGCCGACCTGAATAGCGCCACGGCAAGGTCACCGCAGCAAAAGTGCTCGAAAATCAGGATTTTCGGCCCGCCCAGGAGATTCGCGCCCTCGACAACCGCGAGGCGCTGGAGATCCTGTCGCCATCGCAGGTGTCGCGATGGATCCTGGAAGATGCCATCGAGCCCGTCACCAAGAAGCGGCGGCTCGGTCGCTGGCTCGGCGCGCTGCTGCTGTTCGCGATTCTCGCCATCGTCGCCACGGCCGCCGGCTTCGCCCCCTATGTCTATGCCGAGCTCTATTCGACCGAAGAGCCGCACGCGATCGTCAGCAACGGGCCGCCGGTCCTCGCCAGGGGCGAGATGGTCGACGATTACTGGGCGGTCGAGAAGCTCGATGCCGCAACCTATGCGATCGGCGAGCCGCGCTATTATCAGGGCAATTACGCCTATTTGCTGATCGGCAAGAAACGGGCGCTGCTGTTCGACAGCGGCTCCGGCACGCGCGACATCAGCCATGTCATCGCCGAGCTGACCAAGCTGCCGGTGACGGTCATCCCCTCGCACCTCCATTATGACCACCTCGGCGGCATCGAGCCCTTCGACTCCGTCGCGATGATCGACATTCCGGAAACCCGCGCGGACGTCACCGACGGCCGGCTCGAGGTCGGGCGCTACGACTATCTCGGCTTCATCGACGGCCGCGAGGCGCCCTATGTGCGCGTGACGGAATGGCTGAAGCCGGGCGCCCGCATCGACCTCGGCGGCCGGACCGTCGAGCTGCTGCACACGCCGGGCCATACCGCGCAATCGGTCTCACTCTACGACCCGGCCGGACATCGGCTGTTCTCGGGCGATTTCATCTACCCGACGACGCTCTACGCCTCGCTGCCGGGTGGCAGCCTGTCGGCCTATCAGCGCTCGGCGAGCAAGCTGCTCGCGACCTTGCCCGCCGACACCAGGATTTGGGCCGCGCATTGCTGCCGCGCCGGCGAGAAGATCGCCGCGCCATGGCTGACGATAAGCGACCTGCGCGACCTCGACCGCACCTTGCGCGCGGTCCAGGCGGGACAGCTCCATGCCACCGGCTTCTACCCCCGCATCTATCCGGTCAATCGCCAGCTGATGCTCGCCACTGGCTTCCCCTGGAACAATCGCTGACGCGATCAGGCGTCGACGCCGAGCGCCTGCTTCGTGCGCGCAATCCAGGCGCGTACGCAGGGACGGTTGTGCAGCTCGAACCCGCCGCGTTCCGCATTCCTGGTGTAGGCGATCAGCGCGATATCGGCGAGCGTCATGCTGTCGCCGACGAACCATTCCCGGCTCGCGAGACAGGCTTCCATGATATCGAGCGCGCGCTCGCCACGTCGGACGCAGACCTCGTCCCGGCTTTCCCTGGCCTGGCCGCGGTAGGTCATATGGCCGATGCAGGCGGAAACGAATGGCTCATGGTTGTTCGCCTCCCAGAACATCCATTCGTCCAGCGCGGCGGCAAGCCGCGGCTCGTCGGGAATCAGCGCGGTGCCGGCGGCGATGACGCGTATGATCGCGCTCGACTGCGCCAGCGTCCCGAAATCGGGAATGACTGCGAGCGGGATCTGACCTTGCGGATTGATCTCGAGGAACCAGGGCTCGCGGGTCTCACCGGCATAACTATCGACTTCGATCCACTCATAGGGGATGCGGAGATAGTCGAGCGTGAAGCGCACCTTGTCGCAATTGCCCGAGCGGCCATCGCCGTAGAGGGTCAGCGGCTGTCCCGCCGGCGACGCCATCGCGCTATTCCTTCTTGTCCGCCGGCACCAGCCGCAGCAGATCGCCGCCGTCGGTGAGGATGTAGATCAGCCCGTCCGGCCCGGTGGCGATGTCGCGGATGCGGTCGACATTGTGCAGCACCACCTCGCGCAGGGTCTCGCGGTCGCCGTCGACCGTGACGCGGTAGACGTCGCGCTGCTTCATCGTGCCGACGAAGAAGCTGCCGCGCCAGGCCGGGAACGCGCTGCCGCCGTACCATTCGACATCCGACACCGCCGGCGACGGCGTCCAGACCGCCACCGCCGGCTCCATGCCCATGCGATCCGTGCGCGAGACGACCGATACCTCAAGATAGGGATGGCCCCAGGTAATCGCCGGCCAGCCATAATTATGGCCCTTGCGCACATGGTTCAGCTCATCGCCGCCATGTTCGCCGTCTTCGACGTTCCACACCTCGCCATTGCCGTCGAAGGTGAGGCCCGACGGCTCGCGATGGCCGAGGCTCCAGATATAGGGATAGGCACCGGGCGTGCTGACGAAGGGATTGTCGGGCGGCACGCTGCCGTCATCCCTGATCCGCAGAATCTTGCCCTCGGCGCTGCTCAGAGTCTGCGCCGGCGCCTTGTCGCTGTCCACGCCGGTGTAGCCACCATGGGCGCCGACGGTGCCGACGTAGAGATAACCCTGCTTGTCGAATTTCATCCGGTGCGAGTCCGGCCCCTCCATCGGGAATTCGAGGATCTTGCGGTTGTCGAGCCAGCGGTTGCCGACCAGCCGGCCGCGCCAGATCGTCGCGATGTCCGGCGCACCGGTCGGCGCCGGCTTGGCGGCATGACGGGCGGTGAGCAGATAGACCCAGCCATTGTTCTTGAAATTGGGATGGACGGCGACGCTCATATTCGCCCGACTCATCCATCCATCCATGCCCGTGGTGTCGCCCATCGGCGCGCCCGCGACCGGGTCGGTCAGCAGCTTGCCATGATCGACGATGCGGAGCGTTCCCCCGGTCTCGCTGATCAGGATGCGGCCATCGGGGAGGAAGTCGAAGGCATAGGGCAGATAGGTTTTGGCGACCGTCTCGACGCGGAAATCCTGCACCGCGGAATGAACCACGCCTGCGGGTGGCCCGGCCGGCGTCCGCTCGAGCGCGATCGCGCGCTCCTCGGGCGTCGCAGTCCGCTCGCGATATTTGATGTAGGCGACGATGTCGCGGATCTGGTCGTCCGACAGATCCATCCCACCCTTCGCCTTCATCCACAGCGGGCGGCCGTCATGGATGCTGTTGAAGATGCTCTGCGCATCGCCGCCATATTTCCACTTGGGCCCGATCAGTGGCGGGCCGACCATCGACGGGCCGACCGGATAGACGCCGGCGGCGCCGTGACAGCCGCCACACATGCCGTTGCTGAACAACCGCTCGCCGCGCGCGACATCGGCCGGAGGCGGCGGCGATGCCGCCGTGGCAGCGACCATCGCCAGCGCCACCACCGTTGCCGCCGCGAGCAGCGCCAGGATCGGTCCCCGCATCCCCCATCTCCCCAATGCCGGGCCCCTGACCGATCGGCGGCGCCCGTGTCGGCTGCGAAGCTAGCACCCGGCGACATGCGACTGTCAATTGCGTGGAGGTCGAGGCTGGAGCAAAAGATTTGGCGGATCCTCAAGCCGTCCGTAGACGTTTCGACGACCAGGAAGTTTGGGATCAGGATGACTATTTGCTCTCGAGCGGTGCTGCTCACCGCGTCCTCCGCCCTCTGCCTTGTTTCGATTGCCGCGCCGGCGACCGCAGCCGGCTGCTGGACTTCCGCAGATGTTGCGGCAGCCAGGATCCGCGAGATGCAGACCAAGCTGGCGGTCGCGGTTCTGCAATGTCGCTTCAGCGGGTTCAACATCCGCACGAGCTACAATCGCTTCCTCAGAAACAGTCGTTCGGCGCTGCGCGCCGCCAACGTGCGGCTGAAGGCGCATTTCATGGCGCAAGGGAAAACGGTCGGACAGCGGGAATACGATCGCTACACGACCACATTGGCGAACGCCTATGGAGGAAATCAGATAAGCTTCGGCAGCTGCGCGCAAACCGCCGCTGTGGTGACCGAGGCGGCGATGCCGAAGAAGAACCTCCTGTCGCTGGCAGCCCGGGAGATCGTCGCTCCGACGCTTCCATCGGCGCCCTGCGGGGCAGGGAACGGCGTCGTGCTCGCGGCCGAGACCGTCAGTCTGCCCGACGCGAATAACGGCAGGACCGGCTACCCCAGCTATCCTCATTTCCCGGAATAGCCGCCGCGCCGTCAGCCGTTCGGCATCGCCCGACCCGGAATCCCGCCGACCGACATCACCCGCATGCGCAGCCGGGTCAGGTGAACCGAGGAGATCAGCCACTTCCCGTCCACCTTGCGATAGGTGTCGTGATAATGGCCGTGGCCGACCATCCAGCTCGTCGCATGCTCGACGATGTCCTCCATCGGCCAGATGCCCTTGGCCTCGGTGTCGGAGATGAACTCGATCTCCGGGAAATGGCCCATATGGACCGTCACCGCCTGATGCAGCCCGGCGCGCACGGATTCGACCATTCCCTTCCGCGTCGAGACGGTCGGATTGGTCTGCGGATCGCCGCCGCCAGTCGAGACGCCGCTATCGTATTTGAGCGTGCAATCCTCGGTGAAGACGCTGCCCCAATCCTCCCATTGCTTGGTGTCGAGGGTGCGCCAGTATTTCGCCCGCAGCTGCTTGATCTCCTCGAGCGCCAAGAGCTTCTCGACGGCGTCCATGTTACCCTCTCCCTCGTTTCGCGATGCAGGGGCGAAGTCTGTCCCGAAAGCGCCGGGCAGCGCAATGGCGCGAAAGGTCAGGGCCGGCGCGGAGTCAGTCTTTCGCCAGCGGGATATCGATGCGTGAGCGATGGCTCTTGCCGCGCAGCCGCACCTTGCGGCGCTTGGCGAGGAAATGGCGGACCCAAAGGCCAATCGCCAATGAGGAGAGTCCAAGAAGGGCGAGCCCGGCTGTCAGCTGCATGGGCGATCCATTCCCACCAATGATGCCAGTGGGTTAGTCCCCGTTCAACGGAAAAAGGTTCCATTGTGGCACGAACGAGTCGGACCAAATCGGCTGATCCGTTCATGATCTGCGACAACTAATTGCTTTGGCGACAAAACTCTGGACTACAAATCCCAGGCCGGTCGCCGTTCGCCGCCGCATCCGCTGTGCTTTTCGCCACCGACGGTCACCTCGACCTCATGCTCGAAGCCCTCACCGCTCATCACATCGTTGCAGCGCTGATAGTGGACGCGAAGGGTCAGCTGCGGCGAGGCATAGGTGAGGCCGCCCGGCTGAGCGGTCGCGGCCGGCAGCGTCAGGCCGATGCGCTGCTTGCCATCCTCGCGGGCATAAGCGAGTTGCCCGCCCTCGATCACCAGCGCCCAGCCAGGCTCCTGCCCGCGCGCCTGATAGCCGTCCGGCAGGCCAGCCGTGGCGGGCGGCCCCGCCGCCATCACCTTGCCGGCATTGGCGTCGTCGCCGCCACCGTTCGACGAGCCCGCGATCTCGCTTTCGCCCGCCGAACAGCCGGCAAGGATCGCCAGCGACACCAGCCCGACTTGCACTCGGCGCATTGGCTCAGTCTCTCTCGACGCGCGCCGACTATGGAGCGAACGCAAGCGCTTCTCCAGAGCTGTCAGATGCTTATCAGCTGAGACTCAGCGCCGGTTCGGCTGGGACGGATAGCCGCGGATCAGCAGCCGCTCGACCTCGCTTATTTGCGCATGGGCGAAGAACACCGGACGCGTCGGAGTATGGGGGTTGCCGCCCTTGCGCAGGTACCAGCCGCGATCGAATTCTTCTGCCATGAGGGCGAAACGAGCGGAACGCCAAGATGATCCGTCGCCATCCGATGGATCGATCGTCGGCGCGCGATAACATGCTATGATCGCGCGAACGGGAGGGCAGGATGATCGCGTTGCTGATGCTGCTGGCGGATATGGCCAGCTTCTCCACCGGCCAGGATCTGCTGGCGTTGTGCAAGAAGGATCAAGTCGCCTGCCTCAAATATATCGAGGGGGGCGCCGACATGGCCACTGGGCTGCAGGCGAACCGGGCGATGGCGTCGATGATCTGCGTTCCGGCGAGCGCGACGGGGCCGGAGCTGGTCAAGAATGTCTCTGCCTTCCTCGCCGCCCACCCGGACTCTCTCGATCGGAGCGCGGGCGGCCTGCTCTGGGGCGCGCTCTACGACATCTACCCCTGCCCGCAGAGCGGCCAGTAGCGCCGTCGAACCTTTCTCCTCCGGCCGGCGACAAAGCCCAGGCGGCCCAGCCGCCGCGCAATTGCTACGGACAGGCCGTCGCGTTCGGGATTATACCCGTATCGTTCCGCGGCGAAGGGAGGGCTGCGACCATGCTCGTCGATCTGCTGGGAAGAGCGCGGGCGGCGTTGCGCCCCGCCCTCATCGTCGCCGCCGCGCTCGCCGCCGTGACCGGCCCGCTATCGCCAGCCGCGGCGCAAATGTCGACGGCGCCGCCGACCAACGCTCCGCCCACGGGCGGCGGCAACGACATGCCGCCAATGGGCGGCGACATGCCCATGGGCGGCATGCCGATGGGCGGCATGCCCGGGATGGGCGGCGACATGCCCGGCGGCAACATGCCTGAAGACCCGGCCGCCGGTTCCGGCGCTGGCGACTGGATGAGCAATCCGATGCTGATGCGCCGTGAGGGCGATCGTCGCAGCAACGACCGCATGGCGCGGCTGATGCCGCCTCCCAGCACCGCCGACGACGGCGAGGCATACATCCCCGACGAGGTGGTGATCACCGTCGCGCGATCGACCTCGCCGGAGCAGATCAAGGAGCTGCTCGGCCGCAACAAGGTCTATGTCATCGAGCAGACCGATTCCGAGCTCGGCGGCGTCATCATGATCCGCGCGCGCATCCTCGACCAGCGGCCGGTGACCGCGACGGCTGCGACGATCGCCGCTGACGGCAATGTGCTCCTCGCCGCGCCCAACTTCGTCTACCGGCTGCAGCGAGCGCCCGCGGCGCAATCCTCCGCCGCGCCGCCGCTGCAATACTCGCTCGCCAGTCTGCGCCTGCCGCAGGCCCATGGCGTCGCCCGCGGCGATGCGGTGCTGGTCGGGATGATCGACAGCGCGGTCGATCCCAATCATCCCGATCTCGACGGCACCATCGCGGCGATCTTCGACGCCACCGCCGGCGGCCCCGGCGCGCATCCCCATGGCACCGCCGTCGCCAGCCTGATCGCCGGCCATGGCAAGCTCACCGGCTCGGCGCCGGCGGCGCGGCTGCTGGTCGCGCGCCTTCGACAACCGCAACTCGAAGGGCAACAGCTTCACCGTGCTGAAGAGCATCGACTGGCTCGCCGGCCGCGGCGCCCGGATCATCAATATGAGCTTTGCCGGCGCGGCCGACCCGACCGTGCGCCGCCTGATCAACGCAGCCTATGCGCGCGGCATCGTGCTGATCGCCGCCGCCGGCAACGCCGGGCCGAACTCGCCGCCGCTCTATCCGGCGGCCGAGCCCAAGGTTATCGCCGTCACCGCTACCGATTCCGGCGACCGCCTCTACGGCGCGGCCAATCGCGGCGGCTACATCGCCGTCGCCGCGCCCGGCGTCGATGTCTTCGTCGCCGCGCCCGACGGCGGCTACGGCATCCAGTCGGGGACCTCCTTCTCCGCCGCCGAGATCAGCGGCATCGCCGCGCTGATGATCCAGCGCCACCCCAAGCTGACGCCGGATCAGCTGCGCGCCCAGCTCGTCGCCTCGGCGCGCGCCGCTGGCGCGGGGGTGAAGGTCGCGGACGCCTATAGGGCAGTCACCGCAGGCACCACCGCGGCTGCCGGCAAGCCGAAGGGGCGGCGCTAGAACCCAGCCTTCCCTGCCCGCACGACGGCTGTTCCGATGGCAGCACCCGGTCTATGGCCATCGCGGCCGCGCGAGCGGCGCAGCCTTGAAGGTCTCGATGAGCGCCACCGCCAAGCCCGCCGCCGATCGTTTCATCTTCGCGGCGCGCAGCGTCTTCGCGCTCGCGCTGGTCTTCACCATCGTCATGGCGCTGTTGCCGCATCCGCCGAAGCTCGAGTTCGACGATTTCGGCGACAAGTTCCACCACATCCTCGCTTTCGCGACGCTGAGCCTTCTCGCCTGCCTGGCATTCCCCACCGCCCGGCTGCCGCGCATCGGCGAGCGCCTCTCCTTCCTCGGCGCGCTGATCGAGGTGCTGCAGTCCATCCCGGCACTGCACCGCGACTGCGATATCCGCGACTGGATCGCCGACACGATCGCGATCGCCATCGTCCTGTTCGTCGTCGCGCAAGTCCGCCGGCGACGGCGGCGCCGCAGCGCGTGACCGACTATCTCATCTTCTTCGCCATCGTCCTCGGCATCAATCTGCTGCCGGCGTTCGGACCGCCGACCTGGTCGGTGATCGTGCTCTACGCGCTCAACTCGCATCATTCGTTGTTCGTCCTGATCCCGCTCGCCGCCTCGGCCGCGGCGCTGGGACGGCTGCTGCTGGCTTACGCCTTCCGCCATCTCGGCAACCGGCTGTCGAAGCAGCGTCGCGCGAGCCTCGATGCGGTGGGCGGCGCGATCGAGCGGCACCGCCACGGCACGATCCTCGGCCTCGCCTTCTTCGCCGTGTCGCCGCTGCCCTCCGCCCAGCTGTTCGAGGCCGCCGGGCTGATGAAGATCCGGCTGCTGCCCTTCACCCTTGCGTTCTTCGTCGGCCGGATCGCCTCCTATTCGATCTATGGCGCAACCGCGCGCGGGCTGAAGCAGACCAGCCTTGCCGATAGTTTCCGCGATGCGCTGACCAGCCCGGTCGGCATCGCCATCCAGCTCGCCGCGATCGCCCTGCTGGTCATTCTCGCGCGGGTCGACTGGGCCAGCCGGCTTAACCTCAAGAACGACTGAACCAGCCGTGGCCGGGCGCAACGCCCTCCCCCCTAAGTCGTTCCCCTATCTTAATAATATTTGCCATCGCGGAACCTCCGCACGCGCGCATGGTTGGCTCGTCATCTCATTTTCGGAGAACCCCGATGGCCGACGCCAAACCGCAAGACGCGATTACCCTGCTCAAGGCCGATCACCGCAAGGTCGAGGATCTGTTCGAACAGTTCGAGAAGGCCTCCGGCGACGGGCGCAAGCGCAAGCTCGCCGAAGAGATCTGCATGGAGCTGACGATCCACACGATCATCGAGGAAGAGATCTTCTACCCGGCCTGCATGGGCAAGGTCGAAGAGAAGGATCTCAACGAAGCCTATGTCGAGCATGACGGCGCCAAGGTCTTGATTACCGAGATCGAGGCAGGCGGCCCCGATGATGATTTCTACGACGCCAAGGTAAAGGTCCTGTCCGAGCAGATCGAGCACCATGTCGAGGAGGAAGAGAAGCGCAGCGAAGGGATCTTCGCCCAGGCGAAGAAGGCCGGCCTCGACATGGATGCAATCGGCGCCGAGCTCGCCACGCGTAAGCAAGCGCTGATTGCCAATTACAAGTCGAGCGGCACGCCCAAGCCCGAGACGACGACCTTCACCGAGGTAACGGTCTGATCCGCAGCGATCGGCCGTCCGGGCGCGGGTCGTATTCGACTGGCACGACCCGCGCCCTTTTCTTTCTGGTCTGCCCGACAGGCACCGTCCCCGCTGTGGGGAGGATCATCGCAGGCAACTAAGGAGCGGTCTCGTTCTGGGTATAGAACGAAAACTCGTCGGGCCCGCTTTACTGTCAGCATTCGACGGCACGGCCGCTCCGGCATACCGCCGGCGTGACAGAGAATTACTTATGATCGAGCCGACATTCGAGCGTTGACTCGGGTTCATTCGCAAACACCGGTGCCGGCTAGCGGGCGGACCGCACCTCGGTCCCAAATTCATTCACGTTAACGCGCGGAGCCATCGACGCATTCACAGGTTTTCTCGCCCAACAGGGATCGCACGGATGCACCACGACCCGTCAGGAATTGCGGCCGGCGCCTTCTACCTTCAGGCCGAAATCCGCACCGGCCGCATGAAGCGGCTTGCGCGGATCAAGATGGGACTGATGACGCTGGAGGTGAAGCTCGGCCGGGACTCGCTCTGGACCTTCATCCGGGGGCCGGGCGACGGCGGCTATGCGCTGCGCACCGCCCATGCGCCGAGCGGCCTTGAGCTGGTCGAGGCCCATAGCGGATCCGATCAGCTGGTTTTCCGCCTGAACGGCGCTACCGGCGCGCAGGAGGTGCGGCTCGATGTGGTCGACCATGGCCCGCCGCTGGTCCGCGCGACCACGATCCTCACCCCCAATGACGATCTTCTGCTCCATTTCTGGCCACAGGATCTCTACCCGCTCGGCCCGGGCGACGATCCGCTGACCGCTCGCGGCCGGGTCGAGGCAGCGCAGCGCGGGTTCAATGCCCCTATCGTCTTCCTCAACCGCGATGAAGACGACATGGGCAGCATGCTCTATTTCCAGAATCTCACCAGCCTGAACCCGTATTTTCGCGCCACCGGCACCAAACCTGACGGCGTCGTCGGCGGACGTTGGCCGCAGCTCGGCTATCAGCCGCCGACCGCACCGCAATTCGAAGACGCCGACGACAAACCCTTGCCGGGCGGCGAGGCGGTGGTGATCTCCGATGCCTATCTCGCCTTCGGCGATCGCCGCGACAAAGATCCGCGCTGCTCGGCGCTGACCTTTCTCGACCTGCTGGCGACGGTCTATCCGCATCTGCTACGTCCCGCGACGGACTATCGCGACTGGCCCGGACTGGCGGCAAAGACCGCGCGCGACATCCGTCGCTCTCCCAAGGCGACGGTGCGTCATTACGGCCAGCTGTATCTGCGCCCCTACACCAAGGCCGAGGTACCGGACTCGATGGTTCAGCTCGCCGTCGTCCGGCCGCTTGCGAGGCTCGCCGAAGTCGAGCCGCGTTATCGCGCGCTGGCCGACGCGCTTGCCGCGGGCGTCGCCCGCTTCTTCGATTCCAAGCTCGGGACGGTGCGCCGCTTCCTGCCTAATGTCGTCGCCGAATCCCGCGCGTTCGACAATGAGAAGGACCCCGATGAAGTCGACAGCTGGTATCTCTATCACCCGCTGGTCAACCTCGCGATCCTCGCCCGCCACGGGGACGGTCAGGCGAAAAAGCTACTGCTGGGCTCAATCGATTTTGCGATCAAGGTGGCGAAGCGGTTCAGCTATTGCTGGCCGATCCAGTTCAACGTCCGCACGCTCAAGGTGATCAAGCGCGCGCGCAAGGAGGGCGATCCCGGCCAATCCGACGTCGGCGGCATCTATGCGCATCTTCTGCTCGACGTCTGGGAGCTGACTGGCGAGAAGCGTTTCCTCGACGAGGCGGCACGCGCGATCCGCGCCTGCCGCGACCTGCGCTTTGACCTGACCTATCAAACCAACCTCACCGCCTTCGGTACGGTTGCGTGCCTGCGGCTCTGGCAGGCGACGGGCGATCGCTATTTTCTCGACCAAGGCTACGTCTTTATCGCCAGCTTTCTGCACAACAGCTTGTTCTGGGAGTCCGAGCTCAACGCGGCCGAGCATTATCCCACCTTCATGGGTGCGACCTGCCTGCACGACGGCCCCTATATGGCGATCTACGAATGTTTCGAGAGCTGGGAGGCCTTCCGCCATCTGCTGGTGGAGGGCCACAACGATCTGCCCCATTCGGTGCGGCTGCTGGTCTCGGAATATTGCCGCTATGCGCTCGAGCGCGCCTGGTTCTTCTATCCCGCGCATCTACCTGAAGACATCTTTGGTGAGGACGTGCGCAATGGCGAGATCGACCGCAAGCTCGCTTTCCCGGTCGAGGATCTCTACGCCGCCGGCGATCCGCCCGGCCAGGTCGGCCAGGAGATCTATGGCAGCGGCGCCGCTTTCGCCTTTACTGCCGGCGCCTGGCGGCGGCTGGAGACCGCGCCCTTCACCCTGTTCACCGACTATCCCATCGCGACGATCGAGGAACTTCGTGACTCGGTAAGATTCGAAACGGCCGGCATTGCCGGGATGGAATGCCGCGTCAGGCTGATCGCCCGCTCGGCACGCCGCACGCCACCACGGCTCTCGACCATGGACCGAAGCAACATTCCGCTCGACGTCTGCGGGTCAGGCCAATGGCAAGCGATCGCCCCGGCGGCGGTGCCGCTGACAATCAGCTGGGACGCATGAACCTTCCACGCCTGCCGTTACGCCAGGATGAAAACGGTTACATGTCGGCGACGTCCCGACGGACCGGTCGCGGGCCCGCGACGCTGCGCTCGGCACCGCCGCCAAGCACCCGCGCCTCACGCTGAATTCGCGTCGCTCGGTTCGGAGCCTCGCTTGGCGAGCAGGGCAGCGGCCTCGGCCTGGTCGGTCACGGTCCGCCACGAGCCGCCGCGCGCCTCGCGATACAGCATCACCCCGCACCCGCGGCAGCGGGCGATATAGCCCCCGCCCCGCCGGCGCACGGTCCCGCCGCGGCGGCGATGCCAGCCGCGGTCACATAGCATGCGGCGGAGCGTACTGCCGAGGTCGCTCTTGTGATCGTTCCTCAGCGCGTCCCACAGGATCACCGACGGCACGGCGATTGCCACCAGCCCCAGCAGCAGCATTGATCTTGAATCGAGCAAAGGCCCTAGGTCGAACAGCGTCGTGCCCCCATCTCAGCCATCCTCTCCCACCGGCGATGGTAAACACTTACTCAGCAGCGCTCCAGATCTTCCGTAAGCCATTGAACCACCGCCGAGCGAGACGCGCGACACTGTTGCCTCCACACCGCAGTCGGCCGTCCCTCAGCCGTCGTCCTTGGGCAGCCTGATCCGGATTCCGTGGCGATGCCGGTGCGGCCCGTACAATTTCCAAAGGCCCCAGCCGGCGACGAGGATCGCCAGGGCGAGTAGCAAAATGCCGCCGCATTCGCGCATCAAACCCGGTTAGGCCTCGGGCGGGCGGGCGGGAAGCCTCGTGGCGGCGGTTGGCGACAGGACGTTGGCGCGGCGGGCCACGCTACCTGCCGGCGCAAGCCATCCTGATAAATGATGGCAAGATGGATTAAGTTCCTGAGAACCACTGCCGTCGCCGGGTTGTTTCAGGCGAAGCCTGCGCGCGTCGCAGCTGTGCTGCACTTGGGCGATACAGCCCCGGCGAACGACCCCAACTAAATAGCGCCTCCAAGGCGCAATTTGTTTATCTTCCGCGCACCAATAGTCTGAAATGACTATCTTTTGCCGCGCGCTGCGGACAATCCCGATCACGTCGGCGGACAAAAAAAGGACACCCCGGGATGAGCAGACAGCGCAGCCCGGAGTGCCAGCTATGCGCACTTCTCGAGAAAGAAGTGTGCGACGATATTACACGAAAATACCGGCTGGTAAAATTCCGACATCTATCGCGTTAACGATCCAATTCTGGGGACTAGCGCCGCTCGCCGCCCCGAACCCGCCCGGTCTTGTCGAAGCGGGCGCGGAAATCGGTCAGCGTCAGAGTAAAATCATCCTCGGCGTTGAACGCCGCGTCGCTGAGCTGCGGCCATTCCTCGGCCTTGTACCAGGCGGCGTAGGTCGGCAGCTCGTTGCTGTACGCCTTGTAGAGGGTCGAATAGGTCCGCACGCGAACGGTCGGCACCTTCGCCGTCATGTCGAATTCCATCAGCCGCATCCAACCATCGCCGATCCCGAGCGCCGCGCTGGGCTTCAGGCCGACGTCCTTCAACGTCTGCCCCCGGTCCTGATAGTCCGACAGCAGCTGATAGACCTCGCCGCCGGCCTTGTTGCGGTCGACCCGGCGCGACTGACTGGTCTGGTGTCCGGCGAGCACCATGAAAATCTGCGGATGGGTGCTGATCAGCTTCTGCCAGACCCGCTCCGGCCCGTTGTCCAGCGGATCGATCGCCTGGTTGTCGATCGTATCGGCGGCAATGCGCTTGCCCACCTTGTCGAGATAGTCATGCGTGCTGACGATCGTTGGCAGGCCGGGATATTTCCTGATCACCGCCGCCGCCCAGGCGAGCGAGGCGTTGGGCGGATCGAACTGCAGCCCGATGTGGAGGAAGCGATAGCCGCCCGCGGTGAAGATCTGCGCGCTGTCGGCACCGTTGTCGTGCGAAGCGACATACCAGGGCTTGCCCTTGAAAAAGCGCGACTGATTGCCGAACACCGAGGTAAAATTACGCAGCCCGCCGGCGTGCAGGTGGATCGGTCGGGGCTTGCCGTCGGGGCCGACCGGGTTCGAGGTCAGCCACATCGCATCATAGTCGTGATTGCCCGGCACCACCGAGAAAGGCACCTTTCCGGCGATCAAGTCATAGCCTTCCGCCGCCGAGGGCATCTCGACCGTCTTCACCTCGGGCTTCGGCCCGAAGAACTTCTGATAGGCGGCCGGCGCCTTCGCGGCGGTGAAGCCACGCGCCGCATGGCCGGGATCGATGTCCAGCGTTTGATGCTGCCAGACGTCGCCGACCGCCGTGACGAAGGCGATCTCGCCGCCGGTGCTCTCGAGGTTGCGGGCGACGAACTTCATCTGGTCGATGAACATCGGTTTGGCGTCGAATGGGAAGCCCGCCACTTTCTGATGCTGATAGTCGACGTAGTTCTGCGTGTCGGGGATCACCGCGATGGTGAACTTCTGGTCGAGCGCGAGCGCGGGCGTCGCTAGGCCCAGCGCCATCGCGATGACCGCGCCGCAAAACTCCCATCGATGCATCTCGCCCTCCCCCGTTCTCTGATGACAATTGCACGCCACCACGCCTAACATCCTCGTCAAAGCACGGGAGAGAGTCCATGGCGCAGCTGCTGATCAAGAACGGCCTGGTCGTCGACGGGACCGGCGCGCCCGGGCGCTTGGCCGATGTCCGCGTCCGTGACGGGCTGATCGTCGAGATCGGCGCGAATCTCGCCGGCCAGGGGGAGCGCGTCATCGATGCCGCCGGCGCGGTCGTCGCCCCGGGCTTCATCGACTCCCACACCCATTTCGACGCGACGGTCTATTGGGACCCGCGGCTCGATCCGATGGCGCAGCATGGCGTGACCACCGTCGTCGCCGGCAATTGCTCGCTCGGCCTCGCGCCGATGCGGCCCGAGGATCGCGTCGGCCAGATCGACTGCTTCTCCTATATCGAGGACATGCCGGCCGACCTGCTCGACGCCGTCATCCCCTGGGACTGGGAGAAATACACCGACTACGCCCGCTCCTTCGATCGCCGGCCATTGGGCGTGAACCTCGTCACCTTCGCCGGCCATTCGCAGATCCGCGCCTATGTGATGGGCGACGCCGCCTGGGAGCGCGCCGCGACACCCGACGAGATCGCGCGCATCGTCGCCGAGCTCGAGGAAGCGCTGAAGGCCGGCGCCAACGGCCTCTCCTTCTCGCTGTTCGACAAGGACCGCCAAGGGCGGCTGGTCCCCTCGCGCCACGCCGACGAGGCCGAGCTCGACGCGCTCGTCGCCAAGCTCGCCGAATATGATGCGGTGCTGCAGTTCATCCCTGGCCACAGCACCGAGCAGATCATCGCCGATCTGCAATGGGTCGGCGGCTTCCTTGCGAAGTACAAAGTGCCGGGGCTGTACAACGCAATGGTCCATCTCGATTCCGAGCCCGACCGCTCCTATCGCACCATCGAGGCGCTCGAAGCGCTGCACGCCGAGGGCGCCCATATCTGGGCGATGGTCTCGCCGCGCCCGTTCGAGTTGCGCGTCGATTTCGAACAGTCGATCTGCTTCATCAACGTGCCGGCGTGGAATGAGCTGGTCCAGGCGCCGGCCGGTAGGAAGCGCGAGCTCATCCGCGACGCCGCCTGGCGCGCGCGGGCCCGCGCCGATTGCGACGAACAATATTCGCCGATGTTCCCCTTCCACATTCCGCAGCAGATCCGGATCATCGGCGTCGGCAAGCCGGCGCTGGCGGACTGGGTCGGCAAGAGCCTCGGCGATCTCGTCGCGGCGCGCGGCGGACATATCTCCGACGTGCTCGCCGATTGGGCGATCGAGAATGATTTCGCCACCGCCTTCGTCAATCCGGTCGCCAACTCCGACCCGGTCGACGTCGCCCGGCTGCTGAAGAGCCCGGTCACTTTCATCAGCGGCGGCGATGCCGGCGCGCATCTCCAGATGTTCTGCGGCGCCGGCGAGGGCACGCTGGTCCTCACCCGCTTCGTCCGCGAGCGGGGCGACCTCAGCCTCGAGGACGCGATCTACGCGCTGACCGGCCAGCAGGCGGCGCTGCTCGGCATGACCGACCGCGGCACGCTGGAGCCGGGCAAGGCCGCCGACATCACCATCTTCGCGTTGGACGAGCTGACCTACGCCACCGAGAAGCTGGTCGACGATCTGCCCGGCGGCCGCAGCCGCTTCACCCGCGACCCCGGCGGCTTCCGCTACACCATCGTCAACGGCGTGGTCGTGCAGGAGAACGGGCGAGCGACCGAGGATCTGCCGGGCAGCTGGGTCGGCGTCGCTCGGCAGAGCCGGCTGGCGGTGGCGTAGCGGTGACGCAGACGCGCTGACTGATGCTAGGCAGGCGTCTGTAGCCTGCTGTCATAGTCATGCTATGCGCCGCCATGTCTTCCGATGCGCCTTCCGTTCTGCTCGACCTCGACGGCACGCTGATCGACTCGCTGCCCGGCATCGAGGCGAGCGTCCGCGCCGCGTTTCGGACCCTCGGGCATGAGCTGGATCCGTCGCTGGATATGGCGGCGCTGATCGGCCCGCCGACCGAGGTGACCATGCAATTGCTGCTGGCGCCCTTTGGCGACGATCGGGTCGCCGAGGCAGTCGCGATCTATCGCGCGGATTATGGCCGCACCGGCATCTACGACAGCCATCCCTATCCCGGCATCGCGCAGGCTTTGGCAGCGATGAAGCAGTCGGGCGCGCGGCTGTATCTTGCTACTTCGAAGCGCCGGGATTTTGCCCGGCGCATCCTCGATCACCTCGATCTCGCCGCCCTGTTCGACGGCATCCATGGCGCCGAGGAAGGCCGCGACCTGGATCACAAGCCGGAGCTCATCGCCGATGTCATCGCGCAGCATACGCTGGCGCCGGACCGCTGCGTCATGGTCGGCGACCGTCGCTACGACGTAATCGGCGCGCATGCGAACCGGATGCGCGCGATCGGCGTTCTCTGGGGCTATGGCACGCGCAAAGAGCTGGACTCCGCCGGCGCGGACGATCTCGTGGCGGAACCCGCCGGCCTTCCGGCAGCCGTCCTGGCAATGACCGCGTCCGGCAGGGATCGCTGATCTTCTTGCCCATCGGGCTCGCATGGCTAGGCTCGGCCGAAACGCACAGGAGGATGATCATGGCCAGGGAACCGACCGACTCACGGAAAGGCTTCGGCGACATCGCGCCGCATCTCGCCGAGCTGACCGACAAGGTGCTGTTCGGCGACGTCTGGGAGCACCCTGCGCTGTCCAAGCTCTATCGCAGCCTGATCACGATAACCAGCCTGCTCTCGCTCTATCGCATCAACGAGCTGCCGTTCCACCTGAAGCGCGGCCTCGACAACGGCCTCACCAAGGATGAGATCATCGGGCTGATCACCCACCTCGCCTTCTACGCCGGCTGGCCCGCGGCGATGACCGCGCTGCAGACTGCGCGACGGGTGTTCGACGAAGAGCAGGGCTGAGTCGGGGTCAGTCCGTCCTCGCCCCGGCCCGGCGCAGCCAGGTGAGCAGGAAGGGCTTGAGGATCAACGACCGCCGGTTGGGTGTCGCAATGTCGATGCTCCGCCGGTTGAACTGCCAATAAATGATCACGCTCAGGATCGCGGCGTAGAAGCACCAGACCGAGGCGAAGGCATACTCCCTGACGATTTGCACGACAGACAGGCCGATGACGTTCAGCACGCCATAGGCCCTGACGACGCGATGGGTCGACAGCAGCAGCGCGCCGCAGGTCGCAATGATGAACAGGCAGGATATCCAGAAATTGCCGGTCCACGCGTTGCGGTAGGCGATCGAATGGTGATCGATGAACACCTGGCTCGGGTAGAAGATGAGTCCGGCGAGATCCCAGGCGCACACCACCGCGCCGATCGCGGTCAGACCGAGGATCGCCCGGCGACGCCAGCCCGGCGGCTCCATCAGCGCGACCGCCGCCGGCATCAGCAGAGGCAGCAGGCCCTGCGCATAGAGCGTGAACAGAAATGCGAAATGGTCGAGCCCGATCTTGCCGATCCGGCCGTCGAGACCGAGCCAGACCATGCCTTCGAAAAACTGATGCAGCGAGAACAGCATCGGCACCGACGCGAACAGCAGCGCCCGCGGCTCGCGGACATGGCGAAGAGTCGCAACCCCGATCGAGCCGATGACAACGCTGGCGACAAAGCTGGACTCGGCCGAAAAGCACATGGCTTCGCTCGTTCAGAACAGGCAGCCAACCCCTGTGCATGCATTTCCCCACGGATCGCCAGCGATATTCGCGACAAGGTTCATGGGTCGCAGATATTGACCCTCGGCTACGGGTGGTTGGCGGACATGGCGGCCTATGCGGGCCAACGCGGCCTGAACGAGCGCATTATCCGGCATTACGGTCACCTTAAGGACTTCGTGCGACTAGCTCCTCAGCCGGAAGGACAGCAGATTTATGGCCGATTACGATCTCGTCGCCCTGTGGGAAGCGCATTGCCGCTATGAGTTCGAAACCCGGGACGTCGACGCTACGATGTCGACGATGGTGCCCGAACCTTACGTCAATCACATCCCGACCATGACCGGCGGCGTCGGTCACAACCAGCTCAAGCGCTTTTACAAGTACCACTTCATCGGCGGGAACCCGCCTGACACGGAACTGGCACCGATCAGCAGAACGGTCGGCGCTGACCAGATCGTCGACGAGATGCTGTTCAAGTTCACCCACACCAGCGAAGTCGACTGGATGCTGCCAGGCGTTGAGCCGACCGGTCGGAGGGTCGAGATTCCTCTCATAGCCATCGTCCGCTTCGTCGACGGCAAGGTTGCGCACGAGCATATCTACTGGGACCAGGCCTCAGTGCTTGTGCAGGTGGGTCTGCTGGATCCGGCGGGCTTGCCTGTGGCTGGCGTGGAAACCGCGCTCAAGGTCCTGGACAACGCCCGTCCGAGTAATGAACTGATGAGCCGCTGGCGGTCTAGCGAAGGCAAGGCAATCTGACCGTGGCGGACGAGGGACCGGACTGCCGGCATTGTCGCAGCGGAGGCTGACGCCGAGCCGATGACCGCCCTGCAAACCGCACGCAGGCTGTTCGACAAGAGAAGGGCTAACGGCGGACTTCGGAACGACGGGATTGCCGCCAGCGGTCCGCCCTGGCTATGCTTCGGTCTGAGATCAACAGCGCGGGCGTCAGGAGAGAGGCCGAACATGGCGATCCAGGAAGTCCATGAGGTCGATCCCACTGGCTACAAGCCCGAGCTGCCGATCCAGTTCGTGCCGCTGTTCACATGGCCGCCCAAGCCTGCTGCGCTGGCGCGGTTCTTCTTCGGATTCCCTGGGTTTCTCCTGCCCTGGTTCGCGATCTTCCTGGGCTTGAGCGCCGTCCTCTGGACCTGGCTGACGCCTGATATGGCGCAGGTCGAAACGCTGTCGGCGGGCTGGATCGGCTTCCTCCTTATCCGCAACCTGCTCATCTTCGTTGCCTTCGTCGGCGGCCAGCATGTGCTGATGTACCGGCGTCAGCATCAGGGGAAGGCCTATAAGTATAATCCCAACTGGCTGGCGAAGGATGATCCGAACTTCCTGTTCCGCGATCAGCTTTGGGACAATGTCTTCTGGAACATGATCGGGGCCGTCCCGCTGTGGACGTTCTACGAGGTGATGACGCTCTGGCTCTCCGCCAATCACATGATTCCGACGGTCAGCATCGCGGAGCATCCGATCTATGTCGCGGCGCTGCTGCTCGCCTCGCCGGTGTGGACCATCGCACATTTCTACGTGATCCATCGCTTCCTGCATTGGCGCCCGCTGTTTCGCCATGCGCACCATATTCACCACCGGAACATCAACATCGGGCCATGGTCCGGCCTGTCGATGCATCCGTTCGAGCACCTGCTCTATTTCTCGGCCGTCTGCCTTTACTGGCTTATCCCGTCTCACCCGCTGGTGGTGGAATTCACCCTGATCAACCTCGCGCTGGGCGCGTCGGTCGGACATATGGGCTTCGGCCAGGTCTCGCTCGGCGGCGGCAAGTATCTCAACAACGAGCACTATATGCACTATCTCCATCACCGCTATTTCCGCATCAACTACACCGTCGAGATGGTGCCGCTCGATAAATGGCTTGGCACCTTCTACGACGGCACCGATGCAGGCCGCGCCGCCATCAGGCGCCGATCGCGCTGATCTCCTTCCTCCGGCGATGAACCCAAGCACGGGGAGGGATCCGGAAGGTTCATACTGCGTTTCACGAAAATGTGACGCAGGACCTCGGCATGGATTTGAAGCTGAACGGGGACGAGCTGCTATACTGGGCGCTCCGCATAGGGTCCGCCGCGCTCATACTGATCCTCGGATTGTGGCTGGCCTTCTTCATTTCAAGGCTCGCGCGCAAGAAGGCGATCGAGCATCCGCGCATCGACACGACGCTCGGCAGCTTCCTCTCCTTGATGATCCGCTACGCGCTGATCATCCTGGTCCTGATCGTCGTCCTGCAGCAATTCGGCGTGCAGACGACAAGTCTGGTGGCGGTGCTCGGCGCGAGCGCGCTGGCGATCGGACTGGCCCTCCAGGGAACGCTGACGAATGTCGCGTCCGGGATCATGATCGCGATCATCCGGCCCTACCACATCGGCGACTTCGTCGAAGTGAACGGCAAAGAGGGCACGGTCACCGAACTGGACCTGTTCTTCACAAGGCTTCGATCAACCGATGAGCGCGTGGTGCTGGTCCCGAACGGCCAGGCGGCGTCGAACCCGATCATCAATCACACGCAAAGAGGTCGGCGGCGCTGCATCATCACAATTGGCATTGGCTATGAGGACGACATCGATCGCGCGTTGCAGATCATGCGCGATCTTATGACGCGTGATCCCCGCGCCGCGGCAGAGCCCCCTGCCTGGTTTGGGGTGAAGGAGCTCGCCGATTCCGCCGTCATCGTCGAGGGACGCGCCTCCGTGCCGTCCGAGGCGCACAGGGTCTACAAGGCCGATCTCACCAAGTTGATCAAGGAAGCGTTCGACCGCGAGGGGATTGAAATACCCTATCCTCACGCCGTCCAGATCAGCAAGGGCGAGGTCGAACTGCGGCACCCGCCGCGAAAGCCCCCACCCGCGGCGCGGAGCGCCGGATAGCATTCGGCCCGCGCCGCGTGCGTAGCCGGCTGAGCGCCGCCGCCGCGTCTCTCCGATCGATGCCCACTTTGCCGGTTCGGCCAGCCGCCCTAACCTTGCCGTCGAAATCGAGGGAGAGACAATCATGGCCAGGCTCGCGGATCGCATCGCCATCGTCACCGGCGCGGGGCGGCCGGGCAATATCGGCCTGGCGGTCTGCGAGGCGTTCCTGCGCGAGGGCGCGACCGGCGTCGTCGCGACCGACATGCGCACCGAGGACGCGGCACAGATCTCCGCCGCGTTCGACGACGGCTATCCCGACCGCTTCGTCTTCCTCGAGCATGACGTCACCTCCGAGGCGAGCTGGCGCCATGTCCTCGACATCACCCAGGATCGCTTCAATGGGCTCGACGTGCTGGTCAACAACGCCGGCATCGCCATCGGCGGCGGCACCGCGACGCTACCGCTCGAGGATTTCCGCAAGGTGATGGCGGTCAATCTCGACGGCGCCTTCCTCGGCACCAAGCTCTGCGCGCCGGCGATGGCCGCGCGCGCCCGGCGCCATGCCGGCGGAGCGGCGATCATCAATGTCTCGTCGATGTCGAGTTATATGCCCAACGGCCATAACGTCGCCTATCACGCCTCGAAATCGGCGCTGCGCATGCTGACCATGTGCGCCTCCAAGGAGCTCGGCGCACAGGGCATCCGGGTCAATTCGGTGCACCCCGGGCCGATCGTCACGCCGCTGCTACGCGAGGCCTTCGGCCGCTATGCCAAGGCCGGCATGTACGCTTCGGTCGAGGACGCCGAAGCGCAGATTACGGCGTCCAGTCCTTTGGGCGTCACTGGCCGGCCGGAGGACATGGCGCATCTCTTCGTCTACCTCGCCTCGGACGACGCCCGCTTCGTCACCGGCACCGCCGTCGCCCATGACGGCGGCGTCGGAACGGTATTCTGACACCGCTTCATCGCATCCTCGGAACCCGGACCGCGCCGCGGCATTCAATGACTGTCATTGCACGGAGTGCTTGCCGCTTGATCCGCTTCAGAGTCCGTCAGCATCGCCAGCAGATCGGCCCGCTGCACGACAGCGACGAGGCCGCCGAGCAGGCCGCGATCGCCCTCGGCCTCGCCCGCCGCGACGAGACCTACGACGTGCTCCACCTGGAAGATGGGGTCGTCATCGACTGTGTGGAAGGCGACGATCCGCCGCCGGACCGGGCCTAGGCCGGCGTCGCGAGCTTCATCAGCGCGAGGCCGGCGATGATCAGCAACGCCGCGGCGATGCGCGCGAGGCTGAGGCTCTC
>Ga0105240_10003169_pt1 | contig 25859 bp, 35 predicted proteins | sample KBSC54metaG_FD_80426 | JGI IMG/M metagenome (GOLD analysis project Ga0105240, IMG submission 80426) | Corn rhizosphere microbial communities from Kellogg Biological Station, Michigan, USA - KBS C5-4 metaG | ecosystem: Host-associated > Plants > Roots > Rhizosphere > Soil | place: Michigan, USA...
ATGGCTTCCTCGCCTGGGCGGTGGCCTCGATTGTGGGTGCCGTGCTCCTGGCGTCCCCCGCAAGCTCGCTGATCGGAAGTGCCACGGGTGGCGCGGTACAGGTGGCGGCAAGCGCATCGCAATCTTCGCCTATGAATAGCTATACCGACATGCTCTTGCGCTCGGACAATCGAACCGATCAGCAATCGCTCGCGGACACACGCGGCGAAGTCACACGTCTTCTGACCACGAGCTTTCGTGCGAACAACGACGTGAACGGGGCGGATCGCGACTATCTCATGAAAACTGTTGCGGCTCGCACCGGCCTAAGCCAGGCCGATGCAGAAAAGCGCGTCAACGACGTTATGACGCAAGCGAAAGCAGATCTCGACAAGGCGCGCAAAGCCGCGATGCATACGGCCATTTGGCTGACGCTGTCCCTCTTCATCGGCGCCTTCGCGGCGGCCGCGGCAGCATGGGAAGGCGGCGGCGTGAGGGACGGAACGTGGGGCAGAGCCAACGTGCGTGAGACCTTGGCGCGGTCTCGCTAAGCGAACTTGAAAAACGGAGAACCACAATGCCTATCCTTCTTTGGCTGCTCGGAATCCCGATCCCCTTGATTATCCTGATCATGCTGCTGCACCACTAGGGACGCGAGAGCACCTCGCGACAAGCATCTGTTCACTTTGGTACACGGGCAAAAAAGCCCCCGCTTTTGCGAGCGGGGGCTTTTCTCATCCAAGGCCGCCAATTACCATTTCTGGCGGCTGTACCAGTCGTTCACTTCCTTTGCGGCCTGATCCTTCGCATAGCCATAGCGCTGCTGCAGTCGGCCTTCGAGTTGATCCTGCTTGCCGTTGATGACATCGAGATCGTCATCCGTGAGCTTGCCCCACTGCTCCTTGACCTTGCCCTTGACCTGTTTCCAGTTACCTTCGACTCGATTCCAGTCCATGGCGCTCCTCCTCGGTTAAGATCGTGATTTAACCGAGAGCCTTCCGCCCGGTTCCCTGCTGCGGCATTTGCGCTCCGATCAGCGCAGAGCCGCAGAAGCGAGGAACATTGATGATGCGCCCGGGTTTAAGCGGCTGGATTGTCATCCACATTCCTTGCCCGGAGCACACCATGGCCGAGAAAGATCTTAACGAGCTGTTTGTCGACACCTTGAAAGACATCTATTACGCGGAGAAGCAGATCTATAAATCGCTTCCGAAAATGGCCAAAGCCGCCAACTCTGATCAGTTGCGCGCGGCCTTCGAAAAACACCATGACGAGACCGAGGGCCAGATCGAACGGCTGGAGAAGATTTTCGAGCTGCTCGGCAAGCCCGCCCGAGGCAAGAAGTGCGACGCCATCGAGGGCATCCTCGATGAAGGAAAGGAAATCATGGACGAGTATGCCGACACGCCCGCGCTCGATGCCGGCCTGCTGGCCGCGGCTCAGGCTGTCGAACATTACGAGATTTCCCGTTACGGCACGCTGAAAACATGGGCCGGCAAGCTCGGTCACAAGGACGCCGTCAAACTTCTCGACGAAACGCTCGCCGAGGAAAAGAAAACCGATGATGCGCTCTCGAAACTGGCCGTCAGCGCCGTCAACGCCGAAGCGGCTTGAGGGAGCGGTGATGCTGAAGTTCATTTTATCGGCCCCGCTTGTCACAGCCTTGAGCTCAGCCGCTTTCGCGCAGTCGGTCGGCGAGCAAACCGGCGTCAACTCGGCCCTTGGCCTCGCGCCCAAGACCGAGGATTTCATCAAGGAGGCCGCGACCAGCGACATGCTGGAGATCGACGCCGCCAAGATCGCGCAACAAAAGGGCAATGCCGACGAAAAACAGTTCGCCCAGCAGATGATCACCGATCATACAAAGGCCAGCAGCGAGCTGAAAAGTCTCGTGCCGGCCGATATGAAATCGGCATTGCCGACGACCTTTGACGACAGCTCGCAAAAGAAGCTCGACAAGCTACCCGATACGAGGCCCGAAGACTTCGCCGGGCAATACGATCCGACGCAGGTCAGCGCGCACAAGGATGCAGTCTCGCTCTTCGAGCGCTATGCGAAGGGCGGGGAAGATCCAAAATTGAAAGATTGGGCGGGCAAGGCACTTCCTGCCTTGCAACATCACCTTGAGATGGCGCAGGCGCCATGGACAAAAATCGCAAATGAAAGCGACGGAAGGTCGCACTGAGTTGCGACCTTCAGTTCCAGTCGCATGAGGAAGTCGCGCGGGTAACCCGCGCGGCTTAGGTCGCTTGATGACGAGCCAAACCAATGAAACCGAGGTTGTTGCTAAAATCCCCGCGTCCGCGACTGGTCGATGGCGGTGTTTCCGTCTCCAACGGACAGCCGCCACACAAGAGTAGTCGGGCCAACGCTCCTCGTGTTTGAGCCTCTTGGTTAGGGAGAGCTATTTCGCGAGCAATGTTTCGGGAAAGCAGGCGAATAGCGCAGCCGGGCCGGGATACACGTCGATGCATCCGGCTTTCCGGAGCTCTTTCTCACCGTGAAGCCGCCCCAGAGCACTCCGATGGTGCGGACCCTCATCTTGCCTGCCGCTTCCGCATCGTACGGGGAGTCGCCGATGGCCGCGGCGCCCTCTCCGTCGATCTTGAGCTTGTTCAGGACGACCTCGGAGATGTCGGGCTCCGGTTTTGATTCCTCGACGTCGTCGGACGAGGTGGTCGCGTCGACCAGCTTGGTGATGCCGGCGATGTCGAGATACTTCTCCAGCTCGTCTTTTTTAGCCGACGAGGCGATCGCAATCCGGAGGCCTGCGTCTCGGGACCGCTTCAGTAGGTCGGGTACCGCGGAAAACGGTCGGATCAGCGGCAGATACTTGGTCTTGAAATGCTCGCTCCTCCAAGCGTCAAGCTCCTGACCATAGTCCCGCTGGGCCTCCTCGGACAGGAAGACGGGAATCAGCTTGTCGCCGCCCTTTCCTATTTGGCTTCGCGCTTGTTCGAAGCTGACGTCGTGGCCGAACTTTACCATGGCTTCGTGCCATGCGATCGCGTGCAGATCAACGGAATCCAACAGCGTGCCGTCCAGGTCGAAGATCGCGGCGCGTGGCAAATCAACCTCCATCTCACGGGTAGGACTGGAGGACGAACTTGGCTGGGCGATCCCGGTTCCGGCGAAACCGATACGGACGGGTGATCTCCCTTCAAGGGCAAAGGCGATCCAGGTTGGACCGTCGTCTAAAACGCCGTTCGACCGGAACGCGCCCGCCGTGCGCGTCCGAGCAGGCGCGTATCGTCTTCCATTCGGAGACCTGTTGGCGCAGCTTGCGCCCGAGGTCCCGCTCGAAGGCTTCCGGGGTCTATTGCGATATTTCGGTGGTCTGCATCTGCCCACCTCCTAGGCCGCGGCGCGTTCGACCGGCCGCAGGCGCATCGGCTTTCCGCCGGGCGGACGCCGGAGCCCTTCATCCAACGCGCAAAGCGCCTCCAGGATCTCATCGATCGTGACCGGCGCCTTCAGCCCTTCAGGCGCTCGCAGCGATGGGCATGAAGCGATCGCAGAAGCATCGGAGGTCCACGACGCCAGGATAGCGCGCTTCTCGGAAAGGCTGAGAGTTGGAATATGTGCCCGTCTAGAGCTTTCAGATCTCCGCTGGCTATCGACAACTTGGCTTCCTTTAATCATCCCCCGGTGGTGAAGCCGGGATACAAGGTCATCCCGCCATCGACGAACAAGGTCGCCCCGGTCACATAGTCGGCTGCGTCCGATGCCAGCCATGCCACGGTATGGGCGATGTCATCAGGTTCGCCGATCCGCTTGTATGGGACGAGCGTCATCAAGCTGCGATAGGCCTCAGGCGTTTCCCAGGCAGGACGGTTAATGGGTGTGCGGATGGCCCCCGGCGCGATTGCATTGGCGCGGATGGCAAGTGGTGCCACTTCCTGTGCGATGCTTCGCATCAGCTGCATCACGCCTCCCTTTGAGGCCGCGTAGTTGACGTGGCCGGCCCAGGGAATCTCCTGATGAACCGAACTCATGAAGACGAGCTTGCCAGCCGCCGCCGAGACCTCGTGCATGACACCGCGGCGCGTGAACTCGCGCACGGCCTCTTGCGCACACAGAAATTGACCGGTCAGATTGACGTTGATCACGGTATTCCACTGCTCCAGCGTCATATCGAGCAACGGCGCATCGCGCTGCAGGCCCGCGTTGCTGACGCAGATGTGCAGCGTTCCGAAATGATCGATGGCCTTGGCAAACATGGCCTTGACCTCGTCCTCCTTGCTAACGTCCGCCTTGATCGCAATGGCCCGCCGCCCACCTGCCTCGATCTGGTGGGCCACCTCTTCGGCCGCTTCAGGATTGGTAACATAGTTGACCACGACGTCCGCGCCCGACGCGCCGAGGCCGAGAGCGACCGCTTTGCCTATTCCCGAATTGGCGCCGGTCACCAAGGCCGGCTGTCCCTGCAGCACCATCGGGTAGCCAGGCGACGGCCGCGGACGCGCCCCCGGCGAGGCCGGGGCAGCGGGATCGGTCATGCCATCAGTCATGGTCACCTCCTTGTACCAAGATCGTCCGTTCAGCATTCTTGCTCGGCACCGCCTTCTTGCCGCCCCGCTTTTCCGAAGGCTTGTCGCGACGGGTGAGGTTGTGCGCGGTATTGACCAGCGCGATGTGGGGGAAGGCCTGGGGGAAATTGCCCACCAGCCTTCGGCTGCCGACATCGTATTCCTCGGACAACAATCCAACGTCGTTGCACAAGGACATAAGCCGCTCGAACAAGGCCTTGGCGTCGGCGTCGCGACCGATCAGATGATAGGCATCGGCGAGCCAGAAGCTGCAGGCCAGGAACATGCCTTCGCCTGGCGGCAGGCCATCGTTCGTGCTTTTCGTATCGTAGCGCTGCACGAAGCCATCTTTCCACCAACTCGCGCTCTATCGCCTCGATTGTCGAAACCACGCGGGAGTCGTCCGGAGGAAGGAAGCCCACGACTGGAAGCAAAAGCAGGCTGGCGTCGAGCTGCGGCTCACCATAAATCTGCACGAAACAGGCACGGTTGCGATCATAGCCGTGCTGGCACACATCGCCATGGATGGTATCGCGGATCGCCTTCCACTCTTCGATCGGACCGTGCATGCCGAATTCTTCGGCCGACTTGATGGCGCGATCGAAGGCGACCCACGCCATGATCTAGGAATAGGTGAATTGCTTCCGACCGCCGCGGACTTCCCAGATCCCCTCGTCGGGCTGCTTCCAGATTGTCTTCAGATGCTCCAGTAGCGCGCATTGAATCGCCCAGGCGCGCTTGTTTTCGCGCAGGCCGCCGCGTCGCGCCTGATAGAGCGCATCCATCAGTTCGCCATAGACATCGAGCTGCAGCTGAGAATGTGCGGCATTGCCAATGCGGGCCGGCGAGGAATTCTGATAGCCGGGTAGCCACGGCACTTCCCATTCAGTCAGCCGGCGTTCTCCAAACACGGCGTACATGATCTGAAGCTGATCGGGACTGCCGGCAACCGCACGAAGAAGCCAGTCGCGCTACGCCAGCGCCTCCTCATAATAGCACTGCGTTCCACCTGTCGTGACCCTGAGCAGTAGCCTTTCGTGGAGCTGTTCGCGGGCGTGGCAAGGCTACGCCGCTCGAGCTGTCCCGAGAAAGCTCTCGACCTCTTGCTTCAGGCGCTCGGACTGCTTTGCGAGTTCGCCGGTCGAGTCGAGAACCAGTTCGACGGCATTTCCCACCTGGCCCGATGCCCGCGTCACGTCGGCAATGTCCTTCATGACGCCCTGCGTGCCCTGTGCGGCCTGCTGCACGTTGCGGGCAATTTCCTTGGTTGATCCGCCCTGCTCCCCCACCCCGGTAGCACCATCGTTGTGGCGAACTCGTCGATTTGGCCAATGGTGGCGCCAATCTTGCGAATCGCCTCAGCCGTTGCTCCGTAGCATCGCGGATCGACTGGATCTGATCGGCGATCTCCTCTGTCGCGTTTGCGGTCTGGGTCGACCGTGCCTTCACTTCGCCTGCTACCACACGAAACCCTTGCCTGCCTCGGCTGCTCGCACGGCTTCGATCGTCGCGTTCAGAGCCAGGAGGTTGGTTTGTTCGGCGATGTTTTGAATGAGCCCCATCACCTCGCCGATCTTCTGCGTCGCCTTCAGCAACCCTTCGACCATTGCATTGTGCGGTTGGCCTGAGCAACGGCCTCCGAACTTGAAAGATTAGAAACTTAGCGTACTGCCGAGAGCGCCTTGGAGCCGGGTGTTCACTTTTGACCAGAAGGCCCCTGCGCGTTCGCCTTGTTCGGGTTCTGCTTATTGGCTTCGTAGTGGCCAATCGCGCAGCCGGCCGCGGCACCGAGCTTGCCGTGCCCAGCCATGTGGCCCGCGACGCCGCAAACGACAGCTCCCTTGATGCAGCCTTTCGCCTCCGCGCCCGGAGCCGAAGCGATCGAAATAGCGGCTGCATAGGCCGCGGCGAGCATCCATTTCATAGTCGTCCTCCAAATTCGTAGTCGAAGACTCAATTCGATTCCGGGGAGGTCATTCCCGGCTGATTCCGCGGAGTAGCCGTTCCGCCTAAACGAAGTCAGCCACGCGGACGCGGTGCAATCGGCACTCCGGCAAGCACCTGCAGGACGAACCTCCAGTGACGTTTTTGGCACGAACTCGTGGATGCAGCGTTAGAAGCCGATGAAAGAACTTTCGGGCCAAGAGACCAAAGACGAGGTGCTGGAAAAACTCCGGCGTCATATTCGCATCCTGGTCGATATCGGGCGACTTGCTAGCGAAAATGCCGATTTGAGCCGTTTCCTCGACCAGGCCGCCTTCCAGATTGCCCGCGCGGTAGAAATAAGCCATGTAAAGGTTCTCCGATATCGTCCCCGCCAATCCGATCTCCTCGTCGTTGCGGGCGTTGGATGGAAGGAAGGTGTCGTTCGCAGCGCTGCTTTGTCAGCCGATCTTCGTTCGCCGCCCGGGCGCGCGTTTCAGACCGCGGAGCCGGTCATAATCAAAAATTTCAATGAGCAGGAGGAATATGTCCGTTCCGATTTCTTAAAGGAGCACGGCATCATCTCACTCACTAACGTGCCTGTGCTGATCGAAGGTGCGGCATGGGGTGTATTGGAGGTGGACAGTACGACGCCGCGAGATTTCAGCGAAGATACAAGCGATTTTCTGACGGCCGCCGCGGCGCTGATAGGAACCTTTATACAGCACTACCATGCGCCACCGGGTGAAGAAGCACGCTCAATTGCCGTGGCTGCTGAGCTGCAGAAGCGGCAGGTTCTACTTCGCGAAATGCAACATCGTGTCAAAAATAACTTTCAGCTCGTTCTGGCTTCGATTTCCATCCAAAAACGTCGCCATTCGGGAGAGGAGGTCCATCGCGCGCTGGATCACGTCGCAAGCCGGATCAATGCGATATCGCTTGCACACGATCAGCTCGCAGCTCGAGAGGACGGCCAGATTGTCAGGCTGTCCGATTACATTCGCGCTCTCTGCAGCGCAATCCGCCAGCAAATTGAAAATGTCGACATTGACGTAGAATCGGACGAGCTTGAGCTGAGTATTGATCGGGCCGTGCCGGTCGGTCTCATCTTGAATGAAAGTGCGACGAACAGCATCAAACATGCCTTCGGCCCGGAGGGCGGCAGGATCAAAGTCAACTTGGCGGGGGGCGTAGGCTACGGCGAGGCCCTTTTGACAGTATCCGACAATGGTCGCGGGATGCGGAAGTCGAGCGAACATGGTTCTGGACTAAAGCTCATCACCTCTCTTGCCAGACAAATCGGGGGCAGAATCGAACAGGAAAGCTCCGCTTCGGGCACGACAATGTCGCTTAGATTCCCCCTGATAACCTGACACGGCCGCTCCACCGCGTAAAAAATCGCTTTGAGCTCGTGAGAAGCCACAGCCATCCAGTGCTTAGGCTGTAGCTGGTTGGTGAACCAGAGGGTATGAGAGACCCGGCGTAGTGCTCACGGGGACGTGCAATGACACGTATTTACAGGCCGCAAGCACTGCTCAGTTCGTCCTCTTCTTCGTTTTATCCTCAAGCAGCTTCAGCGTCGACCGCTGAGACAGCGAGCTTGCTCAAGGCTTCATCGGTCTTCTTTTCCTCTGCCGGCGTCTGATCGATCAGTTTAACGGCGTCCTTATGTCCAAGCTGATTGGCCCAGGTCTTGAGCGTGCCGTACCGGGAAATCTCGTAATGCTCGACCGCCTGTGCCGCTGCCAGAAGGGCCGGCATCGAGCGCCGGTGTGTCGGCGTACTCATACATGATCTCCTTGCCCTCATCGATGATGCCCCTCGATGGCATCGCATTTCTTGCCGCGCGCCGGCTTTCCGATCATCTCGAAGATTTTCTCAAGCCGTTCGATCTGCGCCTCCGTCTCATCGTGATGCTTCTCGAAGGCTGCCTGCAACTGATCGGAGTTTGCAGCCTTCGCCATCTTTCGGCAAGGCTTTGTAGATTTGCTTTTCCGCGTAATAGATGTCTTTCAGTGTATCGACGAATAGGTCGCTCGGGTCTTTCTCGGCGATGCTCAAGCTCCAGCGGGTTGGTGATATGCCTGCACCCAACACTGAAGCGTGATCTGAGTTCCCACGCGGAAATGGGAGAGGCGCTGGTCGCACGCTTGCCGCGAAACGCGATAGCATTCTCCGGTGTTGGGCGTACTCCCTTACGAAGGAGGCTGCCATGGACTGGAACCGCGTGGAAGGTAACTGGAAGCAGGTGAAGGGCACTGTGAAGGAGCATTGGAGCAAGCTCACAGATGATGATCTGGACGCCATCAATGGCCGGCAGGATCAGCTTGAAGGTCGTCTGCAGCAGCGTTACGGCTGTGCCAAGGACCAAGCCAGGAAGGAAGTCAATGACTGGTACGATCCGGCAGACATGGTGACTCCGGGAACGACCGCTACCTAGGCGCCTCGTTGAGCAGGTAGCGTTATGTCCAAAGTAACGTCGTAGGATAAGCCCCGCCCTCACTTCCCGTGGGGGCGTTTTTTTGAGCGTGCAGCAGCATTGTACAAAAGTGGACCGTGTGAAGATCGCTCAGGAAACTATCTCGGCTCTGCAAATCCTAACTTGGGCTTCCGCTCGACGGCGCATCAAGCAAGGTCGGTCTGCCAGCCCGCAGTACCCGCAAAGTCGGAGCTTCATCGGCTTGAGAGCCAGCGACCGCCTTCGGAGCTCCTTTTGCGTTAGAGGGACGTCGCCGGAGACGCAGCCACCGACCGGCATCTCACTTCAGGACGACTGCTGCGGGGAGCTCGTTCAAAGGGCCCTTAAAAACTAACATTTGTTGTGAGTCTGCTCTGGCCAGGGCCGGAAAAATCAGTCGGCGTTAGAAGCGCGCGGCAAGTACGGAGCCGAGGAACGATTCACTACAACTTGAGTTCGTCCAAAAAGAGAGGATGAGGGCGAGCCATGGCGCCATCGGTAGAGGAGTTGAGAGTTGAGTCCGAGCGCAGCCGAGCGGCGCTGGCAGCGACAGTCGACCAGTTGAGGGATCGGCTGTCCTATACCGCGGAAGATCTCCGTCAGAAGGTTTCGCCGCAGCACATCAAGGCCGAAGTTTCCGATTACATCAGCGACAAGACACATGGCTGGCTCGACTCTTTGAAGCAGCGGGCCATGGATAATCCGTTGCAGGCGATGGCGGCCGGCGCCGCGGTCGCTGTTCCGATGCTGCGAGTGGTGCGTGGTGTTCCGCTGCCACTCCTGATGATCACCGCCGGGCTTGCCTTGAGTTCGAAGACTGTGCGCGGTCGCGCGGCCGAAGTGGCTGACCCGGCGATGGACAAAACCGGAGATATGATGAACCAAGCAGCCGAGCGCGCCCAAGCATTCGTCGGCGACGTCAAGCACACGGTCTCCTCGGCTCACAGCCAGGCTACAGATCTGGCCAATGAGGCGCAAAGCAGGGCTGGCCATCTTGCCGACGACGTGAGCGCCCACGCGGCTAACGCCACCGGCGTGCTGAACGACAACATCAAAAGCGCCTTGGATGCTGCGAAAGAAAGCGCTAGGCATGCGCGATCAACCGCCAAGGACGCGATCGATGCTACTCGGGACACTGCCGCGGCCACCCCGGAGAAGGCCCGCCGGATCATAGGTGACAACGCAGCCCTGATCGGCGGTCTGGGCGTCGCAATTGGAGCGATCATTGCCGCGGCTCTTCCCAAGACAGACCCCGAAGCCAAAGTCATGGGCCGCACAAGCGATAGCGTCAAGCAGACGGCGAACGAAGCGGCCCAATCCGGATTCGCAGCCGCCAAGGACAAAGCGATCGCGGCGGCTGATGTGGCGGTAAACAGCGTCGCCGAGTCGGATCTCGGCGCACATGCCACTCGCATGACGGAGAACGTGGCCGATTCAGTCAAAGAAGCCGCCGAGGATGTCGCAACGGCGGCCCTCAATCCTTCTCGTACCCCGAACACCTGAAAGTAACTGCCATGAGCGACGTGGATCTAACGAAGAGCACCAACTTCACCCGAAGCCAAAATACCTCTTCATCACAAGACTTGAAGGATCAGGTGGCCAGTGCGGGCGCCGAGATGAAAGAACGCGCAGGCGACGCATTACGCGTATCGACAGATGTCGCGCGCGACAAATTCAAGGAGGCGGCTGATGCCGCCAAGGAGGTGGCGTCGGGCACGGCGGACCATCTGCAGGACAACGCGCGCGAGCAGCAACGCTCTGGCGCCGACTTCATCGAGCGCTTTGCCGGGAACATACGCCAAGCGGCCCACTCGTTCGAGGATGATGCGCCTTTTGCCGCGCGCGGTATCAGTTCCGCCGCGGATTATGTCGAGGATGCCGCCGGGAAAATCCGCGACGGCAGTTTCCGCGACCTCGTCGACGGCGCGACGGCTTTCGCGAAACGACAACCGGCAGCGTTCCTAGGACTTTCTGTGCTCGCTGGCTTCGCCGCGATCCGCTTCCTCAAAGCGTCGGGAGATCCGTCGTCAACATCGCAAGGGCGCAACAAACAAGACGAGCCTGCGCGGGCCGACTCATCTTCTGCTTCTGCGTCCGGCACTGAAGCATGGACCCAAGGTTCGTCCCCATCGGGTAACCGCTGAGAGCAGCGTCATCCCCGCCGCGAGATACCTCATGAGCATCGATAACGACCTCCGAACCACCAAGAGCGATCTTCGAACCATCTCTACGCTGGTAGGCGACGCGCTGTCGCAATTTGCCAAGCTCTTTCAGAACGAGGTTGATCTCGCCAAAGCCGAACTCGGAGAGAAAGTCCAGGAGATCGGTGGTGCCGCGGGGTTCATCGGGGCAGGCGCTGTCCTGGTGATACCAGGGCTCGTCATGGGATTGTTCGCGCTGTCAGCTGCCCTGATCGCCACCGGGTGGTCCCAGCCCCTCTCCTATCTAGTCTCCGCGATCCTGGCCTTTGTGCTCGCCGGTATCCTCTTTGCGATCGGCATCAGTCGACTCAACGCGCGCAATCTGGCACCGCGTGAAACCATGCGGCAGCTCGAGAAGGACAAGAACACGGTGAAGGGAATGATCCGATGACCAGTACGGAAACCGGCTTTCTGAACAACTTGGTCTCGGCCGCCCAGGAAAATCCCTTGACCGCAGCCCTCATCGGAGGCGGCGCGCTCTGGCTATTGGTGGGCAACGAGAAGCTCAAAGACGCCGCGAACTCGGCAACCGCTGCGACGTCGACGTTAGTTGACATCGGGGCGCGTAACGTGCGGCCGACGACTGCGTACGGGCTCCGCCAGACCGAGGCCCCGCCGACTGCACCAGAGATGGAGAAGGAAGGATCGCTCCACGCCGGCGAAAGCCTGAGCAACGCGGCAGGTCATGCCGTATCCGATACGGCCCAGAAGATCAAAGGCGGCTTCGACGAGAGCACGGCCTATGCGCGAGAGAAAGTAGCCAGCTTAGGCAATCAGCTCCCAGGAAAGGACACCTTTACTAAAGCACAATCCTCACTTGCCAATCTTCTCAACAGCCAGCCGCTGGTCTTGGGCGTTGTCGGCCTGGCAATAGGAGCGGCGCTGGCCGGGGCGTTCCGCACGTCCGATCTGGAGAACGAATGGCTTGGTGAGATCAGTGACGGTATGAAGGCCGATTTGAACGCGAGAACCGGAGCCGTGTCCCAGAGCATCCGCGAGGCGTCCGACACTCTCAAGGCCGAACTCGGCGACACGGCTGCGGAAGCCGCTGACCGACTGAAGCAGGCTGGCATGGATGCCGCCAATGCGGCCCGGGACAAGCTGAGATCCCCCTAGCAAGCAAGCACAATCCGAGCTCAACTGGGGATCTTGACCAAGTGGGCTTCATAGGGACGCAGTACGCCCCCTGGATTCACAAGTGAGAATGCGGGAACAAGTTGCGGGAACAAGGCGCTAAGGACAGCTTAAGTAGCTGCGGCCCTGCATTTTGCCCCCATACTGTTAGGACCGTAGCGGCCTCAGTATTCTGGCGAACGCTGAGGCCGTTTGCTTGCGCACTCGCGGCGGGGAGTTGAAGCTCCCGTTTCAACGCGCCTGTTGCTTATGTTCGACGGTCTGCAAGGAGAGACACCGCTCGCTAGGCGGAGCGCGACGTTGATCACCGCGACAACCACGGCCGTTAGATTGCCGATCATGTGATACCAGGCATCCGATAAAGCGCGGATGCGCGGCTCGCTGAAAAAATCGGCGAAACCGGCAGGGGCCGCCAACAGCGCCATCACGATCGCGGTCCCGATCAACCACATCGACACCCTCGCCCAAACGCCGTCTCCCGTCCCCATGAACGCAAGATCAGTCACGAACGCCCCGACGAGGAACGCGACCGGAAACGGAATCAGCATCGGATGAAGCGGGTGGTTCGCAAATCTTTGCGTTACTTCGCGGATTAGATATGGCAAAACCTCACGGACGAGTGGACCAATGAAGCTGGATGTCGCTAACCCGGATTGGTTCGCGGTCAGACTACGCCGGTTTGCGCCAGAGGAATCGGGATGCGCACAGCCCAGCGGAGCTGTGGAAAAGCCCGAGCCACCGGCGATTCGGAACCCTGACCCGTGCTAACGGCGCGGAACGAACCGGCGGCCCTAAGGATTCGTCCAGTCGCCTTCCTCGTCTTCTTGGCCGACTTCTTCGGAGCCTTCGTCTGGGCCGAGGCGCCGCCGACGCTTCGGCGCAGCGCCTCCATGAGGCGACGTTGCCCGCGCGCGGGCGCTCCTTCGGCGTGATCGGCTTACCGTTGCGCTTCTGATTGATGAGGTCGATCAGGGCCGTCTCGTGGTGGTCCTCGAACTTCTCGGGTTCGAACTCGCCCGACTTCTGGTCCACGATGTGCCGGGCGAGATCCAGCATGTCCTTCGTGACTTTGACGTCCTGGATCTCGTCGAAATATTCCTTGGATCGCGGACCTCGTTGGGGGTAGCGCAGCAGCGTGCCGACGAGCCCCTTGTCCATCGGCTCGAGCGCGATGATGTGCTCGCGGTTGGTCAACACGACCCGCCCGATCGCCACCTTGTCCATCTCGCGGATGGTCTCCCGGATCACCGCGAAGGCATCGTGCCCGACCTTGCCGTCCGGACGCAGGTAATAGGGCCGGATCAGGTAGCGCGGATCGATGTCGGCCTTGTCGACGGACTCGTCGATGTCGATGGTGCGCGTCGATTCCAGCGCGACGTTCTCGAGCTCCTCCTTGGTGACTTCGATGAAGGTGTCGGTGTCGACCTTGTAGCCCTTGACGATGTCCTCGTTGAAGACCTCCTCGCCCGTGTCGGCATCGACCTTGAGGTATTTTGATGCGATGACCGGTGCTCTTGTTGAGCTGGTTGAAGGAAATCTTTTCGGATTCCGAGGTGGCCGGATAGAGCGCGACCGGACAGGTGACGAGCGACAGACGCAGGAAGCCTTTCCAATTCGCGCGGGGAGCCATGGTACGCAACACTCCAAATGAAAATGAACGGTGACTTCCGATTCAAGACGAATGAGGCAGGCCGGTTCCGACACGACCGCTGTTCTTCTCGCGGATTCTCCGCGATCCGGCCCACTGCGCGCCGGCGGAATCCATAGCTGCCTAGCTTGAAGTCGCTACGCCTCAGATCGTCGACCTGCACGATGCCGCCGACCAGGCCATCGCGGCCTGCGGCGGCGATGCCCCGGGAAGCGGCAAAGGCGCTGATCGTCGCAAACGATTTCCTGGAAAGCCAGCTCGACGAACTCCGATCGAAGGTCTCGACCGGCTACGCACGCGGCCGCGTGCGTCCGACGATCGATCGCAAGGAGTAACTGCGATGGACGCCACCTACTACGTCGCGCTTCCGTTCGTCCTCGCCGACGGCGGTGTCGCGCCGGGCGAGGCGGTCGGATGCACAAGCGCCAACGCGGCAATCATGCGCGCCGAGGCACTTTCCCGCAAACCTGGCTGCGCCGGCGCACTCGCGTTCAGCCGGACCGGAGATCCTGCGACCGGCGAATTCGGCGACGCCACGCTGATCCGGGAATTCGGCGACGTGCCGGACGATCTGAGCGCGCTGTGAGGCGGAGGACCGGACGCATGGGCTCGAAGCGAAATGAAACCCACAAGACCGCGCTCGGCACGATCGGCTCGGGAGAGGTGTTCTGCCGGACGCGGACACCCCGCTTCTGAAATCGAGGCTCGTCGGCAAGATCGGCGATGCCATCATTCCCCCGAAGGGATTAAGACGCACGTGACTTTAACGCCGGCATCGGCACATACTGAAGTTCGCAGAGCAAGCGTTCGAGGGGTACGGCATGGACCGGAATTTCTACAGCGGATTCGCCCAACGGGCGCGCGATCTGGCGGATAAGGCCGATCCGTTCACGAGGAAACGATTGTTGGATCTTGCGGCCGGATGCGATGCGAAGGCCGGCCAGCCGTCGACGGCATCGAGATCGATAGAGCGGCCAGTGCCATGGACCGCCGTCCCCGTTTCCAGACGGGGCGAGGCATGACGAAGGCCGACAGCACGGAGGTCAAGTGCGACGCCTGCAACGGCACGGGATTGCTGGCGGAAGGAGCCGGAGCCTGGCCGCAGATCTATCTGGGCCGGCGCGCGAAGTGCCGCGGCAAGGGCGGATAGCTAAGTCGGAGTGAGACGGCTCCTCAGCGTCGCCTTTCCGCGAGGAGCCTTCCCGAGCAGAGGCACGCATCGGTCTGCGCGCAGCGCAAGATGGCTAGAACGCGGTGGTCAGGTCCAGGCCATGGCCGTACGCGGCTATAGCAAAGAGCGAATAGGCGAGGCATATACCGCAGAAGAGCACAACGGTCTCAAGTGATCCGGCATCGATCTCGACGCCCGCGATGCGCGAGATAGCTTGAGCAAGCTCGGTCATTTGCGGCTCCCAGGTTGGCCAGCCATGGGTACCGCAAGCGTGCGAAGACGAGGGTGAACTGGATCACACCCGGATCCAAATCCTTTCCTGATACGATCAGGTAATCCAGCGCGACGGCCATCGTGACCGGCGGCAGTTCATCGCAATACGCCGGCTTACTGGACCGTTGTCAGAAGGCGGTTTCGACCACGTGGGCCGCGCGAGCGCTGCGGAACTGGCCAGGCGCCCAGCCGTTCCAGATTGGTAACCTCTCCGGATTTGAGGAGCCGCCGGTGAAAATACTTGTCGTCGAGGACGACCCCCTTATTCGCGAGTTGGTCGTCGAGGCGCTGCGCGAGGAAGGCTACCACGTGATCCACGCAAGCACCGGCGACGAAGCGCTGGCATGGTGCAATCGACAGGTCGCCGACGTGCTGGTCACGGACATCATGCTGCCCGGAAAAGTCGACGGCTGGCAGATCGCCGAACGCTGTCGCGAGCACGATCCCGAACTGCCGGTGATCTACACGTCCGGCTTTTCGCCCGTCGCAGCCCGTCCCGTGGCGGGCAGCTTGTCTCTTCAGAAACCCTACCACCCGGACGAGATCGTCAGGGCCGTGAGGGAGTTGGGCGGAGACAGGACGGCTCGACCCAACTAAAGGCCGTTAGGGCATATTGGAACCAATCATCGCTCCCGGCCATTGGAAAACGTGAGCCGGAGGGTGTCGCGCGCGAAAGACGAATGCTTCCAAAATCCTTGTTCGTCAGTATCGCCATAGCTCTGTTGGTCTGCGAGGCCGGCTTCTTCCTCATCAGCGACAGAGAGTCCTTGCGAGCCAAGCCCGATCAGGGAACGACGACCGAGATGGCCGCCGCCCGCGGCCGGTGCCCGAATCCTGCCGACCGCCCTCAAGCTCAAGATCGAGCCTAAGTAACCCGGGAAGAGTTCAAGATGCGTGCAAATCTCCCAATCGGGAAAGCGTCATCGTTCCGGATCAAGGGAGACTGGTTCGCTCGGCTGGCCGTCGCGACGTCCCGCGTTTCCGGCCGCCCGCTGACTTTCCTGGTCGCGGTGGCCGTCGTTCTGGTCTGGGCGATCACCGGCCCCCTGTTCGGCTTCAGCGACACATGGCAACTGGTCATCAACACCGGCACGACCATCGTGACGTTCCTGATGGTCTTCCTGATCCAGGCGACGCAGAACCGGGACACGCTGGCCCTGCAGGTAAAGCTCGACGAGCTGATCGTCGCGACCAAGAACGCGCGGAACGACATCGCCGGCATCGAAGAAGCCCCGGACAAGGAGATCGAGGAAGCCAAGGCTGAAGTGGTGGAGCGCGCGGAGTAGCCGCGGATGGGCCCTGAAGCTTTTCGACAATCGGGATCCCGCCGTCGGACGGGTCTGCGCGATACGGCCATGACTCGTCCCCCTGCCGGCCGTCTGTTACCAATGACCATCGATCGAGGCGAAAATGTCCCTGTTGAAGCTCGACATCCCGATCCAGCCGCCTCTGCTCGAATCCTTCCTCGAACTGGACCAGGCCATCCTCGACGCGCTTCCGCTCGGGTCTACGCCTGCGACATCGACGGCCTCATCGTCCGCGTCAACCGACTCGCCTGCGAACTATGGGGCCGCTCCCCCAAGCTGCTCGACACCGCGCAGCGCTTCTGCGGGTCGTTCCGCGTCGAGAGCCTGGACGGCGATTTCATCCCGCCGTCGGAAACACCCATGGCGCGGGCGGTGCTCGCCGGCGAGGCTTCGAAGGCGCCGAAGCGGTCGTCCAAAATCCGGACGGGAAGCGCTGGGTGGCGCGCGTCAACGTCGCTCCTCCGCGGGACGAGGATGGCCCGGTCGTCGGCGCCATCAATTGCTTCCAGGACGTCACGCTCAAGCACGACGTGCGCCAGGCGATGGAGCGTCAGCAGCGCACCTTCGATCTCGCCATGACCGCCTCCCAGATTGGCACCTGGCGTTACATCATGACCGACAACATCTGCGTCTACGACGACAACGCGCAGCGCCTCTATGGACTGACGGAGGCGCGCTTTCTTCGCGACGAGGACGGCGTGAAGGCCAAGTTTCATCCGGACGACATGAAGGTGATGCGGGCCCGCGTCGCCAAGGCTCTCGATCCGGAAGGCGATGGCCGTTACGACGTCGTGTACCGAGTGAAGCAGCTCGACGGAAGCTGCCGCTGACTCAGCGCCCCGGGGGCCTGGTGGAATTCGAGGGCCAGGGCGCGCAGCGCAAGCCGGGGCGCCAGCCGCGACCTTTCGGAGCGGAAGCACGCCGAGGAGCTGCAGCGGCTCCTCACCAACGAGCTCAATCACCGCGTGAAGAACACTCTCGGCACCTTGCAATCGATCATGAACCAGACCCGGCGACGCGCGACGAACATCGAGGCGGCACGCGCGACGAACATCGAGGCGGCACGCGCGGCCCCGGATGCGCGCATCGTTTCTCTCGCACGAGCATGAACTGCTCACCGAACGCAACTGGTCGGCCGCCGATCTAGCTAAAACTGGTCGCGCGTGCCATAGCGCCGTTCCCGAAGACCCAGATATCTCTCGACGGCCCCGGACTAGACGTTTTCCGAACTGCGATTTGGGGCTTTCGCAGGCGCTGCACGAATTGGCGACGAACGCGGCCAAGTACGGAGCTCTGTCGCTTCCCGAGGGCCGGGTTGAACTGAGGTGAAAAGCCGAGAACGGCACACTGGTGCTGAACTGGAGAGAAAGTGTATGTCGCATCCCCGATCGCCGGGCCCATGGCGGCGAAACTGACCGGGCTCGACGCCGAAAGAGACCCGCTTCACCTTCGTCATGCCTCTCGCCGCGATGTGTCAATGACGCCTAGGCAACGGCGGCCCGTCGGGACACCTATCCACTTGCGTTGTATGGCCTGAGGGCGGCAGCCTGAACCTCAGCGTCATTCGGTTTGGAATTGAAATCGACCATCAATCCGTTAGCCATATCTTGTAGCCGAACACGATCTTGCTCCGGGAGTTTGCGCGGTTGTGTATCGACTAGAGAGAGACAGCCTACAACCTGACCGGATGAGGTTCGGAGGGGGGCTCCTGCGTAAAAGCGGATGCCTTTCTCCAGTACGCGTGGATCATCAGCGAAACGCGCGTCCTCCGTGACGTCCTCCGAAACCAGAACATCGTCGGCCGCGATGACATGGGCATCCAGCGAGTTGTCGTGCCCCTCCTGAGCTTCCTGCGAAGGACCGTCGGCGAACGATACGAGAGCGATCGGAACATCGAACGCCTGAGCGATCTTCTTGGAGGCTAGGTCGAGCTCCTGCCGACGCGAAGCGGCCAAACCGATCATGGGCAGCGACGCGGCCCGCGTCGGCTCCGTCTCACTGACGACTTGCGGCGTCGCGTCTCGGACTTCTGCTCGGCGGATCCATACGCAAACCTGGTCGACGCAGGCCTGGAGGGAAGCCAACGCCGCATCTGCCGCCGTCTGCTGCTTAAGCTCTTCAGGTTGTTCGGCACCCGCCATCAGGTTCCAGCAACAGACGACGAGCTTCAGATGGGGAGCGCGGCGGCGAACTCGACGAAAGACATACCGCGCGAACACCTGCGGCTGCGGATGAAAATAGGACAAGCAAATTGCGTCGATACCATGAAGTTCGAGCTGGCCCAACGCGCCCTGGGCAACTGCGATCGGCGGCAAAACTTTGGCGCCAAAGCCGCGCTCCTGAAGCACCTGCGCGATCATCTCTGCCGCAGCGTGATCTAGCTCCGTTCGTCCTGCAAGGCAAAGGACCGATGGATGCTCAGGGGCGGGATGGCTCTCTTCCAAGGCAGCTTTTTCCTGGACATGATCCTCGATCTCCCGCACGACGAAGATAGCGGTATCGGCGACCAGTCGACGATAATTGGTATCAGTAGTATTGCGCTGCCTGTCGTTCTCCGCGAGGCGGAGAGCAGGAATCGCCACGTTGTCGTAAAATTCGCAGGAGGACCATTCGTCTACGTAGTCCTCCGCGATCTCCACGGCCTCCTCCACATTGCCGGCCAGTAGCCGCTGGTAAAGCTGCTCCTCCGGAGCGAGAACCGGATCACTACCAAGAAGAATGCCTAGGAACTCTAATTGCGGAACATAGCGACCGATGACGACAACGCAAACGGTCAGAGGCGTGGAAAGAAATAAACCTACCGGCCCCCACAGCATCGTCCAGAAGATCGCAGCGATAATGATGGCCAGCGATGACAGGCCGGTGCTGGAGCCGTACAGCCAAGGCTCGATGACGTTATTGCTGATCAGTTCGGCCACAAGGAACAAGCCGACGACCCAGAACAGCATGGTCCAGCCAGGATCGACGGCGATCGAAAGGGCAACGGGGAACAGCGCCGCAATGAAGGGGCCCAAGTATGGGATGAAACGGAGCACTGCGGCGAGTAGTCCCCACAAAATCGCGTTTGGCACGCCCACGAAGTAGAGTGCGACACCGATCGGAATTCCGTAGCTGAGATTTACGATCAGCTGCATCACGAGGTACCGACTGACACGGGCGGCGGCGTCGTTGATGGCCTGCGTGCTCTTTTGGAGGTCGCCGGCTCCTGCAAGCTTGATAAATCGGTCGCGCAGGTCTTCACGCTCGAGTAGCACGAAGATCACAAAGATCACGACTAGCCCGGCGGTTGCCAGTGGTGCCAGCAAGGGACCGATGACGGAGCGAATGAGCTCAAGAGGCTTGGGCTGGGGGGGCGCCAGCCTGACGATCACCGGCTCTTGCGTCCGAGCGCCCGCTGGCAACCCGGGCTCGACCACTTCGCCCTTTTTCTGCTCGCCTGAGATTTCCTTGCCTAGGTCTTCGACAGTCGTGGTGACCTTGTCGAGCACACCCCCGCCGGGCGCCGATTTCTGCAAGGAGTGGATCTTTTCGGTTATTGTGCTCTGGTACTTCGGAAGATTGTCAGCAAGTTGGACCAGCTGGCGGCCGACCACCAAAGCGAGGCCTGCGACTACGACGAAAGCAAGTGTTACGGCCATCAGCACTGCTGCGATGCGGGGCACTCCCCGGCGTCTGAGCCAATTCACCATGGGTGTCAAAATGAAGCTCAGGAGGATGGCGAGCGCGAAAGGAACGAAGATTTCGCTGCCGAAATAAAGGCCTCCAATCGCGAGGACGATGCCGCCCGCCGTCAGGATGGGAGAAGCGGTGGTTTGAACCGCCGGCCGTTGCTGGGGCGACGTCGGATCCAACTGGGCCATGCGCGTGGCCTTTAGATTGAGCACGAGTCAACCCCGAATTGGCCAAACCGATCCATGGACTCCTGCAAAATCCGAAGCGACCGGGACCTTCTTCTCGTCCCGCGGATGGCGGTTTGGGTCGGGGCCTGCCGCCGCCGCTGGCTTGACGCCTCCATGCGCCCCCTCAATATGATGCCGCAAAGTCCGCCTCGGGGCTAAGCATTTGGTACGATCGTCGGTGAGCTTAACGACTGACGAAGCAGCAGGGTCAGTTCAAGGAAGAGGCCTTTACCAGAGACAGCGGTGAGGACCGCGATATGTCACTGAGTTTCAGAAGATCTATGACTTCTGCATTCAGCGAATACGAACTGCTTTTGGGTTGAGAAAGACATAGCCGGCGTTGAGACGCAATCATAGACGAACTTGTTGATCTGAAACTGCTTCATCGGGCGCTATCGAGGGTCACGATTCAAGATCGCAAGGGCAGATTATACTGGGCATACATGCTGGATCTTAGTAGGTACGCCGGCGAACGCGCCCGCCGCAACTTCGAGTTGGTCTAGTTTTGGGGCACGAACAGCGAGGACACCCTGCGGCTCGCGTACTTGATTTTCTTGGAGCGCAATCCCGCTGCTTCAGCATAGCGATGTCGGCCGATGCCGGCTTGATCCGGGATTAGTCCGCATATGCCAGAGCTAGTCGCACAAGCAGCCAATCGCGAATCCCGTCACTCGTCGGCAACGTCGTCCCGGATGAGAGCTCATATCCCTCTGTCGATGATCTCGCCGCCCTCCCTGATCGGCACGTAGACGCACGACCTGCCTTCAGCATCGGTGACTTTTATCGCTTGTGGCATGGTGTCCGGCTCGTCGCCGCCGTGCTCAAGAGTTTAAGGTGAGACCCGTCCCGTCCGGGTGCGGATCTTGCGGGCGCTTGCCCCGCGTCATCGACTCCAAGCGATCGACCAGCTTGGCATAAGCCCTGCGCCAACTGAGGGTGACGCGGCGAAGGAGAGAGGATGGCCGGACGCGAATTTTTAACAGAGAGCAAAAGCCCCAAGTTCCGGTCGCCCGGGGCTTGGGGGAAGTGGTGCGATGTTATAGCCGCTCGGGGCGAATGGGGCGGCTGTGCGTGACAATCACGACGGAGCTTGAGCCGTTCCTAATCACGCGAAGAGATCCTTTCCGCTCTGCGTAAAGCGTGCAAACGTACCGCTCTCATGCTGCACCAGCCAGCCGCGTTCGACCGCGATATCAAGCCCGGCCTTGTATTCTGCTGGCGTGGTCTTCAGCTGGTACAGCATCGGCGCGTTGATCAGCTCGGTCATGAGCCGGCCGTCCATGTAAGGCTCGAGGCTGTTGGCGATCTCCATGATCTTACGAGCGGCCGCTTCCAGATTGGCATAGGGACGACGAATTTGTTCAAGTCATGTGCTCAGCGCCACGTAACCACCTTGACGCCTTTTGCGATCACTGCCTTGAAGAGGGCCTTCATGCCCGGATCCCGCAGGATTTCATCGGCAACGTTGAATTTGGAATCGATCTGCCATTCAGCCCCAGCGCTGGGCTCAGGCAAGTTTTGTGTTCCGATGATATAGGCGACGCGTCCAGTTCATCCCCGGTGCTTTGCCATTCGATGTAGCGAGCCAGTCTGTTGCGCATTACTTCCCCTGTGCCTCCAGCCCCTCTCGAATCGCTTCATGCCAATGCGGCGCCGTTCCCGGCGAAAGCGCAAGCGGATTTCCCGATGTTGCCAGGCTAAAGCCGGTCGTCGTCACCACGCGAAGCGATCTTTCCGAAGGCCACAGTCGGGTTCAAACGCGCCAGGATAGGGTTTTCTTACCGCCATTAGCGTCCCAACTGCCGTCCAAGTCAGAATAGCCAAAGACACCCCCAAGAAACTACTTCAACCTTGCACTCACTGCAGTTGAAGCCGGGCTGATATTCCAAAATCCTTTCGCAGGACGCGGAACTACGTCTGGCAACTCGGGCAGTAAGAGTGCTCAATGCCGTGTGCGGCACTGACCATGAGGGCAGCATGCGCCTGAACCAGGTGTTCCTGGGCATATTACCGGGCGGCAGCTCTGGCGGCCAGTTTTTGGGCGGCGGGGCAGCGTGATGGCTGCTGGTCAGTTACCGCAGCCCTTGGCAATTCCGGCCCGATGTGGTGCCGGGGGCCCGAATTGACTCGCATTTGAAGTCGCGGCGGCGCATACTTGCCAAATCACCGCTCTGTATCCAGGCTTTTGCCGGTGACTGAGAGTGTTGTGCTCCCGCCTGTATTTTGTAGGGGAGCACCTTGGCTCAGTCTCAACATCTCTCGTCCGTCCCCTTCGCGGCCATACATCGTCCGTCCTGTCCTAAATGCAAAGCCTCGATGAGGCTCGCCAGCATCGCTTCCGTGAACGCGAACGTCGAGTTGCACTCGTTTGAATGCGGTGTTTGCAACCATATTCTTGAAAAGCTCGCCGCGTATGAAGATCCCGCGAGATCCAAAGCTCTTGGAAGCTGGCTTCAAGGCGATTTGCGTCCGCCGCGACTAAGGTTCGACAACACGACTTAGCTTGAGCCATAATCTACGATGCCCGACTGGGATTTCGACGAAAAAGAGAGGGCACAGCCAGGCCACGGTGGTCCCGGTCCGAACCCCGCTCCTCTCTTCATCATCCCAGTGTTCCTTTTCATCGGCCGATCACAGGAGATTTCAAGAATGACTACCCTCGCATTCATTGCGCTCGTCCTCGGCGCCGGTGTGCTCTTCGAGATTTATTATGGAGATTTCGGACCAGATCTCGTGCTCGCTGCCATCGGTTGCTTTTCGTAGCCCAAAGAAAGCCCGCCGGTGGGGGCGTGAACCATGGATCTCCATATGAGCGACAACGACGACGAAGAAGTCATCAAAACTAAATTTGGCACAATAACGCGGCGCGCAGATGGATCATTGACGGCTGCGAACGAAAGCGCACGGGTCGAGCTCGACTCGCAAGGTTCTTCGACGGCGCATGTCGGGACCGTAAAAAAGGTGGGCATTGATAACCTGGTGGATGTCGAGAGCCACAGGATCAAACGCGACGAAACCGCGACAAGCCATCATCTCGTTTTTATCGGTGGTGGCGAACTGCGGTTTTCTTATCGACCAGACGGCCACCTTTTGGAGTTTCGCGGATCTGGCATAGCCACCCAGCTCACCAACAACGGCATCCTCATCATCGGGAAAGGCAGCTAATAACTGTACGTCTTTCCGCATCCACGATGCGCTATAGCCGGTTCTTTTCCAGACCCCAAACCTGGCGAAATTGCAGGTGCCCCGCCGGGCTGCCGCCGTGGCGGATGCCACGCTTACCCGTCGCCGCGTCAAAACCAGAACACCGAAAACTGGTTGATCTTTGCCGACAACGCTGAAGGCTTGCTTCTCAGTCTGAAACGTCATCGTAAGCCTGCAGATCTGTCGCACTGCAACGAGCGCAAGAGAGTGATTGTTCCGCGGCAGCCTGAGTTAGCTCTGCGCACGATCGGCCCCGCTGCCATGTGACTCGGTTTGGCAACGCATCGATGGTTGCCGGAATCGATTATCGCGCCAACTTGCTTCTGCGTTTCTTTGGCCCAGACGCCGGCAAGGACGCCAGAACAGCTGCATCAGCGGCTTCCTGGTCTCTCGGAGTTCTCGAAGTCGCGCCATGTTCTTTCGAACGTCAATGGCTTGCCTCTCGACATCCGCCAATGCCCGCGCGCCCTCTTCAGCAGCCAATCGTCTCCGGTTGAAGCGCGCGATGCTGTCGGGTGATGGCTCCGCTGATTTCCTGGCGCTCATTATTCATCCCGCTTTGCCACGGACAAAACCCGCTCAATCCGGAGATCGAGCGGGCAGAGCGGCCGTTTCAGTACATCCGTGAAACGGCGCCGCAAGATCAGGCCAGCGAGAGGTTTTCAGCGCTGACTTTGCCTCGCATCTTGTCGGTTTTGGTCTCGAAGTTGACCTTTTGGCCTTCGGCGAGCCCAGGAAGGCCAGCCCGCTCGACCGCGCTGATGTGAACGAAGACATCATTGCTGCCGTCGTTCGGCTGGATAAATCCAAAGCCCTTCTGACCGTTGAACCACTTAACAGTACCTGTCGTCATTTTCATTCTCCAAAGCGCACGAGCGCGTGCCGCGTGACTATCACGCGGTAACTTTCAACTTCGTCGATGTCTTTGGAAAAGGAGCCCGCGGGCGCGTTCAACAAGGCACAGCGGCTAATCGAATAAGTTCAGTATACATGACTTTCGCATTTATACAAGGAAACGCGCCGAATTAACTTGGCGGGCAGTTCTGCGCCGTTCGAGAAGCTTCGAAGGGACCCGCCGATGTGCCAGAGGGCTGATTTGACACAGCACCGCGAGAGTGGTCACGTCGTCCTACCGAACTAGATCGCCGTGACGAATAGACCGGCTTGTTCGATGCCGGCGAAAAATGTGCCGTCACTCTCATTCATAATCGCAACGAGATCCCTGCGTAATTGGCTGCATGCAGGACTGCCGTATTTCGCAGCCAAACGAGGAGTTTCAATTGCGGGTCTTAGTTCGCGACAACAATATCGACCAGGCACTTCGTGTTCTGAAGAAGAAGATGCAACGCGAGGGCGTCTTCCGGGAAATGAAGCAGCGGCGCTCCTACGAGAAGCCTTCGGAGAGGAAGACGCGCGAAAGAGCCGAGGCCATTCGCCGGGCCCGTAAGCTCGCTCGGAAGCAGGCCATCAGGGAAGGTTTGCTGCCAGCGCCGCAAAAAAAGAAGCTTCCAAAGCGCAAACCGCCCTTGCCGGAGACCACCAGCAAGGAACGCGCTTAGCCAATGCGATTCCGGGAGAACGCTGAACGCTAAGGGACGCGGCTCTTCGTCTAGACCCAGACTGCTTGACGCTGCCTCTAATCTGTCCTCTTTTTGCTCGGCGAACTAAGCCGGTTCCCTCGCTTACCCGAACGTAACTTATAGTTGCTTATCTAAAGGACTCACGAGTTCGACATCATTGTAGGTGTCCACTCCGATCACTCGGACAACGACGCATTTAGTTGAGAAGACCAAATCACCGTACACCACGCTCAAACTGTCGGCGGTGATATCGATCACTTGGTTATTACGCCGCGTCACTCTCCACGTGTGTTGAACCACGCGTTTTGTTGCTTTAGTTGCCTTCGTTACTTTCGCCACGCCTACTATTCTCCCGTCGGGTTATTACCGCCGTCATATGATGTCCTCCAAAGAACAGCAACAGCACGCCGGCAAGTTATTCATCGAGGGCTGCCAGCAGAAAGCCTGGGACGCCACTGCAACGCGACCTCATCAGGCAGGCAGCACGACAAGTTAATGGCCCATGACCGCCTAGCGACGATCAATTTGGATCTGTGAGCGGCTACACCTTCTC
>Ga0105240_10003170_pt1 | contig 25852 bp, 24 predicted proteins | sample KBSC54metaG_FD_80426 | JGI IMG/M metagenome (GOLD analysis project Ga0105240, IMG submission 80426) | Corn rhizosphere microbial communities from Kellogg Biological Station, Michigan, USA - KBS C5-4 metaG | ecosystem: Host-associated > Plants > Roots > Rhizosphere > Soil | place: Michigan, USA...
ACTTCATCAGCAGTGTGTTGGCGCTCGCCGAGCCGGTGCCGTTCACCGTGGCGATCTTGATCACGAAATCGTTGACCCTGGCAGTGGACTGCGGCATGCGTCGATTCCTGTGCGCGGCGAGCTTGAGGCAGGCGTGGTCGTGGGCGGCGGGTGGCCTTCGGGGATGGTCAGGCGATCTTGGGCTCTTTCGCCTGTGCGGCGCGGACTTCGTCCTCGGCCTGCGGCCAGTGTACATAGGACTTCTGCATGTCCCACGCGGCCGTGGGGCAGCGTTCGGCGCACAGTCCGCAGTGCACGCACAGGTCCTCGTCCTTGACCATGACGCGTGCCGTTTGCGGTAGGGCGGCAGACACGTACAGCGGCTGAGCCAGGTTCTTCGCGGGCGCCTTCAGGCGCGTGCGCAATTCCGCTTCCTCGCCGTTGGGAGTGATGGTCAGGCAGTCCACGGGACAGATGTCCAGGCAGGCATCGCACTCGATGCACAGCTTGGCGGTGAAGACCGTCTGCACATCGCAGTTCAGGCAGCGCTGCACTTCCTGGGCGGCCTGCTCCGCCGTGAACCCGAGCTCGACCTCGATGTTGAGCTTCTTGAAGCGCTCCTTCAGCGAGACATGCGGCATGAGGCGGCGCTCGACGGGCGCGTACTCGTTCGAGTACGACCACTCGTGCATGCCCATCTTGCGGCTCTGCAGATTCACCCCTGGAGGCAGGCGCTGGGTGACCGGGTCGCCTTGGCAGTGCTGGTGAATGGAGATCGCGGCCTGATGCCCGTGCTCGACGGCCCAGATGATGTTCTTCGGCCCGAACGCGGCGTCCCCGCCGAAGAACACCCCGGCGCGGGTGGACTGGAAGGTCTTCGAGTCGACCTTCGGCACATGCCACTTGTCGAACTCGATCCCCAGGTCGCTTTCGATCCAGGGGAAGGCATTCTCCTGGCCGATGGCCAGGATCACATCGTCCGCGGGAATGAATTCCTGCCCATCGGAGTGCTCCGCCGTGATCCGGCCCTGCGCGTCGAGCGTGTACTGCATCCGCTCGAACACCATGCCGGCCAGCTTGCCGTTCTCGATGACGAACGACTGCGGTGAACGGTTGATGATGATCTCGACGCTTTCCTCTTCGGCATCCTCCAGCTCCCACTCGGACGCCTTGAAGAAGCCGCGCGGCTTGCGCGCCATGACTTTCACGGTCTTCGCGCCGAGGCGCAGGCTGGTGCGGCAACAGTCCATGGCGGTGTTGCCGACGCCGATGATCAGCACCCGCTCGCCGATCTTGTCGACGTGGCCGAAGGCGACCGACTCCAGCCACTGAATCCCGATATGGATGTTGGCAGCCCCCTCCTGGCGGCCCGGCAGGCTCAGCTCCTTGCCTTTCGGCGCACCCGAGCCCACGAACACGGCATCGAATCCCGCCGCCAGCAGCTCTCGCATGCTGCTGATCGGGTGATTCAACTTCAGGTCCACACCCATGCCGGTGATCATGCCGATCTCTTCATCCAGAACGCTTTGCGGGAGCCGGAATGAGGGGATGTTGGTTCGCATCAGCCCGCCGGGGGTGCCGTACTGCTCGAAGATGGTCACTTCATAGCCCAGCGGCAACAGGTCGTTGGCCACGGTGAGCGAAGCGCAACCGGCACCGATGCAGGCAATGCGCTTGCCGTTCTTCAGCTTCGGGATCTTCGGCAGACGGCCGCTGACATCGTCGCGATGATCGGCCGCGACACGCTTCAGCCGGCAGATCGCGACCGGCTTGTTCTCAACGCGACCGCGCCGGCAGGCCGGCTCGCAGGGCCGGTCGCAGACCCGCCCGAGGATTCCCGGAAAGACGTTGGAATGGCGGTTCACCATGTAGGCATCGGTGAACCTTCCCTGAGCGATCAGACGGATGTATTCGGGGACATCGGTGTGGGCCGGACATGCCCACTGGCAATCCACGACTCTATGAAAGTAGTCGGGATGCGAAGTATCGGTGGGTTGCATTCAGTACCGCTTGCGGTTCGCGCCGGCCCCTTCGTGGTGCAAGGGACAGTGAGTATAGCGAGAGCGAAATGTCACCGGGGTGGTACAGCAGATGCTGCATTGCAACATCTCTGCCTGGTGGCCAGCGGAAGCACGAACGCCGGCTGAGGGACCTGCTGAGTCGCGTCGGGCATTGGATCGACGGGCTCGGGCCGGCTGGTTTGTGCGTGGCGGCCTCGTGCTGGCGAACCGCGGACGCGGCTGGCTCGCGTTGCCGCCGTGACCTCAGGCTGCGCGGGTGCCTTCGCGCAGGAGGTTGGCGATCAGCGTTCGCAGCCGCGCGGGATTCACGGGCTTGTGGAGGATGGGAAGGCCGCTCGCCTCCGCATCCCGCAGTCGATCCGGCGCGGTATCTCCCGTCACGAGCAGCGCAGGGATATCGGCATTGAACTCACCCCTGAGCATCTCCACGACCTGAATACCGTTCTCCTCGCCGCGCAGACGGTAGTCGGACACGATCAGATCCGGCAGTTTTCGGACCCCGACGAGCTTCGCGAGCATTTCGTCGCCCGAGCCCGAGGTGATCACGTCACACCCCCACCGGCGCAGGACCGCCGCCATCCCGTCCTGAACGGCAGCCTCGTCGTCGACCACCAGCACCAGCGCACCCGCAAGATCGAAGCCGGTGGTCGTCTCGACCGGCGCGTCGATCGAGACGCAGTCTTCCTGGGCGCCGCGCGGTAACGTAATGGAAAAGACGGAGCCTCGGCCGACCTCGGAGCGCAGCTCGATGGAGTGGCCCAGCAACCGCGCCAGGCGCTCGACGATCGCCAGACCCAGCCCCAGGCCCTTGCGCCGGTCACGCTCCGGGTTATCCAGTTGGGAGAACTCGCGAAAGATCTCTTCATGGCGATCGGCCGGAATGCCTCTGCCACTGTCCCAAACCTCGATGCGCACCGAGTCGCCGCTGCGGCGGCAGCCGAGGACCACGCCCCCCTGGTCGGTGTAGCTGAGCGCGTTGGAGAGCAGATTGCGGATGATCCGCGACAGCAGGGAGAGGTCGCTGCGGACGTAAACGGCTGTTTTCATGACGACCAAGGCCAGCTTTTTCTCGCGTGCGACCGGGGCGTACTCGAAGCGCAGGCTGTCGAACACGCTCGCGAGCGGGATCGTCACGATGCGGGGCTGGACGACTCCCGCGTCCAGCCTGGAGATGTCCAGCAGGGCGTTGAACAGCTCCTCCATCGCATCCACGGAACGGCGGATATTGCCGATGATGTGCCGCTCGCGCGCCGCCAGCCCCGACTCGTGCAGCGACTGCACGAACAGGCCCAGCGCGTGCAGCGGCTGGCGCAGGTCATGGCTCGCCGCCGCCAGGAAGCGCGACTTGGCGACATTGGCCTCCTCCGCCGCATCCTTCTGATTGCGCAACTCCCCGATCAGCCCCAGGTTCTCGAACCGCAGGCCGATGGACTCGGTGATGAAGCGCGACAGATGCAGAGCAAATGGCGTCATCATCGAGACGTACAGCAGCATCAGCAGTCCGGTGGAGAGGTGCAGCGCATCCCCTTCGAGCAGAAACAGCGGTGCCGGAAACAGGATGAGCGGATAGAAGAACGCAAAGAACGAGGGCATCACGGAGGCGGAGGCATAGACGCATCCGGCTCCGATGCCGACGAGGCCCATGACCAGGAACATCTGGTAGGACAGGCCGCCGGGCACGTACAGCACCAGCCCGCCGATTCCCCAGATCAGCCCCGCAATCCCCGAGCCGGCGACGGAGTAAACGCGCCAGCGGTGCATTTCGTGAAGCCCGGGCTTGGCGCGATTGAACGCCCGCCACTGAAAGAACCGGGCGATGGCCCACAGATAGACGGCGCCGGCCCACACCACAATCTTCGTCGCCCCGGTGCCGGGCTCGAGCACGATGCTCATGACCGTACAGATCACGACCATCCCGGAAAACGCCGTGGGCATGTTCCGGTACTGCATGCGGAGCTTCTCAGCTTCCGTCAGGAGCGCCCGATCAGCCGGCGTGGGCGCGCTTCGCTCATCCATGTCAGCGCCCTGCTCTGCTGGAGACCTTGCGGCATCCTATCACCGCCCACCGCCCTCGTCGTCGCCCGCGCCCGACCGTGGGCACCGTGCGACAAGTACCCGCGCGCGCGTGTAGGTGATACGTTCAGTCTCACGCGTGAACGACGTAGCAGGGCTGACTCGCCATTAAGTAAGGCGGGTACCGCGCGGACGACCCGTTGTGTGTTTCAATGTCGTCTCCATTTGTCCGTGCGCTCGTGGGACGCATACTCGCGAGTCGGACGATGTTTCGAGCGCCAAATGTAGGACCAAGGTCCACTTGGCGCCCGTTGACTGGCTCCCTCACACTCAATCGACAATTTGCACCACAATGCCCCTGAAAGTACTCGTCATCGATGACCATCCGCTCGTGCAGGAAGGGGTCGCCGCCGCACTCGAAGCACTCGGACACGACGTCGACGTGATCGCCGCCGCGGATTCCGAGCAGGGGCTGGCCGCCGCCGCGGCAAATCCGGATATCGACCTGGTGCTGCTGGATCTGGCGTTGCCCGGCATGAGCGGGCTCGGCGTCATCAGCGCTCTGCATCAGCGCTCGCCGTCGCTTCCGGTGGTGGTGTTGTCGGCCATGGAGGACCCGGAAAACATCCGCAACGCCATCAGCGCCGGCGCCATGGGATTCGTGCCCAAGTCCGCTCAGACGCGCGTGTTGATAGAAGCCCTGCAGCAGGTGTTGGAGGGCAACGTGAGTGTGCCGGGCACGCGCGGCGCTGCCACCAACCTCTCCGCCGGGGGCGGTGCCGCCGGCAGCGCGGGCGGCGGCACCGAGCCGGATGTAGCCCTGCTGACGCTTCGGCAGCTGGAGGTGCTCTCGCGGCTGTGCCAGGGCAAGACCAACAAGCAGATCGCCACCGAGCTCGGCCTGTCCGAGAAGACGGTCAAGGCGCACGTCACGGCCATCTTCAAAGTGCTCGGCGTCGTGAATCGGACGCAGGCCGTGCTGGCCGCTCGCCGTATCGGAATGATGACAAGCTGACGGGCGCCAGCCCGCAGCTTATTGCGGACTGCGCCGCTCGCTATACTCACCGCCATGAGCGATCCCGTGGCGACCGAAATCAAATTGCGCAACCGCTCGCGTCTGCTCGAAGTGACTTTCGACGACGGCGCCCGCTTCGAGCTGCCGTTCGAATATCTGCGCGTCAGCTCACCCTCGGCGGAGGTGAAAGGTCACGGCCCCGGCCAGGAGGTGCTGGTGCTCGGCAAGGAGAATGTCGGCATCAGGGCCGTCGAGCCGGTCGGCCAGTACGCCGTGAAGCTGGTGTTCGACGACGGCCACGACACTGGGCTGTTCACGTGGAAGTACCTTCACGAGCTCGGACGCGAGCAACCCGAGCGCTGGGCGAGGTACCTGCAACGCAAGGCCGAGGCGGCAAGGACCGGCCGGGGCTCTTGAACTGCATGGACGGGTTTGCGCTCTGGCAAACCCATGAGGAGTTCGCGGCAGGGGCCCCGTAAAAAAGGCCGGGCGGTATCCACCCGGCCTCAATCAGTTCCAAGACCCCTCTCTTACGAACGGCGGGGATTCTAGCGCAAGCGCGCCGGGAAAAAGCAACTCGCTCGCGGATGCCATGGCCGTGGAGGGGTGGGGCCCTTAAAATGCCCGCCACGGGAGAGCCATGAGCGATCAGACCGACTTCGGCTTCGAGAAAGTCCCCTGGGGGGAGAAGGCGCGCCGCGTCCGGGGCGTCTTCGATTCCGTCGCCGGCAACTACGATCTGATGAACGACCTGATGTCCGGGGGCGTCCATCGGATCTGGAAGAGCTTCACCCTCTCCCAGACCGGCCTGCGCCCGGGGCAAACAGCGCTCGATGTGGCCGGCGGCACGGGCGACCTGTCGATCGGCCTTGCGCGCCAGGTGGGCGAGCAAGGGCTCGTCGTGCTCACCGACATCAACGCCGCGATGCTGGCCCGCGGCCGGGACCGTTTGATCGACGCGGGCCTGGTGGGCAACGTGCACTACGCCCAGGCGAACGCCGAGCGGCTGCCCTTTGCCGATCGCAGCTTCGACTGCATCACGATCGGCTTCGGGTTACGCAACGTCACGGACAAACCGGCGGCGCTGGCCTCGATGTGGCGGGCCCTCAGGCCCGGTGGCCAGCTGCTGATTCTGGAGTTCTCTCATCCTACCGCGCCGGGCCTGAAGGCGGTCTATGACGCCTACTCGTTCCGCGTGCTCCCGTTGCTGGGGAAGCTGGTGGCGGGGGATGAGGCGAGCTATCGCTATCTGGCCGAATCGATCCGCATGCACCCCGACCAGGAGACCCTGCTGGGAATGATGCAGGGCGCCGGACTCGAGGGCTGCCGCTATCACAACCTCTCCGGCGGCATCGTCGCCCTCCACCGCGGCTACCGCTACTGATGCTCGCCACCACGATCGAAAACGCGCTCAATCGGGGCTTGCCCCTGTCCCCCCGCGCCCAGGTGCTGTGCCGGGAGCTCGCTGGCAGAAAACTCGCCATCGAAGTCCCCGATGTCGCCCGCGTGCTCGTGGAATCGACCGGGGACATGCTGCGAGTCACCCGAGGAGAAGGCCCGGCGGATGCGCAGGTCAGCGGGGGGCCGTTGGGACTGTTGGCATTGAGCGCAGACGCCCCACCAGGGGTGCTCCAGGCGCGGGGGGTCGAGATACGGGGGGACGGGGCCATCGCGGAGCGTTTTCGTGAGCTCGGAATGCTGCTGCGACCGGATCTGGAGGAGCTCCTCGCGCGCGCCGTCGGCGACGTCCCGGCGCACCAGATTGGCCACTTCACCCGCCTGGCGCTCCGCTGGAGCCGAGGGGCCGCGAGGACGACGTTGACGAATATCGCTGAGTACCTGGCCCACGAACGCCGCGACCTCGTTCCTCGCAATGAGGGCGAACAGTTTCTTCGTGCCGTCGACGCCTTGCGCGAGGACGTGGACCGCCTCGAAGCACGCCTCGACCTGCTGATGCGCGCATGATGCGGCGGGAGCTCCCGTGAAGCTGCGCGTCCTCGTGCGGCTGGTGCAGATACAGCGGGTGCTGCTCAAGCACGGACTGGACGACTTCGTCCGTGCGACCCATCTCTACCGGCCGCTGCGCTTTCTGTTCTTCCTGTCGCCCGGGATCTGGTTCGAGCGCCGCCGGCGAGCGTCCCGGGGCGAGCGGTTGCGGCTGGCACTGGAGGAGCTGGGGCCGATCTTCGTGAAGTTCGGCCAGGCGGTCTCCACGCGACGGGACCTTCTGCCAGCGGATATCGCCGACGAGCTCGCCAGGCTCCAGGACCGCGTCCCGCCCTTTCCGGGGGCGATCGCCAGAGAAACTGTCGAGAGCGCCTATCAACGGCCCGTCAGCGAGATGTTCGCGGAGTTCGATGAGACTCCGCTCGCCGCCGCATCCATCGCGCAGGTGCACGTGGCACGGCTGACGGACGGGCGCGAGGCCGTAGTCAAGGTGCTGCGACCCGGCATGCAGGAGCAGATCCAGCAGGATCTGGAGGTGCTGCACGCACTTGCGGGGCTCGCGCACCGCTACTGGAGCGAGAGCCGGCGGTTGCGGCCGCGCGAGATCGTGGCTGAGTACCAGAAGACGATCCTGGACGAGCTGGACCTCCTGCGCGAGGCCGCCAACGCCTCGCAACTGAAACGCAACTTCGCCGGCTCCGACCTCCTGTACGTGCCCGAAGTCTACTGGGACTACTGTCGCCGCAACGTCCTGGTAATGGAGCGCATTCACGGGGTACCGATCAGCGACATGCAGCGACTGCGGTCATCCGGAGCGGACATCGCCCGCCTGGCCGAGAACGGCGTGCGGATATTCTTCACCCAGGTGTTCCGGCACAACTTCTTCCATGCCGACATGCATCCCGGGAATATCTTCGTGCTGATCGACGAGCCGCGGCGGCCGCGCTATGCGGCTGTTGATTTTGGGATCGTCGGGACGCTGGATCCTCGCGACCAGCACTATCTGGCCGAGAACTTTTTGGCGGTGTTCGATCGTGACTACCGGCGTGTGGCCATGCTGCACGTGGAGTCCGGCTGGGTGCCCCCCAACACTCGGGTGGACGAGATGGAATCCGCGGTACGCACCGTTTGCGAGCCGGTGTTCGATCGGCCGCTGCAGGACATCTCATTCGGCAACATCCTGCTGCGACTATTCGAGATTTCGCGGCGCTTCGACATGGAGGTGCAGCCGCAGCTCATCCTGCTGCAAAAAACGCTGTTGAACATCGAAGGCCTCGGTCGCGAGCTGTACCCACAGCTGGATATCTGGAGCACGGCCAGCCCCATCCTGCGGGAGTGGATGCGTGAGCGGGTCAGTCCCCTGCAAGTGCTCAAGAGCCTGCGTCGGCAGGCGCCGGATCTGATCGAGGCGGCGCGCGCGCTGCCGGCATTGATCAAAGGTACGGTGGAGCGCGCGCGTGGGGGCACGCTCAAGATGCAGATCGACGCCCCCGCCATCGAGGCTCTGGAGGCGGAGATTCGTCGCAACGGCCGGCGTCGCGATGCCATTACGATCGGGTCGGCCATCCTGCTCGGAGGGTTGGTCTGGCTGGGAGCCGGCGTGGGAACGCCCTGGCCTGGCTGGGTTCTGTCGATCGGCGGGACAATCGGGTTGGTGGTGGCCTGGCGCCGATAAAATCCGCTGGATTCGCGTCCCCGGAAAGCAGCGGTCCACGCAGTGGACACCACCCGCTACCCCCCTGCGCGGCCAGGCTTGCTCGTGTGATTGTCCGCCTGGACGTACCAGGCTCCCACTGCTAGCCTTCGCCCCCTTTCGCCTATGAACCGCCCGCGTTCTCTCACCGAAGGCTCCATCAGTCGCGGTCTGTTCCAGTTCGCGCTCCCCATCCTGTTCGCGAACATCCTGCAGTCGCTGAACGGGTCCGTGAACTCCATCTGGGTCGGGCGCTACCTGGGAGAGGCCGCGCTCACCGCCACGGCGAATTCCAATACCGTCATGTTCCTGCTGATCGGCGCTGCCTTCGGCATTGCCATGGCGGCAACCATCCTGGTCGGTCAATGCATCGGCGCCAATGACATGCGCGAGTGCAAGCGCGTGATCGGAACCAGCGCGACGTTCTTCTTCCTGATATCGGTGGTGATGGCGATCGCCGGTTGGATCCTGTGCGAGCCGCTGCTGGCGTTGATGAAGACGCCGCCGGCCTCGCTGGAGCTCGCCGTCGCGTACATGCGGGTGATCTTCCTTGCCCTGCCGTTCATGTACATGTACGCGTTCGTCATGTCGGTCCTGCGGGGCGTGGGCGACTCCAAGACCCCGTTCTATTTCATGATGCTGTCGGTCGCCATCGACATCGGCCTGAACCCGGTCTTCATCTTCGGTATCGGACCGATCCCGCGGTTCGGCATCGCCGGCTCCGCGATGGCCACGCTGCTGGCGCAGGCCATCAGCCTGTGCGCGCTGGTGCGCTATCTCTACAGGCGCAAACACCTCCTGTGCCTGCACAAGGAGGAGCTGGCCATGCTGCGCCTGGACGGCAGCATCGTGGCGACACTCGTCAAGAAGGGCGTGCCGATGGGCGCCCAGATGCTGGTGGTCTCCCTGAGCGGCGTTCTGATGATCGCGCTCGTGAACGCCTACGGTGTCGACACCGCCTCCGCGTTCGGTGCGGCGCTGCAGATCTGGATGTACATCCAGATGCCCGCGTTCGCCGTCGGCATGGCCGTATCCGCCATGGCCGCGCAGAACGTGGGTGCCCAGAAGTGGGATCGCGTCAATTCGGTCGCACGTGTGGGAGTGGTGTTCAGCCTGGTGATCACCGGCGCCATGGTGCTGGTGATCGAGCTGCTGGACCGGCATGCCCTGGGCCTGTTCCTCCCACCGCAGGCCCAAGCCCTGATCGTGGGTTCGCACATCAATCACGTGGTGACCTGGTCATTCCTCTTCTTCGGCTTCTCGATGGTTCTCTTCGGCGTCGTGCGTGCGACGGGAGCTGTAGGTGTGCCGCTGCTGATCCTCACAGTCACGCTGCTCCTGGTGCGCTTCCCGGTAGCCGCAATGCTGGAAGGCCGGTACGGCGCCGATGCGATCTGGTGGAGCTTCCCCGTGTCTTCGGCGCTGTCCGCCGTGCTCGCCGTGATCTACTACAAATTCGGTGGATGGCGCGCCGCACGCATGCTCTCTTCGATCGGTGGGGGCCCCGCCGGTGCCGCCAAGGCGGTTTCGACGGCCGCCGCCAGCGCCGAATCCTTCACGGGCAGCTGATCTGAGGGGCCGTACGACCGTGCTGGCCCGGTGCGTACGTCTGGTTTTTCACAGCACGCCCCTGGTGCTCGTCGCGACCTTCACCGTGCTGCTGTTGCTGGCTTTCAGATCCGGATGGACCGGGATCCCGCTGCTGGCAATGGTGGTTTCCTGGTACTTCAAATACTGTTTCGTGGTGCTCGACACCGCGCTCGCCGGTCGCAGCGAGCTTCCGGTCCTGTCGGTCGAGATGTTGAATCCGTTCGATGAGCAGCGACCGCTGACTTTCGGATTGCTCGTGGTTGCGTGTACGTCGCTCGTGTTCGCCGTGAAGCTGTACGTCGGCGCGGTGACCGCGCTGCTGCTGGCGACGATGCTCGGCTTGCTCCTGCCCGCGAGCATTGCGGTCCTCGGCCTCAGCAGCAACGTGCTGCTGGCCGCCTGGCCGCCGCGTCTGTTGGAGACTCTCCGAGGGATGGGGTGGGACTACCTCCTGCTGAACCTTGCGTTACTGGTCGCCGGCGTCTTTCTCTATGGGCAGATGAGTCTGGCCGTCCCAACGTGGCTGGCGCTGATCGCGCTGCAGCTATTGTTCTTCATGCTGTTCGGGCTGATCGGCACCGCGGTGTTCGAGCATCGGCTGGAGTTCGGACTGGACAGCCGCACACCTGAGGAGCACCGCGAAGAGCGCGACCGTCGCGAGCACAATCAGGCGCGCCAGCGGGCGATGGATCATGCTTATGAGCAGTTCCGCGTCCAGAAACCTCTCGAAGGCTGGCGCGAGATTGAAACGTGGCTCGAGGCGCACGCGGTCGGCGAAGCGACCGTGCCCGAGTATCACGCCGTGTTCGATGCTGCGTGTGGGTGGGACGACGTGCGTCCGGGCGACAGGCTGGCGAACGAGCTGATCGGGTTACTGTTGGCGCGCAGGCAAACGGGCCTCGCGCTGGAGGCGGCGGAGCAACGGTTCGCGGCGAATCCGAAGTTTCGGCCTACTGCTGCCGCGCGGCTGGCGGAGCTGGCTGCGGTGGCCGGGAAGCGGGCGCTGCGGCGTCAGTTGGAGCCTCGCGCGCCGGAATCTCGAAGCGATCCTTGACCGCCCAGGTGTGGGGCATGTCGGCCTCGTAGTCGGTGAGCCTGACCATCTGCGCCTCCAGCCGGTCTCCCTGCAGCTCGAAGCGGATGTAGTGAAAGTTGGGGAAGCCCGAAGCCCGGTACTTGTCGGCAAAGCCTCGGTGCACGCGCAGAGGCTTGGCGCCCCCGCCGCCGGATACCAGATAGAACACGCCGTCGCGCTCGAAGCGCTCGTAGTTGTGCACGTGGCCGCTGCAGACGACGAACCTCACCGATGACTTTCGCGACAGGGACGTCAGATAGTCGCGCAGAGATCGCTCGTTACTGCGCACGATCAGGAAGCCCTGATCGGCGACGGGCGGGTGGTGAAGAGTGAGGAATACGAAGCGCACGGTGTCCGGGAGGGCGGCCATCTGCTCCTCCAGCCATTGCCGCTGCACACTGCCGGGAAGCAGTGACGCATTGCTGTCCAGCGCGAGCACACGGATCTGCGATCCCAGAGCGACGGCGTACCAACGGCGTCCCTGAAACTGCGGGAAAGCGTGCCACCAGTTCTCCAGGCACTTGGCTTGCGCACAATCGGAGAACTCGTGATTCCCGAGCACCGGATAGACCCGCAGATGCTGCTTTTGCCAGGTGGCGGTCTCTTCACTGTATTCCTGGTAGTCATCGGGGTCGCCGCCGTGCCACGGTATGTCGCCCGTCAGGAACAACGCGTCCGGGTGCTCGGAGGCCACCTTCTCGACGAGCGCGCGGCGCGGACCCGGGGCAGCCGCTGTCGTTTCGGCTGGATCGGTGAAACGCATGTCCCCGTAGACGACGAACACGGGCGGTTGACTGAGGTCTGCGTCCGGGATGGTGTAGGTGTCCGCAGACTCCACGGTGGGCGCGAGACCGCCGGGGGGCTCGGACGCGCTTGGCGGCGGCGACGCGCTGGAGGCCTGCGACGTGCCCACGGGGCGCGACGCGCCCGGCGGCTCGGCTGCGACCGCGGGCTGCAAAGCAAGCGCAACGACTAAACCGACGGCCCACACGGCCAGCCCATACCGCACTGGATCTTTCCTCGAGAACAAGAATTGGCCGCCGAGCTCAGCCGGAGGCGTTCGATACGCTGCGCGGCTCGACCCACACGGCACGGGCACGGCCGCACAGCTCGCCATCGCCGTCGAACACCGCAGTGCCGGCTTCGTGCTTGCGGCCAGTGCTGCTGATCTTCCATCCCACGACGGTGCAGGACTCACCGACGTGTACCAGCCGATCGATGTGGGGCGTGAGCTGCCCGAGCAACATCATGCGGTCGTCGGCACAGACCGAGAAATACCCCGGGCAATCCAGGGCCGCGGACATGAACTCCGGCCGCACCTTGCCGTCACCGCGATCGAGGGAGGCGTCGGGGACCCAGGGCGCGGCGACCACATCGCGCTGTTGGCTCAGCGGTCCGGCAAATATGCGCATGCCGTCGCCGCGGGCGCGTTGCGGCCCGCACACGAAGCAGGTCGGAAAGCGATGCGCAACGAAGCCTGCATAGCGGCGCGACGCCTCGATCGCCTGCAGATAGGTGGGAGGCGAGGGTACGGTCAGATCGAGCGCCGCGGGCGCGGCTTCGCCCACGGGCGCCGCTCCATTGCGGACCTCTATCCGACCCTCGGGCAGATCCACGACGGTCAACTCAGTTTCGAGCGGCGGCGGGCGCAGGAGCCTGACCGCGAGGGTCTGAGAGGCGAGCGAAGCCACCAGGCCTGCGAAATAACCGCCGTTGGAGGACGCCGACGGACCACAGAAACGACGAGCGACAATCAGGGTAGTCATGCACGCGACGATAGTGGCGCCCGGCGCCAGAGCGCAAATGCAAACAGCGCGGCCACGAGCGAGCCGACGGCCAGCCGCAGCAGCGAGCCGCTCAAGAGCGGGGACAACTGCCCGAACACCATGGCCGAGATCAAGATCTGGACGAAGGATTGCACGGATGCCGCGGCGCCGCGGGCACGCGGGAACAGATCGAGCATGCGCAGGCTCAGTACGGGCGACACGAGTTGCACGCCCAGGGACATCGAGGCCAACAGGGCCTGCTGCAAGTGCACCGGTGGCTCGGTCACCGAAGCTTGCAACGCAACCATCAGGCACGCAGCCACGAGCGCGGTGACGAACCCGATCTCCGCTTGCGTGCTTCCGCGCATGCGGCCTGCCAGCTTCCCGGAGATCCAGGCGCCGACCACGAAACCGCCGATGACCGGACCGACCAGCCACGCGAATTGCGTGTCCCGCAAGTGCCAGTGATCGACGACGACGGCGGGAGCGGCCCCGATGAAGGTCATAATGGCGGCGAAGTTGGCGCCCATTGCAACGGCCAGCGTGAGGAATTCCCGGTTGCGCACCACGTCCCACGCATTCCGCGCGAGCTGCCCGACATGCAGGCGCACGCGCTTGGACTTTGGATGCGTTTCCGGAAGCTTCCGATGGGTCGCGAGCGACAGGCTGACCCCGATGATCGCCATGAACGCGAATACGGCACGCCATCCCAGCGTGACATGGATCCAGCCACCGATGATCGGGGCCACCGCCGGGGCAAACGCGAAGACCATGACGACCAGGCTCATGAGCCGCTGCGCCTGCGGTCCCTCATGCAGGTCGCGAATGACGGCGCGGCCGACAATGGTGCCGACTCCGGCAGTCATGCCCTGGACCACTCGAAAGGCCAGCAGAGCGCCGAAGCTGGGGGCCCAGACGCAGCCTATCGAGGCGAGCGAGTAGACACCCAAGCCGAACACGATCACCGGACGGCGGCCGACGGAGTCCGACAGCGGCCCCTGGATCAGCGACATGAAAGCCAGCGGCACCATGTACACCGTGAGCGCCTGCTGCATCTGCCAGGGGGTGAGATGAAACTCGGCGGTGATCGCGTGGAAGGAGGGAAAAAAGGTATCGATGGAGAACGGGCTCACCATCGCCAGCGCACCCAGAAGCAGGGCGAAGCCCCCGTGGCTGCGCGGCCGCGGAGCCTGCCGCTGCGACAGGCTCCCGGCATCGGCGGCTACTTGCGCAGGGTCTGCAGCCATTTCGCCGGATCCTCGCCCCGCTCCAGCACCTCGACCAGGGCGGAGCCGACGACGACACCGTCCACATGTCCCTTGAGCAGCCTGATCTGATCGCGGCTGCGGATACCGAAGCCCGCGCAGACGGGCACGGGCGACAGCGATCTGACGGAGTCGAGGTAGCCGGTCACCTCCTTGGGGACCGTGACGTTCTTGCCGGTCGTCCCGGTCATGGTCACCGCATAGACAAAACCCTGGGCCTGAGCGCAAAGCATCTTCATGCGAGGCGGCGGCGTCACCGGAGTGACCATCTGCACGAGCGCAATGGCGCGCGCGTCGAGGAAGCTACGCAGCTCCGCGCTCTCATCGAACGGCAGATCCGGAACGATGAACCCGGCTACTCCGGCGCGCGTGGCGGACTCCGCCAGACGCTCGTACCCGAAAGCCAGCAGCGGATTCAGATAGCTCATGAGCAACAGCGGAGTGGCCAACCTGGCATGGGCAGTCCGCAGGCTCTGCAGCTCCTCCAGGATCCAACGCAGGCTGACTCCCTGCGCGAGAGCCGCCTGGCTGGAGCGCTGAACGGTGACACCGTCCGCCATCGGATCGGTGAACGGCACACCGATCTCGACGACATCGGCCCCGGAGGATACGGCGAGCAGATGCTCGCGGAAGCGCTCCCGGCTCGGATAACCGGCCGTCAGGAACGCCACCAGAGCCGGCTCACCCTCGGCGGAGGCCTTGCGGATGGCCGCTCCGATGCTCTCTGCCGGGGTCATTGCCGCACCGCCAGCAGCGTGCTCTGCAATGTCGGCATATCTTTGTCGCCGCGGCCGGAAAGGCATACCAGGATCTTCCCTCCAGGATGCCTCGCGGCCCAGGCGCGCGCTCCGGCCAGAGCGTGAGCGCTCTCCAGCGCCGGCAGAATCCCCTCGTACTCGCAGCACTCCCGCACGGCCGAGAGCGCCTGTTCGTCGGTAGCCGCTTCATAGGTGACTCTCCCGACGGCGCGCAGCAGCGCGTGCTCCGGACCTACACCCGGGTAGTCGAGACCGGCCGAGACCGAGTGAGTCTCCTGGACTTGCCCGTCGGCATCCTGCAGCAGCAGCGAATACGTCCCGTGCAGCACACCGGGCCGGCCGTGGACGAGGGTGGCCGCATTCTCGCCGAGCCCGCTGCCGCGGCCGCCTGCCTCGACACCGAGGATCTCGACGGAGCTGTCAGGCACAAAGGCGTGGAATGCGCCGATGGAGTTCGACCCGCCACCGACACAGGCGATGACCACATCCGGAAGCGATCCCGCTTCGCTCAACATCTGGGCACGCGCTTCCCGGCCGATGACGGCCTGCAGCTCGCGCACGAGGTAGGGATAAGGGTGCGGTCCGACGGCTGAGCCGAGCACGTAATAGGTATCGAGGGGGTCGGACACCCAGTCCCGCAGCGCCTCATCGATCGCCGCGCGCAACGTGCGATCGCCGCTGGTGACCGGAGCGACCTTCGTGCCCAACAGCCGCATGCGGCCGACGTTCGGCGCCTGGCGCTCCATGTCGACTTCACCCATGTAGACCGTGCACGGCAATCCCAAGCGTGCGCACGCAGCCGCCGTCGCCACACCGTGCTGTCCCGCGCCGGTCTCAGCGACGATGCGCTTGGCACCCAACTTCTGGGCCAGCATGGCCTGGCCGAGCGCATTGTTGATCTTGTGTGCGCCGGTGTGCGTCAGATCCTCCCGCTTCAGCCAGACCTTCGCGCCCCATCGCTCGGAAAGCCGCCCTGCGAAAGTCAGCGCAGTGGGTCTGCCGGCCCAGCTGCGCAGCTCCCCGACATACCGGTCCTGAAACGACGGGCTGTGCAGATGCTCGCGCACGCCGCGCTCCAGGCGTTCCAATGCGGGAATGAGGGTCTCCGGAACGTACCGGCCGCCAAAGGGTCCGAACCGGCCCTGGGCATCCGGGAACTTGCCGGCGATGGAGTCGGCCAGCAGGCGCTGGCGATCGATGTCGGGGGCCGCTGAGGAAGTCATGATTTCTCCCCTTGCGCGGGCGTTTGCCCGCTCAGTGTCGATCCTGGGTTCGCCCTCGCGGGCTCCCCGTTCGACGCATGCGTCGAACCCTGTGCAATAGCCGACGCGGCGCGGGCGGCATGGGCAAAGCGCGCGATCTCGGCTGGGCTCTTGATGCCGGGACGGCTTTCCACCCCGCTGGACACGTCAACACCAAACGGTTGCACCTCGGCGATGGCGGCGGCGACGTTGTCGGCCCTCAATCCGCCTGCCAGGATCAACTGCGTACGTCCGGCGAGCTGCCGTGCGCCGCTCCAGTCGCACGTCTTGCCGGTACCACTGGCAAGACCTTCGAACAGGAGTCGCGCCGGAACCGACCCGGATGCTGGAACGCCCCGCAGCACCGGCAGTCGCGGCAACTGCGCCGGGACCTGCAGAGTTGTCAGATCGACAGCGTCGGTCTGCAGCACGTCAGGACGAAAAACCTCGAGGATCTCATCCAGTGCCTGCTGCGAAGGGTGGCGTGTCACTGCAACGCACGCGAGCCTGCCGCGCGCGGGGGCAGCGAGGTGCGCCGCTGCCTCAGGCGTCAGGCGTCGCACGGAGTCGGCAAACACGAAGCCTATGGCGTCGACACGCGCATCCAGCGCTGCGGTCACCGCCTCAGGTGTCGTCATCCCGCAGATCTTGATCCACATGGCCGTCACCGCGCGCCCCTTGTTGCATGGGCTGCGCGACCTGCTGCCAGCATCGCCGCAGCGAGAGCGCGAGGGTCCCCTCCTTGCATCAGCGCGCTGCCAACGAGCGCCAGATCGTAACCAGCGGCCGAGACGCGGCGCGCGTCCTCGGCAGAGCCGACACCGCTCTCTGCCACTCGCGGCACTGTCGCGGGCAGCAGCCGAGCCAACTGCTCCAGACGGTGGGGGACGACCTGCAGAGTCACCAGGTCCCGACAATTGACGCCGGCCAGCACGACCCCGCCCCGGTCGGTTGCTACGAGATCATGCATCTGCTCGATGTCCTGCTCATCGAATGCCTCCAGCAGTACGAACAGTCCTAGCGTGCGGGCTTGTTCCAACAGAGCTTCGATGTGCGGCCTGGGGAGCATGCGCAAGATCACCAGGACTCCACCGGCTCCCGCGATACGTGCCTCGAGGACCTGGTACGGGTCGACCAGGAAGTCCTTGCGCATCGCCGGTACACGCAGGGGTGCGAGGGTGCGTGCGCCCGCCTGCAGGTGCGCCAGCGATCCGTCGAAGCGGCTCGGCTCCGTCAGGATCGACACCGCAGCCGCACCCGCCTGCGCGTAGGCCGTCACGCGTGCCGGCACGTCCTCGTCGCCCGACTTGAGCTGACCGGCCGCCGGCGAGCGCAGTTTCATCTCTGCGATCAGATCGAATCCGTCGCGATGACGCTGCAGAGCGGGCGCAAGAGGCGTGGCTTGCGCGAGGTCCAACAGCGCGGCATCCGAGACGGAGCGCCGCGCGATCCTCACCCGCTCGCGACTGCTCTCGGCCATCTGCTGCAGGAAATCGGCACTCATGATGCTGCCTGCCCCTGCCCCGACTTCGAGAAGGTCTCGATCACTTCCAACACGCGGCGCGCGGCGCCGCTGTCGATCGCGTATGCCGCGCGCTCTACGCCTTCGCGTGGGCTGTTCACCGCGCCAGCTACTTCGAGCGCGAGCGCAGTGCCCAGCAATAGACAGTCGCGGTGCGCGCCCCGATCTTCACCCGACAGAACCGCTTTCAGGGCGCCCGCGTTGTGCCGGGCGTCGCCACCCGACAGATCGGAGGCTGTGCACGTGCGGATGCCGTAGTCAGCCGGCGCCCGCCTCTGCACGTCGACGCGCCCGGGTCGAACATCGAACACCGTAAACTCGCCCACCGGTGTCGGCTCATCCCACCCTTCAGCACCGTGAACCACGAAACTGCGCTCCACCTCCAGGCCTGCCAGGGTCTGTGAGATGAGCTTGGCGACCTCCAGGCTGTAGGCGCCGATGAGATGGAACGGCGGCGTACCGGGATTGGTGAGGGGACCGAGCACATTGAAGATCGTGCGCACACCCAGCGCCGCCCGCACCGGCCCTACGGTTTTCATCGCCGGGTGGTAGTAGGGCGCATACAGAAACGTGAAGTGGCAGGCCGCCAGGCAGGCGCCGGCCTCCTGCTCGTCCAGGGGGACTTTCAGGCCCAGGGCCTCGAGCACATCGGCGCTGCCGGCCCGGCTGGAGATCGAGCGGTTGCCGTGCTTGACCACTGGAACGTCGCAGGCCGCAGTCAGCAGCGCCGTCCCGGTCGAGATGTTCAAACTACCGGAGGCATCCCCGCCGGTGCCGACCACGTCGATGGCGCGCAAGCTCGCAGGAATGTTGGGCCGGCGTGCCCGCTCCCGCATCCCTCGAGCGAAACCTCTGAGCTCATCGGCGACCACGCCTTTGGTGCGCAACGCGGCGAGGATCGCTCCCGACATCGCGGGCGCACTGTCCGGATTCGTCAGGTAGGCGAGCAGCTCCTGCGCCTGCGGCTCGCTCAGATCGCGCCGTTGCAGCAGAATTTCCAGCAGCTCGCGACTAGTGGGCATGAGCGAGATCCGCAGCGCGCCCGACCGAGCGCACACCCGAGGTGAAGGTGAGAAAGTTCTGCATCAGCCGCGGCCCCTCGGGCGTCAGAATGCTCTCGGGATGGAACTGCACTCCCTCCACCATGAGCGAGCGATGCCGAACGCCCATGACCTCCCCTTCAGGGGTTTGAGCGCTGACTTCCAGATCCGCCGGCAGGGAGCCCGGGTTGGCGATCAGCGAGTGGTAGCGGCCGACTTCGCAGGGCTGTGGCAAGCCCTCAAACAGGGTGCGCTCGTCATGCCGCACGAGAGAAGTCTTGCCGTGCATGAGGCGACCGGCGCGCACGACTTTGCCGCCGAATACCTCCACGATGGACTGGTGTCCGAGACACACGCCCAGCACCGGGACCTTGCCGGCAAACGCCCGGATCATGTCCATCGAGACGCCGGCGTCATAGGGAGTGCCGGGGCCGGGAGAGATGCACAGGTGAGTCGGGGCGAGGGCAAGCGCCTCACTCACGCTGATCGCGTCGTTGCGATACACGCGCACGTCGGCGCCGAGCACCAGAAAGGCCTGCACCAGGTTGTAGGTAAAGGAATCGTAGTTGTCGATCAGCAGCAGCCGCGGACTCACAAGCCCTCCTCCGCAATCTCCAGCGCGCGTACCATCGCGCCGCTCTTGGCGAGGACTTCCTCGTGCTCCGTCTCCGGAACGCTGTCGGCAACGATGCCGGCACCCGCCTGATAACTGTATTCGTCGCCATGAAACACGAGCGTGCGAATCGTGATCGCATGATCCATGTCGCCGCGCGCGCCGAAGTATCCGACCGTGCCGCCGTAGAGCTCGCGATTCACCGGTTCCAACTCATCGATGATCTGCATGGCGCGCACTTTCGGCGCACCGACCAGAGTGCCGGCCGGGAATGCCGCCGCAAACAGGTCGAACGCGTCCCTGCCCGGCGCGAGCTCGGCGTTGACGCCGCTCACGATGTGCATCACGTGGCTGTAGCGCTCGATGGCGCGATAGGGATCGACGTGTACGGTGCCGGCGCGGGCCACCCGCCCGAGATCGTTGCGCGCGAGATCCACCAACATCACGTGCTCGGCGTTCTCTTTTGGATCGGCGAGCAGCTCCGTCTCACGGGCGCGATCTATCTCAACATCACTGGAGCGCGGGCGCGTGCCTGCAATCGGCCGCAGTTGCGCGCGCCCGCCTTTCAGCTTCACGAGAGCCTCCGGGGAGGACCCGACGACGGTCACCTCGCCGAGCGCGCAGTAGTACATGTAGGGGGAGGGGTTGATCAGTCGCAAGGCGCGGTAGGCCTGGAAAGGATCGAGCTCATGGCGGCCCGCGAAGCGCGTGGAGAGGACCAGTTGGTACACGTCTCCGGCCGCGATGTACTCCTGGGTGCGCCGTACTCCGCTGAGAAAGTCGTCGCGGCTGAAGGCCGGTGTCGGGGGAGAATAGCGACCCTTGCGCACGCCGTTGGGCAGGGCGCCGCGCAGGGCGGCGACGATCTCTTTTCTGAGCGAGCGGCGTTCCTCCTCGCTGCCTGCATGTACGAGGGCAATGCCCCGGGTGAGGTGATCGAACACCAGAAGCGAGCGGGGCGCGACGTAGTGCAGCGCCGGGACACCGCTGCGCGTGCGAGCCGGCAGGCGCTCGAAGAATCGCACTACATCGTAGGACGAATAGCCGACGAGGCCGCCGGCCAGGGGGACGCCCTCGATGTTCGGCGCCGGTTGCGGCGCACTGCGCAAGCCGTCACGCAGCGCACTCAGCAGCTGCGCCGTCGTGGCGGGCACCGGGCGGCGCTGCGAGCCGACCGTGAGTCCGTCCCGGTCGAGGCGGACCTCCAGCCCTTTGCCGAACCCGATGAACGAATACCGCGCGAGGCGCTCGCCGCCCTCGACGCTCTCCAGCAGAAAGCGGGGCTCGAAGTCGGCGAGCTTCATGAATGCCGACACCGGCGTGTCCAGATCGCCCGAGATATCGAATGGCGGTTTCAAACAACTGCTCCCAGGTCCAAATCGTGCGCACGACAAAAAACCCATCACCGGGGTGGCCGGAGATGGGTTCGGTGCTTTGGAAACGTTGAAAGTCGAGAAACTGAGCAGCGACCGGGCCCACTCCGTCAGGGAGTGCGCCACCACCAGAGGCGAAGCGGGTTGCGATGCTGCTGCGACATTTGCGAGAGAGTATGGCGGGGCGCCGGCTTGGCCGTCAAGGACGCCCGCCCCTTCGAGCCTCCCAGTCGGGGCGCTGCTGTTACAATAGCCGCAAACCCCCGACGGAGTGGCGCCCCTTGAGCTTCATAGAGCTGCTGGCAAGCTGGCGCGAGACGGCGGCAGAGCCGCGGACAGCGACTCAGTACCTCGTCCGACTGCCCCTCGACGACGCCGCCCGGCTGAGCGCCCTCGCGGAGATGTTCCCCGGCCGCACGGCCGAGCAGCTCATCACCGATCTGCTCGGAATCGCCCTGGCCGAAGTCGGCACGGCGATGCCTTACGTACCCGGGAAGAAGGTCATCTCCACCGATGAGCAGGGTGATCCGGTGTATGAGGATGTGGGGCTCACCCCCCGCTTTGTCGATCTGACCCGCAGGAACCGCAAGAAGCTCGAAGCCGAGTTGCAGCCGGGGAAGTGACTATCGGGGGCGTGGCCGGTGCGTCACGCCGGGCGGCCAGCGCACAGGCGCAGCGCGACCCTCGCAAACAGGAGCCGCCGGTGCCATCGTTCGATGTCGTTTCGGAAATCAACGCTCACGAGGTCGCCAATGCGGTCGATCAGGCCGGGCGCGAGCTCTCCCAGCGCTTCGATTTCAAGGATACGGGCGCCCGCTACGAGCTGCTCGAGCTGACCGTGACGCTGCACGCGCAGGTGGATTTTCAGCTCAAGCAGATGCTGGAGATCCTCAAGCTGCGCCTGTCCAAGCGCGGCATCGACATCGCCTGCCTGGATGCGAAGGAGCCGCTGACGAACCTCGCCAGCGCCCGCCAGGAGGTGGTGCTCAAGCATGGCATCGATCCGGAAGCGGGCAGGAAGATCACGCGCCTCATCAAGGACTCGAAACTGAAGGTGCAGGCGAGCGTCCAGGGCGACAAGGTGCGGGTCGTCGGCAAACAGCGCGATGAGCTGCAGGCCGCGATTCAGCTGCTGCGCGGTGCGCAGATCGAGGTCCCGCTGCAGTTCAACAACTTCCGCGATTGAGGCGCCCAACGGCCCTCTAAGACATTGATTTTGATAGAAGAAGAACCGGAGCGCACCCATGTCCCTACGTGATACCGAACAGCTCTCGCAGATGGTGCTCAACACTCTGCACGCGAAGGCCGTGTGCATCGTGGCCAATCTGGGCATCGCCGACCAGATCCCACTCGGGGCGTCGAAATCGGCAACCGACATAGCCAAGGCGACCGGCTGTCATGCGCCCTCGCTCTACCGGATGCTGCGGCTGCTCGCCAGCCATGGCGTTTTCAACGAGATCTCCGCGGGCACGTTCGAGCACACCTCATTGTCGGCGGCGTTGCGCGCGGATGCCGAAGGCTCCTTCCACGCAGGCGCCAAGCTGTTTCACCAGGTGTTCGAGCTTTTCGACAAGCTCGATCACACCGTGCAGACCGGCGAATCCGGGATCATGAAGATGTTCGGCACGAGCCTGTTCGAATACCTCAAGGACAAGCCGGAGCTCGCCGCGCTGTTCGATGCGGGAATGACATCGTTCCATGGGTATGAGACCGGTGCGATGCTGGATGCCTACGACTTCTCCGGGATCGGCGTGCTCGCAGACCTCGGCGGCGGCAACGGATCTTTGCTTGCCGGCGTGCTGCGGCGGTATCCGCAGATGCGCGGCATCCTGTTCGACATGGAGCATGTCGTGGGGCGTGCCGGCCAATCTGCCCACATCAAGAGTGTCGCGGAGCGTTGCAGGACCGTCGCGGGCAGTTTCTTCGAGACGGCTCCTCCTGGTGCGGACGCCTACCTGATGCGTCACGTGCTGCACGATTGGACGGACGAGCAGTGCGCCAGCATTCTCGAAAACGTTCGGCGCGTCGTGCCGCCGCAGGGTAGGTTGCTGATCGTGGAGTGCGTCGTCCCCGCGGGCAATGTGCGCTCGATTTCCAAGGACTATGACATTCTGATGATGGTGGGGCCGCAGGGGCTGGAGCGCACGGAGGCTCAGTTCCGGATGCTGTTCCAACAGTCGGGGTTCGAGCTGACGGGGATTACTCCGACCTCGTCCATGATCAGCGTGATCGAGGGGAAGCCCGTGGCTCGGTGAGTCGCGGACGGGCGCTGCGGCTCTGGGGCGACAGTACTTCGCGGCGCGCAGACATTCTGCAGCTCCGCGGGGCGCTACTGTTTCGTAGCGCGCAGATATTCCCAGAGCAACCGCGCCGGCGCTGCGAGGTCACGGGAACTGCGGGCGCACACGTGTAATTGCCGCAAGGCCCATGCTTCTTCGAGCCGGCAGATACGGACCGCGGCTGTTCTCTTGCAGCGCCTGGCTGCCGTCTCCGGAACGATTCCCACCCCAATACCGCTGCCGACCATCCGGCACACGGCATCGAAACTCGCGAGTCGCACACGCAGCTTGAGTGTCTTGCCTGCCCGGTCGGCCTGCCAGCCGAGGTGTTGCTGCAACGCGTTGGTTGCGGCGAGCCCCACGAAATCTTCCTCCAGCAGGGCGCTGAAGCTCAGGCGGGACCGCGCTGTAGCGAGCCGGTGACGGACAGGGGTCACGAGCACCAGCCGATCGGTTGCAAACGGACGCGTCTCGAGCCCTCGGAAGTCGACGATGTCGGCGACGATGCCCAGCTCCGCATAGCCGCAGGACACCGCTCGCACGATCTCATCGCTGGGCTTTTCCTCGATATCCACATCGATACCGGGATGAGTGCGCAGGAAATCCCTGATCGTGGCGGGCAGGAATTCGCTGACGGCCGCTGCGTTGGCCAGCAGCCGCACCTGGCCCTTGAGCCCGCCGGCATGCTCGGACAGCTCGCTTTTCAGACACTCTATCTGCTGTAGTGCCAGCTGGGCGTGGTGAACGAACGCGCGTCCCGCCGCCGTCAGCCTGATGCCGCGCCGCCGCCGCTCCAGCAGCGCCACCCCCGCGAGATCCTCCATCTTGCGAACGCGTTCGCTTGCCGCAGCCAGCGAGAGATTCGATCCCGCCGCGCCTCGCGTGAGGCTGCCTGCCTGCGCAATGTGTACGAAGAGTTGCAGATCGATGAGGTCGAAGCGCATCCCGCGTACTCCCGCACTGCGCACGTCCCTTCGGCTCATCCGAAGGCTGATGGCGGAAATGCCAGATTGTCACTGGCACTGGCCGGCGGCAAGGTCACCGCGTGCCTGAGACGCTCAGCGGAATCGTCGGCGTAACGCTCACCTTTGTGCTCGCGGGGCTGGTGAAGGGTGTTGCCGGCATGGGTTTGCCGACTGTGGCGATGGGCGTACTGGGCATCGGGATGGCGCCCCATAAGGCCGCCGCGCTGCTGGTCATTCCCTCGCTGGTGACCAATGTGTGGCAGTCTTCTTTCGGGCGCCGGCTACTGCGCGTCCTGGCGAGGACGTGGCCGATGCTATCCGTCGCGGCAATCACAACGTGGATGGCCGCCGGTCTGCTCACCGGTCGAGGCGCGGACACAGGACATCTGTGGCTTGGATCCGCCCTCGTCGCTTACGCTGCGGCCACTCTCGCTAACTTTCGAATCTGCGTGCCTCGAAGGCACGAGCCCTGGCTCTCTCCGGCCGTGGGTGCCACTACGGGAATCATCAGCGGCGCGACGGGTGTATTCGTGATTCCTGCGGTTCCGTATCTGCAGGCACTGGGTTTCGAGGCCGCCGAGCTGGTTCAGGCGCTCGGGCTGTCGTTCACCGTGTCGACCCTGGCATTGGCAGCGGGACTGGCGGGTCACGGCGCGTTTCCAGTCGGCGCCCTGGAAGCATCCACGCTTTGCACGCTGCCTGCGCTTGCAGGGATGAGCTTGGGCCAGCTGATCCGCTCCCGCGTGGATGCGCGAACGTTTCGCCGCCTGTTCCTGATCTGCCTGCTGGGCATCGGCGGGGAGTTGATCGGCCACAGCCTCCTCGAGTAACCCGCGGGCGCTTGATAGTGAGCGTCTCATTGGCCTGTCCAGATCGTATTGACTTGGGGCGGCGCTTGTTGTGGGATAAGCCGCAGTGCGCTTGGGGCGCCACCTGTCCGCGGCAAGGGAGCATGCTCCCACCCATTCGGTTTCGACCGTAGCCATCGCAACCTTCTTCCGGCCTGCGCGAGCGGACATCAGGCAATTTTCGGAAGGAAGGTTTTATGTCCCGCTCACTCTCGAACTCGTCCTCTCTGGATACGCTGCGCGGCGAGGCCAAACGCTGGCTCAAGGCCCTCAAAGCTCAGGATCCCGGGGCGATCGCACGATTTCTTACAGCGTGCCCCGATCACACCGGCGTTGCGAAGCTTCGCCAGCTACAACATGCGCTGGCGCGCGAATACGGCCTCGCTTCCTGGGCAGCTCTGAAGCAGGAGATCGAGGACCGCGCGCGCTCGTCGGAAGAACGCATCCGCCTGTTTCTGGAAAAGTCGGTCAACCGCTACGGCACTGACCCTTCGACCCGGAAGTGGGGCAGCTATGAGCCCGACAGGCCGGCGCGCGGTGTCCTGGCCGCCAGGCTTCTGGCGCGCCATCCCGAGATGGCTCGCGACAGCATCCACACTGCTGTGGCCGCTCACGATCCGGATGCCGTTCGAAGTTTCCTCCAGAAGAATCCCGCGCTCGTCCACCATCGCCACCCGCTCGACGGATGGACGCCGCTCCTGCGGCTCGCCTACGCACGCCTGCCGATCGAGAGTGCTTCTACAAACGCGCTGCCAATCGCCACTCTCCTGCTGGATGCTGGCGCGGATCCCAACGCCGGCTGGCCGGACCGTACGAGCGAATTCACCGCACTGGTCGGAGTGATCGGAG